>Ga0210398_10001007_pt1 | contig 30395 bp, 18 predicted proteins | sample IncBWC4OmetaG_FD_161047 | JGI IMG/M metagenome (GOLD analysis project Ga0210398, IMG submission 161047) | Forest soil microbial communities from Barre Woods Harvard Forest LTER site, Petersham, Massachusetts, United States - Inc-BW-C-4-O | ecosystem: Environmental > Terrestrial > Soil >... | reverse complement strand
TCAGTGCGAGCGCTGTGACGTCATACAGATGGTAGTAGGTAGCTTGCTTCGGATCGCCAGTCCAGAAATCGAGATTCGGTTCATTCCACACTTCGAAATACCAATTGGAAACCTCTTCGATGCCATAGCGACCGATCAGATGTTTCGCAAGCGCTGAAATCATCGCGGCCCAACGGTCATAATCCTTAGGCGGGGACACATTTTGTTTGTACCAGAAGGGATGAATATCGTTCGCGGCCGCGAGTTTCTTGGGCATGAAACTCAACTCCACAAATGGCCGAACGTGATTCTGAAGCAGCCCGTCATAAATTTGATCGACGTAGGAATAGTTGTAAACGGGGTTGCCCGCGGCGTCCTCGTCGTAGAGTCCTGCTTCGTCGTGGAAGATAGCGTGAAAGCGCACGTACTGAAAATCAGTGATGGCTTTCACCTGGCGCAGATCATTCCGGTAGCTCTCGCGCAAAGTGAGAATGGCGCGCCCCGATCCGAACATTTGCTCCCAAAAATGAGGAAAAGGATGGGAAGGCGCCTGGGTATCGATCTCGATCACCTCCGGCGATGCGGTGTTCTGGGCTCTGAGGGGATGTAGACCAGCAAGTGAAAGAGCAGCCAGCAGACACACTAATAAAGGTGTTCGTTTCATGCGAGTCTTCCCAGGAAGAAGGTGCGCGGGCGTGAGGAGGATGAGAAACCCTCCCCACGCTTGGGGCGCTAGTTTCTAATTAGAAAACAAACCGGCCTTCGAGTTCAAGCGTCCTGCCGGCCAGACCCGTCGTCGCAATCCCGAAATTCGGATTGGGGACGGGAGTGCAGACAGCCGGCGTACCCACGCAATTGTTACCAAAGCTCACAGTAGTAGAATTGCTCTGGAACGTAAATGGCGCAAGGTTCAACTTGTTGAATGCGTTGTACACATTCATGCGCAGCTGAATTTTTGATGATTCCCCGACGAACTTCATCGCCGGCAATCCGAAGTTCTTAACGAAACTGAAATCAAACTGACTGAAACGCGGACCGCGTTCATTGTTGCGATTGAACGCTGGAAAGCCCGACGCAGTCACGTCGAAGAACGAGGTGGAGCCGCCCGGGAAATTGGTTCTGGACGCGGGAGGCAGAAAGGAGTCGGTGTCGTGCTTATCGCCCGGCGTGGCAAGAACTCCAATCGGCCTGATCGGGCAAATGGTGGCGGATCCGAGAGTCAGATTGCAATTGTTGGTTGAGACCGGAGTCCAAGGGAATCCGGAGTGGAACTGGAAATCTCCGTTCAACTCCCAACCGCCGAGAACTTTGCCCTGAAAGTCGTTGCGGCCTCGGAAGATCGGTAGATCCCAAAGACCAAGCACGCGGAGGTTGTGTGTAGCGTCAAAGTCCGACGGCCCGCGCTCAGTTGAAAGGACAGTGGGAAAGGTTTGATTGGTGCCAAAGCCAGGGCCTTCCGAAGAGACCTCGTCGATCGACTTGCTGTAGGTGTAAAGGAAGTCCACCAGCAAGCCATTGCGGAAGTTGCGTTTGACTTCGGTGTTGAGCGCGTTGAAATTCGCATTCGTGTCCGGCGTGAATTGAAAGACGGCGCCGATCAAGGGGCTAGGCTGTCCAAAGAAGTATTGTAGGTTCTTGATTCGGAGCAAGCCATGGCTGCTGCTTCCTTGGTAACCTACGGTCGCGACCCAATTTTCCGGCAGAGCGTACTGAACCTGCAAAGAGTAGAGGTAGATGTATGGATTGTTGAAATTCGCCGGGTTGCCGTAAACGTTAGGAGCGCCACCGCCGGGTCCGATGATGGGCAGGTTGGTTGCAGGATCGAGTCCGAGTCCCAGAGCGGTGTTCCTCGGAAAACTCAGGGGGTTTCTCGGGTCCGTTCCCAACGAGTATTGGATGGACGAATTGATAGGAGCCCCGGGACCTCCGCAGCAGAGTCCGTAGTTGGCGACGAAAGGCGGATTGTCGCGCGTGTTATTGAATGAATTGGCGTCGTAGGAGTTGTAGGCGATTCCGAAGCCGCCGCGAACGACTGCGTTGTTGTGGAAGCGGTACGGGCTCCATGCAAAACCAATGCGCGGGCCGAAGTTGTTGTAGTCCGGGTTGTACATCCGGTGCGGGTTGACCGCGACGGCGTTAAGAAGTCCCGTGACAGGGCTCGCTCCCGGAATAATATTAGCCAAGCGCCCGTCCGCATCGGTCGGCGGGGAGTCATAGTCCCATCGAAGTCCCAAGTTGATCGTAAGGTTCCGACGAATCTTCCAATCATCCTGCACGAAGAGACCGTACTGGGTGATTCGATAGGCTCGGGCCGAACTCGGCGCTGCACCGGTTAGAGGATTGACTTCAAGCTGTTCAAAAATGGCGGTACCATTTGCGAAGTTCCAGGGCTGCTGGAAGACGATGTCTGGCCGGCCGCCGCCGATTAGATCGTCATTATCCTGCAGGCGGCTGACCTCGAAACCGACGTGAATTGCGTGCTGGCCGTGTATCTTTGTCAAGACATCGCGGAACGCAAATGTATTCTCGGCGTAGATACCGGGAGTGTTGTCGCCTTCCGCGGCGCCGTAGACGATTCTTTGCCCCAACGGCAAGGCGTTTTGTATCTCAGTTCGCGGAATCGCCCAATTGATTTGCGGGTTGGCGGAGATATCGTTAAAAGACCAGCGGGTAAAATTGAAGCGAGCCTCGTTGACCGTGCTCGAGTCAATATTGAATACCCACCCGAGAAATCCGGAAGGCGTAAAGCGGTTGGAGTTGTAGTCCGCCATCGGACGACCCTGCGCGCTGGCATCTGCCGCGAGCTGGTGATAGGTAGTGAAGAAAGTATTCACCGAGAAAACGCTGCGGCCCATGTTGTAATCGGCGCGCGCGTTGTATTGATTTCCGGACGTATCTTGAGGCAGGAAAATCTCCGCGAAGTCAAATTGCTCAATGCCGGTAAGACCCGCGCCGCATTCAATGTTGTTCGGACAAGTCCCCATCGGCGCACCCGAAAGATAAGTGCCGAAGGTCCCGGTTGGGGAACCGATATTCACGCCGTTACCGGCTAACTGGCAGGGCACGGGGAAATTTGCGCAGCTCGCCGGCAAAATTTGTTTAACGCGGGGAGCGGCGCCGGGGTCGGTTACAGTGGTAGATACAGGGGTATTCGGACTGTTCGCGGCAAGCAAACTGCGGAAATCGGCGGTGTCAACCCACTGGTCTTGAAATGTCGCGTTGTTGTCGCGCAAGCCTTCATAGTTGAAAAAGAAGAACAGCTTGTTCTTGATGAGCGCGCCGCCCAGATTTCCGCCGAACTGGCGATAGGCGTTGTCGTCCCTCGCAGTGGGGTCAAAAGTATTGGCTCCGAAATTGAATCCGTTATATTTGTTGAACGCGTTCAGATTGGGGTCCTGGTACTGGAAGAATCCTGAACCGTGAAACACGTTCGATCCGGATTTGCTCACGGTCTTGATGTGCGCGCCGGAAGAGCGGCCATCGGCGGCATCGTAATCGTTCGCCAAGACGGTGATTTCCTGCACTGATTCGACGCTCGGTGTAATCACGGCTGCGCCGCCCCACTGCAAGCTGTTGACGCTCACGCCGTCGACGAGGTAATCATTCGCTGTGATGCGTTGACCGTTCGCGCTGATGGGCTGCTGGTTTTCGGTCTGATAAATGGCAGTGTTCGATCCGCCAGGTCCGCCTGTTCCGGAGTTCGAGCCTGGACCGTTCGGGAAGCCGGTGGAAAGGCCGTTACCGCTGCGCGCGCCATCGCCAAAAACGCCAGGCGAGAAGCGCAAGAGCTCGTAGGGATCACGCGCAAAAGAGGGCAATCGTTCAACTTCCTGGTTGGTGAGGGTGCCTTCGATATTTGCTTCTTCGGTTTCAAGATCGGGCTGGTTGGCGCCGTTAACGGTGACGGACTGGCTCATCTGGCCGACCGTGAGGGTGATGTCCAAGCCGCGGGCAGTTTCGGCCAAGACGTCTATGTCGTTCACGATCTTTTTTTCGAAACCGGACGCTTCTACTGTGACCGTATATTTGCCGGGCGCGACCTCGGAGAAACTGTAGAACCCGTCGTTGCTGGTTTTAGTGGCCTTCGAAACCTGCGTGGATTGATCGGTGAGCGTAACTGTTGCAGCTTGCACCACGGCGCCTTTGGCATCCACCACCGTGCCTTCCACGGTTGCCTGGAATTGCGCCTGGGCTGTGGAAGCGAATAGAACCAGGAGCAGGACTGGGATGGCCAGCCGCAACACTCGAAACGCGCGATCTATCGGTGTAAATTCGGAAGGACACGCTACGAATTTCGAAGGCTTCATATCCGGTTACCTCGAAAGAGTTAGATTGGTGGTGCAAAAACCGAAACAGAATCGATGGGATCCTGCAGGCAAACCAGGAGACACGAAACTCAGGCTCAAGTTCAAACTTAGCCTGCTGGTTAGGCCAAGACTGACACCCAAAAAACCTTTTACAAAATCGATTTACCCCGTATGGGCGTCTTTGTAACACCAGACGGAGTGCCTGTCAATAAGATTATCGAACGTAGCCATATTTGTGATGCGTGCTTGCCACCGGGTATGCCACACTGCGCCGATGACGCGCAAAACGCTCGAGCCGATGCCGGCGAATTCGATGGGGCCACGAGCGGTCAGCCTGAAAGCTTTGGCTGAGCACCTGCAACTTTCCCCCGCCACAGTTTCGGTGGTACTGAACGACGCGCGAGGCGCGGCGGCGATACCGCAATCGACCAAAGATAGAGTGTTTGCTGCTGCCGAGAAGTTGAAATACCAGCCGAACTTTGTGGCGCGATCGTTGCGAAAGCAACGCACGTTTACGATCGGGGTGGTGGTGCCGGAAGTGAGCGAAGGGTATGCGACTTTGGTGATGAGTGGAATAGAAAATTATCTGCTCCAGAGCGGCTATTTCTATTTTGTGGCCAGCCATCGACACAAACCGAAATTGCTGCGCGAGTGCGCCACGTCACTTCTGGGCCGGTCGGTGGATGGTTTGATTGCTGTAGACACGAAATGGAAGAATAAAGTTCCGATACCGGTGGTATCCGTTTCAGGGCACGACGAGGTTGAGGGAGTAACGAATATACTGCTGGATCATTTGGCGGCGACATCGATTGCGATCGAACATCTTGTGGGGCTTGGTCACCGCAAAATTGCCTGCATTAAAGGACAAGCTTTCAGTTCCGATACTGAAGTGCGGTGGCAAGCAGTGCAAGCCGCTTGCGAGAGGTGGAAAATTCCTTTTGATAGCGACTTGACGGCGCAGTTGACGGGTGATTCTTCGTCCCCCCAAATGGGCTACAAGGCGACACAAGAGATTATCGCCAAGGGCAAACCATTTACGGCGCTGTTCGCGTTCAACGACATCTCTGCAATTGGAGCTATTCGAGCGCTCAGGGAAGCCGGACTACTGGTACCGCGGGACGTTTCTGTAGTAGGGTTCGACGATATTCTTAGCGCGGCTTTTCAAAATCCCTCGCTAACCACCGTGCGTCAGCCGCTGCAAAGAATGGGCGAGATCGCGGCGGAACTTGTGGTGCGCCGGATTGAAGGCGCAAACAACGCGCCGGAAACGGAGGCCATCGTTCTCGAGCCGGAATTAATGATACGAGAGTCCACTGGCCCCGCGCGCGAATGATTCTCTAACCGGTAGGACTCGCGCTCCGCGAATCAGGGACCTTCGTTTCCGTCCCGCAAATGCCCGGTTTTTGCGCTTAGCATGTCATCGCTGACCGATACCAACTCGAAACTCCCGCCCTCCCGCGGTTTACTTTTGCTCGTATACCTTGGTTTCGTTCTCACCGGGATTGCCACTACGTTACTGGGACCATTGCTGCCGACGCTGGCCGTTCAGTGGGGCCTGAATGATGCGCGATCCGGAGACTTTTTCCTCGCTCAGTTTTTAGGATCGCTAATCAGCGTGATCGTGTGCGGGCGTTTGTTGCGGGTTCGAGGTTTTCGTTTTTGTTTTATTACAGGATTTGCGCTAATCGCTATTGGACTCGCGGCTCTTGGGCGGGGTATATGGATTGTGGGGCTGGTTTCCGTTTTTATTTACGGCTGGGGTCTCGGTTTTAGCGTGGGGGCGACGAATCTGTGGGTGAGTGAATCGAATCCTTCGCGGCGTGCCGGGGCTCTCAGTTTGGTGAACTTCTCGTGGACGGTGGGTGCGCTGGCTGCTCCCACCATCGTGAGCTTGGCAGATCGAACTCAGCATATCTGGCTAGTGATCATGGCGCTGGCGGCAACGGGTTGCCTTCTTGCCCTCGCATTTTCGGTTTCGAGGTTTGAAGCAGATCTAGCGCCTGGAAAAAACGATTCGGTGGCCGAGCCGGCTCCCAGCATTTTGAAAATGTTTTCCAGTCAGACTGCGTTGATGTTCGCCGTAATTTTCTTTCTTTACGTCGGCACCGAAAATTCGGTTTCCGGTTGGGTCGCTACATACGCCCGGCGGATTCAAGCATCGCGAAATGATCTTTGGGCTTTAACACCTTCGTTCTTTTGGGCTGGCCTCTTGCTTGGACGGTTGCTTTTGCCGATTATCCTCCGTCGCGTGCCGGATTTGAAGCTACTGCGCGCATCCTTAGCTCTCGCGGTGACGGGATGTGTGTTGCTGCTCTGCGCCGAAAAACTTGCGGTGGTCGCGGCGGCGTGCGCACTGTGTGGCGCGGGCCTTGCGGGAGTGTTTCCTATCGCGATGTCTCACCTTTCGAGGCACTGCGGAACCGAAAACCGTGAAATCGCAGGGGTCGTACTGGCATCCGGAGGTTTGGGAGGCGGCGTGATGCCCTGGTTCATCGGAGTCGCTTCGAATTTGCTGGGTAGTTTGCGGGCGGGACTAATAATTCCGTTGGTGGGAACGATTTCGTTGCTTCTTATCACGGCGTTTCGATCGTCGCTCTTCAGCGCCTATAACGGCCCAGCACACAGCCTGCGCAGCGAGCCCGATGCTTGAATGACAGCCCGTGTTTCTGTGATGGACGTTCATTTTGACCGCCGAACTAAATGTGCGCGCTTAAGTGGTCAACTCGGACGAAACACTCGCCCGATAGCGCGTCGGACATCGGGTGAGCGACCGAACCATTGCCAGACTCGGCCGGAGCGCAGGTTTTCCGCACTTAAGAGCGTAATTCCGACGTCAATGCCGATAACGTCAGAGTTGACCCAGAGCGTTTGAGGATTGAAAGCGTCAGCGAATCCGTAGCGCCCGTAGATATACTCGGCGAAGTTGTTATGCATGTAACGCAGCGCCGGCACGCAGATTTCCGGAGCGAACATGAGCGAGCCGCCGGCGGCGCACGGAACGATGCTGCCGTCCAGGTCGCGTCTCGAGACTGGATTTCCCCACGTCACATAGCCGATGTCGCTGTCAGAAACGGTGACGCCCCAGAGCTCCTCCGAAAATGCCGGGTAGATTCCGCGGAGGCTAAGACAATATGCGCGGTGAGCGTAGGTTGCGTTCACCGAATTCTTGAAGTAGTCAATGTTCAGCGGCGGTCCATCGCGAAGGCCGGCGAGGTCCAGCCACGCTTGCGAGTATTGATGGGTGAACAAAGGTCCCCGGCCATAAAATTTGTAGCCGCCCAATTCAATCGGCTGACGATCGACACGGTACCAGGAAGCTAGAGGGATCGGATGGGTGGGGGAAGCGATTCCAAGCAGATACAAAATTGACTGCTCATCGTACGACGTCCACTCAGCGCGCAGTAGGCCTGTTTCCGGATTCCATCCCATGTGCAACACGCCTGTTCGTTCGTCCATCAACCAGGTGAAATCCACTCGCTCGTAGAGCCCGGTTGCCAGCTCGAAAATCTCGGCATCGTCCTGATAATACTGTTGCACGGTCAAAACACCGGCTAGCATCAGTGCTGTGTCTATGGTGGAAAGTTCAGAGTGCCAGGCGCGCTCGCCGGTCTTGCGGTTCACAAAATGGTAGTACCAACCGCGCACGTGATCCTGATCGAATGCAAAATGGCGAAGTGTAGCGCGGACTCTTTCTCGAATCTGATTGGGATCCATCCATCGTCTGTCGGCAGCAATGCACATGGCGGTGAGAGCGAAGCCAGTGAGAGCGGTACTGGCTACTTCCAAATTTCGTCCGGCGATAACGGTTCCGTCGGCGCGGGCGCGGTCCAATACAAGTCCAGTGTGCGGATCGCTCTGCTCCCAAAAGAAAAGAAAGGCGCGGCGGGATAAATCCTCCAGAAATGCGTCATCGGAATCGGAAATTCCGGTTCTCCAACCGGACAGCGCTGGGAGCGCAGCCGCAAGCGAAAGGAAATTCCTGCGCGAGAGCGTTCTCATCGTCACAGCGACTCTCGCAACGCGTGTACGTGTACATTGTCAGACACTTGCGTTCGCATCGGAACGAGGGAAGGTGGCGGCACTCTCATCCTTCTCTTGAAGATTTCAGAGGTCGAAAGTTATAGTATCAGCTCACTCGTCAGCAGCGCCAGCAATCCAATGAATGAAGACCACACTTTCTCTTTATCACACGCAGTAAAGATGGCGGGGAAGAGTCGCAAACCGACCGCCGTCGTGTTCTCTAAAATTCATTTTCTTGTGATCGAAAGGCCCACCTATGCGATTCATTAGCATCTTTCTAGTTTGCTTGACTATGGCTCGCGCGCCGCAGACCCATGTGATGACAGACCCTGCCACACTGCATGTTCACGGCGAAGCGACTGTTTCGGCAGAGCCGGACCAATTGCAGTTTGATATCGGGGTTGTTACACAGGCGAATACGGCGAAAGAAGCAGCCGATCAAAATGACGGCCAATCCAAGGATCTCATGAAGGAACTACGCGGCGCATTTCCGGAGGCCAGCGTAAAGAGCATCAATTTCTCGGTCAATCCCAATTACCGCTATCCCGCGCAGGGAACACCAGCAATCGCAGGCTACACTGCGAGCAATACCGTGCGTCTCCTTCTAAATGACGTCTCGAAACTGCAAAGCGTCATCGATATCGCCATAAAATCCGGAGCGAAGAGTATCAACCGCCTTACTTTCACTCTGAAGGACGAAAATCCGGTCAGGGCTGAAGCCTTTGCGAAGGCTGCTGACCAGGCACAAGCGGGAGCGCAGGCTCTTGCGGCTGCGCTAAAGCTAAAACTGGGAAGACTTGTGAGTGTGGAAGAAGGTCAGCCCGTTGTAGTGTCTCCCGCGCGCCAAATCAGTTTCGAGAATTTGGGATCGAATAACGTCGCTCCTGTTTCGCTTGGTTTGATTGATGTCCACGCTGACGTGAACTTGACTTACGAGATGGTGCAGGGAGCAGAACCCGCTTGTGAGGGTAATCCAGCCGTCGCGCCGGCTACGGCGCCAAAGAGAAAACCCTAAGAAGCCAACTCTCAGAATCGCGCATAGCTGATCTGCGGGCGCCAGCGCACTCTTATTCCTGCGCGGAAAATTATGAACAGCGTTATGAAACTCAAGAACAGGACGGCAGTAATCACCGGAGCTGCAAGCGGCATTGGCCGCGCGATCGCCGTTTCGCTCGCGCGCCGTGGCTGCAATCTCGCACTCGCGGACCTGAACGATGCGGGCCTTTCAGAAACCGCGCTTATGGCGAAATCAGCGCAAACAGACCCAACGAATCACGCTGCGCCGAAGAGTTCCCTGCGCATCACCGAGCATCATCTTGACGTTGCAGACCGCAGCGCTGTGGCAGCGTTTCCGGAAGAAGTAAGGGCTGCGCACGAAAGCGTGGACATCCTTGTTAACAATGCCGGAGTTGCCATCGGCGGTACGTTCGAAACGGTCAGCGAGGAAGACTTCGAGTGGCTGTTCGATATAAATTTCTGGGGCGTGGTTCGCATGACGCGAGCGTTTCTGCCTTTGCTGCGAAAAAGCGATGACGCGCGCATAGTAAATCTCTCGAGTATATTCGGACTGATCTCGCCGGCAGGGCAAGCAGCCTACTCGGCAAGCAAGTTCGCAGTGCGCGGATTTTCGAATTCGCTGCGGCACGAACTCGCAAGTTCGAACGTGGGGGTAACGGTGGTTCACCCGGGCGGCGTGGCAACTTCAATAGCGGAAAGCGCTCGGTTGCCGAAGGGCATGCCGGCGGAAGAGATCGCGCAGCGCAGAGCCGTCGCAAAAAAAGCGTTGCGCCTACCGCCGCATGAAGCCGGAGAAATTATTGTGAAAGGCATCGAACGCCGCTCACCGCGCGTGCTGGTGGGCAACGACGCAAAACTCCTGGCAGCGATCGAGCGCCTGTGGCCCGTCTCGTACTGGAAAATCCTCAGCCGGCTGCTGCCTGTTCCCAAGGATTGATGATGGTGCTTGAGGACGCCGAACACGATTTACGGTATCCTCTCTTCGCCGCTACGGAGAATTTGCGTCCCGCCTAATGGCCGCCAAGTGCGACCGTTTTTGATGTAGCATGACGACAAAGTTGGCGCGACCCGAGAGGCGACGCAGGTGCGATTTGGGTACTGTACTAAGTTAGTAATATGGCTTCTCCGCTGCTAGTCGAGTGCGTCGGATGGAAGCCCGCTGCCGTTATCGCCGCTCGGCGCGAAGTGTCGAAGATCGAGAGCTTCGGACGACCCAGTTGACGAGTGAATCGACTGGGTCATTGATGAAAACAGAATACCGCCAACGGATCTAAGGGTACGAGATCGGAGACGACGATGAATATTGGACGCAGGATTGTAGTGGGAGGGTCGCTGCTGGCAATTGCGATGAGTGCGATCGTTTTGGCCGGGTGCTCGAAAGGCGGGGCAGGTGCTGGTGGAGCGCCCGACGTTCAGGTAGTACAAGTCGAGCAGAAGGACGTCCCCATTTATCGCGAGTGGATAGGCACGCTTGAGGGGCTTGTAAACGCCGATGTCAGGGGACAAGTCACAGGCTATCTGCTACGGCAAGACTATAAAGAAGGCAACTTCGTCCAACAGAATCAGCTGCTGTTTGAGATTGATCCGCGTCCCTTTCAGGCGGCGCTCGACGAGGCGAAGGCGCAACTGGCCACGGCGACTGCTCAGCTCGCAAACGCGGAAGCAATCCAAAAACGGACTCAGCTTGACGTAGAGCGTTACACCCCGCTTGCGAAAGAACAGGCCGCGAGCCAACAAGATCTCGACAACGCAGTCCAGAACAATTTGGCGGCGAAAGCGACTACGGCGACGGCCCTGGCGCAAATCAAAGGCGCCGAGGCGGCGGTCGAAACCGCGCAGCTGAATCTCGGCTTCACTCGGCTGACGGCGCCGATCGACGGAATCGCCGGCACGGCCCAGTTACAAGTGGGCGCCCTGATAAGCCAAAGCACCGGGGCTGTGACCACGGTTTCTACTGTCGATCCCATCAAGGTCTATTTCACCGTTAGCGAGAGTGAGTATCTCGATTGGAATAAACGCTTCCCTACGGCGAGTACCCTGGAAGCCGCTGGCAAGAGCCTGCGCCTGCAACTGATTTTGGCCGACGGCACAACCTATCCACGAGACGGCACGTTCTACTTTGCGGACCGCCAGGTCAATGTGGGCACCGGCGCCATCCTAATCGCAGGGCTGTTCCCGAATCCGGGAAATATCCTCCGCCCTGGCGGCTACGGCAAAGTGCGAGCCTCCACGCGAATCGAGAAGGACGCGCTTCTGGTTCCGCAGCGCGCAGTTACCGAACTTCAGGGTAGTTATCAAGTGGCGGTCGTGGACAGCGAAAATAAAGTGGCGATTCAGGCGGTCGAAGTGGGTGATCGCGTCGGAAGCCAGTGGATCATTCAGAAAGGGTTGAAACCGGGCCAGCGCGTTGTTGCCGAAGGCACTCAAAAGGTGCGCACGGGGATGAAAGTGAATCCGAAACCATACGCCGCTGAAGTGGCCGAAGAGAAGGCCAGGTAACCGCTCATGTCAAAGTTCTTCATCAATCGTCCAATCGTCGCAATCGTAATTTCCATCCTGATGGTGATGATCGGCGCCATCACGATTTTGAGTTTGCCCATCGCGCAGTTCCCGAATATCGCGCCGCCGGAAGTTCAGGTGTTGGCCACCTACGTTGGTGCCGATGCCGAGACCCTTGAACAGGCGGTGGCAGCTCCTATCGAGCAACAAATGAGTGGCGTGGATAACATGAATTATATGTACTCCCTCAACGCCACGGGGAACTCAAACACCACGCTGGTCGTTGATTTCGACATCAAGACAGATCCAAATACGGACTTGATTCTCACCCAATCGCGCGAGACGCAAGCCGCTTCGCAGCTTCCCACCGATGTAACGAACTATGGGATCACCGTGCGAAAGTCAGTGACCGCGCCGCTTGTGCTGCTTGCTCTCTACTCGCCGCACGGCACGTATGACGCGAGATTCCTCTCCAATTACGCCTACATCAACCTGAACGATCCGTTCACGCGCTTGCCGGGTATTGGGAACGTGCAAATCTTCGGTGCCGGCCAATACGCGATGCGGTTGTGGGTAAAGCCGGACCAACTTGCAAAGTTGGGAATTACGGTGCCCGATGTAGTAGCGGCGATTCAATCGCAGAACACAGTGAACCCGGCGGGGAGTGCGGGCGGTGAGCCCGCGCCGAAAGGGCAGGAATTCACGTATTCCGTTCTTGCGCAAGGCCGCCTGGTTTCGCCAGAGGAGTTCGGCGAGATCGTCGTCCGCGAAACGCCCGTTAATGGACTCGTGCGAGTGAAAGACGTGGCCCGGGTCGAGTTGGGCGCGCAGGACTACAGCGTCTCAAGCCGCATGAATGGCCAACCGAGCGCGATCATCGCAGTCTATCAATTGCCTGGATCAAACGCCGTCGACGCCGCGAATGGTGTGCGGAAACTGATGGAAACGATGAAGCAGCGTTTCCCGCAGGACATGGACTACAGCATCGCTCTGGACCAGACTCGCTCGGTGACCGAAGGTATCAAGGAAATTGTCGAGACCCTTGTCATCGCGCTCATTCTTGTAATCCTCGTGGTATACATTTTCTTGCAAGGGTGGCGCGCTACCTTGATTCCCCTTTTGGCCGTTCCAGTTTCGCTCGTTGGAACTTTTATATTTTTCCCGTTGTTCGGTTTCTCGCTCAACACGCTCTCTCTGTTCGGCTTGGTTCTGGCAATCGGCCTAGTGGTGGACGACGCAATCGTGGTGGTCGAGGGAGTAGAGCGGCACATCGAAGACGGCCTGACCCCCAAGGACGCGGCGTTGAAAGCGATGGAAGAGCTTTCCGGCCCAGTGGTCGGAATCGCGCTCGTCCTGTCCGCGGTCTTCGTGCCGACTGCCTTCATTCCCGGCATCACCGGCCGCCTCTACCAGCAATTTGCCGTCACCATCGCGATTTCAGTGCTGCTCTCCGCTTTCAACGCTCTCACCCTTAGCCCGGCGCTCTCGGCGCTTCTTCTGCGTAAGAAGGAACCGAGTTCGGGCCTTCTCCGTAGATTCTTCGATTGGTTCAATCGTGTGTTCGGGCGCGCCACCGACCGTTACGTCAGCGTCTGCGGAGGCTTGATTCGCAAAAGCTTCGTCGCAATCTTGCTGCTAGTGATCGTGGCGGTCGCCGCGGGTTTTTTTGGCAGCCGTGTACCGTCGAGCTTCCTGCCTGACGAAGACCAAGGCTACGCTTATATCAACATGCAACTCCCGAACGCCGCGTCCCTGCAACGCACCGATGAGGCGGCAAGAGCCGTTGAAAAAATCGTGGCTGATACACCGGGCGTCGAGTACACCACCAGCGTCATCGGGTTCAGTTTGCTGAGCTTTGTGCGCACCAGTTACAACGCTTTTTTCTTCGTCACTTTCAAACCGTGGGGAGAAAGAAAAACAAGGGCAGAGCAATTTCAGGAGATTAAGGCTCATCTAAATCGCGCACTGAGCCAGCTTCCGGAAGGAATCGTGTTCAGTTTCTCGCCGCCGGCTATCCCTGGCGTCGGCACCTCGGGAGGATTCACTTTCGTTCTCGAGGACCGAGCCGGAAAAGATGTTGAATTTCTGTCCAAGAATCTGGACATATTCCTAGCAGCCCTTCGTAAACGTCCAGAGATTGCGGGCGTGAGCACGACCTTCTTGCCTAGCGTTCCGCAACAATACATTAGTGTGGATCGGGATAAGGTGCTGAAACTGGGCGTGCCGCTGGCCGACGTTTACCGCACCATTCAGGCTTTCATGGGTGGAGCGTTTATCAACTACTTCAACCGCTTCGGCCGCCAATGGCAGGTTTACATCGAAGCGGAGGACATATATCGCGCCAGAATGGAAAATGTGGGGCAGTTCTACGTCCGGAATAGCAGAGGTGATAACGTTCCGCTCGCCGCCCTGACTAAAATTACCCCACGCTCCGGTCCGGAGTTCACCATGCGTTACAACGAGTATCGTTCCGCGCAGATCAACGGCTCAGCGGCTCCGGGTTATAGCTCGGAGCAAGCGACAGCAGCGCTCGAACAAGTGTTCAAAGAGACCATGCCGGGTGAAATGGGATTTGATTACCTGGGAATGTCTTTTCAAGAGCAGAAGGCGCAGCAAGGTGTGCCTTCTTGGGCAATTTTTGGATTGTCGCTGCTTTTTGTCTTCCTGATTCTCGCCGCCTTGTACGAAAGCTGGTCGTTGCCTTTTAGCGTGTTGCTCAGTACTCCCGTCGCGGTGTTTGGCGCTTTTCTCGTGCTGTGGTTGCGCCGCCTTATCCTCGGAATGTTTTATCCGGCTTATATGGTGCAGATCGAAAACGATGTGTATTCGCAAATCGGGCTGGTCATGTTGATCGGGCTAACGGCGAAGAATGCAATTTTGATCGTCGAGTTCGCCAAGGATCAACTCGAAAAAGGAAAGCCTCTGGTTGACGCCGCCCTCGAAGGAGCCCGTCTCCGCCTCCGTCCGATTCTCATGACTTCGTTTGCGTTCATCCTCGGCTGCGTGCCGCTTTGGATTGCGACGGGTGCCGGCGCTGTTGCCCGCCAGATCATGGGGACTACTGTGATCGGCGGCATGCTGGCCGCGAGCTTCATCGGAATTTTTCTCATCCCGGTGATCTTCTATCTAGTCGAGAAATGGTCAGGCGCCGGCAAGGAACCCGTCCCTGCCGGAGCGCAGACAACCCCCGCGCCGGCGCAGGGAGACTGAGATGGCCTACGGAATAAATCGCACGAAATTCGCATCGGAGCGCATTATGAGAAGGCCGCGAACCTTGATTTCTCTAAGCTTGGCGTCCGCTCTGTCTTTTAGTTTGATCGGCGGGTGCAAGGTCGGTCCCAACTACCATCGGCCTGATGTGCAAATTCCCAGCGCGTATCGCGATCTCAGCGATAACTCACAAGCGCAAGCTCAGGCGGCCTCGTTCGCGGATCTGCCCTGGTGGCAAGTCTTTCAGGATCCGCAGCTGCAAGACCTGATTCGCACGGCGCTGAAGCAAAATTACGACCTGCGGATCGCGACCGAACGCATCAACGCCTCGCGCGCTCAACTGGCCATTACGCGCTCGAGTCTTTTCCCGCAAGTGCAGGGCGCCGGCAATTTTTCCGGCGGCAAAGAACAGTTTTTCCCGTTGAAAGCAAATATCCTGGAGTTGGCGGCGGACGCTTCGTTTCAGCTCGACTTATTCGGCCAACTGCGCCGTGCTACGGAAGCGGCGCGCGCCCAACTGCTGGCGACCGAGTACGGTCAGCGCACCGTAACGCTGACGCTCGTGAGTGACGTGGCCAGCGCATACTTCTCGCTCCTTCAACTCGATCTCGAACTTCAAATCACGAAAGACACGGTAGAGACGCAGGAAGGTTCCGTCAAACTGACTTCTTTGCGATTGGATCATGGTGTAGCGACAAAGCTCGACGTGCTTCAGGCGCAGCAAGTGCTCGACACCGCGAACGCTCAAATCCCGGATCTCGAGAGGCAGATAGGCCAGCAGGAAGACGCTATCAACATTCTGCTCGGCAATTATCCGGGTACTGTGAAGCGCGGCGGCCTCAAATTGCCGGAGCAGTTCATTCCTCCAGAGGTGCCGCCAGGGCTGCCATCCTCGCTATTGGCTCGCCGCCCCGATATTCGCCAGGCGGAGCAGGTACTGATCGCCGCGAACGCTCAAATTGGTGTGGCGAAAGCTGCGTTCTTCCCGCAGATTTCACTCACCGGCGCGGGTGGCGGCGCATTTGGACGCAGCAGCGCTTTTACAAGTTTGATGGGCTCGCAGACTGGAATCTGGTCTTACGGCGCAAGCGTGGCCCAGCCGATTTTCACCGGCGGCGCTCTTCGCGGGAATCTGCACCTGGCTGAATCGCAGCACGAACAGGATTTGCTCGCCTACAAGGAAGCCATTCAGCACGCCTTCGGAGACGTATCGGATGCACTGATCGGATACCAGAAACTTCGTGAAGTTCGAATTCAGCAGCAGCAGGTGGTAGCCGATCTGGCAGAGTCGGTCCGGCTTTCGGTCATGCGCTACCGCGGAGGTACTACCACCTATCTCGAAGTGCTGGACGGCCAGCGGTCGCTCTTCTCTGCAGAGCTCACTCTGGCGCAGGCGCGCGGGAACGAGTACCAGAGCCTCGTCCAGCTTTACAGCGCGCTCGGCGGTGGCTGGCAGCAGTAGGTTCTGTTCCGATCAAGTATGCGGTTAGGATCGGGAGATCCGCAGGTCAGACAGTCTCGGATCGAAGCCATCAAAGTCTAATACTTCCAATTCATTTGTATTCCTCGGATCATCGATCGTTTCTAGAGTTGCGTGGCCCAGCTTCGGAGGGTCGTTCGAGACTTGCGGGCGAGGCGCCGGGTCCGAGAAGGGCTTCAATGATCCCGACCATCGGAAACGCGTCTGTCTTCGATACGACTTTCCGAATGCCGGCTTCCAAGGCATGCTTTTCGAGTTCTGCGCTGGCGTGCTGGGTAAACAATATAATTGGTACAGCGGGAGCGATTTCCATCATGCGCCGCGCAGTTTCTATTCCATTTATTCCCGGCATTTGAAAATCCAGAATTACGACGTTCGGGTGAGACTCTTTGAACCGCTCCACAGCATCCGAACCGTTAGCCGCCTCCGCGGACACTTCCCACTCGGGGTTTGCTTGCAGCACCGTACGCAGACCCTGCCTGACAAGATCACTGTCGTCCACGATTAGAAACCGAGTGTGCATCCGAACAATCCTTTTAGCCTTTCACCAAGAACTTAACGGTACTGCACATCGATGCAGTGACTCGACGCGAGCGACACGAGGGTACTATGCGCCGACGACGGCAGGGCTCGCTACGGGAAACACCGCGGTTACAGTTGTGCCATTCTCACTCGATTGAATTTCGAGCGAGCCTCCAAGCTCTCGTGCGCGCTCCCGCATCCCACTGAGCCCTACGCTGCGGCTTGCCCCGAGGGACATGGCAACACTACGCTCGCGGGGTATTCCTTTACCTTGATCGGAGACCTGAAGCATGAGCACTCTTTCATCCGAAGGCCACATCTTTATACTTGCTGTTTTACTTCCAGAATGGCGGTAGACGTTGGTCAAGCATTCTTGCACGATTCGAAAGATCGAGATTTCCACATGCGGCGCGAGCCGGCCTATCTCAGGTGAGAGTTCAACGCTGACCTGTACATCGCTTCGCTCGGTGAACCCTCCCGCAAAGAGTTTTATGGCAGCCAACAGGCCAATTTCATCGAGCAGAGGCGGATGAAGCAAATGCGAAATCGTGCGTATTTCCTTTGAAAGCTGTTGGACGATCTCAGTATTTTGATGCAGCGCATTTCTGGCCGTGACGGTAAGTTTTTCTGCTTCCAATAGAGCCAATCCATTATTCATGGAGAGGCTAGCAACCAATTGGCCGACGCTATCGTGCAGGTCACGAGCTATGCGCCGACGCTCTTCATCCTGCATGGAGATCAGACGAGCCGAAAGGCTACGCAGGTCACGATTCAGGTTCTCCATCTGCCGAGTCTTACGATGCAAGTCTGCGAAAACGCTTACTTTCGCACGCAACAACTCCGGAACGATGGGTACGGAAATGTAGTCCACCGCGCCGCGTTGATATGCTTTGAGCTGGTCTAAATCCGTAAGGTGAATGGCGGAAATGAAGATTATGGCGGTTTTCTGAAATCGAGGATGCTGCCGGATCATATCCGCCAACTCGAAGCCGTCGAGTTCCGGCATGCTAACGTCCATCAGAACTACAGCGATTTCATTTTTCAGCAGTTGATCCAGAGCTTCTCTACCGGAATGCGCTTTTAGCAGATTTTCATCCAGTTCCTTAAGTATGACTTCATAGCTGAGCAGCTTGGCAGGCTGATCATCTACCATGAGTATGTTGACCTTCTGCTGATCGTTCATCTTCCGCTGCCTCCGCGCCGCTCAGCCAATTATTCGGCGAACACGACCACCAACTATTAGAACCTAGCGATGAAACCACATCCGAAGCGCCGACAGTAGCTGCTCAGTATTCACCGGCTTTGCCAAGTACTCCGATGCTCCGGCCTCCATACACTTTTCGCGATCTCCTTTCATGGCTTTGGCTGTTAACGCGACGATCGGTAAGCGGCGGAACGACGGATTTTGCCGGATTACCTGCATGGTTTCGTAGCCATCCATCTCCGGCATCATGATGTCCATCAAAACAATCGCCACGTCGGGAGTTGATTCAAGAGTGGCGATTGCTTCGCGGCCGGTCCCGGCAGTGAGCACGAACATTCCCCGGCGTTCCAGCACGCTGCTGAGGGCAAAAATGTTTCGTACGTCGTCGTCTACTACAAGCACCTTCTTGCCCACCAGGGCTTCATCCGAGTGATGCAAGCGCTCAAGCATCTTCTGTTTTTCGGGAGGAAGGTCGGTCACGACGCGATGGAGGAACAATGCAGTCTCATCGAGCAATCTTTCCGGCGACTCAACCCCCTTGACCACTACGCTTCGAGCAAGCAGATGCAAGCGGGCATCTTCTTCCGGAGACAAGTCTTTGCCGGTAAACACAACTACAGGCAAGTTGCTGAGCGCCGGATCCTCGCGGAAACGCTCTAAGATCTCGAAGCCCGACATGTCCGGCAATCGCAGGTCGAGGACCACGCAGTCGAACGATTCTTCGGTCACCGCCTCCAGGGCTTCAGAGCCCGTCGCAGCGATTTGAATATCGATGTCGGCGTATCCCAGCAATTCCCGGATACTGAGCTGCTCGCGCGGATCGTCTTCCACCACCAAGAGCCGTTTGCGACGCGGAGCTGTGTATTCTTTAATACGGTCGAATGCGCTTTCCAGTTCGTCCGGTGAGGTTGGTTTGCTCACATACGCGAAGGCGCCACTGGCCAAACCATGTTGACGGTCTTCGTCCATGGTCAACATTTGGACAGGAATATGACGCATCGTCGGATCTTGCTTGAAATGGTTTAACACCGTCCATCCCAACATATCCGGCAGAAAAACATCGAGCGAGACAGCAGTAGGATGGAACTCACGAGCAAGTTCCAGGGCTTGCGTGCCGCGGGTGGCAACCAAGACTTTAAAACCTCTATCACGCGATAAATCGCGAAGCAACCGCGCATAGTGAGGATCGTCTTCCACGATCAAGAGGATGGCATCGTCCTCCTTCAAACTGTCACGGTAGTCGGGAATCTGCACGATCGAACGCTCCGACGCCGCCACAGTGGAAGGCCGGTTGGCCATCGAGACTATTGAGGTCTTGGCATCGGAGGTCGAGACTGAGGTGGACGGCCCAACGTACGTCTGGGGCAAGTAGAGTGTGAACGTGCTTCCCTTTCCTGGAGCGCTGCGCAATTGAATCTCTCCGCCAAGTAAGCCGGCAAGTTCACGGCTGATTGCAAGTCCAAGGCCGGTGCCTCCATATTTGCGACTGGTGCTGGCGTCGGCTTGTTGGAAAGCCTCGAAGATAAGCCGCTGTTTTTCGATCGGGATGCCTATGCCGGTATCAGAAACCTCAAAAGCGACAACGGAGGCTAATTTCCCAAGGACGGGATGGCCTTCGCTCCAACCGGTCTCGGCAGCGAATACGCCCAGGCGCACGCTGCCATGTTCGGTAAATTTAAATGCGTTGGAAAGAAGATTCTTGAGGACTTGTTGCAGGCGCTTCGAGTCGGTGACCAGACTGCGAGTGAGCTTCGGATCCGTCTCTATTTCAAATTCAAGGCCACGACCCTCGGCTTCGTGACGAAACGGCCGCGCGATCATGTCCAGCAAACTTGCGAAGAACACTTCTTCCGCCTGCACCGAAACCGTACCGGATTCAATCTTGGACAGATCCAAAATATCCGTAATCAAGTTCAATAAATCGGTTCCGGCGCCATGAATCGTACGAGAGAATTCGACTTGTTTGGGAGTCAAGTTACCGTCCGGGTTGTCGGTGAGCTGCTGGCCCAGGACCAGAATGCTGTTAAGCGGTGTGCGTAATTCGTGCGACATGTTGGCCAGGAACTCCGACTTATATTTCGAGGTGAGCGCCAGTTCCTTTGCTTTCTCTTCCACCGCCCTGCGCGCTTGCTCAATTTCCTGGTTCTTCCGCTCCACTTCGACGTTTTGTTCGGCGAGCTGCTGAGCTTTTTGCGCCAGCTGTTCGTTGGTTTGCTGCAATTCCGTTTGTTGCGTCTGAAGTTCGGCGGCTAATTGCTGAGATTGTTTGAGCAACCCTTCCGTTTGCATCGTAGCCTCAATGCTGTTGAGCACGATGCCTATGCTGGAAGTCAGTTGTTCGAGGAACGCGAGATGGGAGGCGGTAAAGGCACTCAGCGTGGCTAGTTCGATGACCGCTTTGACCCGATCCTCGAAGAGCACGGGCAACACAATCACGTTTCGTGGGACGGCTTCGAACAATCCAGAACGAATGGGGACGGCATGCGAAGGCACATCGGAAATAAGCATACGTTTTTTTTCTGCCGCGCACTGACCTACAAGGCCATGGCCGACGCGCAGGCGATCGGGATGTCCATCCTCTCCGCCAGCGGCAAAAGCCGAGAGCAACACCATGTTCCCCGATTCGTCTCCCTCCATCTGATAGATCACGCCCTGCTGCGCATTGACGAGCGGAGCCAGCTCGGATAGCAGCATTCGGCCGACGGTGCCAAGATCGCGTTGCCCCTGCAACATTCCGGTGAAACGCGCGAGGTTCGTCTTCAGCCAGTCCTGTTCGTTGTTTCGATCGGTGGTGAGGCGGAGGTTGTCGATCATGGTGTTGATGTAGTCTTTGAGCTCGGCCACCTCTCCGCTAGCTTCAACCTGGACCGAACGAGTCAAGTCGCCCTTCGTAACTGCCGTGGCGACCTCAGCGATAGCGCGAACTTGATTGGTGAGGTTGTCAGCAAGAAGGTTCACGTTGCCGGTAAGATCCTTCCACGTGCCGGCCGCTCCGGGTACGTTGGCTTGCCCACCGAGCCGGCCTTCGACGCCGACTTCCCGAGCGACGGTCGTTACCTGGTCCGCGAAGGTGGCCAGAGTATCAGTCATGTTGTTGATCGTGTCGGCGAGCGCAGCCACTTCACCTTTGGCTTGCACGGTAAGTTTTTTCGTCAGCTCACCATTAGCGACCGCCGTCACTACTTTTACAATTCCGCGGACCTGCTCGGTGAGGTTTGCAGCCATGACGTTCACGTTGTCGGTAAGGTCTTTCCATGTGCCAGCCACGCCGGGCACCTGCGCTTGGCCTCCAAGCTTGCCGTCCGTGCCAACTTCGCGGGCCACGCGTGTGACTTCGGCAGCGAACGCATTGAGCTGATCCACCATGGTGTTAATCGTGTTCTTCAACTCAAGGATTTCGCCCTTCACGTCGACTGTGATCTTGCGCGACAAGTCGCCGCGCGCGACAGCCGTGGTTACCTCAGCGATGTTGCGTACCTGAGCCGTAAGATTTCCCGCCATGGCGTTCACGGAATCGGTAAGGTCTTTCCACGTTCCGGCCACACCGGTTACGTTAGCTTGGCCGCCAAGGCGCCCTTCGCTGCCGACTTCGCGAGCCACGCGGGTTACTTCAGCAGCGAACGAACGTAACTGCTCGACCATCGTATTTAGCGTTTCTTTGAGCTGGAGAATTTCTCCACGAACGTCCACGGTGATTTTGCGCGAGAGGTCCCCGCTGGCGATTGCGGTGGCAACTTCCGCGATGTTACGAACCTGGCCAGTCAAGTTGCTGGCCATGAAGTTCACATTGTCCGTGAGATCTTTCCAAGTGCCGCCGACGCCGGGAACCTGCGCTTGGCCGCCCAACTTGCCTTCGGTGCCCACCTCGCGAGCAACGCGCGTGACTTCACCCGCAAAAGCGTTGAGCTGGTCCACCATGGTGTTGATGGTGTTTTTCAATTCCAGGATTTCGCCCTTCACGTCGACCGTGATCTTGCGCGACAAGTCGCCGCGCGCCACAGCCGTAGTTACTTCGGCAATGTTGCGGACCTGGTCGGTCAGATTACCGGCCATCGAGTTGACCGAATCCGTCAAATCCTTCCACGTTCCTGCTACGCCGGGCACGTTGGCTTGACCGCCAAGTCTTCCTTCGCTGCCGACTTCGCGCGCCACACGCGTCACTTCGCCGGCGAATGCGTTTAACTGATCCACCATGGTGTTGATGGTGTCTTTAAGTAGGAGGATCTCGCCGCTGACGTTCACGGTGATTTTCTTTGAAAGGTCGCCGCTCGCAATGGCGGTAGCTACTTCAGCGATGTTACGGACTTGGCCGGTTAAGTTGCTGGCCATCGAGTTAACCGAGTCGGTCAGGTCCTTCCACGTTCCCGCGACGCCCGGCACTTGTGCTTGTCCGCCGAGTTTGCCGTCGGTGCCGACTTCACGAGCCACGCGCGTGACTTCAGACGCGAATGCGCGCAACTGATCAACCATAGTGTTGAGGGTATCTTTGAGTTCGAGAATTTCACCCTTCACGTCCACCGTGATCTTGCGCGACAAGTCGCCGCGCGCTACGGCCGTCGCTACTTCAGCGATGTTGCGAACTTGGCCGGTCAAGTTGCTGGCCATGAAATTCACATTGTCAGTGAGGTCCTTCCAAGTTCCAGCGCCCGGCACCTGTGCCTGGCCGCCGAGTTTTCCTTCGGTTCCTACTTCGCGAGCCACGCGCGTGACCTCGCCCGCAAACGCGTTGAGCTGGTCCACCATGGTGTTAATGGTGTTCTTCAATTCCAAAATTTCGCCCTTTACGTCCACCGTGATTTTGCGCGACAAATCGCCCAGAGCAACCGCCGTAGTTACTTCAGCAATGTTGCGCACTTGGGCCGTTAGGTTGCCGGCCATCGAGTTGACGGAGTCTGTCAGGTCCTTCCATGTACCAGCCACTCCAGGCACGTTGGCCTGACCGCCAAGCCGCCCTTCGCTACCGACTTCGCGCGCCACACGGGTTACTTCTCCGGCGAAACGATTGAGCTGATCCACCATGGTGTTGAGTGTTTCTTTGAGCTGCAGAATTTCTCCGCGCACGTCCACCGTAATTTTGCGCGAGAGGTCACCTTTGGCGATCGCGGTGGCAACTTCCGCGATGTTGCGAACTTGGCCGGTCAAGTTGCTGGCCATGAAATTCACGTTATCCGTAAGATCTTTCCACGTGCCACCGACGCCGGGCACCTGCGCCTGGCCGCCCAGCTTCCCTTCCGTTCCCACCTCGCGAGCAACGCGGGTGACTTCGCCGGCGAACGCGTTGAGCTGGTCCACCATGGTATTGATCGTGTCTTTTAGTTCGAGAATTTCGCCCTTCACATCGACCGTAATTTTGCGCGACAAGTCGCCGCGCGCTACGGCGGTGGTGACCTCGGCGATGTTTCGCACTTGGGCCGTCAAGTTTCCGGCCATGGCGTTGACGGAGTCCGTAAGGTCCTTCCACGTTCCGGCCACGCCCGGTACCACTGCTTGACCGCCGAGTTTGCCGTCCGTGCCGACCTCGCGAGCAACGCGCGTGACTTCAGACGCGAACGACCGCAACTGATCCACCATCGTATTGATGGCTTCTTTCAGTTGGAGAATTTCGCCTCGAACGTCGACAGTAATCTTGCGCGATAGGTCACCGCTAGCGACAGCGGTTGCCACTTCGGCGATATTTCGTACTTGCCCGGTCAAATTGCTGGCCATGGAGTTCACTGAGTCGGTGAGATCCTTCCATGTTCCAGCTACGCCCGGGACTTGTGCTTGTCCGCCCAACTTCCCGTCAGTGCCAACTTCGCGCGCGACGCGGGTGACTTCTGACGTAAACACGCCAAGTTGCTGGATCATTGTGTTTACGATAGTCGCCGAACGCAGGAATTCACCTTCCAAGGGCCGCCCATCTACATCCAATTGGACCGTTTGCGTTAGATTGCCCTTCGCGACGGCAGCGATAGCGCGCGTGACCTCCGTCGTAGGTCGAAGGAGGTCGTCAACCAGCGTATTGACCGAGATCTCCATTTCGCCCCATGCGGCTTTGGGCAGATCGAATCGCATGCGTTCGCGGGTTCTTCCTTCTTTACCGACCACTTTTCCGACGCGCTTTAGCTCTTTCGCCATCTGCTGGTTGGCGGTGACGATTTCGTTAAATGTGTCCGCGATCTTCCCTCCCACTCCCGTCCAGTTCCCAGGAAGGCGCACGGAGAAATCGCCATCACGCATCGTTTGGAGACTTGACAGAATTACGCTCAGATCGGCGAAGGAGATTTCAGCACTAAGACCCTGCTGTCCATTGTTTTTCGCAGTTGATGTGTCGGTTGCGCCCGCAGTTGCAGTTGATACAGATTGTGCGCTTCTTTTCATACTCATCTCCGAAGTGCGCGTCTTCCCGGAATCAGGCTCTCGTGCCGTGCTGAGGACTTTCGCTGTAACTTCATTTGATTACAAGTGCCGTCTTGTCATGCACATCCGACACGGGTCGTATGTCGAATGTAACAGCATCATTTTCTTTGAACAGGAGGTGATAACACACCCTCGCCCTTGGGCATCTACAGCGATTAATGTATTTTCGGTCGCTGGTGGTCAAGGAGATACGATATTTCTTCAGACAGCGAAGGATTGCGGCCCAGCCGGTAGGAACTCCCCGGGAATCGAGTAGGCGATGCAGAAGTCGTTTCACACCTTCATTAGAGCCCTACCTCCTTGCTTAGTCGAAGCTCGGTGGCTATACAGGATTGACAGTATTGGCGGATTTTCCGTCCTTTGGTAAGTTTTAGTGGAGGACATTCAACTGTTGGCGAGGTATCCACATGAAACGCGCCGCCTGGCACGCGCTTTACACTGCTGCGATTACTGAATCAAACCCCGTAAAACTTCGGATGCGAATCTGCGAGGCAGAAGCCGCAATTTTTCTGCGAATCCAAAGCTTGGACGAAGACCAAGATCCGGAACGAGAGGTCATCGGGAACGCCTTGTCTAGTCTGAGAGCGTTGGAAAGAAACCTGCTGCGTTACCCCAGCCGACAGATTGCTTAGTTGCCTAAACGACGATCCGTAGCGTGGTAACCGTTGCCGTTACCATTACCGTTCGTGCTTGGCGCGGTCGCTGTGCTAGCTACCGTAAATATTCCGGCATCCGCGAGGCTTGCGGCTCGCACCAGTGGTTTTTCTTGTGGCACACTCGGACGTGTCGCCGCTGCTTCGTACTCGAGACGAGCCAGAAAGCTCTTCCGCGAATCGCGTTCGAGTAATTGCAAAATATTTTGCTTCAACTGCGTGCTCACGGTTCGCGCATCCGACGCGGCATCGACCATTTGGAAATTGAATTCGGAACTGAGCCGGTCGAATTCCGTCAGCAGCGCGTTCTGATAATTGCAGAAACTGTCGAACATGTCGTCGCCCGGGTACAGATCCATTCCCGATTCCCAGTAGTCGAATCCGCGGCTGAACACTACTCGCGGCAGCAATTGCTCGATGCCGATTCGCAAATAGAACACCGCATCAGGTTTCAGCGCGACGCTATAGATGCTGCGTATCCAACGAGGGTCCATCCCGCGCACGATCGCGCGCGCCATCAGCGAATAGATGTAGCGGTCCGTCAATACGATAAATCCCGCGCGCAGCGCTGGGACAATCTCGTTTTCCAGTCGATCGACAAAATCCGTGGCGTAGAACAACGCCTGCGTCACACGGCCAAGGTTGTTACCTTCTTTGGCGCGGCGAATTCCATCGCCCGCCAAAGGTGAACGAGTCATACCTGTGTCCACCACCGCATGGCCGAGCTCTTCGAGCCACGGTTTCAGCAGGTCAATCTGGGTGCTGCGCCCCGCACCGTCCGTGCCTTCAATCACGATCAATTTCCCGGGCAGATCGGCGAGCCGCATTCCCGGCAAAAGCTTTCCATAAGTCTCTCTCATGCTTGGACCCTCAATTCAGTGGCTTTGCCCAGATGCGATTTCACGATTTGCCGCACTTGCGCTTGTTGGACTTCAATTGGAAGTGTGGCGTCGACCACCGTGAGCCCAAATTCCGGAATCATCTTGTCGTACTCCGACAAAATGCGGCCCTGGAACAGCCGGAAGCTTTCGACCGAATCCTCCGCCAGATTCAAATCCATTCCTGCTTCATAGAATTTGAAACCGTCGCGTCCATCCAGCAAGCGATGGATTGCGGTTTCCAGGGGCACGCGAAAATAGAATGCGATCGCGGGCTTCACAGCGAATCCGTATAATTCCCGTACCCATTCGCGGTCCATCCCACGTGCCACGTCACGCGCAAACGCCGTATAGATGTAGCGGTCGCATAGCACGACCGCACCGGCCTTGAGCAGCGGCAGAATGCTGCGCTCCGTGCGATCGGCGAAGTCAGTGGAATGAATCAGCGAAAAAGTTGCTGGGGTCAGCATCTTTTTCTTTTTGCCGTGCTTGGTGGTGTCCTTCACCAGCGGCGACGAATTCCATTCGCTGAAGACCACGCCGTAGCCCTTGGCCACCAGCCATTTGTGCAACAGGCTGAGTTGCGTGGATTTTCCCGAGCCGTCGATACCTTCTACAACGATGAGTCTTCCAGGGAACTGATGTTCGCCGTAGCGGCGAGCCTTTGAAACGGCTGGTTGCAGCGGACTAAGAACCTCAAACGGACCAATGCGCAGGCCTGAACCAATCTCCATTCGTCTCCCTTACCGCGGCGCCAGGGCCAAAATCCCAAGTTCGGCGCCGCCTCACAATGAATGTCGTCTCGCCGGCCTTTCGCAGGCCCAAAACGACCCAGTAAAAGTCCCTCAAATCGCTGACTATTGCAGTAGGTATTAGCGAGGCGTGTATCGAATCGGGAACTAGGTTTTTCTTGGGACTCGCACGGAGCATACATTGAGACTTCCGTGCGGAGAGGAGAGACGCTGACGGAATTTTGGATGATCCGTGTGGCAGCAACCTATTTAAGCGCCGCTTCCACGATCGAGGTATCTTGCTCCACTGTGCCGCCGCTCACTCCGATGCCGGCGACCAATGCACCGTCTCTTTTCACCGGCACTCCGCCGCCCATAGCGCAGTACTTACCCCCGGAGACCGTCGCCAACGGAAAAAGTGGTTGCCCTGGTTGCGTCATCGGAAGAAGTTCAGCCGTACGGATACCGACCAGCGCGGATGTATAGGCCTTACGTTCAGAGATTTCCATCGAAAAGGCCGGGGCTCCATTCATCCGGTGTAAGAGGACGATATTCCCGTGAATGTCGATGACGCAAACCGAAACCGGCACTCTAACCTTCGTCGCCTCTGCCTCGACGCGATTTGCAAGATCCTTCGCGAGCGCAAGCAAATCCATAAGTTATCTCCTTCCTCAGATATAGAACCACGAGCGCGCGAACTGGAATCTTCTCGCTCGAACTGACTAGCGCTTAGCGCCCGGTTTTTCCCACATAGAATCCCAAGCGGTTTTCCACATCTCCCGGCTTGTGAAAGCCCTGGTCGAACAATATCTTGATTCTTTCTTGCGTGGCTGGTCGCGCGATCGATTTAATGCAAGCATCCCACCCTGCCTCTATTTCGACGTCGGGCGGCAAGCTCGCGTTTACAAGGCGCTTAGTATTGCTGATCGCCCACTTTTCGAACGAGCCGATCCGAGTCGCGAGCGCATCTACAAAAGCGTCGAGTTCTGAATCCGGAAACGATCGATTGACGTAACCGTACAATTCAGCCAGGTCGCCTCGGATGTCCTCCGAGCTTAGGAGCACCTCCAGGGCGCGTCCCCTCCCCATGAGCCGTGGCATTCGCGCCATGGGTCCCCCGCCGGCTACCATGCCGACACCCACTTCCCACTGCGATAGGATGGCCTTTTCTCGGCTTGCGAAGCTCATGTCGCATGCAAGCGTAAGTTCACTACCGTTTCCAGTCGCCCGTCCTCGGATCATCGCAATCGACACCACTGGTGCTCGAGTCAGCCGCACCAGAATGTCCGGCCACGCCTCCAGGCCGGTAGGACCTTGAGGTATGCTGGTCAGGTCCTCGAGTTTTGCGAGGAAATCGGAATGATTGAGAAAGAAACCGTCGACAGCACTTTCAAAAACCACGACCCTGACTTTCTCGTCGTTTTCAATTTCGGTCACGATTTTCTCAAACTGGAGAACAAATTCCGGACCCATGAGGTTTAGCGGCGGGTTGTCAAATATCACCCGCCAATATGCCGGCGATTTACGAGTTACATGTATCTGCTCAGCTGTCGAATTCATCGAGGGCTCCTTTTTCAAAGTAAATGTACGTGAACAGCCTTGTGGCCATCCTCGAATCCATCCTTAATAAACGGAAGCAACACGCGGTATTCTTTCTCGTCGCTGTTGAAGAATTTACAAACATGACGCGTTCCTGGGAGTTGTGAACCCAGAGAAATAGGGGGCGTGATCCTCATGGCTTACCCTTCCGAAGGGAGTTCACCTTAAGGCCGGGCGTATACACTATCGCGGTCTTCAGAATGGTTCAACCGCTACGAAAGAAGCGGCAAACGATTTTCCGATGAAGTTTGTCTGGCGAAGTCGGCGGTTTTCCAAACTGCCGCATCTGCGCAGAACGGATGTTGTGCCGGTCTGTTCAGAACAATTTCGGTGTGCGGCCCGAAGATGCCAAGATCCACCGCCACGGGAATTCATTCGGAGCTTGCTGGTGAGAATCTCTTATCTAACCCTGAATCGATTCTTGTCGATTTTCAGCGATCGGATCTTCGATTCCAGCGTGGACCGCGGTATCCCCAACTTAGCCGCCGCCCCAGCGGGTCCGAACACGCGCCCGTGGCTCTGTTTCAGGGCGGCCTCAATCATGTTTTTTTCCTGCGCTGCGAGGTTTTGAGGGAGCTCGGTGTGATTTCCCGCCTGTGTAAGGAGCGGCGGCTGCGGCAGCCAGCTTTCATCCACTGAAAAATTGGCTGTTTCACACACGATTACCGATCGTTCGATGACGTTCTGTAGTTCGCGTATGTTTCCGGGCCAGAGGTAGGATTCAAGCAATCGGAGAGTCTTGTTGTCGACGGTCCTAATTCTCTTACCGGCCTTCCGCGCGTAGCGATCGATAAAGTATTCAACCAGGAGTCGGATGTCCTCTTTTCGTTCTCGCAGAGCGGGAATTTCGATCGGAAACACATTCAGGCGGTAAAACAGATCGCTGCGGAAAGATCCGCCGCTGATAGCGGCCTGCAAGTCACGGTTCGTCGCTGCGATCACTCGAACGTTGGCCCGAATTGGACGCGTTCCGCCCACGCGTTCAAATTCATGCTCCTGCAAAACACGCAGCAGAGCAATTTGGGTCTCAATTGGAAGATCTCCGACTTCATCAAGGAAGATTGTGCCGCCATTCGCTAATTCAAACCTACCCAAGCGCTGCTGAGTGGCGCCCGTGAAGGCACCCCTCTCATGGCCAAACAACTCCGAAGCGATCAGGTCACGGGGGATCGCCGCACAGTTGACGCTCACGAACGCGCGTGAGGCGCGGTTTGATCGTCGGTGAATGGCGCGTGCAACAAGCTCTTTGCCTGTTCCGGTTTCACCGGTGATGAGAACGGTCGAGTCACTTCTTGCAACTTTGGAAATGCGCGATAGCACAGTTCGCAAAGGCGAAGAGGTTCCAACAATCTCTTCAAACATCGAGGCCTTGTCGATTTCTTCGCGTAGAGCTACGTTTTCGCTCCGAAGCCTGTCTTCCGCCTGCTTGCGATCCTCGATGTCCGTCGCGGCAACATACCAACGCATAATCTGTCCCTGTTCGTCGCGCAATGGGTTAAAGCGAGCCAAGAACCAGCGATAACTTCCGTCGCTCTTGCGCAGGCGCATCTCCAACTCGAAAGCAGCGCCGCTAGTGCGAGCACGATCAAAATGACGGTTGACTCGTTCCCATTCATCCGGATGAGCGACCGTGCCGCGATCAAGTCTCTCCCGCCACTGTTCAAGAGTAAGGCCGTGGTAATCGAGCAATATGCGGTTGGCGTAAAGTGGTTCGCGGTTAGGCCCGTATACCGCAATATTTTGAGGCGCCAGGTCCAGAATCTGCCGGAGTTCTGTCTCTTGTTCGCGGATGGTGTCTTCCGCCAGCTTCCGATCGGTAATATCCTGAACCGTACCGAACATTTGCCAGGGAAGGCCGGCCGCGTCTCTCTTCAAATCGCCCTGACTATGCACGACA
>Ga0210398_10001006_pt1 | contig 30439 bp, 32 predicted proteins | sample IncBWC4OmetaG_FD_161047 | JGI IMG/M metagenome (GOLD analysis project Ga0210398, IMG submission 161047) | Forest soil microbial communities from Barre Woods Harvard Forest LTER site, Petersham, Massachusetts, United States - Inc-BW-C-4-O | ecosystem: Environmental > Terrestrial > Soil >... | reverse complement strand
ATTGGTCAGAAGCTATCGAAGATCGCTGCCCTAAAAGAGCGATTAACGCGCGAAGGGGTTATGAAGCAAACGATAATTGTGGCAACCGGTCCGTCTGATCCGGCGGCGCTACTATACTTGGCACCATATTCCGGCTCTTCAATGGGTGAATACTTCCGCGACAACGGCAAGCATGCACTCATTATTTACGATGATTTAACCAAGCATGCTGCCGCCTATCGACAAATGTCCCTGCTGCTTCGTCGCCCACCAGGCCGTGAAGCCTATCCAGGTGATGTCTTCTATCTTCACTCTCGGCTGTTGGAGCGGTCTGCCAAGCTCAGTGACAAACTTGGAGCCGGTAGCTTAACGGCTTTGCCGATCATCGAAACCCAAGCTGGTGATATTAGTGCCTACATTCCGACTAATGTCATTTCTATTACTGACGGCCAGATCTTCTTGGAGACAAACCTGTTCTACCAAGGTATTCGCCCGGCTATTTCAGTGGGCCTCAGTGTGTCACGAGTTGGTGGTGATGCGCAAAGTAAAGCAATTAAGTCTGTCGGTGGTGGTTTGAAACTGGACCTGGCTCAATTCCGTGAACTTGCCGCCTTTAGTCAGTTCTCAACTGATCTTGATGCCGAAACCAGGCAAACGATCGAACGCGGTCAACGCTTGACGGAACTACTCAAACAAGCCCAGTATAGTCCGTACTCTATCTGGGAAATGTACGCCAGCTTGTACGCTGCTAACAATGGTTGTTTTGACCAAGTGCCGCTTGATAAGGTGAAGTTAGCCGAAGAAGCTATTCACCGTGAGCTGAAAGCCAAGCACGCCAAGCTCACCGAAGAACTAAATTCGGGAGATAAACCGACCGATGCCCAAAATGACAGCCTCTTAAAAGTCGCCAAAGCGGTCACTGCCAGCTACAAAGCTGAGACTAAAAAAGCCGATAAGGCTGATAAGGAGTAATTGAGGCTACATGGCAAGCACTATTATCCTGAAGCGACGCATTAAGTCTATTCGTGGTACTCGGCAAATTACCAAGGCCATGCAGCTTGTCTCGGCCAGTAAACTTCGCCGGGCTCAAGAGTATGCCACTGCTAGCCGCGATTACCGTGATCTAGCCTACGATTTGCTCCGCAAGCTGAACGCTATGGAGGAAGTCGAACGTACTCCTCTGTTTACCAAGCGTTCAATCAAGAACAGGCTCTACGTAGTTATTACCAGTAACACTGGGCTGGCTGGCGCGTACAACGCCAATGTCTTAAAGCTCCTGCTGCATGATATTCAGCAGGACGAAACTGATCATGTCAAAAGCCATGTCATCGTGATCGGTAGTAAGGGTGCACACTTTGTCCGTCGTTTAAACAGCGTGGACTTATTGGCTGCCTACCCGCCGTTTGGCGATCACCCTACTGCCAATGATGTGCGACCAATATTGAATACCGTCATAGAGCAGTATAAGACGGAGGCCGTCGATGATATTCGCCTCATTTACACCCAGTTTAACTCCACAATTAGCCAGCAGGCCCAAGACATGCACCTCTTACCTGCTCCACTGCTTGATCCGGCTGAAGCTAAGCGCGTAGCGGTTAGTAACTTTGAGCCGGATGTTGAGACTGTGGTTGATCAGGCGACCATTCGTTTGATTGAGGCACAACTGTGGCAAGCTCTTTTAGAGAGCTTAGCTAGTGAGCACGCCATGCGGATGATCGCTACTAAGAACGCCACCGATAACGCCAACGACCTTATTGATGACTATACCCTGGAATTGAATACTGCCCGCCAGGCTGCGATTACCCAGGAACTGGCTGAAATAACCGGTGGCGCAGAAGCATTGAATGGATAATTAGGATAAAGGAGATTACTGAAATGGCAACAGCGACAAAGCAAAAAACTAAGACCGGAAAGATTATCCAGATTGTTGGTGTCGTTATAGACGTGGAGTTCTCTGTCGATACCTTGCCGGCAATCTATAACGCCCTGACCGTGCGTTTAGATGATAAAGACATGACCCTGGAAGTTGCCCAGCATTTGAGTGAGTCTAGTGTACGGGCTATTGCCTTAAGTTCAACTGATGGATTACAGCGCGGTGCTGAAGTTATTGATACCGGTGCTGCTATTAGCGTGCCGGTTGGCGATGCGACTTTGGGCCGTATGTTTAATGTTACCGGTCAGCCCATTGATGGTAAAAAAGGTGACTTTAAGCAACTGGCGCCAATTCACCGCGCACCACCACCGCTGATTGACCAGTCTGGTAGTGTCGAAATCCTGGAAACTGGTATTAAAGTTATTGACCTGATCTGCCCTGTTGTAAAAGGTGGAAAGGTTGGCCTGTTTGGTGGCGCCGGTGTCGGTAAAACAGTGCTGATTCAAGAGTTGATTAACAACATTGCTAAATTTCATTCCGGCTACTCGGTCTTTGCTGGTGTCGGTGAGCGTACTCGTGAGGGTAATGACCTGTACTTCGAGATGGAAGACTCGGGAGTGCTCAAAAATACCGCTCTGGTCTTTGGGCAGATGAATGAACCACCTGGCGCCCGTTTGCGTGTCGCACTAAGCAGCTTGGCTATTGCCGAGAGTTTCCGCGATAAGGGTAATGACGTGCTGCTGTTTATTGATAATATCTTCCGTTTTACTCAAGCCGGTGCCGAAGTTTCGGCGCTCCTTGGCCGCTTGCCGTCCGCCGTCGGCTACCAACCAAACTTGGCACAGGAAATGGGTCAACTGCAAGAGCGTATTACTTCGACTAAACAAGGTTCAATTACTTCTATCCAAGCAGTGTATGTCCCGGCTGATGACTTTACCGATCCGGCTCCGGCTACTACATTTGCCCACTTGGACTCCACTATTGCCCTGAACCGTGGTCTGACGGAAATAGGTATTTATCCGGCTGTTGATCCTCTGGACTCGAGTTCAACCATTTTAGATCCGGAAATTGTCGGTGAAGATCACTACAATGTAGCCCGTGAAGTACAACGGGTGCTGCAGCGCTATAAAGACCTGCAAGACATTATTGCTATTCTGGGAATGGAAGAGCTATCTGATGAAGATCGTCAGACTGTGGCACGGGCTCGGCGCATCCAGCGTTTCTTAAGCCAGCCGTTCTTTGTTGCCGAACAGTTTACCAACAACCCTGGTCAGTATGTGAAGCTCGCCGATACTATTGCTGGCTTCAAAGAAATCCTTGAGGGCAAGCACGATGACAAGCCAGAGAGTGCATTCTATTTGAAAGGCGCCATTAAGGACGTTAAAGCCGGAGCTAAGTAAACTCAAGTGTTTAACTTCCAACTTGTTAGTATCAGTGGTAAAAAGTTCGATGACGATGTCTATGAAGTTATCCTACCGACACTGGACGGCGAGATCGGCATTCTGAAAGATCATATGCCGCTGGTGAGCGTTGCCACCACCGGAGCGATAGCCATTCGTCGGCAGCCAAAAGACTCCGATGCTCAACGCGAATACTTTGCTACGAACGGCGGCGTGATTGAGATTGATCACAATACTGTACGCGTATTAGTTGATGAAGCCGATCATGCAGATAGTATCAACGAAGCCGAGGCTCAAAAAGCTTTGGAGCGAGCTCAGAAAATGAAAGCTGAAGCCAAGGATCAGGTCAGCTTAGAGCATGCCCAGACGCTTGTCGATCGCCATGCTGTGCGTCTCCAAGTAGCCAGTCTCAAAAAACGCCACGGCGGTCGCCACTAGTTAATTACACGTTCTTGTTCTAGTTGATTTTGCTGGTGCAAAAAGCGCAGCGAGTAGCAGCGATTGGTACCGTGCTGAGGCATTCTGGACACTTCTTGTCGGTCGGGTCTTCAGCTTTCTTATTACGCTTACTCAGGACCACGAGCTTATTGAGGGGCTGGACGATAAAGAAGAAAACGACGCTGGCAATGAGCAAGAACGAGATGACGGCATTCAGGAAATCTCCGTACATAAACCTACTCTTATTCAGCGTGAAGTAAAGATTAGAAAAATCTGGCTTGCCAAATAGGGCAGCAATTAATGGCGTAGCTAGGTCCTTGACGAGCGCGGTAACAATAGCCGTGAATGCGGCACCGACGATAACAGCTACTGCCAGATCGACGACATTACCGCGTAATATGAATTGCTTAAAATCTTTGAGCATATGTACGCAAGCCTACTAGTTACATATGTAATAGTAGCAAAGAATCGGTAGTAGTACACTTTACGCTATCTGCGTTTTGTGATATATTTCACGGATAATTATTTTCTATTGAGCTGCCAGAAAGATCAAAGTGCTAAAAGTTAGGTTGCGTAAGTAGTGGTAAATGGTAAGGAGAAGATGAACATAATTCTATGAAGCATACAGTCACTGTCTATGATGGAGCGATCTCAGATGTCGTCCAAAAGTATTCCAAACTTGTTTTTGGCTATCCGAAAGAAATAATCTGGAATCAAGCAGGTGTCTCGCTGCAAAAACGTATTGACGACTCACCCGCCTTTAAAAAACAGGTTGAACGGGCGCTCAAGCCTGAAAATCTTGAAGAGTACCTTGTAGCTGAAGACGCCGCTGCCCCGACCCGCTGCATCGATGGACGAATTACGGAAGGGTGGCAGGCGCATGAAGCGATCAAACGGACGCTTGGCCCGAAAGTAGCCGGAGGTACGATACACGCCGCTTTGGCCCATCGTATAGTTGATAGTGAACATATGCGCGAAAACTTATTATTTGAAGAAGACTTGCGTGCCGTAATCCAACGCTTCAAAGAAATTGGGATAGGTGCCGGCGGGCATATAGACAATCATCAAAGAGGCTTTAATACTGGCTGCGGGGCTGTCGATAATATTAATCTTATACTAGATCGCTTACAGCGCCCCGAGCATCAAGAGCAGCTTCGTGGACTGTCTCGGTTAATACTAGGCGACGCCTATGACAGCAAGTACATTGTCAACGAAGTGATTGGTCGTATACTCTATCTTGACGCGCTCAAGCCTACCTATATGCCGAAAGAGAATAATGATCCCCGGGGTGAGTTTCTTTATAAGAAGACGGTCGTGGATACACTCCGAGCTGAAGCCAATAAAACGCATGAAGTTGTGCCGGTACTGACTGGCCCTCATCGGGAAGTAGCAGTTGTCCTAAACTTGGTGTCGCATACGACGGTCGATACTGATCGCTTTAGTTACGATAACGACAATGAAATCCAAGTATTTGGTTGGGATGTATGGAATATGTACGAAGAAGCCAGACGGCTGTATGAGTATGATATGCACAGCCCGCTTGCTGAGCAGCGGAAAGCTGTTGATACGCGCATGAAATACGTTACCACTCGTACATTACTTGGCATATCGACACTCATGGTTTTAACAGATGGGTCACTACGGCTGATAGTGATTGCCTAAGGAGTGGCTTTACAAAACCAAGAACTCACGGTATTCTTATGTCATTAACTAAGTGGAGGTTCCAATAATGTTTGGAAGACGTAAAATAGCTGCTATTGTAGCTGAGTTTCTTGGGGCTGGGGTATTAACAACGATTATCTTGAGTGTGCAGCACTCCGGAATTGGGTACCCATTGTTTGTGGCTGCTGCAGTCGGACTGGCCTTTTTAGTACTCTCCTTCACTGTCGGAGATGCATCTGGGGGTCAATTTAACCCGGCCATTACAATCGGTCAATGGACAGCTGGTAAGCTTGCCACCTTTACCGCTATTGTCTACGTAATTGCTCAGTTACTCGGTGGTTGGTTGGCCTACTACCTCTACACCTATCTTGTTAACAATCATCTCGGTGCGGTCGGTGGTCATTTCAGCGGTCGTATCTTGGCTTCTGAAGCTGTTGGTACTGGTGTCTTTGCTTTCATCTTTACCGCTACGGTTTACAGAGGTGCAAGCCGGGCAGTGACTGCTACGTTTGCAGGCCTGGGACTAACTATCGGTAGCTTGGTTGCTTCAGCTGGTGCGCTCGGTCTTTTAAACCCAGCTGTTGCCCTTGGTGTACGTGCTTGGGTATGGGGTACTTACGTTCTCGGCCCGGTCATCGGTGCTATTGTCGGTACTCAACTTTACCGGCTCTTCTTCGCAGAGGAAGAAGGCGGTTTCCTGCCGAACTTTTCTATGGCTTCTTTCTCTACCACAGAAGTAGTTATTAGTAAGCCGGCTGCTAAGCCAAAGACTGCTAAAAAGACTGCTGCTAAAAAGAAGAAATAACAATAGCAACTCAGTAAACTAAAAACTGCTCGATTATCCGGGCAGTTTTGCTATGTGAGGAGATCGTCTTCAAACGCACGAATGCCTGCCATGGTTTGGGGATACTGGCTGGTATCAGGAAAATCGAGCTGGGTAATGTGCCGCCATACTACTTCAATAAGGCGTTGTAAGCGGTCCAGGGCTTGTTGGTCTGGCTCAAGCTCTAGAATTAACTGCTTTGGGTCCTCGGCTTCCACATAGAGCATCTGCCCTCTAATAGCTCGGGTGGTGCCAAAGTGTGCACTATTACGCACGAGTAATGTATAAAACAGCAGCTGGCTTTGATGTCGCCAGGCCTTGATGGCTTTTGTCCGATCACGCGTATCAAAACTAGCGAGTGGCACACCAGTCTTATAGTCCGTAATGGTGATAGAGTCTTTGAGCTTATCTACGCGGTCCAGCTTACCGCCTAAACGAGCCTGCCCTGCTCTGGCTTCGCGAATGATTAGCTCAGGCAAACCACCTTTTGCGAGCATAAAGGTATCGCTACTGAACAGGTTTGTTAGTACCTGTGTGCCGTGGGCAACGTAGCGTTTAGTCTCGCTAGCCGGTAATTGCTGTTCATGGAGCGCCTCCTGGTAGCTTGTCAGTACTGCTGCAAGGCTAAAAGTTTCATTGTTGGTGAGGAGCTGAGCAGTTTGCAGGGCTTTATGTACGGCTGTGCCGTAGGCCATAGCGGCAGTAGTAATTTGCGGTAGACGCAGCAGCTGGGTTTCTAGAAAATGGGCCGGACCGCCAGTAGTAACATCCAAGAATTGCAAGAATGCAGTAGCGTTCAAATTATAATCGGTAAGACGCGGTTTAAGCAGCGCTTTTTCATCATTACTATGCAAGCGGGGCCAACGCAGTGCCGCTTCTAGAACAATAGCGGCATCAGCCACGCTTTCACTATCTACTGCAGTCATCGGTAAAGCTTTTAACAGCGGGGTGGCGAGCAAGGCTCGCCCAGACGTATCGGTGGTGTAACTGCCGACAATCAAGGAACGCTTGGCGCGTGTGGCGGCTACATAGGCTAAACGTACATAGTCATCAAACTGCTCACCGTACGGCTGCAAAGGTAAGTTAGCTGGTGGCCTCCGACCAATACGCCTTGGTTGCCAGTTATCTTCAATAGCATCAACCAGAAAGACGCTGTCGAATTCTAGGCCTTTGGCTTTATGTATGGTCATGAGCTGGACGGCTCCCGTGCCACTCATAAACCACGACTCGTCGGCGAGTGGCCTCGTCTGCTGGCGACTCAAACGTATAAAGCGGACGAAGTCAGGCAGCTGTGCATGTGCCCGGTTGTCACTGACAAATTCATTAACCAGACCAGTAATGACCTGTAGACCGGACAATGCTTCTATATAGGTACTATCGATTGGCCGAGGACTGACAAAATAAGCGTGTAGCGGGCTGGTAAATTCAGGGCTGTCACGCAGACCTATGATGTACTCCATAACTGCGCCGAGTGGTTCGCTTATTGCCTGCCCGGCTAGCCAGAGCAACCAATTGGCGATGGCCTGGAGCCGCTTGTTGGAACTCTTAAGCAGAGCGTCCAGCCAATGAGGCTGAGCACGATTCGCGATGGCCAGTTCCCATAGTGTTTTTGCCGGAACTTTCCAAGCAGGATGAACCAGTAATTGAGCAAGCATGGTATTAACAAGATCTTCGTTTCCTTCACTAATAGCCATAACGATTTCAGCTACGAGGTTAATTTGTTGTATCAATGGCTGCTCAAGCACATTGTTCTGCTGCTCATAGCTAATAGGTACCTGCAGACGTGTTAGGTAGGCGCTGAGTTCTCGCAGACTATCGTGATTGCGTGCAAGCACCGCTACGCTAGCATTCGGATCGTCTTTCCAGGTTTGGTGCACCCGCTCGGCGATGGCGAGCAACTGGTGTTCGCGGGTTGGGAAACTCAGATGCTCGAGGCTTCCTGATGGTGGTGCATTGGCGGCCCGCAATTTTTTAATAAGTTCTGGGCGGCGCTTTACTAAACGTTCGTCGGCCTGCTCAATAATTGACGCGGCAATATTCAGGACCGTCTGACTGGAGCGGTAATTATCTGTAAGAACGATGGTCTTAGTTGCGGGATAGGTTTGTTGAAAGCGGAGCATATTATTAAGCTCGGCGCCGTTAAAGGCAAAAATTGACTGATCGTCGTCGCCGACTACCATCAAATTTGGCTTGCCTTCAGTGCCGGGATGCGTGGCAACGAGGTGGCTGAAACGCAGCTGGGCGGCGTTCGTATCTTGAAACTCGTCGATCAGTACATAGAGATAGCGCTCTTGTACTTCGGCAAGCAGCTGTGGGTGCTGCTCAAGTTGGGTGATAACCTCGATGATCATATCGGAGTAATCATAGTAGCCGCGCGTGTGCAGTTGGTCCCGATAGTGCTCATAGACTGCTACCAGTGCTTGCCACCAAGCATTGCGTCGCCGTTCATCGAAGAGTCCTTTCTGGCCGCCAACCGTTTGCAGCCAACGTCGCTTCCACTTGCCTGTCTCAGTCGTTTTGCCAGTGGCGAGGTCGCTCTCAACAGCTTGTGCCAGGCTGGTCTTTAAAACAGTACTCAGTGAAGCGAGCGGCACGACTGATTCGTCAATGAGCTGATCAGGGAGGGCGGTGACACTATCGAGCAATGCCGGAAGTTTTTTAATGCTGAGCGTTGGACTGAGGAGCTCTATAAGTGAGGGTTCGATAACATCAAGGTAGGCGGTATTAATTGCCAGCATGGCCGCCAGCTTACCAGGCGTCAGCCCAGCTTCTTTTGTTAAGCGCAGGGCTTGCTGGACGTCGTTAACTGCCGTATAGGTGCCGGCAAACTTAACTGCTAAGGGATTATCCAGCGGCAGTTGCCCTAAAATATCTTGGATAATTTCCAGTTGCACAGCGTCGGGTACAATGCGCAAAGCAGCGCCGTTCCAAAAGTAATCCGGATACAGGTTCATAATTTCTGCGGCAAAACTATGAAAGGTGCGTACCATGACTTTATGTGCTGATGCACCGATAAGTCGATTGAGGCGGTCTCGCATATTGGTGGCAGCAAAGTTGGTAAATGTCAGACAAAGAATATTGGCCGGATCAGTGTCGGTTTTCTGCAAGATATTGGCAACACGCATGCTAAGCAGCTGTGTCTTACCGGTACCGGGCCCGGCTACTACGAGTACTGGACCATCAATAGTATCAACAGCAGCTTTTTGAGCTGCATTGAGCCGATTATATTCTTCCAAAAATTCCGTATCCACTGTCTTTATTGTACAGGGGTATTGCCAAGGGTCGCCATTTATTTGTCATTCTGATCAGCAATTACCTGGACTCGTCCCGACCTGTGAGATAGATTACAGCCATACATCAGCATATGCAGGTATTATCTTATCGTGAGTACGAGCTTACAAGACTGCAATACAGTACTCACAATTTACCGTTGAAACTTACCTATAAAAACATTAGAGAAGGGAGATGCGTGTGGGAGAAGGTATGCCAAGTAGAGGAATTGAGGCAGATGTGACTATAGGAGCCATTAACCCACCGGGCGGTGTTCCGCTTGAGGGCGTAGCTGGGGATGCATCCAGGCCAGCGCCACCAATAGAGGTGCAGGCATATTTAGCAGAACTGCATTTTGGCGCAAAGCGTGGAGCTGGACAGCTTGCTGTGCGCGGCGTAGCTGCCGCGTAATTCATCTCTTGAGCTTAGGCTAAGATTAGCTGGATCAATCTATAATCCTATAGCTGTGATAATTGTAGAGCTATATCTGCTATTATTAGGCCATGAATTTGTCGAAAGAAGAGGAAGAAACTTTAAAATTAATCGTTGTTGCTTCCGAGAATGATCCCCATAAACCCGAATTTCCAGCAGATAATCCAAAGTTTCCGGCGACGCCCACATATAAGATTGATGTGCCTGGTTTTAGCAATGTATGGATAAAAGACGAAAGCTTTAATCCTACTGGTACTCATAAAGATCGTATGGCATGGGAGATTATTGTTACGTACCGTGACTTCCTACTTGCAAAGAAAAGCGGGCAGATTACTGGTGCGCTCCCGGCTATGTCGGTTATCTCTTCGGGATCGGCTGCTATTGCTATTCAATCACAGCTTAAAAAATATAACCTGCCAAATTTGAAAGTATTAGTAGATGCAGACAGCGAACTTACTAATTTGGCGCTTATGGAAGAGCTGGGCTGCGAAATCTATAAGACGCCTTTGAGCGATAAGCCTTTGCATTGGAAAGAAATCCTAGACCTAACTCATAATCCTGAAGGTTTTGATATTACGTCGAGTGAAGCTCTTGATCCAACGACCCGGTTTTATGACTGGTTGAGTTATGAAATTATAAACTCTTCCCCGGAGTATTGTTTTATTCCGTTTGGAACCGGTAATTTGTTTGAGAATATTTTAAATATTAACAAGCGAGAAGTTTCAACCACCAACCACGACCCTCGTTTTCAAGGCCAGGTTGAAATCTTACGCCGTTGTAATTTCATAGCTGCCACCACCAATGATCCTCATTCGAAAGCCGAGAAACTGTACTCGCCCCATTTGCCCTTTGTACATTATGACGAGCAATGGATGCGACTCTATAAGCATGCGGGTTTTTGTGGCCCGGAGTCAGGTGTATATCTCTTACAAGAGAGCTTTTTAGATGAAGCCATAAAGTTGGCAGTAGCATTAGGGGTTAATGCTGAGCCGTCTGGGATAGCTGGTCTTGCTTTACTGCTACAACGCAAGGATCAAGTGCCGAGAGATAAAAAAATTCTCATTGTGAATACTGGCAAGACAAAAGCGCCTGAAGCTACCGTATAGCGTCATGGTGTCATATAGGGCGGACGGCTAATAAGTACCTGCATAACTTCTCGGCCAACAAGTTCGGCAGTATCTTGACTATTACCTATAAATGCAAACATTGCCTCTCTTGAAGCTAGATTGGCTTGATCGGTGGTCATCGCTCCATCTCGAGTAACGGTAGCCTGTATTTGTTCACTATCAGCCACTAATTCATGTACCTGGTTACTGCCGACGTGGACAACGTCCGTTAATAATGAAATTGTATTATGATCACGCAGATCTCTTGTGAGCCAGGCCCGTGTGTGTACATTACCATGTTGACCTGGGGCCTGGTAGGTGACCTTGGGACTTTCTACGTGCGATTTAAGGCCGAGCTTACCTGCTAACCATGGGAGGAAAGTGATTGGTTGTGCGCGATCAAAAGATGCAAATAAGCCTTGTTGCTCCGGCCGCAAGTCCGTACTGGTTCGCATGCGGTCAGTACTTGATGAAGGTCGTGACTTATAACTTTCTCCGTTCAATGGAGGCATATCCAAATTCCTTTCAGTGTAGGTCTATAATAGGCCCCTGGATCTCTTTTGCAAGCATAAGCAAAACAGTACAGGATTATCTAAGCAGTAAGCTACAAGAATGAATTAACTAGCCTGTGCCGCAGCGCATACTTCGCAGTCATCCTGGGAGCTGAATTCAGTCAAAAACTGTTGCGTAGCAACTGGCCACGGTTCCAGGTCGTGAAAGCCAATAATATCAGCGGCTTCGCGCAAAAGATAACCGATGAATCCATGCAACTTAAGTTTGCGCCAGACTACTGCTGCCCAATGCGGCCCGGCCGGGATAACCGTAATAGGTTGTTTGGCCACATAACTTTTGAAGTTTTTGCCTGAAGCTCTCCGTTTCAAATTAGAGCCAACAAATACTCCGTCACGCAACGCTGTTTGCGCCATGCCGCTATAGGGAGTGTTGGCGTTATCGCCTAACACAAAAATATCATCATCAGCCTGCAGGTAGGTATTAACGGCAACTTTGCCGCGAGCCATGATGACAAAATGATTTTCGGTAAAGAATGGATGATTGGTAACACCGGCAGTCCAAATGACTGTATGGCTGCGAATCGGCTTGCCGTTAACAGTCAGCTCGTCTGCTGTTTCGGTTTGCACGACACTACCGAGGTATAGTCTGATGCCGAGCTTTTTAAGATGATTGCGAACACTGCGAGAAGTCGCTTTCGGTAGCCTCGGTAACAAGCGCGGTCCGGCTTCAACTACATCAATATGAATAGCACGATTAGCTGGTTGCCCATGATTTTTCATAATATGCCGCAGGTAGCCCGGTAATGCACCGGCTAACTCAATACCAGTTGGTCCGGCACCCACAATGACGTAGTTGAGATCGGGACGCTTCTCGTCAACGAGCTGCTTATGCAGGTGAGCTTTAAAACGAGCTACCTCACTTTGGGACTTAATACTGTATGAGAGTTCGGCGAGACCCGGAATACCAAAGTAATTCGTAACGACACCAAGTGCCAGGATAAGCGTGTCGTAGCTATAGTTCTTCCCTTCTTGGGTCGTCAGGGTTTTAGCCTTGCGATCGAGCATAGCGGCAGTACCCAGTTCTACTTGCACATTGGCATTGCCTTGAAAGATTCTACTGAGTGGAATGCTGGAGTTTGCCCGCTCACCACCGGTAGCAGTATGGTAGAGTGTCGGATAGTAGCGCATATCGGTGTCGTTCGTAAGGACAGTGACGGCAAACCGTTCGTCGTTAGCCAGTTCCCGTGCCGCTGCTACGCCAGCAAAACCGGCACCCACAATCAAGACTTGTTCTGTTTTTGACATCTTGCTTATGATTATACCAAAACCAAGAGATGTAAACCATGAATTGCCTGCTATAAAGCAGTAGTCTTACTCAGTTATTTGCATTTTTACTACTACAACGCTTAAGCTAAAAGGGATGGATACGATTACTCAGGCGCTTGAACAAGCCGGTTTCCGCGGCGAAGTAGATAATTCACCGGCCACGCTCGATTTGTACAGTCATGATGCCTCAATGTTTGAGCTGCGGCCTGAGCTCGTAGTTATGCCACGCGATTATAAAGACGTAGAAACGCTGGTGAAGCTGGTGGCTGAGAAAAAGAGTACATCGCCCCATTTGAGTCTTACGGCCCGCAGTGCTGGTACCTGTATGTCCGGCGGTGCCATCAACGATTCCATTATCGTTGATTTTAAGGAGCACTTTACCGAGATCGAAAAAGTTACCGCTACCTCGGCGCAAGCCCAGCCCGGTGTTTTTTATCGTGATTTTGAACCAGCAACCTTGAAGCATAAGGCCCTGATGCCGAGCTATCCAGCTTCGCGTGACCTGGCAACTATTGGAGGCATGGTTAATAACAATTCCGGTGGTGAGAAATCTCTTGAATTCGGTAAGACCGAAAATTTTGTTACAGAACTTGAATTTGTCTTTGCCGATGGAGTGAAGCGAACGGTAAAGCCGCTCCATAAGGCTGAACTTGCCAAAAAAATGCATCAAAAAGACTTTGAAGGTCAAGTATATGCGGGGATCTTTGAGCTTGTCGACACCTACTATAATCAAATCAAGGCCGCCAAGCCGCATGTCAGTAAGAATTCCACCGGTTACAACTTATGGGACGTATGGGATCGTGAAACGGGTATTTTCGATCTGACAAAACTAATTGTTGGCGCGCAAGGAACGCTCGGTTTTGTCACCGACATTCACTTTCGCTTGGTACCCTCCCGGCCTCACTCCGGTTTGCTGGTACTTTTTATGAGGGATATTGATGATCTTGGTGAGATTATCCCGAAAGTACTTGAATCCAAGCCAGCTACCTTTGAGTCGTTTGATGACGCCACGCTGTGGCTATCTATCCGTTTTATGCCGAGCTTTCTGAAATTACTTGGCGTTAAGCGTTTTATCCATTTGCTTATCACGCTGATTCCCGATGGTCTGCAACTGCTTCGAGGTATCCCGAAGCTTATCCTGATGGTGGAATTTAACGGTGAAACCGAAGATGAGGTACGGCAAAAAGTTCACGCGCTGCACCGCGAACTTAATAAACATCGAGCGCGGTATGAAATTAACGGCTTTGAAGAGGACCCGAGCGAGGGAAAATCAGAAAAGTTTTGGATTATGCGTCGCTATAGCTTTCAGCTATTACGCAGTAAAGTGAAAGACAAGCACACGGCTCCGTTTATTGATGACTTAGTCGTACCGCCTAAAAATTTAACAGCATTTTTACCAAAGCTACGGAAAATTATTAAAAAATATCATTTATTTGCAACGATAGCCGGCCATATGGGTGACGGCAACTTCCATATCATCCCCCTTATGAAACTTGAGAATCCCTCAGAGCGAAAAATTATTTTACCGGCTATGAAAGAAGTCAATAACTTAGTTCTGAAATATGGAGGATCGTTGAGCGGCGAGCATAATGACGGACTTGTGCGTGGTCCCTGGTTGGAAGCCATGTACGGCAAGCCCATGCTCCGCATCTTCCAAAAAGCTAAGAAAGTTATGGACCCCGAAGGGATCTTTAATCCGCATAAAAAAGCCAATGCCGATTGGGATTACAGCTTTAGTCATATCCGAGACCATTTCTAGTCGTCTCTATGTGTGTATTCGATAAATTTGTAATATAAATTACTTAATTTGATTACTATAGTTAATTGCGTAAATTATTTATTACTAAAAGTAAAATATTTCTAAGAAGTAATTTACAAAAAACTGTGGATAACCTGAAGAATGTCATTGACTTAAATATAGTTAAGTAATTTAATTAAATTACACAAAACGTGTAACGCTAAATCTAATAAAGGAGGTGTAGCAATGGATCAGTCGAATAAATCATCAATGATAGGTATGACGATCGTCGTACTTATCGTGGGCCTACTTATAGGCTTCGGAATAACAAAAGCCGCTGATAATAATCATTATAAAAAGCAATTAGCAGCAGCGACGGTGCCAAACGCAGCGACACCAGCAGCGGATCTTAGAACCAATCTTGTGACGCTTGGTATAGATCACATGACGCTGACTGATCAGGCTGTTGATGCAGCACTTGACGGTAGCCCCGATGCCTCAGCTACCGCTGCAGCACTATATGCAAATGGTAACACTATCGGTGCAACCGTCGGTAGTGTATATGGGACATCAGCTCAAACTACTTTTGATGCAGTATGGAAATTGCACCTAGACCAGTTCGTTAACTACGCAGTTGCCGACAAAGAAGGTAATACTGCCGCTAAGCAAGCTGCACTTAACGCTATCCAAACTGGCTACACCATACCATTGGCTCAGTATCTGGCAAAAGCAAACCCCAACCTACCAGAATCAGCATTGCAGAGCGCCTTAACTGACCATGTCATGATGACCGCTACGATGATTGATGATCACGTACAGGGCAACTACACAGCTGAAGCTGCTGAACTCAACATGGCTAACACGCACATTGCTGGCCTGTTTAGTACACTTGCCGGGGCTATTGTTAAGCAATATCCAAGCAAATTCTAAGTAAAAACATTACACTTGAAAGCGTGCACATCATCAGTGCACGCTTTCAGACCTTTTAACTAAAGATATGAATAGAGATAACTATGAATAAAGCTGATGGTGGTGGAGACGAAATCAAGAAACTGGGGGCCGGCCTTACACTGCTGATACTCACGGTAGTTATTGTAGGTACGGTAGTGATCTCTCGGCCTAAATCCACGCTTGGTAATGCTCAGGCCGCCAATACGGCCACTGCTGCTAGTACGAGCAAGCAAACCTCTGCGCCTACACAGAAACCGGCGGCAACTGCCGGCTACAAAGACGGTACTTATAGCGCAACCGGTCATTATGATTCACCTGGTGGTACGGAAGGTATCAAAGTAAGCCTGACGCTAGTTGATGATAAGGTTTCCGCGACGAACGTACAATCAGACGCAAATGACCCTACGGCGCAAAGCTACCAAACAATTTTTATCAGCGGTTATAAATCATTTGTTGTCGGCAAAAAGATTAATACTATTCAACTATCGAACGTCTCCGGTTCTTCATTAACTTCACAAGGCTTCAATGATGCCCTCAAGCAAATCGAAAACCAAGCACAAGCGTAGCGTTTCACCGTCTTTAAATGTGCAGTTTGATTTTGAGGCTATTGGCACCATCTGGGCAATAACGCTTACTCCAACCGTAGACGATCGCCGTATAGGACAATTACTGAATGTTATAAGACAGCGGATTGAAGAATTCGACCATAATTATTCACGGTTTCGGGCTGATTCATTAATTACCAAAATGGCCCAGCAGCCAGGCACGTATCACTTGCCTGACGATGCCGAGCCCTTATTCGAACTCTACGAAGAGTTGTACGAGCTGAGCGAAGGCAGGATGACGCCGCTTATTGGTCAGACACTTGTCGATGCCGGCTATGATGCTAATTACTCTTTGAAAACCGGTACGCTACAACCCACCCCGGCTTGGCCAACGGTTCTTGACTACAACTTCCCTAATTTACGTATAAAGCAGCCGGCCTTGCTTGATCTGGGAGCGGCCGGCAAGGGTTACCTGGTGGATATAGTCGCCCAGCTTATAAGCGACGCTGGTATAACTGATTTCTGCGTTAATGCCGGGGGTGATATGTTAGAGCGTCAAACAGGCGGTGAACCAATGCAGGTTGGTCTCGAGCATCCTGATCATAGCGATGAGGCTATTGGTGTAGTGAGCCTGCAAAACCAAAGCCTCTGTGGTTCTGCCGGTAATCGCCGAGTATGGGGAGAATTCCATCATATTATTGATCCGCTGACACAAACTTCACCAACGCAGCTGAAGGCGGTATGGGTGGTTGCTGAAACGACTCTACTTGCTGATGCGTTAGCAACAGCACTCTTTTTTGTTGAGCCGAGCAAGTTGCATGAAGCCTATACATTTGAATACACTATGATTCATAAGAACTATTCATTAGAGCGCTCCTTGAATTTTCCGGCTGAGTTCTTTACGACAAACGAACAGACGAAAAGTAATTTATGAAGCAACCCCTCCGGCTCATAGACAAATACCTCAACGCTATAACTATGTATAGGCTAGTAGTCTACGGCTTGAGTGTACTGCTCGGCGGTGCTATCATTTTTTGCTTTACCGGTACACTATCCCTTTCAGGTGTTGCCATCGGCGCGTCTTTAGCTGTGCTGCTGCTTACCTGCTATCTTACAAACCGCTGTTTAGCGATTCTGTGGGGAGGTGCGAGCAATAGCGAGTCGTGGCTCATTACAGCCCTCATACTATGTTGTATTCTAACGCCATCCACGAGTGTCCATGGACTTTCCTTGATAGCGCTCGGAGGTCTGATAGCCATGGCCTCAAAATACATAGTTGTATATCGCCATAAACATCTTTTTAATCCAGCAGCTTTTGCGGCTGTAGTACTTGGTCTGAGCCAACTGTTGCCTGCTATTTGGTGGATTGGTAGTCCCGCCATGCTCGCTTTAACTACTATTTTTGGCTTATTACTATTACGCAAACTTCGTCGTTTCCAACTCTTCATGAGCTTCCTTGTCGCCAGTCTGGTAGTCGCCATAGCTGTTGGTATGATGCACCATCAGATGGTACGTTATGTGCTTGAAACAACCATTAAGTCTAGCCCGCTGGTATTTCTCGGCACCGTTATGTTAACTGAGCCAGAGACAATGGTGCCGGGTATCTGGCAGCAGTTATTCTACGGAGCGCTCGTCGGTGCAGTCTTTACGAGTCAACTGAGCCGAGGTTCTATATCGGCTACCCCGGAGCTAGCGCTTATTATTGGTAATGTATATTCATTTATCGTTAGCCCTAAATATAAACTGCGGCTCCGCTTCAAAACAAAACAGCAGCTCGCCCCCCAAGTGTACGAGCTTACATTTACCAGTGATCAACCACTCGATTTTAAGCCGGGTCAATACTTAGAATGGACACTTCCCCACCTAGCATTTGATAGTCGCGGTAACCGCCGGACGTTTAGTATTGCGTCTGCACCGGGTACGACCGAGCTCAGTATTGCGATTAAAACCTTCCAAGCAAGCAGTAATTTTAAAAAGGCTTTACTGACACTCCAGCCGGGAGACTCGATTACTGTCGGTCAATTGGGGGGTTATTTTACATTGCCGGCTGATACTACACAACCGCTGGTCTTTATCGCGGGAGGCATTGGTATTACGCCGTTTCTGAGCATGATAAAAACCATGATAGTAAAGCAGCAAAAACGCGACATTGTTCTATTCTATTTCGTATCGAACCCGGCTGAGTACTGTTATAAAGAGCTTTGGGAAAAAGCCGCGGCGTTTGGTGTTCGCGTTGTACCGGTGCTTACTGCTGCCGAGTCTCCTGCGCAATGGCGTGGTCTCACCGGACGTCTAAACAAAGACATGCTGCATAAAGAGGTATCTGCATTTGGAGAGCGACGCTATTACTTATCCGGTCCCAATGTATTAGTTGATAATTACAGACAGTTATTGCGTGACCTTGGTGTGAAACCCCAGGCCATTGTCACTGATTACTTCTCAGGCTATTAGGCAGGCTTAGCGGTCGGATATTTTGTGCCACCACGAAATACGCTGCTCAATTTGAGTATCCATACTCCAGCTTGGTGGTATGGGTCCGTCTACGTAATAAAGCAGCATAAAGACGACGACGTAAATGATTGCCGCGCCAACGTCAGTCGTGCCGCTAATATATGGCCCACCAAAAGCTTCACCGACCCCCCAGATAAGAAAGCTAAATAGTGCGGCCAGAGCGTAATTAAGACGACGGGCTATACCAAGTAACAAGGAGAGTGATATAAACACTTCAATGATAAGAATGATGAGGGCAAAAAGATGCTGGTTTGATCCGATAATCCTATACCACGCATTGAACCAGGGATTCAGCCAACTTGGCTCACCGGCATCTTTTGCTTTTATCATGGTGAGGAGGCCGTGGTAAAAGGCTGGTTCAAATTTAAAGAAAGCGTCAACTGCCCAGATAATCCCGAAGCTGATACGTACGAGGGCAATATGCTTGGAGATAGATTGTAGCTTACTAGTTTTTAAATCTGTAGATTCGGTAGGTGTAGTTTTCATATAGTGTTTCGCTTAACTATATCATGCGTTTTCATTCTTAATAATGGCTTCAAGAACTTTCTGATATGCCAGCATGTCTTGCTCGGATAGACCGCCAAGAAGCGGTAATAAGGCTTTATTTAATGAGCGCTCTACGGTCTTAACCAAGGACTTCCCACTGGGGGTGATGACCAGTAATTTAGCACGGGCATCAACTGGGTTCGAGATTCGCTTCAAGATATCTCGCTTCACGAGGTTATCTACTAAAAGAGTAATTAAGGGTGCTTTAACGCCAAGTGAAGCAGCTACCTGTGACAGGCGTACGCCGTCTTTTGATTCATAAACAGTACCTATCAAAGACCATTCCGTGGGATTGAGCTCAAATTCTTCCAAACAGTCGTAGACATGAGCGCGCAGAACCCGATAGGCTCTAGTGAGTAATATACTGCTCCTATAACTCGGCACGTTCATGTTTTAGGCCTCCTGTAAGCTATTATTAATTAATCTACTTAACTAATTATAAATGACAGGTACTGCTAATGCAAGACCAGGATGATCTTGGTTGATAGTATAGCTGCATTCTTGACAGAGCCGAACGAGTAATTAATTGACGAATATATATAGTTATTGTACAATATTACTCTATGCCTATTGTTCCAGAAACGTTTGAGCCGGTGTTTGCTCACCTTGTTGGTGATGAAACAAAAGTTGCGGCTTTTGAGGACGCCTTAACGGAGTCTATACATGCTCAACCTGACGAGGAGCCCTATGAGTTACTACACAACAGCGCATTGCTGCAGATACATAATGCCCTATATGTCGCTGGTCTTAATACCAAAACGCAAAAACATATTCATGGCAACGCTCAATTCTCCATGCGGCTTACCGGTGGTGTACTACGCGGTGTTGGTGATACGTATACCGAGCGAGCGAGGCAACCGCAGATCGTAGACAACGTCACCGATAACACGAACCTGGCCTTACGATACTTGCATTCGTTTGCCTATGATGGAAAAGTTTCTCTTGCAAACGAAGCAGCATATTTTCGTGGGAATAATCCTCGTAATCCGTTTTCGCAGCTCTTAGCACGGTACTTGTTTGCTCGTAATCTCTCACAGGGGCATGCTCGTATGAATACCCATACGTTTGTAACTGAAGAAGACCAAGCCGGACAGCTTACATTACGCCGCCGCCATAAGATGCTTGCTCCGGACGGGCTGGACAGGTGCCCGACTGCTGATGTCAAAGTAGGGCCGGCCGATGCTCAAAGAGCGGCTCTTTGGACGATGATGAAATCCATGGGCAAGGTGGCGGTGACAGCGATCTTTCCTGATCGTTTTCCTATTGTCGACAGTAACGGCGAACTCCTTAGCACCAGACACTAAAAGTGCTATAGTAGAGATAGTGATTACGCTTAAGGCGTGGGTGAGCGGCGTCAATTACGTAGACTATAGGGTGAGTGAAAAACATGAACAAAAAATTCAGAGTTACGGCACTGATAGTAGTCATTCTCGGCTTTTTGTCGGTAGCTGGTTGGTACCTTCATCATACTAATATTCCGGTACTGGAGCCGAAAGGCCCGGTTGGTCTGCAAGAACGCAATCTTCTCTTCTTCGGAGCCGCTTTATCGCTTGTTGTTGTTATCCCAGTCTTTACCATGCTGTTCTTTATTACGTGGAAATACCGTGAAGGTAATACTAAGGCAAAATACAGCCCCGACTTTGATCACAGCCGGATCGCTGAGACCATCTGGTGGTTGATACCGGCAGTGCTCATTACTATTCTTTCGGTTGTTGGCTGGAACTCTTCGCACACCTTGGATCCCTATAGACCGCTCAGTTCTAAAACACCGCAGATGACCATCCAAGTCGTGGCACTTGATTGGAAGTGGCTATTTATCTATCCGCAGCAACATATTGCCACCGTCAATCTCGTACAGTTCCCGATGAATACTCCGGTTAATTTTCAAGTAACTTCTGACTCAGTTATGAATTCCTTCTGGATTCCTCAGCTGGGCAGTCAGATCTATGCGATGCCCGGCATGTCGAGCGAAGTACACTTACTGGCCAGCCAGACCGGTAGTTTTAACGGCTTGTCGGCAAATATTAGCGGTGCCGGCTTCTCCGGCATGCACTTTATAGCCCGGGCCAGTTCGGAAAAAGATTTTGTAAGTTGGACGCATAATGTCCAGCAATCATCGGACCATTTAAGCATGGCTGCCTACAATAAACTCGACCAGCCCAGTGAGAACAATCCAGTCACCTATTATGCCTCTGGCACAAGCGATCTCTACGGTACAATACTAGCGAAATATGATGGCCCGGGTACAGCAATGTCAGGCATGCAAGGTATGGATATGCAATGATTGAGTTTGCAAATCTGCTTGGAAAACTTAACTGGAATGCGCTGCCGCATGACCCAATAACTGCTGGCGGTGCGGCTACGGTTGTCGGTGGAGTGCTTGTTGTCATGGCAGCGCTTACCTACTTTAAGCGTTGGAAATGGCTTTGGAAAGAGTGGCTGACCTCGCTTGATCCGAAACGCATCGGCGTGATGTATATTGTCGTGGCCATCGTTATGTTAGTACGAGCTGGTACTGATGCGCTCATGATGCGGGCTCAGCAGGCAGTCTCCGTTGGTAATAATCACGGCTTTTTATCGAGTAATCATTTTCAGCAGATTTTTTCGGCCCATGGAACAATTATGATTTTCTTCGTAGCTATGGGGCTCATGTTCGGACTTATTAATCTCGTGCTGCCGCTCATGCTTGGTGCGCGCGATGTGGCCTTTCCTTTTTTGAATTCGATTAGTTTCTGGCTGTTTGGGGCCGGCGTGGTGCTGGTGAATTTGTCACTGGTGATTGGCTCGTTCTCGGCGGCTGGCTGGCTGGCCTACCCGCCGCTTTCAGAGTTACGCTATAGCCCCGGAGTCGGCGTAGACTATTGGATATGGAGCCTGCAGATTGCCGGTATCGGGAGTTTACTGTCGGGTATTAATTTCTTGACGACCATTATTAAAATGCGCTGTAAGGGTATGAGTCTCATGAAGATGCCCATGTTCGTGTGGACGGTTATGGGCGCTATGACCCTGGTTATTTTTGCCTTCCCTATTCTGACCGTGACGCTGACACTGCTGTATCTTGATCGGACGTTTGGTATGCATTTCTTTACCGCGGGAGCGGGTGGCAATATGATGATGTACGTTAACCTTATCTGGGCGTGGGGCCATCCGGAGGTCTATATACTTATCTTGCCGGCCTTTGGAGTTTTCTCGGAGGTAGTGGCAACTTTCTCACGGAAACGTTTATTCGGCTACACCTCGATGGTCTGGGCGACGTGGGCAATCGTAGTACTGTCGTTCTCGGTGTGGCTGCATCACTTCTTCACTATGGGCGCCGGAGCAGATGTCAATGGCTTCTTCGGTATTATGACTATGGTTATTGCCGTACCCACTGGCGTGAAAATGTTTAATTGGTTGTTTACCATGTACCGCGGCCGTATTCTGCTGGCGACACCCATGCGCTGGTTTTTGGGTTTTGTCGTGCTGTTTACGATTGGCGGAGTAGCCGGTGTCTTGTTAGGAGTACCGCCGATCGATTTCCAGCTCCATAATACGTTGTTCTTAGTGGCGCACTTTCACACTATGATTGTCAGCGGTGTACTCTTCGGTTATTTTGCTGGAGTAACGTACTGGTTCCCCAAGTTTAGTGGTTTTCGGCTCAATGAACGTCTGGGCGGTTATGCCTTTTGGTGCTGGCTGGTTGGTTTTATCTTAGCCTTTGTTCCCCTGTACATCCTTGGACTTATGGGAGCTACGCGTCGGCTCGATAACTATAGCCCCTCACTTGGTTGGCAGCCGCTCTTTATTGTGGCGGGTGTCGGTGCAGCTATTATTGCTGTCGGACTCACTTTGCAGATACTACAGCTATTGGTCAGTATTCGGCAGCGGCAGCAGACGCGGGATACAACCGGAGATCCGTGGAACGGCCGAACCTTGGAGTGGTCAACTCCTTCACCAGTGCCCTTTTACAATTTTGCTGTTACGCCTGAGGTTGATAGCCGTGATCCGTTTTGGGCAATCAAACAGGCCCGGAGTGCTGGCATAGAAGACAAATCTACATATGAGGCAATTACTTTGCCGAAGAATAGTCCGATTGGTTTGTTTGTTGGCACCCTGGCTTTTCTGATAGGTTTCGGAGCTATTTGGCACATTGTCTGGTTGGCTGGTATCAGCTTGTTTGGCATCCTTGTGCTGGTTATTGTGCGCAGCAACGATGACCATACTGAACGGCACATCTCCGCTAAGAAACTCGAGGAGCTTGATAAGCAAGCCCGCACCCAGGAGCGTTACGCATGAGCGCCACGGCTACCGTCGTCGACGATAACTCAGACAAGCCTATCCTGGGGTTTTGGATTTATTTGATGACCGACTGCGTGCTATTTGCCAGCCTGTTTGCTACCTATGCCGTGCTCTATAACAATACAGCCGGTGGTCCGTCGGGCTTCCAGCTGTTCAATTTAAAAAACGTACTAGCAGAAACGCTCATTTTGCTCACCAGTAGCTTTACGTGCGGCTTGGCAATGCTGGCAGCTCATAAGGGTGACCGTGACCGGACACTGGCTTGGTTTGGTGTTAGCTTTTTACTCGGCATTGCCTTTTTGGCGCTGGAATTAACCGAATTCCGACACTTTGTACAGACCGGTAACAGCTGGCGCCGCAGCGGTTTTCTGTCGGCCTTCTTTACACTAGTCGGTACTCACGGATTGCATATTACGGTCGGTCTTACCTGGATGGTGACACTTATGGTACAAGTCTTCCGGCGCGGCCTAACGCGAGCAACTATTAGGCGGCTGACTATGTTGTCTATGTTCTGGCACTTTTTGGATATTATCTGGATCTTTATCTTTACGATCGTTTACTTACGGGGGGCAATTGCACCATGAGCAAACAGGATAAGGTAGTGGTAGCGCAGCACGATACCAATAGGGGTACGCTCGCTTCCTATGTCACCGGTTATATCTTCTCTATCTACTTGACGTTTGCCGCCTATCTTATGGTCTATAACCACTTGTTTTCCAATATTGTGCTTACCACTGTTATCGTGATTCTGGCGCTCGTGCAGTTTATTGTCCAGGTACTATTCTTCTTGCATCTCGGACGAGAAACGAAACCACGCTGGAAGCTGGCCGTTATGTTATTTATGATTATGGTTGTACTTATTTTAGTCGGCGGTTCCTTATGGATCATGTCCAACCTAAATACTCGTATGACGCCGCAGCAAATGAATAATTACATGAACAACCAGCAAGGGTTGTAAGCACATTTTGTTTAAAACGTACTACAGACTTACTAAACCAGGTATTATACGCGGCAATGCTGTGCCCGCTATCGCTGGTTTCTTTTTAGCCTCTCGTGGCAGTGTCAGCTACGCCCTTTTGCTCCAAACACTTATTGGCATATCACTGGTTATTGCCAGCGGCTGTGTCTTCAATAATTATCTTGATAGAAATATTGATAAAAAAATGGCCCGCACCAAACAGCGGGCTTTGGCTCAAGGAACGGTGAGTGCGCGCAGTGCCCTTACCTACGCGACCGTGTTAGGGCTCATCGGTCTAGCTGTCTTGGCGTACTACACAAACCTGCTGACGGTCGGCATTGGTATTGTCGGCTTATTCTTTTATGTCATTGTTTACGGTATTGCTAAGCGCCGTTCAGTGCATAGCACGCTTGTCGGCAGTATTTCCGGAGCATTACCGCCGGTAGCCGGCTACGTAGCGGTGAGCGATCATCTGAATGCTGCGGCTATAACCCTGTTTCTTATCCTAGTATTTTGGCAGATGCCACACTTCTACGCTATTGCTATATATCGCTTGAAAGAATATCGGGCTGCCGGCTTGCCGATTTTGTCTGTTAAAACAGGCGCAGCGGTTACGAAACGTCACATGCTCTTTTACACAGTGCTGTTTGGCATAGCAGCAGTGTTATTAAGCTTTACAGCGCATACCGGACCACTCTATTTTGTTGTGTCAGTGCTGTTATCGCTGCTATGGTTGCTGTCCGGCTTCAAAGGTCTGCAAACAGCTGATGATGATCGCTGGGCGCGTAAGATGTTTGGTCTTTCCCTGCTAGTTTTGACGACGCTCTGCGTTTGTATCGGTCTGAGTGGATTCTCGGCAATCGTTAATTTGTAGATCTTCAAGGGCATAATCAAAACGCTAACCAGCGATAAGACCACTATCTATGATTCTCGCACCAGGTGACTATTACTGATACTGGTAGTATCGCACCAGGAAATGGATGCCTAAACCAGTTAATCGTCAATGGAGGCGGTAATACAAATCGGCCGATTACTTGGAGAGTATATTTCTTCGCAATCTCTAAGTAATTACTTTGATCCTATTTATTAATGTGAACTAATGACGCATATAAGGCATTAAGATAAAATATGTATCAATATTTTAAGGTGTAAATATGTATGATGATATCTTCCATATCTTGCCGGCTCACCAACGTCATGGTTCTCTATAATTTATTGATAAATTAACACCTTAGTGAACTTTGAACCGAAATTTATTGACATCCACAGCCAACCAAGTTTATACTGAAGGTATTATTGAATGGGGAGGTAAATCATGGCATCAGACGAAAATCCACTTAAAAGCCTTATTGTGGAGGAGAATCAGAACCTTGACTTGCATCAATTAACTGATTTATTAACAGATCGCATCGCCTTCACAGCCGAGGGGGACATTCAGTTTCTCTCAGAATTTTATAAAGCTACTAACCAGGAGAAGATGCTGTTTGTTCTGCTCGGAGCAAAGGCAAAAAGCATCTTGTTCGATGGAGCCGATGGCTTTACCCCATCAGAGGTCGTTAGTTTTGACATCATGCCATTAGGTAGCGTCAAATCAACGCTTAAAGCGCTTCTTGAGGACACACATGAGATTAAAAAGAGTGGCGAGAAGCGTTACTACGTCCCGAATTATGTAATTGCCAAACTTGGTCCGCGTCTCGCAAAGGATGCCAGATGAGCAGTTCTGAAGATTTAGCACTGCGTCTTATGGCGATCGAAAATCGTCTAGCCGCTATCGAGCGTCTGCTTACTGCTGATATGGCAAACATACAACCGAAAACTGTAAAACCAGATGCTCCTACCCTCTCGGTTACCGAATATGTTTTGCGACTTAAGCCATCTAGTGACGTAGAGCGTACGGTGGTTTTTGCGAGCTTTCTGGAAGAATATCGGCATTTTGCTAGCTTTAACTCTGATGATATTGCCAGCTTGTTTATGGAGGCGCGCATCAAGAAGCCCTCAAACATAGCAGATAAGATAGGAAAAAATGCAAGTAAAGGCTTTCTTATGCCAGCTGGAGAAATTGACGGTAAAAAAACATGGAAGTTAACAATGACTGGCCAGGGCTACATTAAGGAGCTTGAAAATGGACACTAAGGATATCGAACGACGGCTTAAGCTACTAGAGGATGCTGTTTTCCGTGATACACAGTTGATCACACCTGCGCCTGTAAAACCATTGGCGCTTTCAGAACTTGCAGGGAGCTCACTTATTTCTAATGGTCAGCAGAAAATTGTTGTTATTTTGGGCCACAATGAACTAATTATGAAGGGAGAGCCGCTTACTATGTCAGAAATCAGAAAGGCCTGGACAACAGCAAAATTTGATCTTAAGCCTGACCCTAAGCAACTTGAGCGTGCAATCAAGGCTGGTCTTGTTCGTGACGCCAACAACACTAAGAAGTATGATCTTGCTCGCAAAGGCGAGGCGTACTTTCAAACGGTAGTCGATGGTATTGATCATGAATGACCATGATTTATTACTTGAGCTTCAGTGCCGTGTTGAAGCACTTGAGTTACTAGCTCAGGCCACCACTGGAGGGCTATCAGATGGAGATGCTCAGACTGTCAACTTTACTATCAACCCTAGTGCCTTTGTCAGCAAGTATGCACACGGAAAAACCGGTAAGGAGAAGTTCACTTGGCTTGTCGCTTTACTTGCGAAAGGCGATGAGACGATAGATGTATCAGTGAAAGAGGTCGAACAAATGTGGAACCGAATGACTGCAAAAACACTGTTGGGCATGAAGTTTAACTCAAAATATCCGAATGAGGCAAAGACAAAAGGTTGGGTTGATAGCTCAAAGCCTGGCTATTATCGATTAGCAGCGGGTTGGTATGAAATATGTGAAGCTAAGGAGGAAAAGATATGACAATCTACACTATCAAGCGTAATAATGCCGACCAAGGTTTTGAAGTCAGTGGTCCAGATAAGGAATGGGTCGAGACGCAGGCTGAGGCTTTCGCACAGCAGTTTACGATTAGCAAGTCTGCACTAAAAAAATCTGCGGAATCACACTCAACACCATCTTCAAAGCCAACAACTAATCAAACCAGTGTCGGTGATGGGCTGGAGAGCCTTGTTCGCAACCAGCTTGATGCTGACATCATCGGTCAAATGGTAAGGTTTGTTGAAGCGCGTCAAAAGGCGTTTGACAAAACTGCACCGAATCAGGCGGTTATTATCGCTAAATTCTTGAAAGACGCACTGAATATTGAACTGATAGATAAAGAAGACCTTGCTTATATTTATAAACAGGTTGGTGTCTGGAAGCTTGTCAATCATCAAAATCAACTGGCTAATGCGGCCGACCGGAATAACTATTTTACGCGTCATGAAGGTAAGTACAAGCTAAGCTATGCAGGAGAAAAGTTTGCCCTTGATACGGCAAAGGAATAATGGAAGGTAATATGACCCTTGTTGATTACATTGCGGGCATAGAGGACTTTTACAAGGCTGATTCGAAAGACCAGACAGATTACTTTGCATTTTACCTCACATATTACAAAGGAAATGAATCGTTTACGGCAAAAGATATTGCAGATGTGTGCGTAGAATTAAATCTGAATCCACATGGTAGGCTGGCACAGTATCTTAGTGAGGAATCTAAGTCTCGAACAGGAAAATACATTAAACTTCCAAAGGGATATCAGCTAAATGCACTGTTCCGCAGTCAACTTGAACAACAGATCACTAAAGCTCCTGTTCTTGTTGCTCTTGATAACGAGCTCAAGCGTCAAATTTCGTTAGTTAGTGATGTGTATGAACGCGAACTTCTTGAAGAGGCAGCTCTATGCTATAGAGTCAAGGCATACCGAGCGGCGGTTGTTATGATTTGGGCCGTGACAATGAGTCATATGCATACGTACGTGTTTACAAATCAATTAGCTGCTTTCAATGTGGCTATTGCTCGTGACAGCGATAAAAGACTGAAATCAGTTAAGAAGATCGATGACTTCGGTGAAATGAAAGAAGCAAAGTTTATCGAATTACTTCGTGCGGCACGTATTATCAACAACGACACACGGAAGATTCTTGACGAGAAGCTTGGTACTCGCAATACTGCAGCTCACCCTTCCAAGACCCATCTCAAAGAGAGTAAGGCGACGGAGTTTGGTCATGATCTACTCGCTAATATTATTTTGGCATACTAACTGCGGATTCAATCAGTGAATTTAAGCATGTCGGATAATATTCTTAATGGGTATTCTTCCAAAGTTGTGGCTCCTAGAGAGAGGTTTCAGGCTTGGCGATTGGCAATAGTACAATTGCGGTGGTGCCATGTCCAACACGGCTTTTGAGCGTGATGTTACCCTCATGAATATCAGCAATCATTTTGGCAATGCTGAGCCCAAGGCCGTAGCCTTCACTTACCGATTTGGCCCGGGAAGAATCGGCCCGATAAAAACGATCAAAGACGTGTTCTAGGGCATACGGTTCAATGCCCTTGCCTTCATCACTAATCCGCCAAATAACTTCATCAGACTGCGTGGTCGAACTGAGGCTTACGGTCTTACCCTCCGGGCTATACTTAATGGCGTTATCAAGCAGAATGACAATGATTTGAATAAGACTTTCCCGGTCTCCCCATAAGGTAGCATCGTCAATGGTTTTATTGATCGTAATATTTCGGGCAGCGGCGTTCTTGGCGACCTCCTCAATGCCAGCTTCCAGTACATCCTTACTGCTTACTGGCTGAAAGTGCTGCTGTAACTCATCGGCTTCCAGCTGAGTTAAGCGAAGCAGATTATTAATAAGTGTATCGAGCTTAGTGACTTCTTCTAGATTACTTTTGAGTGTTTTACGTAATTCAGCAGCGCTTGTTTTGTTATGCAGCAGAGCTACCTCGCTCTCCATGCGCAGTGCGGTCAGGGGGGTACGCAGTTCATGTGATACGTCTGAGGTAAAACGTTTTTGCTGTTCATGTGCTGCCTCAATAGGCTCCAAGGTGCGTCGGGCTAGCCAATAGCTGGAAAAACCGGCGCCGACCAGGACTATGAGGTTCAGGCTAAGCAATCTTAGCAAGATACGACGAGCGTCAGCGGAAGTGTCAGGCTCCATATGCTGTAAGTTCGGATCATTTTCAAATACTGGATACTGCAGATCGATCCGCTGGGTTTCGCGGTTCAGGCCGCGATCAAGTTCGCCGGTCGTAACGTTATACAGGGCGAAACTAAAGATAATACTAATGGTCATGACAATTGCCAAGTACCACATCGTGAGCTTAAAAGTGGCCGAACGGAACATGTCTAGCCAGCACTCAGCTTATATCCGAAGCCCCGTATGGTATGCAGTAGTGCACCGGAGCCGGGAAACGGGCGATCAATCTTATTACGGAGATAACCAATATATACTTCGATCGTATTGGGGAGAATGTCAGCATCTTGGTCCCAGACATGATTGATGATCATGTCTTTGGTAATTACCTGACCGGGATGATGCATCAAGTATTCAAGGAGTGCGAATTCTTTATGGGATAATTTGATCGGTTCCTCGCCACGATAGACTTCATAACTGGTGGGGTCCAGGCTGAGGTCAGCGAGTTTGAGCGCGGTACCGACCTGTACCTGCGGACGTCGGAGCAGTGCCCGAACGCGGGCGGTCAGCTCGTCAAAAGAGAATGGCTTTACTAAATAATCGTCGGCACCACTGTTGAGGCCCTCTACGCGGTCACCAATAGTACCTCTCGCGGTCAGCATAATAATCGGGGTATTAATCTTATCGTTTCGGAGTTTTTGACAAAGCTCGGTGCCGTCCATACTCCCCGGTAGCATACGATCAAGCACAATGGCATCGTAGTCAGGATCCTGGGCGTGTGACAGGCCGGTATCGGCATCGTAGACCACATCAACGGCATAGCCTTTGAGTTCTAGGCCACGCTTTACTGCCTGGGCAATTTTTGGCTCATCTTCAATCACAAGTATCCGCATGTCTATATATTATAAAGCCATGCTTGAAAATTAGCTGTAAGAAGTTAGTCTACTTGATCAGTGCCCGTTTTTAGCTGACTGCGGGCATGGCTCAGCAGTAAAAATAGGGCCAAGATAAGCAATA
>Ga0210398_10001005_pt1 | contig 30447 bp, 33 predicted proteins | sample IncBWC4OmetaG_FD_161047 | JGI IMG/M metagenome (GOLD analysis project Ga0210398, IMG submission 161047) | Forest soil microbial communities from Barre Woods Harvard Forest LTER site, Petersham, Massachusetts, United States - Inc-BW-C-4-O | ecosystem: Environmental > Terrestrial > Soil >... | reverse complement strand
GGCCCCTTCGGTATGAAAGGCGTGGATGTTGCGGCCTTTGAACGCGGCGATCGTATCGTCGACAAAACCGGATTCGTTGAGCGTGTCGGTATGGATCGCGACCGCGATGTCGTGCTCTTCGGCGACCGAAAGGCAGGTGTCGATCGCCGCCGGAGTGGTGCCCCAATCCTCGTGCAGTTTGAGGCCGCAGGCGCCCGCCTCGACCATTTCGACAAGCGCGCGGGGGTCGCTGGCGTTGCCCTTGCCGAAAAAGCCGAGATTGACCGGGATCGCTTCGGCGGCCTGCAGCATGCGCGCGAGATGCCACGGCCCCGGCGTGCAGGTCGTGGCCGCGGTTCCGGCGGCCGGCCCGGTGCCGCCGCCGAGCATCGTCGTGACTCCGCTGTAAAGCGCCTCGTCGCAGAGTTGCGGGCAGATGAAGTGGATGTGCGAGTCGATGCCGCCGGCGGTGACGATGCGGCCCTCGCCGGCGATCGCCTCGGTGCCGGGGCCGATCACGATGTCGATTCCGGGCTGAATATCGGGGTTGCCGGCCTTGCCGATGCCGCTGATGCGGCCGTCGCGGATGCCGATATCGGTCTTGACGATGCCCCAATGGTCGAGGATCACGGCATTGGTGATGACGGTGTCGACCGCACCCTCGGCGCGGGTCATCTGGCTCTGGCCCATGCCGTCGCGGATCACCTTGCCGCCACCGAATTTGACCTCCTCGCCATAGATCGTGCGGTCATTTTCGATCTCGATGACGAGCTCGGTGTCGGCGAGACGCAGCCGGTCGCCGGTCGTCGGGCCGAACATTTCGGCATAGGCGCGGCGTGAGACGGTCGTCGCCATTGGGCTAGTCTAGGAGCCGTGGCAGCAGGCGGTTCATCGCGCATAGTGAGGCAGGCTGGCCGGCAATCGGGTCCCCTATGGTCGACGGGTTATTAGATCATCGAAGCCGGCTATAGGGAATACCTGAATGATTGGCCGTCACACCAGGGGACTGGATGTTTTTTGGCCATCTTTGTCAGCGACATCGATGCCAATTTGAGTAAATAGAATAATATTTGCCATGTTTTCAACGTTTATCTTTCCAAATTGTTCAAATCTTTCCACACCCTCTTTATTTTCTTTATCTTTAGCTTCTTTAAATTCTTTGTCGACCTTTTCAGAACAACCGCTGCAGCACGCCTCGCTCATCAGTCTGTTGCTCAGCACTTGCGCTCCAATGCCCGCAGCACCAGAGACCGAACGCGCCTCTCGAACGGACTTGATCTTGGCGGCGGATTCCGCAGCCGGCAAGGCGGCTGGAGCACTAGGAACCTCGGGCCGCTCGGTGCTCGGAATGAAGAGCTGATGGAATATCACTTTGCGCCGATCGCCGTAGAGGTTGTCAGCATCTCCGATGATCTTTAGCACCGCCGCTAATCCCGCCTTTGCGCCGACTTCATTGAAGTCGGCCACCGCGGCTCGGTAGTCCCGACCGTCGTCAGTCACAAACAGCAACCGCTCGACCCTGGAAACGTCAAAGGTTCTCAGTATCAGTTCGAGCACTCGCCTCCGGACAGCGGCGCGGTTGGAGACGGAAGCAGTGATCAGAATGAACGGAACAAAGAGCGCGCTCCCATAACTGTCAAGATCGAGCACGGTTGCCGCCAATGGCGTTCCGTCGGGACGCCGTGCCAATATCGCGGAACCGGCGCGAAAAGCATCCGCAATCAGGCGCTGTGCAGAATAGTTGTTTTCCAACGGTCCGAATTTTGCCGGCCAAAGCGACGAAAACGCGTTGTAATCATCAATATCGCCTGCAACGTGAAAGCCGGTATTCATTGTCCCCCCTCACTTGGCCCAGCGGCAGCCGCTGTGCTGCTCTGGCCATTGTCAGTTGCTATTTTCGGCGGGCCAGGTGTATTGCAAGGCTGCCGAGTGCGACGCGTTCACCCGGCGACATGCTCGTAACCCGCCAGCTTTGCCACGATCCGGCGAGCGATGGCGCCGTTCATAACGTGATCGTAGCTTTCAAATGCGGGCGCTGGGTTCATTTCGAGGCAATACCAACAACCTTCGTCGTCGACTTTGAAATCGAACCCCGCAAGCGCCACCCCGCTCGCCGCAGCAAACTCGATGCATTTCTTGCCTATCGCCGAAGGCAGCAACGGCTCCGCTTGGAGCTTGGCGAACGATCCACGCGACTTGTAATATCGATAATCGACGGCGTCTGATTGTATTTTAACTGCAAAAATTTCTTCGTGTACTACATGAACTCTTATGTCATTGCCGACGATGCGCTGTTGGAATAGTGCCGGGCAATGAGATAGGAGCTCAGCGCGCTGATCGTGACCCGTCGAGACTCGATCCACGATGCTTCTCTGTCCGCTATTAGATTTATAAATGATGTCTCCCATATATGTTCTAAAATCTTGATAATCTTCAGGTACACTAGTTGCACGTGACGATGGCACCACAAAGCCGCAGCTCTCCAGCATCAGCATTTGCAGGGGTTTTGACATATTCTGCCAGCCAGTGAGAGGTCGGTTGATAACTTCGGAGCCGCTTGACAACAACGCCGTCTCCAGAGCGAGCAGGCGGCTTTGCGACCATGGCGGTGCGTCAGGCTCGATGGAGGCGCGCTGGTATATGCACGAGACCCCCCCAAGAGGATAGTCGTGCCCGGAAACCGTCAAAACGGCGTTACTTGACGTCGCATCGGTTATGGATCCGGTCGTTACGTACTCCCCGACATCGACAAAAGGCACATCGGCACCCAATCGCCATGCGACTGTACGGACGTGGGCGATAGTAGAATCGCGAATATGGCCTATGATGAGCCCGTTGGACTTCATTTTTCGTGGAGGTCCTCAATAAGAGCCTCTGCAGTCGAGCGGATCAATCGATCGTTCGCGTTGCCGGGCCAGTGAAGATACATGCCGCAAAACTCTGGCAATCGGTTCGATATCGAAAACGAAAAAAACGCATACTCGATCTTTAAGAGGTTGGCGAGATGTAGTGAGGCGGAGCACGCCTCGTGAAACGTGGGAGCCGCGATGGAGTTCATCGGGTCAATTCCTCGACGCGTTATCACGCAGCCATCCAAACGACCACCGACATGCGCCAGCAATAATTGATCGTCGGCAGCTCCAACCTCGGTGACGCTATAGAATTTCTGATCGTCGATCGCGTGCTTCCCGTGCAACCAAAACGCAGCCTGGGTAAATAGATCGACACAAGCCACGTCATCTCCCGCCGCCCGCCGTCGCAGCAGTTCGGCGCCGGAGTGGACCTCTTCTTTGATCGTTGCAATGCCGACGCTTCTGGCCATTGCCCGGGTTTGGGTACATGACAGCCCCGTAGCTAGGCAGGCGAATGACGGGCGGTTGACAACTCTACATTTTGCTTGACGCAAGAAAGCAAGCCAGGCAGCGAATGTCTCCTGCTCCAGGTAGCGAGAGTCCGCAGGGGAGTAACCAGCGGGGGCCAAGCTCACCATCCCGGAAACCAAGATTCCACCGAGCCGTTCGGGCTCGAAGAAACGGTCCTCAAACCGGATCCGATCGAACCCTGGGCTTCCTCCGATGTTAACTGTTACCCCGGCATGGCACAGGTTCGTCAGCAGCCAAACCGGCGCCTTGTAGAGACGGCGAAGCTCACCGACTACCGGATCATCGTACCGCGGACAAATTACGATCAGGTCGAGGCTCTCTTCAAGCATCGGTGTTACACGAGCGGTCCAAATTTTGCACTTGCATAAGGATTAAAGCGATGGATTCCAATCTGAGAGAATAAAATAAATGAGCCAGGATTTTCGACGTTTAGTTTGCCCGATGAAATTAGCCTTTCCGCGCCATCTTTATCTTTTCCGATTTCTTTTTCCTTTTCTTTATCTTTCTCACCGCAACCGCTACAGCAAGCCTCGCTCATAAGTCTATTATTCAGAACTTGGGCGCCTATGCCAGCGGCACCTGAAATCGATCGCGCCGCTGCGATTGCAATCTGACCGGAGTCGGGCTCCGGCCCACCAGAAGTGGAGGAGGCCGTAACACTCGTCATCCCGACGGTCAGATCAGGACGCTCGCGGCTTGTTATGAACAATTCATTGAACATCACTTTGCGGCCGTCTCCGTAGAGATTCTCGGCATGTCCCACGATCTTTAACGCAGCCGGCAATCCTGCCTTGGCTCCGGCTTCGTTGAAGTCGGCAACCGCCGCGCGATGGTCTTTGGAATCATCTGTGACAAAAAGTAACCGGTGGACCCGGGAGGCGTCGAAGGCTTTCAGTATCAGTTCCAGCATTCGCCGTTGGATAGCCGCACGGTTGGATATCCCGTCGCTGATCAGAATAAACGGGACGAATAGAGCTTCCCGATAGCTGTCAAAGTCAAGTACGGTCGCGGCTAACGGCGTGCTATCGGACGAGTTTCGTGCCAGGATTGCAGAGCCGGCGCGCAAAGCATTTACAATGATCTGTTGCGCCGACGGATTGCCTTCAAATCGACCAAACTTTTCCGGCCAAAGCGATGAAAATGCGTTGTAATCGTCATGGCCTTCGGCGACACAGTATGTCGGTGTCATCCCCCCTCCTACCCCCGGCCGCGCACGCGAGGCGGACCCGCCCGCCGGCCGGTCTTAAGGTTGCGTTAAGCTAAAAGTAACCTAAGCGTGGGTAGCGCGCAAGCGTTTTTTTTCCTATAGGCGTGCATTCAGTCGTGGAAGCGCCGGACGGCCCGTTACGTTCCTACCGATATTTCCATTGGGCTAGAGTCCAGCGGGCCGTTGATGCGGGCGTTGAACCCCGTGACGCGTCGCCCGCCGGCATAGGCAACCAGGCGAACCTCGCGGTTTTGGCCGGGCTCGAAGCGGGTTGCGGTGCCGGCCGGGATGTCGAGGCGACAGCCGCGCGCGTGCTCGCGCTCGAACTGCAGCGCGGCGTTGGTTTCGTAAAAATGGTAATGCGAGCCGACCTGAATCGGTCGGTCGCCGGTATTGGCGACGGTCAGGGTCACGGTTGGCCGGCCGGCGTTGATTTCGATGTCGCCGTCGGCGACAAACAGCTCGCCGGGGATCATCGCCGCCGCTCGAAGATGCCCCTCACCCTCCCGCTGCGCGGGTCCCGCCCTCTCCCCACTTGTGGGGAGAGGGCGGGGGTGAGGCGCGAGCGACCGATCCCAATCACCGGATCGGTTCGTGGACGGTGACGAGCTTGGTGCCGTCCGGAAAGGTCGCTTCGACCTGGATTTCCGCAATCATCTCCGCCACCCCTTCCATGACCTGCTCGCGCCCGATCACCGCGGCGCCGTCGCGCATCAATTCGGCGACGCCGCGGCCGTCGCGCGCCCCTTCCAGCACAAAATCGGTGATCAGCGCGACCGCCTCGGGATAGTTGAGCCGGACACCGCGGCGCAGCCGGCGCTCGGCCACCATCGCCGCGACCGAGACCAACAGTTTGTCCTTTTCGCGCGGAGTCAGATTCATCGTTTCCGTCGCTGAGCATCAAACATGCCAAATGCGCGGCATGCGACGCGGCAATCCCAACGCTTCGGCGCGCAAATGGCAAGCGAGATCGGCATAGGCGCGGCGCAATCTCATCGCGTCGCCGGCGAGCCAGCGGGCGACGAGAAGGCCGCCGACCGATGTTGCACCAGCGCTGAGACCCGGCGCCGTCATGATCGCCTGAACAGCGCGCGCGGCGCCGACAAATTTCTGCGGGTCTTCGCCGGCGGGCGCGAGGATCAACGTCGCGAAACCCGCCGCACCATCAAAACAGGCTGAGTTGTCGATTATCGCCGCGATGTCGCCATCGAGGTGCAGTGCATCGCCCCAGACGAGGCTTCCCCCGCGCCTGACCTCCCAGGTCTCGTGCAGCAGCCCGTGGGTGAAGCGCTCGCCGCGCGCGCGCCGTCCGCACACGACGATGCCGCCGCCTAAAAATGCGGCATTGGGTCCGAGGTTTATCACGGTGGAGCGGCGCAGCCGGGCGCCGTCGAACAGAATTGTCTCGGGCGGCAGAAATTCGATCGAGGCGCTGTCGCCGACCGTCAGCGACTGTCTGACCTCGGTCGTCGGGCCGAGCGAGCGGTAGATCTTTTCCGCCGCCGCGGCGGTCACATGCGCGGCCGCACCATCGCCGACGGTGACGGCGACGTTGATGTGGTCGCCGGCGACGAGCGCGCCCGAGGTCGTAACGATCGCAGCCTGCGGCGGCTCGCCCGCCTCGGGTAGCGGAAACAGCACGCGCAGCGGATCGCGCTCGTAGAGGTGAATGAGGCGGCTGGCGCCGTTGCGCCGGGCGAAGCCGATTTCGGCGGCGCCGTGCACCCCCGTCCTCGCCTGCGTCATCGATGTCCCGGCCGCGGCCTGCCTCAGCAGCATTCGGGATCTACGGCGAACGGGTTCGCTGTTGCAATGCACACAAGATCGGCGACACTGGCGCCGGAATCACGGATTTTCCGATCGGCCAACCGCATACCGACCTAGCGCATTCTGAACGGAGAAAACAATGTCAGCGGCTCCGCGATTGCCCAACACCGACGTGACCCAAGCCGAATGGCAGGCGCGGTGCGAACTTGCGGCCCTCTACCACATCGCGAACCATCTCGGCTGGACCGATTTGATCAACACCCATATGTCGGCGCGCGTCCCCGACGAGCCCGATACCTTCCTGATCAACTCCTACGGCGAGATGTTCGACGAGATCACCGCATCGAGCTTGGTCAAGATGGATTTCGCCGGCAACGTCGTCGCCGGCGCCGGCAAGGTCAACAGCGCCGGCTTTACGATCCATAGCGGCGTCTACAAGGCGCGGCCCGATGCCAGCTGCGTGACCCACACACATACCCGAGCCGGTGCCGGCGTGTCTCTGTTGAAGCACGGGCTGCGCCCGATCAGCCAGGACGCGCTGTCGATCCTCGACGAGGTCGCCTATCACCCCTATGGCGTGCCGGCGACGAGCGATGAATGCGAGGCCTTGGGCCGCACCTGTCAGCAAGGGAGCTGCGTCGTATTGCTGAACCACGGGCTGATGACCTTCGGTCCGACCGTCCACGGCGCCTTTATGCGGCTATACACCTTGGAGCGAGCCTGCGAGCTTGAGCTGATCGCGCGGATGATGGAAGAGCCGCCGGTGATGGTTGATAATGATGTCGTCGCCAAGGCCTCGGAGCGCATGAAGGCGGTTCGCGACAGCGAGGCCTATGGGCTGATGGAGTGGGAGGGTCTCGTGCGCACCGTCGACCGCAAGGGGGCCGACTACCGCCGCTGAGCTGCTTTACCAGGCGATCCGGGGAGGAAAAGGATGGCCGAACTGCCGCCGCTCGACGATGCCGCGCTGCCGGGCGGGATCCGCGCGCGCTTTGTGTCCGGGGTCAATGGCTTGCGGATGCATGTACTGGAAGCCGGGTTTGCGCCGCGCGGACGACCCTGCGTGCTGCTGCTGCACGGCTTTCCGGAATTGGCCTATTCGTGGCGCAAGATCATGCCGCCATTGGCCGCGGCGGGGTTTCACGTCCTCGCTCCCGATCAGCGCGGATATGGCCGCACGTCGGGTTGGAGCGCTAATTACGACGGCGATCTGCATCCGTTCAGCATTCTGAACGCGGTGCGCGACGCGCTGGGGCTGGTCTCGGCGCTCGGCCAACGCTCGGTCGAAGCAGTCGTCGGCCATGATTTTGGCGCGTCGGTCGCCGCCTGGTGCGCGCTGGTGCGGCCGGACGTGTTCCGTTCGGTCGCGTTGATGAGCGCGCCGTTCGCCGGCCCGCCGACGTTGCCCTTCGACACCGCCACCGCCGGCGCGCCGCTCCCGGGCGGCGCCGGTCCCGACATCCATCAGGCGCTGGCGCAGCTCGATCGCCCGCGCAAACATTACCAATGGTATTATTCGACGCCGCCGGCCAATCAAGACATGTGGCATTGCCCGCAAGGGGTGCACGCCTTCCTGCGCGGCTATTTTCACTACAAAAGCGCCGATTGGGCGGGCAACCGGCCCCATCCGCTGAAGTCCTGGACGGCCGAAGAACTCGCCCGGATGCCGACGTATTACATCATGGATCTTGACCGGAACATGGCTGAGACCGTGGTGCCGGCGATGCCGTCGGCGGCGGAGATCGCGGCCTGCCAATGGCTGCCGGACAGTGAGCTGGCGGTCTATGCCGGCGAGTACGAGCGCAACGGGTTTCAGGGCGGGCTCAACTGGTATCGCAGCCGCACCTCGGGGCTCTCCGATGCCGAGCTGCGACTGTTTTCCGGCCGCACGATCGACGTGCCGTCGATGTTCATTGCCGGCAAAAGCGACTGGGGCACCTATCAGCGGCCGGGCAATTTCGAGAGCATGCAGGGTACCACCTGCACCCGCATGCTCGGCTGCCATCTGATCGACGGCGCCGGTCATTGGGTGCAGCAAGAGCAACCCGCGCGGGTCGGCGAATTGTTGCTCGATTTTCTCGCCAAGCAAGGCTAGTGTCCTGAGCCAGAAGTTCGCACCACAACTTTCGAGAGTCGTCATTGCGAGGAGCCGCAGGCGACGAAGCAATCCCGAAGATATCGTGCACGTTCGCACGAGATTGCTTCGCTCCGCTCGCAATAACAGCACTTGGATTTGGTACAGGAACCCTCCAAATCTTCAGCTACCGGGCCGCTTTCCTTCGCGTCAGTCCTTGCGCCACCAAGTGGTGGTGCCGTCGGGACGGTCTTCGAGCAAAATCCCCTCGGCGGCGAGTGCCGCTCGGATTTTGTCGGCTTCGGCGAAGCGACGTTGCCGGCGCGCCGTCGCCCGCAGCGCGATATGCTCCTCGATCCGGAGTTCGTCGGCCTGGACGCTGCCGCGCAGCCAGCCGAGCGGGTCCTGTTCCAAGAGCCCCATCAGCCGGCCGCCTTGTTCGAGTGCCCGCTGCAGGGCCGAGCGGACGGCGTCCGAGCTCGTCCGGTTGATCGCGCCAACGAGCTCGTGTAGCCGGGTCAAAGCGAGCGGCGTGTTCAAATCGTCTTCGAGCGCGTCCTTCACCGGGCGCACTGCCTCGTCCGCCTCGCCAAAGCGTTCGAACACCGGGTCTCGCGACAGGGTCAGCGCGCGATAGAAGCGGTCGAGGTTCGCCCGCGCCTGGCGCAGCCGCTCGCTCGTCCAGTCGAGCGGGTCGCGGTAATGCGCCGATAAGAGCGCCAGCCGGATCGCCTCGCCCGGCGCGTCGTCGAGCAACTCCCGCACGGAGAAGAAATTGCCGAGCGATTTCGACATTTTGGCGCTGTCGATGCTGAGAAACCCGTTATGCACCCAATGGCGCACAAAGGGCCGGCCGGCATGCGCGCACACGCTCTGCGCGATCTCGTTCTCGTGATGCGGAAAGATCAGGTCGAGGCCGCCCCCATGGATGTCGAAACTTTCGCCGAGATGCGCCTCGCTCATCGCCGAGCATTCGATATGCCAGCCCGGCCGGCCGCGCCCCCACGGGCTGTCCCAGCCGGGCACATCCGGTCGCGACGGCTTCCACAGCACAAAATCGGCGGGGTCGTGCTTGTAGGGCGCCACCTCGACGCGCGCGCCGGCGATCATCTCGTCGCGGCCGCGGCCGGAGAGCCGCCCGTAACCGGGGTCGGAGGCGACCGCGAACAGCACGTGGCCTTCGGCGACATAGGCGTGGCCGCCGGCGATCAGGCGCTCGATCATCGCGATCATCTGCGCGATATGCTCGGTCGCCCGCGGCTCGACATCGGGCGGCAGGCTGCCCAATGCGGCCATGTCGTCGTCAAACGCGGCGATGGTGCGTGCGGTCAGCGTGGCGATCGGCTCGCCATTCTCGCGGGCGGCGTCGATGATCTTGTCGTCGACATCGGTGATGTTGCGGACATAGCGGACGTGGTCCTTGCCGTAGATGTCGCGCAGCACCCGATAAAGCACGTCGAACACGACAAAGGCGCGGCCATTGCCGATATGGGCGCAGTCGTACACGGTCGGCCCGCACACATACATCCGCACCCGCTGGGGATCGAGCGGTTCGAAGGGCTCCTTGCGGCGGGATAGCGTATTATAGAGAGTGAGAGGCATGGCGAACCGGGGTAGCAGATTGCGCGTCGTCGGTCCATGAAGTGGCGGCGGCGAGAGCGGGATAAAAGCAGGCCAGCGAGGAGAAAGCGATGAAGTTTGGCATCTTTTATGAGCTGCAATTGCCGCGTCCGTGGGAGCCGGGTGGCGAATTGCGCCTCTACCAGAATGCCCTCGACCAGGTCGAACTCGCCGACCGCCTCGGTTACGACTTCGCCTGGGAGGTCGAGCACCACTTCCTCGAGGAATATTCGCATTCGCCGGCACCCGAGGTTTTCCTGGGTGCGGCGAGCCAGCGCACCAAACACATCCGTCTCGCGCACGGCATCATGCAGTTGACGACGAGCCCGCCGGCGCGCGTCGCCGAGCGCATCGCGGCCCTCGACCTCGTCAGCCGCGGGCGTGTCGAATTCGGCATGGGCGAGAGCGCCAGCAGCACCGAACTCGAACCCTTCGGCCGCGCCTTTGAGGAAAAACGCGCGGTGTGGGAGGACGCGGTCCGCGCGATCATCCCGATGTTCAAGGACGGCGGCTGCGAATATCACGGCCCCTATTTTGATTTTCCATTGCGCAACGTCGTGCCCAAGCCGCTGCAAAAGCCGCACCCGCCATTGTGGTGCGCCTGCTCGCAATTGGAGACGATCGAGATGGCCGGGCGGCGCGGCCTGGGCGCGCTCGCCTTTCAGTTCGTGAGCGCCGAGGCCGCCCATGCCTGGGTCCACGCCTATTACAACGCTTTCACCAAGCGCCAGGAAAAGCTCGCCGACTACGTGACCAACCCGAATTTGGCGTTGACCAGCTATTTCATGTGCGCGCCGACCGACGAGGAGGCGCGGCGCCGCGCCGACGGCATCCCATTCTTCCAGTTCGCGTTGCGGTTTTATGGCCTCAGCCCGACCCGCGAGCGGCCAAAGCCGGGCGAGGTCAATCTGTGGGACGAATACGAAAAGTGGAAGCGCGCCAACCCCGAAGGTTTGCAGCGGGCGCTGTCGGGCGGGCTGATCGGCTCGCCCGAGACGATCCGGCGCAAACTGCGGCGGTTCGAGACCTCGCATATCGACCAGGTGATCTTTCTGAACCAGGCCGGCAAGAACACCCACGAGCACATCTGCGAGAGCCTCGAACTTTTCGCCCGCGAGGTCATGCCCGAATTCCACGCCCACGAGCCCGAACAGCAGGCGTGGAAACGGCGCGTCCTTAGCCGCGAGATCGAATTGGAGGAGATCGACACCCAGCCCTACCGCGACCGCTACGGTCCCAATTCGGTGCAAGTCACCCGCGCCCAAGCCGCGGAGTGACTGCTTAGCTAGAGTCCTCGACCGCCCTCTTGTCCCCGTCCCGCGGGGGCCTGCGCACGACCGGGCGCCGTCCGAGCGGCCGATGCGGCGCGCCGGCCGCTCGGCCGCACCGACGGCTCCTCATTACCAGCCGCTGATCGGGTATTTGTCACAGCTGGACGCGGCGCCTGCATCTGCAATGCCTGGGTAGTGGTGCTGGGAGCCAGCCGCGCCAGCTAATTTGTCGACGCCGCGGCTGTTGCGGAGCGTGCTCAATGTGCCGTTCCAGAGCCCGATCCGGGCTTTGATGCTACTGCATGCGGCACGCACAGCCCGCTCGTGCCGGTCCGGCACATTGCCCACCACATCTTCGAGCAACTCACGCCCCTTGGGGCCATGACTGTCGCCATCAAGTTCGATGTGCCGATCGATGTAGTAGATGAAGTGCCGTAAGCGGTCGTCGTTGTGCTTTGTGTCATAAAGCCTGTTGAGAAGCCGGCGGAACATGTCCGGGATGATGTCTTCACGGCCGTAAAAGAATGCCGCCAACACCTCTTCGGTAGAGCCCGAATTGGCGAGCGCCATTGTATGGGCGACAAAGGCTTGCACATGGGGCGGTGCGCCAATGCGCGCCAGCGCTGCTTCGACCGGCACGCCGATCTGCGCCAGCAGGCAGAACCTGTCGAATTGCAGCGTGCTCGCGCCGATGTCCCCCATGGCGCGGCGGTAGAGATCGAGGTGGCTGACATAGGATCCGTCGGGGCCGACATCGGTCTCCTCGCCGATCACGATATCATTGATCAGGCGCGCGGCCTTTGCATTGTTCGCCGGGAACCACGGCACTCTGATGCACGTCATGTCCTGCTGAAGGCGTTTCAGCAACGACATGAAATCCCACACCGCGAAGACGTGATCTTCCATGAACCGGTGGAGATCGGCCACGGAAGTGACATGCGCGTAAATAGGATGATCCAGCAGCGCCGCGCGAAGGTTGCCAAGGTCATCATTGTTGTATCCCGACATGACTGCATGCTCCGGTTGTGGGTGATTCCCGGGTTGCCCACCGACGATTTCGGCGGCCCGGTCCTCAAGACACCGGCAAATGCGGGTGAGGCGGGCATTTCTCAATCGCCGCGAATTTGATTGGGAAATGAGAGACGTTCATGAATAACCTCGACACCGCGAAGCGTTGGCACGCGCGGACCGCCGCTACCGCGGCTATCCGGTTAGAGCATGGTGGCGGCGCACAGCAAGATAAGAGATGGTAGATATAGCCGAATGCGTGTCTCGCCTCGGCGCGTTCACTCGGCGGCGAACGGATAATCGAGCGGTCCTTGGGCCGGTGCCGACCCGCGCGCGATGCGGAGCATGTCGATCAGGGCGCGGAGTGCTGCCGGTACTTGCCGGTGGCCGGGATAGTGGAGGAAGAATCCCTCGAATGAGGGCGACCACTCTTCCAGCACACGAACCAGCTGCCCCGAGCGCAGAAACGGATCGGCCACGGCTTCGACCGAATAGGCGATCCCCAAGCCGTCGACGGCCGCCCGAATTGCCAAATCGGTGTCGTTGACCGTGATCCGGCCATCAACCGAAATCTGCCGCGATTTGCCGTCCCGCTCGAATGGCCACTCGAACATGGTGCCGTCCGCCGCCCGGCGATATTGAACGCAGCTGTGGCGGGCGAGGTCATCGGGCGTGCGCGGCGGGCGTCGCCGCGCGAAGTACCGTGGCGCGCCGACCACAGCCACTATCATGGGCCCCGTCACTCGAACGGCGATCATGTCCGCCGCGGCCCAATCTCTGGGGCCGATCCCAGCATCGAACCCTTTCGCGACGATATCGGCCGGTGCCGCGTCGGCGTGGATTTCGAGCTGAACGTCGGGAAAGGTCGATAGAAAGCGCGCCCAGACCGGGGCAATGACCGCCGCGCCGGCGAGATGGGTGACATAGAGGCGCAGGCATCCGAAGGGGTGTCCCTGCTCACCCTTGAGATCCTCGAGCCCCCGAGAGATTTGCTCGACCGCCGGCCGAAGCCGGTCGAGCAGGCGCCGGCCCGCATCGGTGACCGAGACACTCCGCGTCGTGCGGTTCAACAGACGGACCCCAAGACGCTCCTCGAGCTGCCGCATCATGTGGCTGAGCGCCGAGGGTGTGACGTCGATACGCGATGCCGCGGCGCGGAAGCTGAGGTTATCGGCGATCGCAACAAACGCGGTTAGATCGGCCAGGTCGGTCCGGCGCATTGCTGAATTCCTCTCAGCACCTAATGCGGCAAATCTCGGATTTTGATGTGGGCTATCGGTCAACACATTGAAGGCTTGAAGCCGCGTCGCGCCGTCACAGACGCGTGATACGCGACTGATGCAAAGGACTCATCGATGCAACAGTTAAGCGAACATAGAGCCCGGTCCAGGGTGGGAAAGGCTCTGGGAACCGCCGCAGCTGTTCTGCTGTGCGTTGCCGCACTCGGCCAGCCAAATTTCGCCTACGCTCAGATGCATGGCGGTGGCGGAGGTTTCCACGGCGGCGGGTTTCATGGTGGCGGCGGCGGGTTTCATGGCGGCACATTTCGCGGTGGATTCGGCGGGTTTCATGGCGGCGGGTTTCGTCGCGGCGGATTTAACAGGGGCCGGTTCCGCGGTGGTTTTACCGGCTTTGGCTTTTATCCCTATTCCTATTACTACGACTACGGTGACTACGGGCAGCCTTCTTCCCAGATTTGGTATTACTGTTCCGATCCCGTGGGATATTATCCGTACATAACCCAATGCTATGCCGGGTGGCAGGCGGTTCCCGCCAGCTGATACCCGCGATCCCTTCTGCAAACCCCGTCATCTGCCGCCACGGCGGGGAGGTGTTGCTCCGGGGATGACAAGCTCGGCGAGGCGCTGCACGATAATCAGACCGGACGCACCGTGCAGCATACGGAGGGAAATTTGAACCGCGGCCCGGCACGGTACAGCGGATGAAGAAATCCGCCCCCCATGCTCACGCACGCTCGGCTCAATTGCGCGGATGCGCTTCGCCGCATAGGCTTCTCGATCGATTTCGACACCTCTGAGAGGGGCGTGCATGCCCGAACCGCTGCCTGCGATCAGCCTTGTTGCCGTGCCGGGGCGGCGGCGGCAGACCTTGGAGATTGCCCGCGAGATCGAGCGGCGCGGGTTCTCGGGCATCTATATGCCGAGCCGCTGGAGCAACATGGCGCAATGCACGGGCGTGGCATTGGCCACCGAGCGGATACGGTTCGGCACCGCGATCGCGCCGATTTATGCCGAGACGGCCGAAGAATTCGCGGCGGGCGCGGCCTATATCCACGAGGTTTCGGGCGGGCGCTTTCGCTTTGGCATCGGCGTCGCGCACCGGCCGACGCACCAGCGGCTCGGGATCACGGTCGGAAAACCGTTGGCCGACATCCGCGCCTTTGTCGAGAAGCTCAAATCCTTTGACGGGATCGGCCCCTTGCCGCCGATCGTGCTCGCCGCGTTGCGCCGGCGGATGGTGGCGCTCGCCGGCGAGATCGCGCAAGGTGTGCTGTTCGCCAATGCCAGCCTGTCGCACATGGCGCAGTCGCTGGCGGTTGTCCCGCCGGCCAAACGCAACGACCCGGATTTCCTCGTCGGCAACATGCTGCCGGTCTGCGTTACCAACGACGAGGGCGCCGCTTTGGCATTGCACCGCCGCCGGCTGGTGCGCTACGCGCTATTGCCGAACTACGGCAATTACTGGAAGGAAGCCGGCTATGGCGAGGAGATGGCGGCGATCGAAAACGCCATCGCCGACAACCGCCGCGACGACATCCCCAATTCCCTGACCGATCGCTGGATCGCCGACAATTCGCTATATGGCTCGGCGGCGAAAGTTCGCGACCAGCTCGCCGCCTGGTATGACGCCGGCGTCAACACCCCGGTTCTCGTGCCCAACTCGGTCAACGGCAATCAGCTGACGGCACTCAACGAAATCTTCGCCGCCTTCGCCGCTTGAGAGCAGGGAGAAAGGATTCCAAGAACTCGATTTCCTACTCGTCATTCCCGCGGAAAGCGGGAATCCAGGGTCAAAATCCAACAGGCTGGCCTGGGCCCCCGCTTTCGCGAGGGCGACGGGATCTAAGCCTTTCTTCGAGTCGAATCAGGGTGGGGGGTAATAGGGCTGCGGGCAGGTATAGCCCGGGGCGCAGTAATAGGGCGGCGGATAGGAATAGGGTGTGCCGTAATAGCTCGACGCCGCTGCAGCGGTGCCGACCGCGGCGCCAACCGCGACGCCGGCGGCCACACCCGCACCCCCGTAATAGCCCCCGCCATAATAGCCGCCGCCGCGGTAGACGGCGCCGCCGCCGTAAGCCGGGCCCCGCACCGCGGTGTTGCCCGCCGGGCCGCGAACGGCACCCGCCCCGTACGGCCCGCGCACGGCGGCGCCGCCATTGGGGCCTCGGACCGCGGCCCCGCCCATCGGGCCGCGATAGGCCGCCCCGCCGCGCGGACCGCTGACCGCACCCCAGCCGAAGGCGTCCGCCCCGGCCGATGCGGCCAAGAGCGCGCTGATGCACACGAGGCTCACGAATCTCATTTGGCGCCTCCCGGGGCCTTTGCTTCGCCCGCGATCGGCGGGTGGGCCGGCGGCTTCAGCGCCACCCGCACCGCCCCCGCCGGCGGCTGAAAAACGAAATCCGCATCAGCCGGATGTATCGAGAAATTCCAACCGGAAAAGGTCGCGATAAAATTCGGCTGGCCCGGCAATGACCGGTAGGTCACGATCAGCCGCCGCGGCAACGACTGGTCGTTCTTTTCCAGCCACAGTTCGAGTTCGATGCCCGGCGGCTGCAAGAAGAACATGTGAAGGCAAGGAACGCCGTCGATCGCCACGGTATTAACGACTTCGCCCTCGGTGACGCCGCTCAAAAACGACTTGCTCGGCGCGTCGGTCAGAAAGTCGGCGAGCGGGAAGTCGACGCCGAGCCGGCCTATCGCCTCCTTCATCATCCCCTCGATCGTGCCCGGCACCGGGATGCTGGCGTATTTGTTGGCGTCGCCCATGTAGATCATCAGGGTCTTGCCGTCATAGACGAGCTTGCCCGGCCCGTCGTCGCCGTTTCTCGACACCAGCAGCCGGTTTGGCCGGCTCACCGTGACATCGAGGGTATGAAAGATGTGCAGCGGCTCGCCCTTGGGTCCGGCATAGACCCGGATCGTCTGCGCCTGAAACGAGAATTGCTGGGCACGCAAGGTCTCGCCCATGCGCTGCAGCGCGGCGCTCGCCTCGGCGCTGATCTCCGGTTTTTGCTGGGTGGCGGGCTCAGCCGCCAGGATCGTCGCTGGCGCGGCGCCGGTGATGCCGCCGCCGATCAAGCAGCCGAGAAACGCCAAAATACGCAGCCTCACATTTTCCTCCCGCGATCGTTCCAAACCGAACCGTAGAAGCTCGGCCGAAAGTGACCAGAATAGTGCGCCGACACAAGGGACTCGGTTCTGCCGCTCGACGTTCAGCTTTGTATCGTGGGCGGAGAACCCCACAACATGCCGGATGTAGCTTGCGTTTCATCCTTCTTGCCGCGAGAGTTTGGGCGGATGACCCGAACAGGAAAGACGGCGAGAGCGAGGTGCCGGTCGCAACGCAACACCAACCACTGCGCGTCGCGTTAGGCGGGTTTGGGGCGATCGGGAAAGCGGTCGCGGAACGGCTCGACCGCGGGATCGAGGGGCTGGTTTTGGCCGCGGTGTCGGCGCGCGACACGGCGCGGGCGGCAACGGCGATGGCCGATTTCGCGCGTCCGGTACCGGTGGTCGGGTTGTCGCAGCTGTCGGAGGAGGCCGAAATCGTCGTCGAGTGCGCCCCCGCCGCGGTCTTGCGCGACATCGCCGAGCCGGCGCTGGCGGGTGGGCGAACGCTGATGGTGCTGAGTTCCGGTGCATTGCTCGATAATTTCGACCTCGTCGATCTGGCGCGACGGCATCGCGGCCGGATCCTGGTGCCGACCGGCGCGCTCTTGGGCCTGGATGCGGTTGCGGCGGCGGCCGAAGGCGAGATCGCGCGCGTGCACATGGTCACCCGAAAACCGCCGGGCGGTCTCGCGGGGGCACCCTATCTCGAACGCCACGGCATCGCCGTCGACGGGCTCAGCACGGCGAAACGGGTCTTCACCGGCACCGCGCGCGAGGCCGCGCGCGGTTTCCCGGCGAACGTCAACGTCGCGGCGGCACTGGCACTGGCCGGGATCGGGCCGGAGCGCACGACAATCGAGATCTGGGCCGACCCCGCTGTCAACCGCAACATTCATAAGATCGAGGTCGAGGCCGACGCCGCGCGCTTTTCCATGCAGATCGAGAACGTGCCGTCGGCCGAAAACCCGAAGACCGGACGCTTGACGCCGCTCTCCGTCGTTGCCGTGCTCAAAAAGCTGGTCGGCCCGCTCGCGATCGGCACCTGAGACGCGCTCCGTCGATATATTCTCGATGGCCCGGGCGGAACATCGGCGAGGGTGAAATGAACCACTCCTTTAGCGCGCGGTCGCGGGACGATCGCGAGGTTCTGATCATCGTCGATGTGCAGAACGACTTTTGCCCGGGCGGCGCGCTCGCGGTGCCGGACGGGGATGCGATCATTCCCCTGGTCAATCGGCTCGCCGGCGAGTTCGCGCACGTCGTCCTGACCCAAGACTGGCATCCGGCGGGGCATTCGTCTTTTGCCAGCGCCCATCCCGGCCGGGAAGCCTTTGAGACGGTCGAGGCTCCCTATGGTGCTCAGACATTGTGGCCCGACCATTGCGTACAGGCGACGCCGGGAGCGGCGTTTCACCCGGCTCTCGCCGCCCCGCATGCCCAGCTGGTTTTGCGCAAGGGCTTTCGCTGCGAGATCGATTCCTACTCGGCGTTTCGCGAAAACGACCGCCGCACCCCGACCGGGCTTACCGCTTACCTGCGCGAGCGCGGCTTCGCGCGCCTGACCTTGTGCGGACTGGCGACCGATTACTGCGTATTGTTTTCGGCGCTCGACGCCCGCGAGGCCGGATTCGCCGTGGAACTTGCCGCCAAAGCCTGTCGCGGCATCGACCTCGACGGCTCGCTCGCCCGCGCGATGCGGGCGATGGCCGAAGCGGGGGTATCGATCCGTGACTAATCGCGGCGCGGCAACGAACGGCGCTCGACCTGAAAGGTCGGCTGCCGGCGCGGCGGCACGCGCGGCGTCAATACCGACGCTTGGTCCTCGTCCTGATCGCTCCGGCGCGGTGCCGGCCGCGGCGCCGGGCGGCGCATTCCGGGACGGGCGGAGCCGGGCTTTTTTGCCTTGTTCGGACGCTCGCTGATTCGCACGTCGAGGTTGTGGCCGCCGATCACGGTCCCGTTCATCGCCTCGACAGCCAGCTTCGCCGCCCGCTCGGTCGCGATGTCGACAAAGCCGTAGCGCAGCCGCTTGCCGTTTTCGGGATCGCGGGCGATGAAGGCGCTGAGCACGATCCCGAATGGATCGAAGGCCTCGGCGAGTTCGTCCTCGGTCAAATCCGGCGGCAGATTCGCGACAAAGACGTTGCCCCGGAAATACTGCAATCTCATCGCCGATGTCCCTCTCGACCCGTTATTCCGCCCCGCAAACGCCGGGCGCAAGATGAATGGCGCCAAGGCGGCTGGGGATTGTTGACTTTGCAGTGCTGCATTGCACAAGAAAGGCTGGCGCCGCGGCAGTTCGCCCACTCGCCGCCGGCTTTGCGGCGCGACGCATATCGCGCAAGATGACGGTGACATTTTTACGTCGAGAGGTTGACGTTTCGATGATTCCGCGCCAACGCAGCGCCTTTTCGGCGATCGTCGATCGGCCGTCGCTCAAATTGCCGAACCGCGCCCGCATCGTCGTGTGGACGATCGTCAATCTGGAGTTCTGGTCGATCTCGCGGCCGATGGCGCGCCAGGTATTGCCGGCGCCGACCGGGCAGGTACTGCTGCCGGATGTGCCGAACTGGGCCTGGCACGAATACGGCATGCGGGTCGGAGTATGGCGGTTCTTCGAGTTGTTCGAGCGACTTGGGATCGCCCCGACGCTCTCCATCAATGCCCGCGTTTGCGAAGAGTATCCGCGTGTCGCGAATGCGGCGCGCCGGGCCGGGTGGGAATTCATGGGCCATGCCTGGGAGCAGATGCCGATCCATAAAGTCGAAGGTCAGGGTGCGATGATCGGCAAGTCGCTCGACACGCTCGAACGCTTTGCCGGTACGCGGCCAAAGGGCTGGCTCGGCCCGGGTCTGACCGAAACCTATGATACCCCGGATTTATTGGCCGCCGCCGGCGTCAAATATATCGGCGACTGGGTCTATGACGACGAGCCCACCGAAATCCGCACCAAGCACGGCCCCCTGATCACCTTGCCCTATTCGGTTGAGCTCAACGACATCCCGATGATGCTCGTCCAGCACCACGAATCGGGCTATTTCACGACGCGCTGCATTGACAGCTTTGAGCGGCTTTACCATGAAGGGGCGGAGCGGGCCAAGATCATGGCAATCGCCATCCACCCCTATATCAGCGGCCAGCCGCACCGCATCAAATACCTCGAAGCCGTCTACAACCACATCAACCGCTATTCCGGCGTCCTGCACTGGAACGGGGTTGAGATCCTCGACTGGTATCTGGCCGCAAGGACTTCGGGATGACGGACGACGGAAAGATTACGCAGCCGACTGAGCGGCTTGCTTATCCGGCGATCACCGGAGGGACTGGCGCAGAGAGCCTCGATTGGTGTTCACAGATGACGAGAGGTGCTGCGTGACCAGACCCGGACCGCTCGCAGGGGTCAAGATCGTCGATTTGACGACGGTGGTGTTGGGGCCGCTGGCGACGCAGATCCTGGGCGACCTCGGCGCCGAGGTGATCAAAGTCGAATCGCCCGAGGGCGACATCATGCGTTATGCCGGCCCGTCGCGGCATCGCGACATGGGCCATGTGTTCCTCAACCTCAATCGCAATAAACGCTCGTTATGCATTGATTTGAAACGCGCCGAAGCGGCCGAGGCGTTGCTGCCGCTGGTCCGGCGGAGCGACGTGTTCATGCACAACATGCGCCCCCAGGCGATGGCCCGGCTGGGCTTTGCCTATGACAGGCTGCGCGAGGTCAACCCGCGCCTCGTCTATTGTTCGGCGCACGGCTATGGCCAGGACGGGCCGCTCGCCGACCGGCCGGCCTTTGACGACATTATCCAGGGGGCCAGCGGCTTTGTCGCATTGGAGCAGGCGACCGGCGGCGAGGCACGGTTTGTCCCGACCCTGGTCGGCGACAAGACGGTCGGGCTGACCATGGTCTATGCGGTCATGGCGGCGCTGTTGCAGCGAGAGCGCACCGGCGAAGGCCAGGAGGTCGAGGTGCCAATGCTCGAAACCATGACCGCCTTTGTCATGGCCGAGCATATGGGCGGGCTGACCTTTGACCCGCCCTTGGGGCCGCCCGGCTATTCGCGGATGCTCGCCCCCGACCGGCGGCCGCATCGCACCGCCGACGGGCATATCTGCATCCTGCCCTACAGCGACCGGCACTGGCGCGATTTCTTCGATGTTGCGGGCCGGCCCGACCTTGCCGCTGATCCGCGCCTCGCCGACGCGCCGACGCGCAGCCGTCACGTCGCCGAGCTTTACGCGCTGATCGCCGACTGCGTGCGCGGCAACACCACCGCCCATTGGCTCGCCAAGCTCAAATCCGCTGATATTCCGTGTGGTCCGGTCAACCCGCTCGCCGAGCTCCCCGACGACGAGCAGCTCGCCGCGGTCGATTTCTTTCCGGTGTCGGAGCACCCGAGCGAAGGCCGCATCCGCACCGTGCGCCCGCCGGTGCGGTTCGGCGCCGCCGATTGCGCCTTGCGCCAACCCGCCCCGCGCCTCGGCGAGCACTCGCGCGAAATCCTGCGCGAGGCCGGGCTCGGCGAGGCGGCGATCCAGGATCTGATTACCCGCAAGATCGCGATCGCCGCGGAGTAAGCCGCGATGCGCCTGACTGACGAAGAACGGGCGATGCTGGCTGGTGCGTTCGGCGAGGTCAGGCGCTGGGCGATTGGGCACCAGATCGCGGTCGGCGAGTTTTTCGACGCCGCAGAGTTCGTGCCGGTGTCGCAGGCCCACATCATGGCCGACACCGAATCCCTGGGCGAAGGCGGGGTGCGTTTTCTGGAGGGGCTCGCTGCGGCGCCCGAGGCCGAGCGGCGGGTGCGGGTGCCGGCGATCACCGACCCGCGCGGCATCGATTTCGCGGTCTATCGCCGGCTCGGCCAAACCGAGTGGATGGCGGCGCTCGAACGGCGGGCGATCGCGGCACTGCGCGCTTTTGGCGTGCTGATGACCGACACCTGCATCAATTACCAGACAATCATGGCGCCGGTCAGGGGCGACCATCTCGCCTATGGCGACACCGGGGTCGTCATCTATTCGAACAGCGTCCTCGGCGCGCGCAGCAATTTTGAGGGCGGACCGTCGGCATTGGCCGCGGCACTGACCGGCCGCACCCCGCGCTACGGCTATCACCTCGACGAATGCCGGCGCGGGACCCGACGCTTTCGGCTTGCCGCGACGCCGCGCGATCTTGCCGAGTGGGGGGCCGTCGGCGGGATTGTCGGCGAGGCCTGCGGCTCGTATTGTCAGGTCCCGTCGATCGAGGGCATCGAGGCGGTCCCCGGTTCCGATGCGCTGAAGCATTTTGGCACGGCGTTGGCGAGCTTTGGCTCGGTGGCGTTGTTTCACATGGCGGGGATCACTGCCGAGGAAGCGGTGTTCGCCGGCCCCCCGCCCGAGGCCGTGCCGATCGGCCGCGCCGAGATCGACGCGTTTCTCGCGCGCTATGCGGCACCCGGCGACCAACTCGACGTCGTCGTCTTTGGCGCGCCGCAACTGTCGCTGTTCGAGATCGAAAGGGTGGCGCAGGCGCTCGACGGCCGCCGCATCCATCCCAGGACGACGGTGCTGATCACGACCTCGCCCGAAATCAAGCACGCCGCCGACCGCATGGGGCTCACCACGAGGATCGAGATGGCTGGGGGCATCGTCGCGGAAGGCATTTGTTTTTACCAGAGTTATGCCCGCGAGATGGCCGAGGCCAACGGATGGACCCGGCTGATGACCAATTCGGCAAAGCTCATCAACATCATCGGCGGCTACGGCTATCGCCCGACCCTCGCCAGCCTCGAACGCTGCGTCGATTCCGCGGTTGCCGGGCATGTGCTGTGATGCCGATCGTGCTGCGGTGTCATCGCGGGATCGGGCCGGCGGTCGTCGGTACGGCACTCGTCGCCGCCGACAATTTTTCAGCGCGCTACGATCTCGACCGGATCAACGGCATCTTTTCGCGGCCGGGCCACAAGCTTTTCGGTGAGAGCTATGTCGATCGCATCCTGGTTCTGAACGACGCCAAAGGCGGGGTCGCCACCGCCTGGATGCTGCATGAAATGATGCCGCGGACGATCGTGCCGCGAGGGTTGATCTTCAACCGGGTCAACCCGATCCTGGCCCAGGGCGCGGCTTTCGCCAATGTCGCGCTGGTCGATCGCTTTGCCGACGGCGACGTGACCGAACTCTTTCGCACCGGCGACGAAGTGCGGGTCGATCCCGCCGCGGGCCTCGCCGAAATCCTCAGCCGCGAATGCTAATCCGGCAGGCCGAATACTTCTTCGGGCTGAAAGAGCCCGCGGACCGGATGAAAGCCCAATGAAACCAGGGGGCGCGGGCAGATTTCGGCGAAGGCGGAGGAGGTCAGCAACGGGCGCAGCAGACGCTTGGTCAGACCCTCGATGCGCGAAGCGAGGTTGACCGCCGGCCCGATCACGGTGAAGTCGAGCCGGTCGGCCGCACCGACATTGCCATAGATGACCTCGCCCAGATGCAGCCCGATGCCGATGCGCAGTTCGGGCTGGTCGCGTTCGTGCCGCACTTGGTTGATCGCGGCGAGCCGGTCGAGCCCCTCGGTCGCGGCTTCGAGCGCGCGCAGGCTCGACGGGGCGAAATCCTCGTCGTCCTCGGCCGGAAAGATCGCCAGCACGCCGTCGCCCATGAATTTCAGCACCTCGCCCTTTTTTTCCTCGATCGGCGACACGACGGCGTCGAAATAATCGTCGAGCAATTCGATCACCGAGTCGCCGGGCAGGCGGTCGGACAGACCGGTAAAGTTGCGCATGTCGGTCATCATGATGACCGCGCGCATGCGCTCGCCCTGGGCGCGAAAGATCTGTCCGGCGAGGATGCGCCGCCCGGCCTGCGGCCCGAGATAGGTGTCGAGCAGGTTCTCGCTGATCCTACGCACCGCCCGGGTTTCGGCGATTGCCGCAAGCGCCGGGTTGATATCCTCAAGCTTGGCGATATCGGCATCGCTGAACCCGCCCGGCCGGTCGGTCGCCCAGGCTACGGTCGGAAAGCGGCGGAAGGTGCGGTTCAGCGCCAGCGCGAAATAATCGGTGCCGCCGGCCTTTCTGATCTTCTCCAACAGCGGATATTCGGGCACCGGCCCATTGAGTCGGCGCCGCACCGGCGTGCCGCGTTCAACCGTTAGGCGGATCGGACTTAGCCGGTATTCATCGGTCGTCTCGGAGCCGTGCAAGATGCGGTAATCCTCGATGATCTTGCGGTCTCGCCACCAGCGTGCGCCGACGCCGCTGATCTGCGGGTGCAGCGTGCCGGTATGAAACGTGGCACGCCACAGCGGGACCCCGTCGCCGACCAGTCGCCAGCACAGCTCATCGAACAATTCGATCGCACTGTCGATCTGCGGGCCGTCGACCAGCAGCCAGCGCTCGATTTCGCCGCCCAGTATCGGCGCGCCGAGCCCGGTATAAACGCCTTCGATGCGGAAGAATTCTTCGCCGCTGGTTCGAGTTGCTGCCTCGGGCGGCCTAGCGAGGTCGGGGGTGGCTGACAGGTTCGAGTCCATTTGACTGGTTGAACGATGACCGGCGCACCCTAGGGGTGGGGGACCAAGGGGTTAAATAGGCGCGCTCGCGCCGATTGCGATGGGCCGGGCGTTTCGCTGACGCCAAACGTGGTCTAACCTTGCCCATCGGAGCAGCACGACGACCCGGAGTACGACTATGGCGGCCTTTACCACCCGACCCGAGATCCGCGGCACCTTTGGCGCGGTCTCGTCGACCCATTGGCTCGCTTCGGCGGTCGGCATGAGCATTCTCGAAAAGGGCGGCAACGCGTTCGACGCGGCGGCGTCGGCCGGTTTCACGCTGCAGGTCGTCGAGCCGCATCTGAACGGCCCGTTGGGCGAGGCGCCGATTCTGGTGTGGAGCGAGGCGAGGCAGCGTTGCGAGATGATCTGCGGGCAGGGGGTGGCGCCTGCCGCCGCGACGATCGAGCGGTTTCGCGGGCTGGGGCTCGACCTGATCCCCGGCACCGGGCTGCTCGCCGCCGCCGTCCCGGCCGCGTTCGGCGCGTGGATGCGGCTGTTGCGCGACTGGGGAACGATGCCGCTCGCCGAAATCCTCGCGCCCGCGATCGGGTATGCCGAACGCGGCTATCCCGTGGTCGAGCGGATCAGCGAGACGATCGGCGTGATGAGCGAGATGTTCCGCCGCGAATGGCCGAGTTCGGCGGCGGTCTACCTGCCGCAGGGGCGGCCGCCGATGCCCGGGCGGCTGTTTTGCAACCCGGCACTCGCCGCCACCTATCGCCGGGTCCTCGCCGAAGCCGGAAACGGCAGCCGCGAGGGTCAGATCGAGCGCGCCGGCACCATCTGGTACGAGGGTTTCGTCGCCGCCGCGATCGACGGTTTCTGCCGGCGCGAACAGGTGCTCGACGCTTCCGGTAGGCGGCATGGCGGGTTGCTGACCGGCGACGATTTGGCGCGCTGGCGGGTTCCGGTCGAAACCCCGGTGAGCTTCGAGTACCGTGGCTGGACCGTCGTCAAGGGCGGCCCATGGAGCCAGGGGCCAGTCTTGCTGCAGACGCTGGCGTTGCTGCAAGGGTTCGACCTCGACGACCTCGATCCGCTCGGCCCCGATTTTGTCCACACCGTCGTTGAATGCCTGAAGCTCGCCTTTGCCGACCGCGAGGCGTGGTACGGCGACCCCGATTTTGTCGAGGTGCCGATGCAGGCCTTGCTGTCGCGGGCCTACAACGACGCGCGCCGGCGGCTGGTCGGCGAGCGCGCCTCGCTCGAATTGCGTCCCGGCAGCCCCGACGGGCGCCTGCCGCGGATCCTGGTCGGCGGGCGTGAACTTGGGCTCGCCACTGCTGGGATCGGCGAACCGACAATCGACCGGGGCGCCGGGATTGGCGAGCCGACGGTCAACCGCCAGGGCGTCGTCGCCGGCGACACCTGCCATGTCGATGTTATCGACCGCTGGGGCAACATGGTCTCGGCGACGCCATCCGGTGGCTGGCTGCAAAGCTCGCCGGTCATTCCCGAACTGGGCTTTTGCCTCGGCACGCGGATGCAGATGCTGTGGCTCGAAGAAGGCTTGCCGGCGAGCCTCGAACCCGGCAAGCGGCCGCGCAGCACGCTGTCGCCGTCGATGGCATTTAAGGACGGCGAGGCCTGCATGGCCTTTGGCACGCCGGGCGGCGACCAGCAAGACCAATGGTCGGCATTGATGTTTCTGCACCATGTCGATCACCGCATGAATCTGCAGGAGGCGATCGACTGCCCTGCGTTCCATACCGAGCACCAGCCGAGTTCGTTTTATCCGCGCGCCGCCCAGCCGGGTCTGGTGGCGCTCGAAGGGCGCTTTCCCGAGGCGACGCGCGCCGCTCTCGCCCAGCGCGGCCATCGCCTCACCGTCGGCGGCCAGTGGTCGGAGGGCCGCCTCTGCGGCTGCGCCCGCGAGCAAACGCCGGAGGGCATAATCATCAAAGCCGCCGCCAATCCCCGCGGCATGCAGGGCTACGCCGTCGGCCGCTGACCGGCGGCGCATCGGCCGCGGCGGCCGCCGCCGGAGCGTCGCGAACTCGGCTGCGCGGGCTGCCTCGCGATGATTTCCAGGCCGAGCCCGTCCCTGCGGGTCTTTACCACGATGATGGTGTTGCTGGCCGTCTCGCCGGCGTTTGCCGCCGACCGGGTCGGGGCGATGTTGCAAGAAACCCATTGGGGCGAATCGTCGGAGGCGCTGCGGCAGCAATTCGGCGCCGCGGCGGAGCGGCTGCCGCAGCCGTTCGATTTTGGCGACAGCTACGCTGATTTAGTGTTGCGAGGCGAAACCCTCGGCGGCGTGCCGGTGGCGGTGTTCTTTCAAATGGACAAGACGACACGCGGCCTCAAGCGCATCCAGCTCGAACCGCTGGGACATCGGCTCAATCCCCCCGTCTACCGCGCGGTCGCGGCCGCGCTCGATACCGAGTACGGCCGGCCGGACCAGACCTGCGTTACGCCGCCGCTGCCGGCCGCCGGCTATCAGGCGGCGGTCGAGGAGCGGTGGGTGCGCGGCGAGACGGCGGTCAGCGCCATCTTTCGCGACACGACCTTGCAGGCCTTCGAAGGTTGTCTTTATGGCCCCGCCACCGGCTGGTGCGGGCTGCACGGCCAGCTGTTGGTTCGGATCGCCCCGCGCGAGCACGCTCCCAGGAGTTGCGCTCCTGGCTTCGCAAAGCAATGAACTAGGGCGCGCAGGAAAGATCGGTCCCGGTGACAAACGGCGCCGATCCGCTCGCCCCCGGCGGCGGACACAACAGCCACGCCGGCGCCGTAGTGGCGGATGACGGCGCCGCCGCCGACGACGGCGAGGATGAGGCCGCGGCCGCACCGACGGTCCCGGCCGACCTGCTGGTTCCGGCCGAGGACACTCCCGCTCCGCCGGAACCACCCGTGGTGGATGTGGTCGCTGTCGCGGCCGTCGCGGAAGCCGCAGTCGTCGCGGAGGTCGCCGTCGTCGTGGAAGTCGGCAAGCTGACCCCGCCATATGGTGTCGTCAGGGCGGTGCCGGCCACCCCCGGCGTCGCGGCGGTCTGCGCCACGGAGGGCGACGACCAGAACACCGAAAGCACAAGCGCGATAGGCGACGCCAATCTTGGCAAGCCGGTCTTGAGACAGCTGCGGATAATCATCAATCCTCGCCCGATCCAGATCTTCGGAAGTCCTGAAACCGCTCGAGGGGGGATATGCGGCATTTGGCGGATCCATCCTCGGCCCCGCGACGCGGCGCTCGCGCGGTCGCGGCGAAACCGGCCCGCACCGCGTCACGCCGGCGACGCGTCTCTGGCGGGATCGGGCTGATGCGGATCGTGGTGACCGGGACCTCGGGCGCCGGCAAAACCACGTTGTCGCGGAGACTTGCGACATTGTTGGAGGTGCCGCATGTCGAACTCGACGCCATCAACTGGCAACCGGGCTGGCGCGATCTGGTGCGGCACGACCCGGACGAATTCGTCCGCCGGGTAACTTTGGCGATCGCGGCCGAGACCTGGGTCGTCGACGGCAATTACGGGCCGGTGCGCGATGCGGTCTGGGGACGCGCGACCCACCTCGTCTGGCTCGATTACGAGCGCCGGGTGATCATGGCGCGGGTGATCCGCCGGACGCTGTTGCGAACCGCTCTGCGGACCGAATTGTGGAACGGCAACCGCGAGCGCTTGCGGCTGCATCGGCCGAGCCACCCGATAAGGTGGGCCTGGAGCACCTGGGACCGGCGCCGCCGTGAAATCGCGGAGCGGTTGAGTCGGGACGAATATGCAGGTCTTGTGGTGTTGCGGCTGCGCTGCCCGCGCGAGGCACCGCTGGCGATCGAGATGCTGGCAACGCGTCGACTGCTCGCGTAGCGCTGTTGCTCGCGCTGGCCGGGACGCAGCCATTCGCCGCCGCCCGCGGTCGCGACGATCGGCGGATTTGCCCAGCGGTGAGCGGTTCATTGCGGGCTGACCCGGGCGGGATGACGGGTGTAGTATCGACGCCATGCCGAGGCTCAGCGTCAACCTCAACAAGATCGCGCTGTTGCGCAATTCGCGGCGGACCGGGGTGCCGGACGTGCTGCGATTTGGGCATATCGCACACGATGCCGGCGCCGACGGGCTGACGATGCATCCGCGGCCGGACGAACGCCACATCCGCCGCGTCGACGTGCTCGGCCTCGCCGAGATGATGCGGCCGTGGCGGCCGGGGTTCGAATTGAACCTCGAAGGTTATCCCGACCGCCGCTTCCTCGATATCGTCGCCGAGATCAAGCCGGAGCAGTGCACCCTGGTGCCCGACAGCCCCAACGCCTTCACCTCGGAGGAGGGGTGGAAGCTCGACGCAGCCCAGCATCGCCTCGTCGATGCCGCGCTCGCCGAATTGAAGCCGCTCGGCTGCCGCGTGATCCTGTTCGTCGATCCCGACCCGGCCGCGATCGCTCCCGTGCACAACACCGGCGCCGACGGCATCGAGATCTACACCGGCTCCTACGCCGCCGCCTTCCGGGCGGGAGACCACGCAGCGCTGCTGCGCTTGTGCGCCGCGACCGCGGCGCGCGCTGGCGAACTCGGCCTTGTCGTCAACATCGGCCACGATTTGAACCTCGACAACCTGCCGCCGCTCGTCGCTGCGATGCCGGGGTTCGCCGAGGCGTCGATCGGGCACGAGCTGACCGCCGACGCGCTCGTCTTCGGTTTTGCCGCGACGGTGCGCGCCTATCGGGCGGCGCTGAACAGCGGCGCCGGGGGGTGAGCGAGCAAAGTAGCGGCGAGCGGGCCGCGGCGAACGATCGGGCTCGCAATCGCGTTATGGTATAAAGCCAAGGGGGTGGAAGACTTGCCAGCGGGTGGCCGCCAGGGGCTGGCCAGCCGCCGACCCAAGGGATGCCTGCGGCAATGAGCTACGTGACAAAAGTGCTGCAACCGGGCGAGACGGTCGTATACGATTCGGGGCTGCATTGGGTCATATTCACGCGGGCGATCATCGCCGGGATCATCTGCCTCGTTCTGGTGGTTGCCGCGATGTATGCCGCGAGCAGCCAGACGCAATATCTGAGCCTCGCCTTGTGGATCGCGGCGGCGATCGTTGCGCTGTTGGCGCTGGCGGCCGGGCTGCGCGCTTTTGTGCGCCGCGTCACCACCGAATTCGCGGTCACCGACCACCGCGTCATTTACAAGACCGGGCTGTTGGCGCGCCACACGCTCGAAATGAACCGGTCGAAGGTCGAGAGCGTCGACGTCAACCAGTCGATCCCCGGCCGCTTCCTCGGCTACGGCACGGTGATCGTGCGCGGCACCGGCGGCAGCCTCGAACCGATCCGCAACGTCGCCGACCCGCTGATGTTCCGCAGCCACATCACCGCCGGGGATCCAGGGCGGGACTGAGCGCGCCGCGCATAGCCCGGCGCCCGGCGGCGATTTGTTCGGGTGGGCGGCGGGCGGTGGGCGGCGTTGCCGCGGTACGGCCTTTCTGACATCATCATGGCCGCCGGCGGAGCCTATATGATGCTGATGCGGTGGAGCGGAACGCAAGCCGATGCTGTTTGATTTCGGCTGGTCGGAGATCCTGTTGATCGGGACGGTGGCGCTTGTCTTTATCGGGCCCAAGGACCTGCCGAAGGCGATGCGCGTAGCTGGCTATTGGGTGCGCAAGGCGCGCACCTTGTCGCGCGAATTCCAGAGCAGCATCGACCAGATGATCCGCGAAGCCGAACTCGACGAGATGCGGCAGGATCTCAAGAAGGCCGCCGAATTCGATATCAACAAGGAATTCCACAACACGATCGACCCGACCGGGAGTCTCAGCGAAAGCCTCAAACCGCCTGAACTTCCTAATTTTTCGGCGGCCGAGCCGGCCCCGGCGCCGGTCCCCGGCAATGGCGTCGACGCAGCGGCGCACCCGTCAGCCGGGGCTGCGACGCCGCCCGCCGTGGCGCCGGCCGAGCCGGTGCCGACGGTCGCCGGGCCGGACTGCGAGCCCGACGAAATGGCCGAGGCCAAGCCCGCGCCGCCGGCAGCGCCGCCGCCCGAAACCGCGGCTGACGGCTTCGTGCCGCCCAAACCGTAAATCCAGTAATGACCGACGACCGCGAGGCCGAGCTCGAAGAGGGCCGGATGCCGCTCCTCGATCACCTGATCGAGTTGCGCAACCGGCTGATGTGGTCGATCGGCGCGATCATGGTCGCGTTTCTGGTCTGCTACCAGTTCAAGGTGCGGATCTTCGGCTTTCTGGTCCATCCGCTCGCGGTGATCTTCCAGGGGCAAACCGGGCGGCATCTGATCTATACCGGCCTGACCGAGGCGTTTTTCACCTATGTCAGGG
>Ga0210398_10001002_pt1 | contig 30481 bp, 26 predicted proteins | sample IncBWC4OmetaG_FD_161047 | JGI IMG/M metagenome (GOLD analysis project Ga0210398, IMG submission 161047) | Forest soil microbial communities from Barre Woods Harvard Forest LTER site, Petersham, Massachusetts, United States - Inc-BW-C-4-O | ecosystem: Environmental > Terrestrial > Soil >... | reverse complement strand
CGCGGCGCGCGACCCATTCGAGGCTCAGCCCCTGGACGACGATCGAGAACACGACAATCCCGTAGGCGATTGTCAGCAGCGCATCCTTATATGGGGTGGGCGGCAGGGCGAGCGCCAGCGCCACCGAGATGCCGCCGCGCAACCCGCCCCAGGTCAGCACCAGGAACGACCCGAAGCGGTCGGGCAGACTGAGGCTGAGCGGCAGTGCCGAGACGGTGACGCTGACCCAGCGGGCAAGCAGCACGATCGGCAGCATCGCGATCGTGGCCAGGATCGCGTGCCGCTCGAGATCGATCGCCGCGATCTCCAGCCCGATCAGCAGAAACAACAGCGCGTTCAAGGTGTCGTCGACCAACAGCCAGAACGTCTTCAAATGCTGCCGCGTCGTCTCGCTCATCGCCCGCTGCATGCCGTGGTTGCCCATCAGGATACCGGCGACGACAACCGCGACCGGGCCAGAGACGCGCAGCATGCCGGCGAGGCTGTAGGTGCCGGTCACCAATGCCAGCGAGATGATCAACTCGACGTTATAGTCGTCGACCCCCGATATCAGCAGAAAGGCGGCGTAGCCCAGCGCCAGACCGAGCACACCGCCGCCGACCGTTGACAGAGTAAACGCCTCGGCGATCGAGAAGGGCCCGTGATCCCCGACAGCGCTGCCGGAAGCGAGCGACAACAGCAGCGAAAACAGCACGACGCCGATGCCGTCGTTGAACAGGCTTTCGCCGGCAATGACCGCCTGCAGCGATTCGGGGATGCCGACCCGCCTCAGCACCAGCAGCACCGCGACCGGGTCGGTCGGCGAAATCAACGCGCCAAAAACAAGGCACCACGGGATCGGGATGGCGATTCCCAATGCCTTGGCCACGACGAACAGCGCCGCCGCGATCAGCCCGGTCGACAGCACCGTGCCGACAACCGCGAGCGCCAGGATTGTCCATTTGCGCGCGAACAGCTCCTGGAAATCAACTTCGAGCGCACCGGCAAACAACAAAAAGCTTAAAAAGCCGTTCAGCAGCGCTACCGGAAAATTGACCCCGGCGAGCAGGCCGCGGATCGCCAGCTTGATCCCGAGCCGGGGAAACGCGACGCCGACGGCGATCAGCACGACTGCGCTGAACAGCGCCAGCAGCAGCAATCCGACGGTCAACGGCAGGCGAAGAATACGATGATTGAGGTATCCGAAAATCGCAGCGAGCACCAACAGCAATGCCAATAAGTCAAACGGGGATTCCATGATTCACCGTTATTATCGAGTATGGCCGTTCCCTGGGGCGCATAAAGTCGTCAGGGGCGCTACGGACGTTTGTAGATAGTATTGACAGCAAGCTTGCGGGGCGACTGGTGGCAAGGTGCAGGGAAGATACGTGGTGCAAAAAGGCAACGTCGTTGCGAATCCGCAACTTGTGACATCGCGATGTGCCGGCCGCAGCGCAGCCATGTCCTTGAATATCGCATTGCAGCACGTACCTAGACCGCGGGAGACAAGACCAATCGAGATCGGCTCATGATCGAAGGGATTCTAGCAAAGATTTCTATCGTGCCGCGGAGGCCGAGGGCGGCTAAATTCGGCCGCAAGGCGGCGGGTCTGGCGGCGGTCATGTTGGCGTTGGCCGCTTGGTCGGCCCCCGGCTCGGCGAGCGCCGGCGGCGCCGGCGACACCGTCCAGGGGCTCTACGACAATCTGCTGGTAACGATGAAAAATGGCTCGACCCTCGGCGAGAGCGGGCGCTATGCGCAGCTGGCGCCGGTGATCCGCCGCAGTTTCGACCTGCCGATCATGGCTCGGCTGTCGGTCGGCCCGGCTTGGGCGAGCCTGACGCCGGCGCAGCAGCAGCAGGTTACCGACAGCTATGGCCGCTATGTCTCGGCGATATACGCCGACCGCTTCGACAGCTATCACGGCCAGCAATTGCAGGTCACCGGCGAGGCGCCGACGGTCGGCGGGGTCATGGTCAGCAGCCGCATTGTCAAGGCCGACGGCGACCCGGTCGAAGTCGATTACCTGATGCGTCAGGAAGGCGGCGGCTGGCTGATCTCCGACATCTACCTCGACGGCACGATCAGCGAAATCGCGACGCGGCGCTCGGAATTTGCCGCGATCGTCCGCAGCCAGGGCGTCGACGGCCTGATCGCGGCGCTCAATCGCAAGGCGGATATGCTGACCGGCACCACCGCCCGCGCCGACTAATCTAACCGCTGCTTTTGGCGCCTCGCCGGCCGCGCCGCATCGTTGCCCCAGCGACCGCGGCCGGGTGGCGCCCGCCATTCCCTGTCGGTCCGACGACGCTCGCTGGGAGAGCAGCCAGGTGTCAGTATCGTGCGGGTTGAGCCGTGCGCGGCGTGGTAGCTCGCGGACCGCGAAGACGATGCCGTCGTGCCGTCCGTGGCTGATGCTCGGATAGGTTCCGAAGAGCCGATCCCACGCCGAAAAACACCGCGCCATAATTTGCCTGAGTGAAGAGGCCGGAGCGGTGAATACGGTGGGCGTCGGACGTGACCAGAGCCGGTTGCAGCTTTCAACGTCCGCGCCAGACACCGCGTCGTCTCGCGATCGTCCTCCTGCGCGGCGAGCCAATTCATCAGATGGCGCTGCTGACGGCACCAGGCGGCGATGGCGTTCGCCGTCGGATAACCCGGGTTGGGCGCCAATTGCTTGGCATCGGCGCCCTTGTTCTTGTAGGTGTTGCGGCCACGACCGAAAACCAGCGTGCCCGTGCCAGTTCGGTGATCAAATCCTCGGATGCTGTAGAGAATAACTCGGCTTTGCTGCCGCCCCCGAGGTTTTGGAAGGGCAGCATCGTCAGATTAGTCTTGGATTAGATTACTTTATCCTGTTCAGGGTGGGGTTGTTTGTAGGTATATTGGTGGAGTTTCTTTTCCGCCTGGGAAGAGCCCTTTAACATCCTCCAGGAGCATTTCGAGAGGGCTTCGTGCCTCGTGCTGACGTCGTTTCAGGCTGACATCCGCCACAAACCATTTGCCGATCGTGAGCACAGAGTCTACATCTAGTGACTCGGGGCAAACGTGCTCGCTAGATATTGCCGACTTGCCGATCGGCAACACATCAAGGTTTCGGGGGAGAGGAATGCATATCGCGCGTCGCTTTACCACAGCCGGCCAGGATCCCTACACCGCAGTGCGGTTCCGCACCGCGACCAGCGAGATCCGCAACCCGGACGGCTCGATCGTGTTCGAGGCCGAGGGCATCGAGGTGCCGGCGGAATGGAGCCAGGTCGCGGCCGACATCCTGGCGCAGAAATATTTTCGCAAGGCCGGCGTCCCGACGGCGCTGGCGCGGGTGCCGGAGGACGGCGTGCCGGAGTGGTTGTGGCGGGGCCGCGCCGACGAATCGGCCTTGGCGGCGCTTCCCGAAAACGCCCGCTGGGGCGGCGAGACCAGCGCCCGCCAGGTCTTCGACCGGATGGCCGGAACCTGGACCTATTGGGGTTGGAAGGGCGGCTATTTCAACGCCGAAGAGGACGCCAGCGCCTTCTACGACGAGATCCGGCTGATGCTCGCCCGCCAAATGGGCGCGCCCAACTCGCCGCAATGGTTCAACACCGGGCTCTATTGGGCCTACGGCATCGATGGCCCGGCGCAAGGCCACTGGTATGTCGACTACCGCACCGGCGAACTGATGGCCTCGGCGAGCGCCTATGAGCACCCGCAGCCGCATGCCTGCTTTATCCAGAGTGTCGCCGACGATCTCGTCAACGAGGGCGGGATCATGGATCTGTGGGTGCGCGAGGCGCGGATCTTCAAATACGGCTCGGGCTCGGGCTCGAATTTCTCGAAACTGCGCGGCGAGGGCGAGCGTCTGTCGGGCGGCGGGCGCTCATCGGGGCTGATGAGCTTTTTGCGCATCGGCGACCGCGCCGCGGGTGCGATCAAATCCGGCGGCACCACGCGCCGAGCCGCCAAGATGGTCATCGTCGACATCGACCACCCGGACATCGAGACCTTTATCGACTGGAAGGTCGTCGAGGAGCAGAAGGTCGCCGCCCTGGTCGCCGGCTCGAAGCTCGCCGCACGCCATCTGAAACGGGTCATGGCGGCGTGCCGCGAGGTCGAATTGGATTCGGCCGATCCTTGCGACCCGGCGCAAAACCCGGCGTTAAGGCGCGAGATCCGCGCCGCGCGCCGCGCGATGATCCCCGAAGCCTATATCCGGCGGGTCCTTCAGTCGGCGCGCCAAGGCGAGACCGCGATCGCGTTCCGCACCTACGACACCGATTGGGATTCCGAGGCCTACCTGACCGTCGCCGGCCAGAATTCGAACAATTCGGTGCGGGTGTCGAACGCCTTTCTCGATTGCGTCGCGGCCGACTCCAACTGGCAATTGACCCAGCGCACCGACGGCAAAATCGTCAAGACACTGCCGGCGCGCGCCTTGTGGGACCGCATCGGCTATGCCGCCTGGGCCTCGGCCGATCCTGGCCTGCAGTTCGACACGACGATCAACGAATGGCACACCTGCCCCGCAAGCGGGCGGATCAACGCGTCGAACCCGTGCTCGGAATACAATTTCCTGGACGACACCGCCTGCAATCTCGCTTCGCTGAACCTGATGGCGTTCCGGCGTGCGGAAGGGGGGTTCGACGTCGAGGGCTTCGCGCATGCGGTGCGGTTGTGGACGATCGCGCTCGAAATCTCGGTGATGATGGCGCAGTTCCCGTCGGCCGAAATTGCCCGCCGCTCTTTCGCCTTCCGCACCCTGGGACTCGGCTACGCCAATCTCGGCGGCCTGTTGATGGCGATGGGCATCGCCTATGACAGCGCCGCCGGACGCGCGCTCGGCGCCGCGATCACCGCCCTGCTGACCGGGGCCAGCTATGCCGCCTCGGCCGAGATGGCGGGCGACCCCGGCCTCGTGCCGCGAGGCGCCTTCGCCGGTTACGCCGTCAACCGCGAGCCGATGCTGCGCGTCGTCCGCAACCACCGCCGTGCCGCCTATGGCGAGAGCGTCGGATATGAGGGGCTGTCGATACCTCCGGTCGCGCTCGACGCCGCCAACTGCCCCGACCCGCGATTGGTCGCGGCGGCGTGCGAGAGCTGGGACGCGGCACTCGCACTCGGCGAAAGGCACGGCTTTCGCAACGCCCAGGCGACGGTCATCGCACCGACCGGCACGATCGGCCTCGTCATGGATTGCGACACCACGGGGATCGAGCCCGACTTCGCGCTGGTCAAATTCAAAAAACTCGCCGGCGGCGGCTATTTCAAGATCATCAACCGCGCCGTGCCGTCCGCGCTCGCCGCCCTCGGCTACGACGCCGCCGAAATCGCCGCGATCGAGCGCTATGCGCTAGGGCACGGCACCTTGGTCGGCGCCCCCGCGGTCAACCACGAGAGCCTGCACGCCTCAGGCCTTGACGACCGTGCGCTCGCCGCCGCCGAGGCCGCGTTGGCAACCGCCTTCGACATCAAATTCGCCTTCAACAAATGGACTCTCGGCGAAGAGTTCTGCATCGAAAAGCTCCGCATCACTCCGGCGGCGCTGGACGACCCGGGCTTTGACCTCCTCGCCGCGCTCGGCTTCAGCCACGCCGAGATGGACGCCGCCAACGCCTGGTGCTGCGGTGCGATGACCCTGGAGGGAGCGCCATACCTTAGGCCCGAACATCTGCCGGTGTTCGATTGTGCCAGCCCGTGCGGCCGCACCGGCACTCGCGCATTGTCGGCCGAGAGCCACATCCGCATGATCGCCGCTGCCCAGCCTTTCATCTCGGGCGCCATATCGAAAACCGTCAACATGCCGAACGCGGCGAGCGTCGAGGATTGCAAGTACGCCTACTGGCTCTCCTGGCGGCTGGGGCTCAAGGCCACGGCGCTCTACCGCGACGGCTCCAAACTGTCGCAGCCCCTGGCCGCGAGCCTCTTTGGCGACGATGAGGAGGCCGAGGAGCAAGCCGCCGACCTCTTCGCATTGTCGCCGGCGCGCCGCGCGCCGCTCGTCGCCGAGCGCATCGTCGAACGAATGGTCGAGCGGATCGTCGAAAAGGTCGTGCAGCGCGGCGAGCGCCGCCGCCTGCCGAACCGGCGCAAGGGTTACACCCAAAAGGCCACGGTCGGCGGCCACAAGGTCTATCTGCGCACCGGCGAGCACGAGGACGGCAAGCTCGCCGAGGTCTTTATCGACATGCACAAGGAGGGCTCGGCCTTCCGCTCCTTGATGCACAATTTCGCGATCGCGATCTCGATGGGCTTGCAATACGGCGTGCCGCTCGAAGAGTTCGTCGAGAGCTTTACATTCAGCCGGTTCGAGCCGTCGGGGATCGTCGACGGCAACGACGCGATCAAGATGGCAACCTCGATCCTCGACTACATCTTCCGCGAATTGGCGATCTCGTATTTGGGCCGCACCGACCTCGCCCATGCCGAGCCCGGCGATTTGTTGCCCGACACGGTCGGCAAAGGCGAAGCCCAATCCAGCCTGCGCGACCCCGGCGCCGCCGAGGATGACCGCCCCGAGGCCGCCCCCGTCCCCGGACTTGCTCCGGGGATCGAACCCGGGGTCGCCGCGATGATGCAGCGCATGACCTCGAACGGCTATGTCCGCAACAAATTCACGGTGTTGCACGGCGGCGCCGCCCGCCCGGCTAGCGTCGCGGCCGTCCTCGCCCTCGCCGACCACTCTCTCCCGATGGCAGACGACGACACCCTCGCGCTCCGCCTCGAACGCATCCGCGCCGCCCGCATCAAAGGCTACGAAGGCGACAGCTGCGCCGAATGCGGCAACTTCACCCTGATCCGCAACGGCACCTGCCTCAAATGCGACACCTGCGGCGCCACCAGCGGTTGCTCGTAAAGTAGTTGCTATTTGTACGAATTGTCGTAAAAAATCATAGTTAACGCAATGAAAGCCAATATTATCGCAGATGACCAACTTAAACGCAGAGATGTAGATACTCTGAAGCGCTTTTTACGATGCAAGCTCGGGGGATATAAGGGCGCGCTGCAATCGGCGGCTTGTCAACGCCGGCGAATACCTGTTCGAATAGCTTTGGTTTGGGTGCCGGCTCTCGGAACGCAGGGCGCCCGGCGGCTGAGGGTGGTAAGGAGAATTGCTATGCAGCGAGTGCTCATCACCGGGGCGGGCGGCGGGATCGGGCGGGCATTGCGCGAGACGTTGCGGGGGGTGTACCCGGTATTGCGGCTCTCCGACCGGATGGCGCTGACGCCGTCGCGCGACGGTGAAGAGGTCGACCAAACCGAGATCGCGGATATGGCTGCGGTCGAGCGCATGGTCGCTGGCGTCGACGGCATCATCCATCTCGGCGGCAATTCGGGCGAGGCCGAGTGGCCGGTCATCCTGCAATCGAACATCGTCGGCGTCTACAATGTCTTCGAGGCGGCGCGACGGGCCGGCGTCAAGCGCATCGTCATGGCGACCAGCAACCACGCGGTCGGCTTCTATCCGCGCTCACAGACAATCGACCACCGCGTCATGCCGCGGCCGGACAGCCGCTATGGCGTCAGCAAGGCGTTTTCCGAGGCGCTCGCCGGCCTCTATTCCGACAAGCACGGGATGGGCTTTTTGTGCGTGCGGATCGGCAATTTCGGGACGCAGCCGATCGACAAACGGCGCCTCGCGATCTGGATCAGCCCGCGCGATTTGACCCAGCTCGTGCGCATCGGGCTCGAACACCCGAAGGTCCGCTATGAGATTGTTTATGGCGTCTCGGATAACCGCCGCTCGTGGTACGACAATTCGAACGCCTATCGTCTCGGCTACGCGCCGCAGGATGATTCGGAGCCCTACGCCGAAGCGGTCTTGGCGGCCGAGCCGCCCGGCGCCGACCCGATCGCCGAGCGCTACCAGGGCGGCACCTTCTGCGCCGGCGAATACACCGCGGCAACGCAGCGGGAATAACCGATCGTAATTACCGCCTTGCGGCTGCCGCGCCGCTCACCGCCCGCCGGCTTCGGCCTCGCCGTCGGGTCGCAGCTCCGGTGCCAGCGGGGCATGGTTCAGCATCGCCACCAAGGTAACGCCGCCAATCGTATTGCCGAGCAAGGTCGGCAGCAAAAAGCCGACGACATAGTCGCGCGCCGAACCATTGCCCGAAAACACCAGATACGCGCTGTCGACGGAGCCCGCGATGACATGCGAAAGCCGGCCCATCGCGACCACATAAGTCAAGAACATGATCACGAACATGCGGGCCGAGCGGGCGCTCGGCAGCAGCCATACCATTAACCCCACCAGCCATCCGGCAAACACCGCGCGCAGGAAGGTGGACCCGAACTTCCCACCGACGGCCTCGCGGCCGGTGTCGACCAATGCCTGATATACCGCGTCGGAAAATATTCCCCGCGGGGTGATCAAGGCGGCGAAGATCAGCGTGCCCGCCAGATTGGCCGACAGCACGACCGCCCAGAACCGGACCAAGGCGAGGAGGGTCGCCCGGTCGCGGCGGACGAGAAACGGCAGCACCGCCGTCAGGGTGCTCTCGGTGAACAGCTGTTGCCGCCCGAGGATGACGATCAGAAAGCCCATGGTATAACCGACGCTGTCGAGCAGACGGCGCCATGGTTCATCGGGGAGTGAAGCGCGGATCAGGGCCAGCGACAGAAACGAAAAACCCATCGACAGGCCGGCCGCCAACCCCGACCAGACGAGCGCGCCCGGGCGGCGCGTCAGCTCGTCCTCGCCCTCCTCCCGGATGACCTCGTGAATTACCAGCGCGCGCGGCGCCGCGTGTTCGGCGGCCTGGGTTTTTTCGCTCTCGTCCAGATGCGGCGAGTCGGACCCTGCCTTCGCCGTCAGGCCGTCGTCCGGCGCGGTCTCGTCCCGGTCGATCATCGTGCCGCCAACAAGAGGCGCCGGGACGAGGTTCCCTCAGGCTCGCCGCCGGTTGACGCCGCAAGCCGAGGCGCTTGGGTCTACAGCACCGCCAGCACCGCTTCGGGCGGGCGGCCGAGCGCCGCCTTGCCGCCGGAGATGACGATCGGCCGTTCGATGACGATCGGGTGTTCGACCATCGCCGCGACCAGCTGGTCTTCCGACAGCGCCTTCGGGTCGATCCCGGCGGCCGCGGCCTCTTTTTTACGCAGCAGTTTGACGGCCGGGATTTTTAATTGGCCGAGGATTTGTTTTAGCTCGGGCGCGGAGGGCGGGGTTTTCAGGTATTCGACGATTTCGGGCTCGACACCGCGCTCGCGCAACAGCGCCAACGTCCGCCGCGAGGTGTTGCAGCGCGGATTGTGATACATCGTCACCGGCATCCCGATTCTCCGTCCCGTCGGATGTTGAAACACCCGCCGAGAATAACGCGGCCGAGCATCCGCGCGGGGTTTAAATTGCCCCGGTGTGGGACGACCTGATGCCTCGCGTGTTATCTCCCCAGCAAACAATGCGGCCGGCGCCGGCCGGCGGCCAATCATCGGAGGGTGCAAATGCCGGACCATGTCTATCGCATTATCGAAGTCGCGGGCTCGTCTGAAAAGAGCATCGAGGACGCAATCCAGAACGCCGTCGGCCGGGCATCGCGCACCCTGCGCCAGGTCGGGTGGTTCGAGGTTCTCCAGACCCGCGGCCATGTCGAGGACGGCAAGGTCGCGCATTATCAGGTGATCCTCAAAGTCGGCTTCACCCTCGAAGACGAGTGAACGCCATCCGGGGCTATCGGCGGCTGCCGCAAGCGAGCACCGCCACCCCGGTCAAGGCCGACAGCACCCCCGCGGCATAAAGGGTTACCCGAAACGCGGTGAGAAACGCGTTGGCCGACGCCGCTCCCTGGGCGAGCGCCGCGGTCTCGACCGCATCGAAGAGGAGCGTCAGCGAACTCGCCCCGACGACGATCCCGAGGGTGCGCGTCAGCATCGCGACCCCGCCGGCGACCCCGCGATCGCGCTGCGGCATCGTGCCGATAACGACATCCATATAGGCGACCTGAAACAGGCCGACGCCGATCCCTTGCACGATCAGTGCGGAGAGGATCGCCGATGTCCCGCCCCACGGACCCCGGTTCCAGCTGCCGATCGCGATCAGCCCCGCACCGCTGAGCGCCGCGCCGAGCAGCGCTATGCGACCCGCCGGCACTCGCTCGATCAGCCTTCCGGCGAGCGGTGCCGCCGCCATCGCGCCGACAAACGAGGAAGCGAGCACCGCGCCCGCCCACGGCAAGGGCAAGCCGGTAAAGCGCACCAGATAATAGGGAACAAACAGCAGCACCGAAAAGCTCGTCAAATAAACCAGCACGCTCGCGACGTTGACCGTGGCGAAGCCGAAGCTGCGGAAAAACTCGAGGTTGACAATTGGTGCCGCGGTACGGGCTTCACGGCGCAGAAACCCCCAGGCGCCGATGACGGCAAGCGCGAATAATGGCAGCGCCAGCCAATTTTGCCGGCCAAGCCGCGGCAATTCATTGATGAGCAGCAACAGGCTGCTGAGCGCCAGCGCCAGCAGCACCGCGCCCGGGATGTCGAGCGGCTCGTGGCGCGACTCGCCGCCCGGGTGCGGCAGCCCTTCGAGAAATACCAGCGCCACCAGCGCGATCGGCGCGCGAAACCAGAACACCGCCGGCCACCCACAGACACTGACGAGCGCTCCGCCGATCAATGGGCCGGCGGCCGAGGCCAGCGCAAAAATCATTGCAAACGCCGCAACCGCGCGGCTGCGCCGGTGCTCGGGGAAGAGCCCGGTCACCAATGCCGGGGCGACGCTGATCACCAGCCCCGCGCCGATCCCTTGCAGAAAGCGGCAGAACAGTAGCCAGCCATAGGCGGGTGCTGCAGCGCACAACAGAAACGCGGCGACGCTCCACGCCAGCCCGGCGCGGAACACCCGGCCATGGCCGAAAATGTCGCCGACCCGGCCAAAAGCCAGCATCAGGCTGGCATAAGTCAGGACATAGCAGATCACGACCCACTGGATCATCTCGATCGGCAGGCCAAAGCTGCGGGTGATGTCGGGAAAGCCGATATTGACCGCGGTGTCGAGCGGCACCACCGAAGCGCCGAGACCGACCAGCACCAGCCGCAGCCATTGTCGCGGGGACATCTCGGGCGGCGCACGACCGTGGCGAAGAGGTGCGCCGAGCGATTGGCGCGGAACTTCCCTCACCCCTCGTTGAATGCCCGCCTCAACGCCGCGGCGATCTCGTCGAGCGCCGGACCGGCGGCGCGGACGATCTTGCCCATCAACAGAAAGCCATGGATCTGGTCGGGAATGTGGCGGTACTCGACGGCAATGCCATTCTCCTCGAGCCGGTGGGCATAGGCGGTCCCTTCGTCGCACAGCGGATCGTAGCCGACGGTCAGCACATAGGCCCGTGGCAGGCCGGCGAAATTGGCGGCGCGCATCGGCGAAGCGCGCCAATCGGCTGCGTCCTGCGGCCCGCGCAGATAGGCCTCGGCAAACCAACGCATCGTCGCCAGGGTCAACAGATGGCCGTCGGCAAAACGCTGATGCGAGGCATGGCTCATGGCGAAATCGACCGCCGGGTACAATAACAGCTGGGCGCGCAGGCTGGGCGCGCCGCGATCGCGGGCGAGTAGGCTGACCACCGCGGCGAGATTGCCGCCGGCGCTGTCGCCGCCAACGGCAAGGCGCGCCGCGTCGACGCCGAGCGCTGCGCCGTTTGTCGCAACCCATTCGGTCGCGGCGACGCAGTCCTCGACCGCGGCCGGGAATTTGTGCTCGGGCGCCAGGCGGTAATCGACCGCGACGACCGCGCAGCGGGCGGCATTGGCCAGATGGCGGCACATCGCGTCGTAGCTTTCGAGATCGCCGACGACCCAGCCGCCGCCGTGGAAAAAGACCAGCGCCGGTAAACTCGCCCCGGCGGCGGTGCCGGCGGCGCGGTAAAGCCGCAGCGGAAGATGCCCGCCACCCGGCCCGGCAATCGCGAGCTCGCGAGTTTCCGCCACCGGGGCCGGCGCCGGCGAGAGAATTTCCCGTCCGCCGAGAAACAGAGCGCGCGCCTCGATCGGGGACACAGTCTCAAACGGTGGCCGGCCGGACAGGCGCACGATTTCCAGAACGCGCGCAGCATCGCCATCGAGCACCAGCGTCAACTCCTTGTCCGGCGGCAGTATCGCGCTGCCATTTTGCCCATACTTTAAGATGCGGCACGCGGCAAGCGCCAGCGAGTCCTGCCGCTGTTACAGAAAGAGCGGCGGGCCGTTACAGAAAAGCCCCGGTCGGGGGGGACCGGGGCTTCTGTTCCTGTCGGTTTGCCCGACCGACAGGCGACAACGCATCGTTGGGGGGACATAACGATGCCGAGCAGATACTGCGATGATTCGGCCCGAGTTGCAATTCATATTTGAAAATTTAACTACGAATTGCGAGATCAGCCAAAGCGGACGCACGCGGCGGCGGGTTTTTCGTCACTAAGCGGCGACCGCGCGGGCTTCGGCAAGCTCGGCCTCGTCCCAATAGCCGATCAAAATTCCCGAACGAACTGCTGGCCGCGGGCATAAGCCTCGCATTGGACGAAAGCCCTTCGCGTGAACCAATTTCCAGCGGTCATCGAACACCATGTAGAGACGGCAGTCGTCGATCGGCTGGTTCAAAATCAGCCGCGCCTCCAGCATTGCGTAGTCGTATTCCGAAAACGCGTATTGCCGCCACTCGGCGGGCGGGCCGCCATGCAGCAGCGGCATCAGCGAGCGTCCCTCGACGACATGCGGCTTTCGCGCGCCGCCGCAATATTCGACAAAGGTCGGGACCAGGTCGATCGCCTCGACCAATGCCTCGCTGATGGTGGGACCGGCGAGCGCTTTCTGGTGGCCGTTTCCGACTTCTTAACCACTAACCGCCAAAACGAGCGGCGGTCGATTTGCCCGACCGTCGCATCGCCGCCAAACGGAGAATCTTGTGAGAGGGATCGCCTGGGTGTCGCCGGCCCTGTTGTCGTTGCTGCTGCTGTGTCAAATGGCGGCGGCCGAGGGACCCGGCCATGACCGGCTCAAGATCGTCAATCAGTGCGACGACGATGTTTGGGCGGTGTTCACTCCCGGAGGCAGCCCGGCTCAACCGGCGGTCGAGGCGAACTCAGGCGCGTGGTTTCGGCCGTATGCGACCCAAGAGGATTTCGAAGATCCGGGATGGCTCGGCACGATCGCCAAAAGCAGCGCGACGATGACCCTGTCGAGCCCCGGCAAGACGCCGCCCGGTTTTGTCTTTGTCGCGGGCCAAATCATCAAGGTCAAAAGGGCCGGAGCCGCTGGAGCCGACTTGACCACCACGATCCTCAAGGTGATTAACGAGAATACCGTGCTGATGCTGAAAGATGCCGCAAAAACCGCGGTTATCAAAGCTACGGTTCTGTACGATACGCTGGCCGGGGCGGTCCTGATCAAAGGTAACGGGGCTGCTGCGAAGATCTTCGCCATTCCGGACCAGGGCGCGCCCAACGGCAATTTCCGGTTTTTTATGGGCTGCCCCAGCCTGTCCGACAACAGTAACCCGTTTGACGAAAGCGGCTGCGTGGTCGGCTCTATCGCGGGCGACCTCGCGGCGGTCAACACCCTGTTCGAGCCCACCTTCGGCTGCGTCAAAGGCAGTAAGACGTGCGCCTTCAACCCCGCCGCAAACCCGGCAAAGCATCGGCTTTGTCCAACCCAGCCCAATGCGAAGAATTGCGGCTATTTGTCCTCGACCGACTACTACGACATCAGTGCGGTCGACGGCTACACCTTGCCGCTGAAGGTCGAGGCGTCCGGAGCGGGCTGCTCCGCGCCGCTGATCGACGGGTCGATGCTGGATTTGGGCAGCTGTCCGAGCGAGAGCAGCAACACCCTCTATTCGACCAATGCGGCGCAGCAATCGCTGATCGACAAAGGCATCAGCCTGTTGAGCGAGGACGGCAAATATCGCCGGGCCTGCATCGCCCCGTTCCACTGGTTCGAAACGACGACCTCGGGTTCGCCGGCGAACACCGATCCGACCCAGCCCAATTGCGCCAACGCGAAGTGCACCTCCGTCAGCTATTATGCCGGCGACGGTTGCGACGGAGCGCAGCCGAGATTGGCGTGCCCCGGCGGTTCGGGGCCGCAGCAGCGCGTCGGTCCCCAACAGAATGGCCGGTTTGCTATCCAGAACACGAACTGGGTGACGCAGATCTATGGTTTGGGCTACACCGGGTACACTTGGCAATACGGCGACGGGGTCGGCAACCAGACCTGCCCGGCGGCGGCGAAAACGTCCTACACCGTGACGTTGTGCCCAGAAGGCGGCAAGCCCTACGAAAAATCCCGATGGAAGTTTTCCGCCGCTGACGGCGACTGCGCGGTCGCGCCAGACGGCACCCGGGGGCGCTGGTACCCGTCGTTGGCGGCATGCCAGCGCGACAATATGCTCTATGTCTGTGACGATCTGACGGCGAGCGACCCATTCAAGGTACCGGGTGCATTGTGGAGAGCCGATGCGGATGCGACCAAGGATCGCCAAGGGTACAGCTACATGGACGTCCAGAAGATGGCTCAGCTCGAATGCGAGGATTTTCCGGTCAGCATCGCCGGTTACCCAAGCGTGAAAGCAGTGCCGATTTGCTACCAATATTACGGAAAGGACGCGAAACTGCTGTGTCCGGTGGGCTCCCTGCGTCACGAACACAGGCCGCGATGGCGCCGCCGCGATCGCGACGATTCGATCGACTCGGCGTGGTAGAGAGGCGGCGATTAAATCGCCGGGGGCGCTGCTCGAACAGGCCGGTTCCCTCCCGCCGTTGTCCGCCCCGGCTTGCTGTTGCCGCCGTTCAGGCCGCCGGCGCCTCCGGTTTTTCGATCAGCGCCAGGCTTTCCATCGCCAGCCCGTAGCCCAATAGCTCGTGCATTTGGCGGCGCAGATATTCGGTGAAAAGGAGTCTCGTATAGCGCAACAGCAGGGTCGGCTTTTTGGTCAGCCCCTCGGCAAGCTCCCAGGCCCGCGCCGACAATTTGTCGGGCGTCAATACCTCGGCGACAAGCCCAAGGCGCAATGCCTCGGCGGCGTCGAGCGTCTGCCCGGTCATCAGGAAATAGCGGCCGCGGTTCATCCCCAACAGCAGCGGGTAGACGATGTGCATGCCGTCCCCCGGCACCACGTCCGAGGCGAAATGGGCCGAGTCCTGAAACTGGGCGGTGTCGGCGGCGAGCACGATGTCGCACAACAGCGGGATCTCGGAATGCCGCCAGGCCGGGCCGTTGATCGCGCTGATCAGCGGCACCTCGATGTTCAACAGGTTCATCAAGAGGTGCCGGCCCTCCCAATGGATGCGGTCGATGCGGTCGATCGACGGCCGCGACGGAAAGGACGAGGTGCCGGGGGTGGCGCGCGGCCCGGAGAACTCGGGCCCGGCGCCGGTCAGTATCACGACCCGGTTGTCGCGGTCGGCGCCGATATCGTGAAACAATTCGGGCAATTCGCCGTGCGGCAGAAATCCCCAGCGCAATGACTGGCCCTCGGTATGAAGCGTCACGTGCAGGATGCCGTCGCGGCGTTCCACGCGGGCGCTCTGGTATTTGTTTTGGTAATCCGCTAACGCGCTCATCTTTTCCTCCTCCCAAAAGCAGCCGAGGACACAGGCTAGCGCATCGCCGGGCCGGCGCGCGAGCGTCCGATCGCGGTGGGCGGATATCGCCGCTTTGACGCGGTTGCCGGCGGCACCGCCTTCGGCTAATTTGGCTCCCGTCCCGGATCGCGGCGCGGGCGCCCGAGCGCCGCCGAGACCCGCAGGAGAGGTGCCGGAGCGGTCGAACGGGGCGGTCTCGAAAACCGTTGTCCCCCTTGCGGGGGACCGAGGGTTCGAATCCCTCCCTCTCCGCCACGCCAGAACAGGACCGCGAAAGTTTCACGGCCGCGGTCGCGCAACCGCGCACGGGAATCGTCACCAACCGCGCGCGACACCGGTGCTGCGGCCGGCGGCGGCTATCGGGCCGGCGGTTTACTCCGCCGCTTGCGGCAGCTGCTTGAGGTCGGTCGAATAGCGCAGATGGACCGGGGCCTCGGCTTCGAACGGGTCGGTCAGGCCCAGTTCCTTGCCGAACTCGCGCATCGCCGGCATGACCTCCTGACCCAAGAGGCGGATGCAGGTGCGCGCGTCCTCGTTGCTGACATTGCCGTCATTGCCCCACAGCCCATAGATGCTGGGGCGGGTCTCTTCGAGGACGCGGCGCAGTTTCGGGATGACGGTATCAGGCGTGCCGTAGATTACCCGCCCGTCAGCGACCTGCTTTTCGAAGGTCGGGCGGCCGCGCGGGCTCTCTGCCCGTCCAACCGCGAACTCGACGAACTGGCGGCGAAACTCGGGCGAAAAATAACCCGCCGGGTTCGACCACACCGGATGGGCAAGCCCGGTGAATTCGCCCTGCATCCATAGAAACTGGCGGGCGTTTTTCTCGGCCTTTTCTTCGCTGTCCGAGACATGGACCTGCTGCAGATAGCCGCGGTTTTGCGGCCCCGCTTCATAGCCCACCTCGCGCGCAACCTCGTCATAGAGCTTCCAGATCGTCTTGGTCGCCTCGATCGAGGTATTGAGTGCGATATAGGGATAGCGCTGCTTGGCCGCCCAGATGATCGTCTCCTTGCTCAAAACGCCGGGGATCCACACCCGTGGATAGGGCTTTTGCAACGGCACCGCCCACGGATTGACGACGCGGTGCTGGTAATGCGTGCCTTCCCAGCGGAACGGGCCCTCGCGCGTCCACGCGGCGACGACCAGATCGTGCGCCTCCTCGAAGCGCTCGCGGTTGTAGGCCGGGCTGACGCCGTTGGCGAGCTGTTCCTGCCCGCCGCCCCGGACAAAACCCGAGACGAGGCGGCCCCGCGAGATCATGTCGATCATCGCCAGCTCTTCGGCGAGCCGCACCGGGTTCTCGGCCAACGGCAGCGGGTTGCCGAGCAACACGATCTTCGCCTTTTTGGTTACCGCGGCGAGGATCGCGGCGAAGATGTTGCACTTCGACTGCATGCAGAACGGCGCATTGTGGTGCTCGTTCAGCATAAAGCCTTCGACGCCCATCTCTTCGGCGTAGATATATTGCTCGAGATATTCGTTGTAGAGGCGGCTGCCGGCAACCGGATCGTAATATTTGTTCGAGAACATCAGTGCGGTGGCGCCGAACTCGAGCCCGATATCGGCCGGGTAGGCGGACATCGGCTGCTCGGTGAAGTACATCACATGCATGATTTCCTCCTGTTCCCTTTGCTATGCGATCCAGCGTTGCGGCAACCAAAAGCCTCAATTCTCGGCGACAAATCCGCCGATCAGCCGGGCGACCGCCGCGGGCTGCTCCATCTCCGCGCAATGCCCGGCGGCGCGCACGATCTCGAACCGGGCGTTTGGCAAGGTCGCGGCATAGAGTTCGCCCGCGCTGCGCGGCACGATCTTGTCGTCGTCGCCCCAGACGACGAGCGCCGGCGCCTTCACCCCACCCAACAGATGCGGCAAAGTTTGACTATACATGTAGGGCTTCCAGGCGATGCGGAAGCACATCTCGCGGCAGATGTCCCAATCGACCAGTTGATCGGTCGACACATCGCCGTAGATGCGGGCGAACGCCGCCTGATCGTGAAACCCAGCGCGCGCGTAATCGAGATAGCTGATGATCGCCTGGTCGAGAATGTCGCCCTCCGGCGGCTTCAAGCCCATCGCGCCGACCAGCGCAAGCCGGTGCAAGCGATCGGGCGCCATCGCCGCCATTTCGGCCGCGATCCAGCCGCCAAAGCCGAGCCCGACCAAAGACGGCCGTTCGATGCCGAGATCCGACAGCAGCCATTGGTACATCACCGCGACGTCGCGCACGCTGCGCAGCCATTGCGGCCGCTCCGACTTGCCGTAGCCCGGATGATGCGGCACGAGGACGTCGAACCGGCTCGCCAGCGCATCATAGAAATCAAGCTGCTCCGGGCTGCCAATGTCGTGATGCAGGACCAAAACCGGGCGCCCGCTGCCGGCACGCGCCAGATGCAGCGTGACACCGGCGATCTCGACCTTGCTTTCGTTCCAGCTTGCGCCCGCTGCCATCGCCGCCCTCTTCGGTACTTTCCCACGAAAGCCTAGCCCGTTGCCGGCGGCGCCCGCAACCGGCCGTTTGATCATTGCTGGGTTGCGTGTTGGTAAGCAACAGAGATGATCAGCAAGCTTATGAGAAACGCCTGATCGAGGACGCCGCGACAAGCCGGGCGCCGCCGCGCCGAACCCCCGTTTCACAACCCAACGGAGAAAAGTCATGCTAGTCGTAACCACCGAAAATGTCCCGGGCCACCAAGCGACCGACATCAAGGGCCAATGCTTTGGCGTCGTCGTGCGCAGCCGCGGGCTCGGCGGCAATCTGATGGCCGGGCTGCGCTCGATTGTCGGCGGCGAGATCCATGAATATACCCAGTTGCTCGAAGAAGCGCGTCGTCACGCGATCGATCGCCTTGTCGAAAACGCCGCAGCGATGGGCGCCAACGCGGTGCTGATGATGCGCTTTGATTCGGCCGAGATCGGCGAGACGATGAGCGAGATCGTCGCCTATGGCACAGCGGCGGTGATCGAGCGTCTGCCGGGGTGAGCGGCGCGGTGCTGCGCGCCGCCCTGTTCGTTGTCGGGGTTGCGATGCTCGCCGGCGCGGTCGTCCTCGCCGAAACCGGCTGCGCAGCCTTGGGCTGGCATCTGGCGCTCTTTGGTCTGCTGCTGGTCATCGCCGCCCTTTTCGAGCGTTGGCGCTACCAGCGGCTCGGCAGCACGCATCCGGGCTCGGGCTGGGTCGCCACCGCCGAGCGCTTTATCGACCCCGAAAGCGGCAAGCTCGTCACCGTCTACTACCGCCCGGCGACCGGAGAACGCCGCTACATCGCCGGGTAGGGTGCCTTGCCCAGATGCGGCACCTGGCCATTATTTAACGGCGATGTCCCCGGTCATGCCGGCCCAGTCGTGGTCGGCGCACCACATCGAAAAATGGCCGGCACGCGGTGCGATGAAATACAGAACCTTTTGCTCGCCGGGCTGAACCACGATCTCGCTATGCTCAAGGTTCAGCGCATCGGGGTTGCGCAATTCGATCGCTCGTAAAAATTTAGGCGAGGTCAACTCGTGCAATTCACGGCCGCGGTTGACCACCGTCAACCGATAGGCGACGCCGCGGCGAAAGAGCAGATGGTTCGGCTCGAAGCGATATTCGACGGCGACAACGGTAACCGGCCTCGCCTTGGCCCAATCGACCGATGCGGCTAAGGCCGGCGTTACCGCCGCGCAAACCGCGGCCGTGCAAACCGCCGCCGCCAAAAGCCGACCCCACCCCGGACGAGAGCGTGAACGGCACCGCGCAGTCGACCGATGCTTCGTCGCGCCGGTCACCGGCGTCCCCGGACCGCGGCGGCGGCTGCACGATCCGCTGGCGCCGGCGGGCATGCGGCGGTATCGTCGTGGCCCGCGTCCCCGTAGCTCAGCCGGATAGAGCAACAGTTTCCTAAACTGTGGGTCACAGGTTCGAGTCCTGTCGGGGACGCCAACGAAACGACGGGCTGTGGACTGATGAGCCCTCGCATCACGGCCGACGGCGAATGTTTTGACGTAGTCTATTTGGTGCTTAGCGGCACGACGACGGCGGCGCGCGGTCCCGAACTGCTGCACCGGCTGGTCGGACTCGGTTTTTCGACTGTGATCGCGATCCCGACGCCAAATGCGTCGCGCGTGATCGCCCCGCGCGACCTCGCCGATGTCGAAGGGGTGCGGGTCGTCGAGTCGTACTTCGATCTGGCGATCCGTCCGCGACCGCCGCGCGGGGTGGTGCTGTTCGCGCCGTGCAGCTTCAACTCGCTCAACAAGCTGGCCCACGGCATTGCCGACAATCTGGCACTCTCCGTCGTCGCCGAGGCGATCGGGCGGCGGACAGCGGTGATCGTCGGCCCGTCGCTGAACCAGCCGCTCCTCGACCACCCCGAGGCGCGAGCCTCGCTGATCAAGCTTCCCGGCTGGGGCGTGACGATCGTCCCGCCGGTCGATGTCGGCGACGGGCCGCGCCTCGCCCCGACCGCAGCGCTGATCGACGCGGTTCGCCCGCACGTCCGTCGCGGCTGACGCCGCTCAGCGGAGGCGCAAAGCGGTGCTGGGCCCGGCACCGCAAGCTAAATCTGCGCCGACGTCACGCCACCCGCAGCCACTCGGCGGGGATCGATTGCGCCCGCTGGTCCGCCACCAGCTGTCTGCGACGAAGCTGTTCCTCCGGGCTGATCGAAGCCGGGTCCTCGCGGAATTCCGGGCCCATCGCCATCGCCTTCTTGACCGCCGGGCGACCGCCGATTTCTTCGAGCCAGCGTTTGACGTTGGGGAATTCGTCGATCTCGATCTTCCGGGTCGCCCAGCTCGACGCCCACGGATAGCAGATCATGTCGGCGATAGTGTATTCGCCGGCGGCGAGGTAACGCTTGTTGAACAAGCCCAGATTCATGACCCCATAGATGCGGTGCGTTTCATTGTCGAAGCGGCGGATCGCGTAAGAGAGATCGCCATTGCTTCCGGCTTCGAGGGCGCGACGAAAATGGCCTTGCTCGCCGAGCTTGGGGCCCTGATTGGCGAGTTGCCAACTGACCCACTGCGCAACAGCGTACCGGCCGCGCACATCCGACGGCATAAACCGTCCGGTCTTCTCCGCGAGGTAGGTCATGATCGCCCCGGACTCGAAGATCGAGAGCGGTTCGCCGCCGCCCAGCGGCTCGTCGTCGATGATCGCCGGCATTCGGCCATTCGGCGAAATTTTTAGAAATTCGGGGGTAAGCTGGTCGCCGCGCCCGATATTGATCGGCTTGATCGTATAGGGCAGCCCCAGTTCCTCGAGCAGGATGACGGTCTTTTTGCCGTTTCCGGTCGGCCAGAAATAGAGGTCGATCATTCGCGATTTCTCCCGTTCGGCGACCCGCGCCATGATGTGTCGGGCATTCGCAACCCGCCCTTCGGACAGCCATCATCCGACAACCGCCGGCCCCCGTCCAGACCGCTGACCGCAGTCACGCGGCGCGTTCGCAAGACCGGACGCCCTTCTGGCGGCTCATGGGGCCGAGTGCCGCCTTGGGGGAAGCCGTCAACCGCGCAGGCGGGCGCGCAGCTGTCGCGCGATCGCCGCGATGCGGCCCAAGTCGGCGGCGGCGGTCCGCTCCCGGTCCCAATTGATCAAGAGATTGTCGCCGAGCCGGCGCGGCAGGACGTGAACATGGACATGCGGCACCGTTTGCCCGGCGAGCGCGCCATTGGCCTGCAATACGCTGAGCCCGCCCGGCTGCAATAAATCGTCGACCGCCCGAGCCACCGTGACGACCGACGACGCCACCGCGCCGAACAGCGCAGGCGGCATGTCGAACACCGTCGCAAAATGCGCCTTTGGGATCACCAGGCAGTGTCCTTCATTCGCCGGCTGGATGTCCATAAAGGCGAGCGTCAACTCGTCGCGGTAGATCTCCTCGCACCAGCTCTTTCCGGCGACAATCCGGCAAAAGATGCAGTCACCGGCGCACATGACTTAGTTTCCCGCCGATGAAGCTTACGCGGTCAGCGTCGTCCAATCGACGCCCCGTTCGAAAGCGGCAGCGGCGCGATAGATCGTCTCCTCGCCAAAAGCTTTAGCGACCAGCATCATGCCGACCGGCAAACCGTCAACGATGCCGCACGGCAGGCTCATCGCCGGATGGTGGGTGCAGTCGAATTGCGCGGTATTGGCGATCATGCCAAGGGCCCGATCAAGCACCACCTCGACCGGCGCATCGGATTCGGGCAACGGCGTGGCCACCATCGGCACCGTCGGCATCAACAGCAGGTCGCAATGCGCCAATACCTCGTCATAGGCGCGGCGCAGCGCCCGCACCAAATTCTGCGCCTTGGCGTAATAATGGCCGCGATAGCGCGTGACCATGTAATGCCCGAGCAGCATCGTGTTCTTCAGACTGTCCGACAATTCGTCGGCCCGCTCCCGCCAGGCGCTGTGGCGGTCCAACAGCGACGTCAGATAAAGCCCCTGCCAGTTGAAGCCAAAGCCATTGCCATGCATCATCTGCATGGTGGCGCCCTCGGCCGCCACTGCGAGCCAGATCGCGGTGCCCTGGCGATGCATCGGGATCGACACGCTCTCCACCGCCGCTCCCAGGCCCTTGAAGCGATCGGCCGCCGCGCGCACGACGGCGTCGAGCTGAGGCGTTGCGCGCGGACTGCCGAACCCGTCCTCGACCACCGCAATCCGCAGCCCCGTGGCATCCCTGCCCAATGCCTCGCGATAGGGTCTGGCGACCGCCCCCGCCCCCTGCCGCGGATCGAGCCCGTCCGGCCCGGCCAGGACTTCGAGCAAGAGCGCGTTGTCTTCGACGGTCGCGGTCATTGGGCCGGTATGGTCCAAGGTCAGCTCGATGGGCATGATGCCGGTATAGGGGACGAGGCCATGGGTCGGCTTCAGCCCGTAGATGCCGCAAAATGCCGCCGGGATGCGGACCGAGCCGCCCTGGTCGCCGCCAAGCGCCATCGGCACCTCGCCCGCAGCGACGACCGCGGCACTGCCCGAGGACGAGCCGCCGGCCGAATAGCCTCGGCGGCGCGGGTTGTGCACCGGACCCGTCGAACTGGTGTGGCTGCCGCCCGAAAAGCAAAAATATTCACAGACGGTTTTGCCGACGATCGTGCCGCCGGCGTCGAGGATGCGGGTCGCGACGGTGGCGTCGATCTCGGGGACGTAGCCTTCGAGGCTCGAGGCGCCGTTCATCATCGGCACGCCGGCAAGGCAGATATTGTCCTTGAGCGCCACGAGCTTGCCGTTGAGCTTGCCCGAGGCGGCGCCGGCGATCTCGGTCTTGACGTACCACGCTCCGTAAGGATTGTCCTCGGGCGGCGGGCGCCGGCCCGGCCGGCGCGGGTAGGCGACCGGCGGCAATTCATCCGGCATCCGGTCGAGCTCGTTGTAGGCGCCGATGCCCGGCAGCAGCGCCTGATGATGCGCCGCCGACTCCTCGTCGGAGAAACTCATGCCGAGTTCGCCCGCGACCTCGCGCAATTGCGCCAATGTCGGGAGCTTGACGGTTCCAAGCGACATGTTGGTTCCTTTTTGCGGAACCGCCACTCTTTGCAGAGCCGCCACGGGGAAAGCAACGCCTGAGGAGCCCAACTTTTGTCAGCGCCGCGGCGGCGGGCGTCTTGTCGGCCGTCAGCGGCGTTTTCACCCTGCCGATCGTCCACACATTGCTGCTTGGATAACCGCCTCGGCCGATGGCCGCGCCGATGTCTTGACGGCAACGCGTGGGCGGCGCTGGGTCAGTGAAAGCGCGGCATGACCTCCTGGCACAGCAGGCGCATTGCGTTCATCACCCGCCGATGCGGGATCAAACCGCCGCAGTTGAGCTCGGCCAAAATGCCGTCGATGCCGAGCTCGTCCTGCAATAGGCGCAGCCGCTGGCCGACCGAGGCCGGGGTGCCGATCAGCACCTGACCGTCGAGCGCCTCGTCATAGGTCAGGTTTTCGAGCCGCTGCAGGCGCTCGGCCCGGCCCTCGATCGCGCGGGTGCCGCCGCGGGACATCGAATCGCGCAGCCGCTCGGTCTGCTCGCGGTAGAAATGCATCAGGCTCTCGCGCGGCTCCTCGCGCGCCTCGGCCTCGGTCTCGGCGAGGTAGGTCGGGACCCGCAGATAGACCTGCCCTCTGCCCGGATGCCCGGCGGCTTTGTAGGCGGCGCGGTATTCGCGGATCGAGGGCGCGAATTCGGCAAACGAGCCGTGCCGCGCATTGAGGAAAATTGGCAGCCCGCGCGCGCCGACGGCGGGATAGGTGTCGGGGCTGGCGGCGGCGATGCGGATCGCCGGAAGGGGTTGCTGATACGGCTTTGGCGTCACCGCGATGTTGTGGAATTGGTAATACTTGCCGTCATAGCGGACCGCAGGCTGCGACCACGCCTGCTCGACAATATCGAGCACTTCGGCAAAGCGGTCTCGGCTTTCGGCATAGGACACGCCGTAATCTTCATAAGTGCGCGGCAATCCGCTGCGGCCGACGCCGAAAATCAACCGGCCGCGGCTGATCTGGTCGACCGTCGCCGCTTCCTCGGCGAGCCGCAACGGGTGGCACAACGGCAATACCTGCACCGCGATCCCAATCTTGATGCGCCGGGTGCGCGCGGCGATCGCACTGGCGATGCTGAGCGGCGCCGACAACACCGAGCGCTGCGGGTCGAAATGCAGTTCGGCGAGCCACATCACGTCGAGACCCAGCTCTTCGGCCGCGTCGATCTGCGCGAACGCCTCGGCAAAGGTGTCGGCGTCGCTGCGCCCGGGCAATGACGGAAACTGATGAAACATGCCGAATTCCATGCCGGCGCCCTCCTTTGTTGCCGCGAGCGATCTGCGGGCAGCGCAACCGTGAACCTGGATCATCGCGGACGCGGGGCCTTCGGCGCAAGAGGCGCCGGGGCGAGACCCGTATGGGTCAAGCCGTTTGCCACTGCAATCTGTCGCGGCCGCCCGCGAGCCTATAGCTTTATCATCCGAGGCGGCGCTGAGCGGGAGGAGACAGCATGCAGGCGGCGATCATGATGCCGGGAGCGGATGGCGGTGTGTGGGACATCCGCGAGGTGCAACGGCCGGTAGTCCCGCCCGGCCATATCTTGGCACGGGTCCACGCCTCGTCGTTGAACCGCGCTGAGATGCGCGCGGTCCGCATCCTGCGCGCCGAACCGGGTAAGCCGGCGCCGGCCGAGCGGCCGGGCGGCGGCGACGCCGCCGGCGAAGTCGTCGAGACCGGCGCCAGGGTGACCGGCTTCAAGCCCGGCGACCGGGTCATGGGGCGGTGCAGCGGCGGGTTTGCCGAATATGCGCTGATCGACGTGCGCGAGGCGATGCCGGCGCCCGAGCGGCTGTCATGGGAAGAGGCCGCGGCGGTGCCGATCGTCTTTGTCGTGGTCCACGACGCGCTCTTTGTCAGCGGCCAGTTGCGGGCCGGCGAGACCGTGCTGGTGACGGCGGCCTCGTCGGGCGTCGGGGTTGCGACACTGCAGCTCGCAAAGCTGATCGGCGCCAAGGTCATTGGCACCTCGCGTTCGGCTGAAAAGCTTGAAAAGCTCAAGGGCTACGGGCTTGATGCCGGGATCGTGACCGGCAGCGACGCGTTTGCTGCGGCGATCGCCGGCGTGGTCGGCGAGGACGGCGTCGACATGATCGTCGACAATCTCGGCGGCGACGTCTTTCCGGCGTGTCTCGATGCGCTTGCCGTCGGCGGCCGGTTTGTAACGATCGGGCGGATGAGCGGCGTGTTGAAGGGCGAGCTCGATCTCGACCGCTTGGCATTGCGCCGCCTGCACCTCTACGGGGTCAGCAATCGGTTGCGTAAGCCGGCGCAGCGCGCCGAGTCGACCAAGCGCTTTGTCGCCGATTTGATGCCGGCCTTGCGGGACGGCCGTCTCAAGCCGATCGTCGACCGCACTTTTGCGCTGAGCGAAATTGCCGCGGCGCAGGCCTATCTCGAAGCCGACAAACATGTCGGCAAGGTCGTGGTCCGGATTTGATAAACAGGAGGGAAAAATGGCCTACGAGCATATCCTGGTCGATCGCGACGACGGGGTCGGCACCGTCACCTTGAACCGGCCCGACAAGCTCAACGCGATGAACCGCAAATTGTCGAGCGAATTGCGCGAGGCGGTCAAAGAACTCGACGCCGACGACGCGATCGGCTGCATCGTCATCACTGGCGCCGGCGAGAAGGCGTTTTCGGCTGGCGGCGACATTCATGAGCAGCGTGAGGACGACCGCCGTTTTACCCAGGAAGAGCTCGAGGGCCGCCGTGGCCGCGGCAGCTACGAGATCGCCGCCAGCGCCAAGCCGACGATCGGCATGTTGAACGGCCTCGCTTATGGCGGTGCAGCGGTGCTGGCCTCCTCGCTCGACATGCGGGTCGGCTGCGAGGACACCCGCTTTCGCTTTCTGGCGGCGGCCTATGGCCGGATCAACAGCACCTGGACGCTGCCGAACCAAGTCGGCTGGCCGATCGCCAAGGAGTTGCTGTTTACCGCGCGGGTCGTCGAGGCCGAGGAAGCCTACCGCATCGGATTATTGAACCATCTGGTGCCGCGCGCCCGGCTGCGCGCCAAGACGATGGAACTCGCGCATATGATCGCCGGCAACAACCGCACCGCGGTCGCCGGCATCAAGACGCTGCTGTTAAAGCAGATGGCCCAGACCCTCGAACAGCAATGGGAGGAAGAGCGGCACTTCACGACCCACGTCGTCCGCGGCGCGCGCGCCGAGGAGGCCTTCCCCGAATTCATCGCCCGCCATGGCCGCCCGCTGGGCTAGCCAAGCGTTTTTTTTACGATCTCGTCACTTATGCATCGTTGTCCCCACGAAAGCGGGGACCCAGAGCCGCAGGTCTGTGTCATGACCCTGGGCCCCCGCTTTCGAGCCTGTGAAGCGGCTAACACATGGCCGGACGGGCGCGGTGCCTGCTTCGAGACAGCCGCTGCGCGGCTTCCTCAGCATGACGAATTCCCTCAATGCCGCCACCGGCTTGCCTCATGCTGAGGAGCGTCCACAGGACGCGTCTCGAAGCACGCACGATGCCGATGCAACTGTCGTTTTTTGCTGCACGACCGGCTTCTTCTCATGTCCAAAGGGGGGGGTGACGGGGACAGCATGCGGAAATGCTTCGTCGGGGGATCAGCCGACGCGGTATCTCTCGACGAAGGCCCAGTCGATGTCGAGGCCGAAGCCGGGCTTGTCGCCGATCTCCAAATGGCCGTCGCGCAAGGTCGGATGGTCGCTGAAGAGCCCATAGGCGAGTGGGTCTTGTTGCGGCCCGCCATGCGATTCGACGCCAAAAGCGCAGCGCGGCTGGGCCAGCACGATATGGGCGTGGATTTCGGGTGCCGTGTGCGGGGCGACCATGACCCCGTGCTGCTCGGCCAACTGTGCGACGCGCAACGCCTCGGTGAACCCGCCGGCCCGCGTCGCATCGAACTGGACATAGCGGATGCCGCCTTGGACGACAAAGTCGCGCACCGTAAAGCGGGTCAGTTCGCGCTCGCCATGCGCCAGCGGGATTGGCGTCGCCGCCGCCAATCGCGCGAAATCGACCGGCTGCAGATACCAATGCAGCGGCTCTTCGAGCCAGAAGATCCGGTGCGGCTCGACCCTATGGGCAAACTCGATGCACTCCGGCAGGTCGTAGGCCGCGTTCATGTCGAGCATTAAGAGCGGGGCGTCGCCGATCATCCGGCGCACGGCGCCGATTCTCTCGGCCTCGGCGGCGGCCGTGCCGGCCCGGGTCTTGAGCTTGACGGCGCGGTAGCCGAGCTTCAGGAACTCGGCCATCTCGGCGCCGTAGTCGCGGTCGCTGGCGCCGGGCCGGTAATAGCCGCCGGTCGCGTAGGTGAAGATCGGCCGGTTCTGACCGCCGAGCAGCCGGTAGACCGGCATCCCCGCCGCCTTGCCCTTGATGTCCCACAAGGCGATGTCGATGCCGCCGATTGCGGCCATGATTTGGGTGCGCTCGGCGCGCGGCGCCGGCGGCGGCAATCCGCCCTTGCCGTCGATCCGTCCCGGGCCCGGCGAGGTCAGCGCGAACAGCTTGTCCCACACGGCACCGTGCGCCACCGCGTCCATGCCCTGGATGATCTCGCCAAAGCGGGCAATCCATTCGCAAATCCGGGGCATCGGCGCGCCGTGTACCTCGCCATAGCCGACGAGGCCGTCATCGGTCGCCACCTCGGTCAGGATCACGCCCCAGGCCTTGCTTTGCTCGTGGGCGGTCCACACCGGCTGCGGCCGCGGGACCGAGATCATGTAGGACTTGACCGAGGCTATCCGGCTCATTTCGGGCTCACGAATTGGGGGTCGAGACGGGCGCCGGTCGCGATGGCGGGTCGCGCGATGGCCAAGCAAAGCTCAGCTCGTGACCGTCGGGGTCGGTGATGTGGAAAAAGCGCTCGCCCCACGCCGCGTCGCGCGGCGCGGTATCCGGCGGGTAGCCGGCGGCGGCGAGACGGGCATGGAGCGCGTCGACATCGGGATCGTAAAAAATCAGCCGCCCCCACCACGACCAGCGCCGCTCCGCCGGCTGCGCGATTAGGTTGAGAAAGCCGGGGCCGGCGCGAAAGCTGGTGAAGGACGCGTTCTCGCCGCCATACAATATCTCGAACCCGAGCACCCGGTAGAACCGGACTGCGCGCTGCATGTCGTGCGTCGCCAAGGTTACGGCGCTGATCCCGGTAATCATCGCATAGGGGGCCGAGGGTCAGCGCCGTCCGTCACGCCTCTGCCGAACCGGCCTCGATCGTTCCGGCGACGACCCGGCGGCCGACCTCACACAATAATTGCTTGTCCGCCTCCGGCGTTGCCGCCGGCGGGATGCCGGCAACAACCCGGTCGTGGCTGTACGTCGGGACGGCGCCGCCATTGCGCAGAATGCGATATCCCAGATCCTCGCCGTTCTGCACCGCGCGAATGCCTCGGCGGATCAGGTTGCGCATCATGATGATGCCGCGATCGGTCGAGGCGAGGTGCTCGAGCCCGTGCCGCGCCATGCCGCCATGGATGCTGACCTGGGCGTCGTAATCGCCGGGGACGCGCTGGCGCTCCTCATAAGGCCGCTTGCCGTCTTGGCCAAAGCCGGAGCCGCGCCGCATCTCCCGGCCCTCGGGCGCGCGGTGATAGCCGATCTGCATCGTGTGGGTGTCGTCGAGCGGCACCGCCCAGGTCGTCGCCTGCGGCCGGTTGACCGAATTGCGCAGCGCCATCGGATCGGCGTTGGGCGGGAATTGGTGGATGTTGGGCAGGATCAAATCGGCGACCCGCACCCACACCCGGTCGTCTTGTCGGCGCGTGTCGATATAGACCATGCCGACCGGGGTCTCCATCCAATCCCATTCGCCGAGAGCAGCCAGGTCTTCGGTAAAGCCCTCGCTGCCCGGCAATGTGTGTAAAAAGGCGAGATGCGCCGGGTCCATGCTGTTTTCTTTGACCTGCAGCCAATTGCATTCCCATAGCGTCGGCGCACGGGCGATTTGGCGATAGCCAGGCAAATCCCATGTATCGAGAATCGGGAAATCGGGCTCTTGGTCCGGCGGGCCCATATAGGCAAACACCAGCCCCTGATGTTCATGCACCGGATAGGCGCCGTGGAACAGCCGGTCCTTCAGCGTGCTGTCGGCGGGCTCGCCCGGGGTTTCGAGGATCGTGCCGTCGGCGCCGAACAGCCAGCCGTGATAGCAGCAGCGAATGCCCGTTTCGCCGATCAATCCGAATTCGAGCGAGGTGCCGCGATGCGGGCAATGCAATTCCAACAGGCCGATGCCGCCGCTCTTGTCGCGGAAGGCGACGAGATCCTCGCCCAAAATGCGCAGCCGCCGGGGCACTTCGCCCAATTCGGAGGATTGGATCACCGGCTGCCAAAAGCGCCGTAGATATTCGCCGCACGGAGTGCCCGGCCCGACCCGGGTCAATTCCTCGTCTACCGGCGGGCGCTCGCGGTGGTGATAGGCGCTGTAGGCGCGGTTAAGAAAGGGTGCTCTTTCTGACATCGGCTGCTCCTTGACGCGCGGCTTTGGCCTCATCCCGTTGACGCCCGTCCCTCGCGCTTCCCTCCGAATCATCCTTTGCTTTAGGCCGATATTGTGATTCGCGCGCGAAGCGGTCAAGGCTCGCCCGATCGGCTTCCGTTGCCCCTCCCTTCGGCACCGCGTGCGAAACGCGGTGCGCTAGCGGAACCGCATTTTGGCAAGAAGCGTCATGCGCCTGTAAGAGGATCGGGCTATAGAGGCGTCGGTACTGCGGGGACTGGGGCTGGGGGACACTATATCGGTCGCAATCCCGACCGGCACCCGCGGATGCGTGGCCAACCCCCCTCGTCGCAGCGTTAGGTAACGGATCGCGAGCGGTCGATGGCGAAGGAGCTTACTCGAGGACGGTCGCGGCCGGGCCGGCGGTTGCCGACGCCGGTGCAGTTGGTCATCGTCGCTGTCCTGACGCTGGCGGCCGGGGTCGGCGTGCTGATTGCGTCGATGACCGAGCACAGCGAGGCCGATCTGGCGGGGCGGGCGCAGACCGAGGCGTCCGCCGGGGCGTTTCGGCCGACCCCCGAGCAATGGGCCGGAATCGGGGTCGAGCCCGTCGCGAGGAGGACGTTCGTGCCCGAGCGGGTGACCGAGGGCAATATCGCGATCGACGACGATATGACGACGCCGGTGTTTTCGCCCTATTCCGGCCGGGTGATTCGGCTGATCGCCAAGCTTGGAGACCATGTCGCGCGCGGCCAGCCGTTGATGGCGGTCGCGGCGAGCGAGTTTGTCCAGGGCCAAAACGATCTGGTGACCGCCGCCGCGAGCCTGAAGACGACGCGGGCGCAACTCAAACTCGCCGATACCGCCGAACAGCGCCAGCACGCGCTCTACCTCGCCAAAGGCGGGGCGCTCAAGGATTGGCAGCAGAGCCAGGCCGACCTCGCCACCGCCCAGAACAGTCTGCGCGCGCAAGAGATCGCGCTGGCGGCGGTGCGCAACCGGCTGCGCATCCTCGGTAAGAGCGACAGGGAGATCGATGCAATCGAG
>Ga0210398_10001001_pt1 | contig 30496 bp, 33 predicted proteins | sample IncBWC4OmetaG_FD_161047 | JGI IMG/M metagenome (GOLD analysis project Ga0210398, IMG submission 161047) | Forest soil microbial communities from Barre Woods Harvard Forest LTER site, Petersham, Massachusetts, United States - Inc-BW-C-4-O | ecosystem: Environmental > Terrestrial > Soil >... | reverse complement strand
TCCTCGGTGAATCGCATCGCGTCAATCACGAATAAGACGACATCGGCATCCTGCGAGGACGAAATCGCGACGCGATTCATGTATTGATTCATGACCCGGCGCGTCGACTCGTGCAGGCCCGGCGTATCGACCAAGACCAGCTGCGCCTCGGGGCGATTGACCAGGCCCAAAATTCGGTGCCGGGTGGTCTGCGGCTTGGCGGTCACGATGGTCACTTTGCGGCCGACCAGCGCATTGACCAGCGTCGATTTGCCGACATTGGGCCGCCCCACAATGGCGACGTGCCCGGCGCGAAAATTAGAGTCGCTCATGGCGTACGTATTTCAGAGGGCAGCAGATCGATGACCTTAGCCGCGGCCAATTGCTCCGCGCGGCGCCGAGTGCCGCCCTCCCCCATGGCGCCGACGCCGAGCACAGGAACCTCGCACATCACCGTGAAAGTTTGCGTATGCGGATCCCCGCCAACGGCCGTCAGCGTATAGGTCGGCAGCGCGAGACCACGTGCTTGCATGAGCTCCTGCAGCCGCGTTTTCGGGTCCTTCAATGTTCCGGCGGCCGGCAGCTCCGACATCTTGGTGGCCACGAGACGGGCCACCGCGGCGGCGGCCGCCTCGTATCCACCATCCAAGAATATGGCTCCGAGCATCGCCTCCAAGGTATCAGCCAGGATCGAGGCGCGACGGAAGCCACCGGATTTCAACTCGCCGGCGCCGAGACGCAAATATTCGCCCAATCCCAAATCCGCCGCAATCTGCGCCAGACACTCGCCGCTCACCAATGAGGCGCGCAACCTGGAAAGATCGCCTTCATCGGCCTGCGGGTGAGCGTCGTACAGCAGGCGTGCGACGGCGCAGTTGAGAATCGAATCGCCCAAAAATTCCAAGCGCTCGTTGTGATCCGCGCCCGCGCTTCGATGCGTCAGCGCCGCGGCACACAGAGCGGGCGCGGAAAACACATGGCCGAATGATCGCTCGACCCAATCCGAAAGATCGTCCGGCTTGCGCAGCGGAATCACCGCACCTTCACTGTCTTTTCGAAGTGCACGCTGAGCGAAACGTTCGCCACATAGGGCACGGCATCATCGTAGGCCACATGCATCTGCACGCCGCCGTCGTCCTTCGTAATTTCGATGTCCTTGGCATCCAGTCCGGTCGGATCTTCCACTGTCCAATGCCGTTGGATAATCCGAAGCATCTCTCCCGGATCCGGGTTATCGCCTTTGACTTCGGTCGCGGTCGATTCCATGATCTTCGCGACTTTCATGTAATTCAAGTACAGGGGGGCCAGCCGTATTCCCGCGTACACGACCACGCCGACCAACGCGAGAATGCAGAGCAATCCGATGAAAGTCATGCCGTGCTGGTGGTTACGCATAAAACCTCCCTAAAAGAGCCCTATTCAATCTTATTTCCGACCCTTCTCCAGAGAGGTCCGTCACGAGTATCAAGATTAAGCCAAATTCGGACCGCTTTACCGACCAGATTCTGCGCCGGAACGAATCCGGGCGCATCCGGTTCGTCGAGCCAGCGGCTATCCTTGCTGTTATTGCGGTTATCGCCCATGAAGAAATAGTGCCCCGGCGGCACCAGCCACTCTCCCGACCTGACGCTGCCATTCGCGAACATGATGCGATGGCGCTTGGTATCGAGCTGTTCGAAAGCCGTTGGGACGCCCGTATAGTTCCAGAGGTCCTGCTTCGGGCCGGCATAAGAGGGTCCGGGAGTCTGCGGCATGGGCTTGCCGTTCACGTATAGCTGATTGTTGTCATCGACCCGAATGCGGTCTCCCGGCAGCCCCACCAGACGCTTGATGTAGTTGATCTTGGGATTGGGGGGCAAGCGGAACACAATCACATCACCGCGTTGCGGCGTGCCCGTGGCGAACACCAGCGTGTTGGTGACCGGCAGACGTAAGCCATAGGAGTACTTGCTGACGAAGATGAAGTCGCCGTCGTACAAGGTGGGCATCATGGAATCGGACGGGATGCGAAAGGGCTCGAACAGAAAGGAGCGGATCACCAGCACCAAAATGATGACGGGGAAGAACGATCGCGCATACTCAACCGCGATGGGCTCGCGCACGCGCTCCGACGGGGTTCCCGCGGATGCCGCGGCAACCCGGCGCCGCCGCGCGAAAAATGCCGCATCAGCCGCCCATATGACTCCCGATACGGCGCCCACCACCACCAGCATGAGGCTGAAATCCACGGCTTCGTAGCGAAACAGGCGCCACAGCATCGCCAAGGCCAGACCGACGAGTGCGTAGCCCGCCAATTTCGGCAGCAATGGCTCCTCGACGCTGGTCGCCCCCGGATCGCGCCGCGGTCTCAAGAACCAGCCATCGATCAAGATCACCAGCACGCAGACGGCGCCGGCGAACAACAGCCCTAGGAAAATACGATCACCATCATTCACGAAATACCCCCAACGTAATTCATGGCGAAAGACACCTTCAATTCGCCTTTTTGCCGACTTGTAAGACCGCGAGGAAAGCTTCTTGCGGGATTTCGACCTGGCCGACCTGCTTCATGCGTTTCTTTCCCGCCTTTTGCTTCTCGAGCAGCTTGCGCTTGCGCGTGATATCGCCGCCGTAGCATTTGGCGAGCACATTCTTACGCATTGCCTTGACGCTGGCACGCGCAATGATATGGCTGCCGATCGCTGCCTGCACCGCGATGTCGAACATTTGGCGCGGAATCAATTCCTGCATCTTGTCGACCAGTTCGCGGCCGCGCGCGTAGCTATTGTCGCGATGCACGATGAGCGACAGCGCATCGACCGGATCGCCGTTGATCAGGACATCGAGCTTGACCAATGGCGCCGCTTGAAAATGGCTGAATTCGTAATCGAAGGAGGCATAACCGCGGCTCGAGGATTTGAGGCGATCGAAGAAATCCAGCACGATTTCAGCCAGCGGCAGTTCATATTGCAGCGACACCTGGCTGCCCAAAAACAGCATCTTTTTTTGCACGCCGCGCTTCTCGCTGCACAGGGTCAACACGGCGCCGACATGATCAGGCGGCACCAGAATGTTCGCGATGATGATGGGTTCGCGCAGCTCCTCGATCCGATCCTGCGGCGGAAGCTTGGTGGGATTGTCGACATTGATGACCGATTGGTCGGTCAGCAGCACTTCATAGATGACCGTCGGTGCGCTGGTGATCAGATTGAGCCCGTACTCGCGCTCCAATCGCTCCTGCACGATATCCATGTGCAGCAATCCCAAGAATCCGCAGCGAAATCCAAAGCCGAGCGCAGTGGAGACTTCAGGCTCGAAATGCAGCGCCGAGTCGTTGAGCTTGAGCTTCTTCAGCGCGTCGCGAAATTGCTCGTAGTCATCGGAGCTCACGGGAAACAAGCCCGCGAAGACTCGCGGCTGCACCTGCTTGAAGCCCGCGAGCGGTAGTTTCGCGGGGTTGTTCTCCGAAGTAATGGTGTCGCCCACGGGCGCACCGTCGATCTCTTTTATTCCTGCGATGACGAAGCCGACTTCGCCGGTCTCGAGCGCCTCGCGCGTCACCGGTTTCGGCGAAAAACGGCCGAGCTTGTCGATCTGGTGGCTGCGTCCCGTCGACATCACACGGATCTTTTCACCCGTGCGCAACGCCCCGTTCATCACGCGCACGAGCGACACCACGCCCACGTAGTTGTCGAACCAAGAATCGATGATCAATGCCTGCAAAGGACCGTCCGGATCGCCTTTGGGCGCCGGAATTCGCTTGACCAGCTGTTCCAGCAATGCATGCACGCCCTCGCCTGTCTTCGCGCTGACCAAGGCCGCATCTTCCGCCGGTATCCCGATGATCTCTTCGATTTCGTGAATCACTTTCGAAGGATCCGCGGACGGTAAATCGATCTTATTGATGACCGGCAGCACTTCCAGGCCTTGCTCCAACGCGGTGTAGCAGTTGGCGACGCTCTGGGCCTCGACACCTTGCGCGGCATCGACCACCAGCAGGGCCCCCTCACAGGCGGCGAGCGAACGTGAAACCTCGTAGGAGAAGTCGACGTGTCCCGGCGTGTCGATGAAATTCAGCTGGTACAGCTCGCCGGTTACGGATTGAAACCCCAAGGTCACGCTCTGGGCCTTGATGGTAATGCCGCGCTCTCGCTCCAAGTCCATCGTATCGAGCACTTGGGCCTGCATTTCCCGCGCATCCAAGCCGCCGCACTCCTGAATGAAGCGGTCCGCCAACGTGGATTTGCCGTGGTCGACATGAGCGATGATGGAAAAATTGCGGATATTCTTCATCTAGACCGAGCTTTAAGCCTGCTTGGGCAAACCCTGCATTATACCGGTCGGCGGTTAAGCTTGAGGGTCTTATCCACTTCTTCCGGGTCCAGGCGGCCGTGGCACAGCAACACTCCGGCAAACAGGAGGACCGGTATTTTGTGTCCGTAGCGTGCCCGCGCAGCAAGGTCTTGATCGACGTCGACGACATCGATGGGGACGCCTTGGGCTGAAGGTAAGGAGGTCAGCTCGCTCAGCATTTCCTCGCATAGGCCGCACCCAGGGCGTGAGTACAGCAGGAACCGCTTGCGGTCAGTGATGCGGAATCTCACCGCCGCCGCTATAGATTTTCACCGAATGGGCGATGAACTCGACGGTTTGAGCGGGGACTTCGCCGACGGCCGTGACTTGATGTCCTTGCACGACGGTGGAAAAAGCGTACCCCGAGCCGACCCGTGTCAGTCCCTGCATCGGGGGTTGGACTTGAGAATCCGGCGCGGCCGCCACTCCCGAATCAGAGCTGCTCTGCTCGACGAACACCGACACCGTCGCGAGCCCATCCGAGTAAACCAGGTGGCTGGCGGGCGCCGAGGCACCGCCGAGTGTTTGCGCTCCCTGCACGGTCAGACGAAATCCCGGCGGCAGTTGGCTCGCGCGATAGGCCGCCAAGGCCGCGGAGGCATTGTCGACGGAGGGTCCCTGGCGCACCCAGCGCATGCCGTCCGTATGCACGGTCGGCGCCAGATCGCTGTCCGGGATGCTCTCCGGCATGTCGAGGCGCGCGAAGAATATTTGCTCTATGACCTGGCCGCGCGAATCGCACAGCTGGGTTTTCAGAGGCATGGCGGTCTTTTCGTCCAGCCAGAGACGATACCCAAAGCGGAATTGATCCTTGGGGTTGACGGCGATCACTCGAACCGGCCGGCCCATGGTGTGCGTCGCCGGCAGGGCCTCAATGCGATAGAAATCGCTTACCGTTGCGTCAAATTGCGGCAACGAGCCCAAAAAGGGACCCCGATCCTGGCGCGGCTCGACCAGCACCGTGTGCTGGTCGGGCAGATAGCAGGTCAGTTCGTCGTTTGCACGGACGAACTCCCGTCCGGAGCCGTCGAGCGACTGCAGCCGCTCCGTGACGCGTCCCGAGCGCACCCGATGAATGATTCGCATGGTCTCGACCCGTCCCCCGCTGATATGGAAGAACGTGCCGTCGTAGTTGCGCGTCGCCAGCGCCTTATTCATCCTTTGCAACCATTCGCGCGGATCATCGGCGCCGGAGGCGCGCTGGGGAACCGCGCTGACCAGCGCGCCAACCAGGGCGCACGGGACAAGCCAATGGGCCCGGCTGGGCAGAAGTTGCGTCATGGAGCGACGCGTGTGTCCGGTGTCTGAGGTTGCGGGGCGCGTTGGACCGGTATCAGTTGCGGGTCGTCGTCCTCGATCAGCAAGTCCGCGAGTACCCCCCGCTGGCCCAAGCCGGAAGAATACTTACTGTGCGCGAACACATAGTTCGTCAAGCGCGTGGGTACCAGCGCGGACGGTGCGTCGGTCGAGGCGGCCGGTACCGTGTACGAGAGTGCCTCGCGCGGCCCGGCGCCGTCCTGAACGGGCATTTGACCGCCGGCGGCTGCTTTCAGCGGGGCTGTCACATTCTGAGCCGTAATGGGGGCAGCGCCGTTCAGGCGCGGAGAGATCGCGCGTTGTTGTAAAGCAACGATCGCCACCGCGGCAACGCCCGCAGCAACGGTGACTCCCGCCAGCGGCCGCCACCAGCGCGACACGTGCGCGGGCTGCGCGTGTGCCGGAGCCTGTGCCGGTTCGCCGTCGATGGCAAGATTCACGCGGGAGGCGAAACCCCGTGTCAGAATCTGCGACCCGGAGCCCCGCAGCGCCTCGCCGATGAGCGCATAGCGCCCAAAGCTCTCGCGCAATTCGCCATCTCGCGTCAGGCGCTTCAACAGCAGTTCCGTTTCGGTGTCCGGCAACTCTCCGTCGAGAAACGCCGAGACTTGTTCACGAATTTGTTCGCTCATGTGTCCTCGGGTCTTCCTAAGCCGCCATCAAAAATCGGGCGCAGCTTTTTGTCAATCGCTTCTCGCGCCCTAAAGATCCGCGAGCGCACCGTACCCACGGGGCAATCCATCGTCTGGGCAATATCCTCGTAACTCAAGCCCTCCAGCTCGCGCAGCACGATGGCGGTGCGCAGGTCCTCAGGCAGGTTTTCGATCGCCCGATTCACAGTTTCCCGGATCTCGTCGGTGAGCAGCAACCCTTCCGGCGTTTCGGATTCTGCCAGACGGGCATGCAGATCGTATTGCTCCGGGTCCTGCAAATCCAAATCGTAGTCCATCGGCCGCCGTTTGGTTGCGACCAGCGCGTTCTTAGCGGTGTTGATCGCGATTCGGTAAAGCCAGGTATAGAAAGCGCTATCGCCGCGAAACGACTGCAGCGCGCGGAACGCCTTCACGAAAGCTTCTTGTGCGATGTCTTCGGCCTCAGTTGCATCGTGCACATAACGCATGATCAGCTTCAGCACCTTGTGCTGGTATCGCAGAACCAATAAGTCGAACGCCGCGCGCTCGCCGCGCTGGACTCTTTCGACCAGTTTGAGGTCACTCTCCTCGACGCTCATGGGTGATCACAAACTGGCGAGCGTAAACCTACGCCTGTCGCGATAGACCGGTCGCGGACGGAAAAGTTCGACAATTCCCGCCCGGAGACGATTAAACGTGAATTTGCGCACACGATAGATTCTATCAGCCGCTCGAGGGCAGGTTAGCGCCCGGTAGACGGGCCGGCGGTAATTCGTTCGATCAGGACCGCGAGGTGCTCAGGGGGCCGGACCTGCCCCAAACAATAGGCGTAAATGAGCGGGTCCTGGATTTCCAGCAGCCCCCGAAATGCATCCTGCTCTTCGGCGGGCGCCGCGCAAAACCGCTCATCCAGGTAGCGAGCCAGCAAGATATCGAGCTCTTTCATTCCCCGCCGGCAGCGCCAGCGCAGTCTGCCCACATCCGGAGGCATTAATAACGCCGATGCAGCATCATTTGCTTGATCTCGGCTATCGCCTTGGCGGGATTCAGGTCCTTGGGGCAGGCTTCGGTGCAGTTCATGATGGTGTGGCAGCGATACAGCCGAAAGGGATCTTCCAGGTTGTCCAGGCGCTCGCCCGCCGCCTCATCGCGCGTGTCGACGATCCAGCGATACGCTGCCAGCAACGCCGCCGGGCCCAAATAGCGCTCGCTATTCCACCAATAGCTCGGACAACTGGTGGAGCAGCAAGCGCAAAGTATGCATGCAGAGGGCCGATCCACCTTTTCTTGATCCTCCTTGGATTGCAGCCGCTCACCGTCCGGCGGCGGCGGCGTGCGGGTTTGCAGCCAGGGCTTGATCGAAGCGTATTGGGCGTAGAAGTTGGTGAGGTCGGGCACCAGGTCCTTGACGACAGGCAAATGCGGCAATGGGTAGATCCTGATGTCGCGTTTGACGTCGGCGCAGGCGCTGATACAGGCCAGCGCATTCTTGCCGTCGATGTTCATCGCACAGGAACCGCAGATGCCTTCGCGGCAGGAGCGGCGAAAGGTCAGGGTGGTGTCGATTTCATTCTTGATCTTGATCAATGCGTCCAGGACCATCGGACCGCAGTGATCCATGTCCAATTCGTAGGTGTCGAGCCGTGGATTTTCATTGGTATCGGGGTCGAAACGATAAATCTTGAAGACGCGGATATTGCCTGCGCCGGCGGGCGCCTTATAGACCCGGCCCTCCTTGCGGATTTTGGAATTGGGCGGAAGAAAAAACTCAGCCATCAATGCTCCTCAGTAGGTCCGCGCCTTTGGGGGAAACGATTCGACCTCGTCGGTCAAGGTATTCAAATGCACGGGCCGGTAGTCAAACCGGCTGTTGCCCGAAGCGTCGACCCAGCAAAGCGTGTGCTTCAGCCACTTCTGATCATCTCGATTCGGAAAGTCCTCGCGGGCTTGCGCACCGCGACTTTCCTTGCGATTTTCGGCCGAATGCAGCGTGGCGATCGCCTGGACCAGCAGATTGTCCAGTTCCAAGGTCTCGATCAGATCGCTATTCCAGATCAAGGAACGATCGCTGACCTTGACGTCCGAAAATGAAGCGAAAACCTCCGCCAACTTGCGCTTGCCGTCATTCAATGTCTCGGCGGTGCGAAACACCGCCGCGTCGCTTTGCATCACGCGCTGCATGTTCAAGCGGATGTCCGCGGTGCGCTGCGAACCATTGGCATGACGCAACTTATCCAGCCGTTCCACGGCGGGCGCGGCCGCATCCGGCTTAAGGGCTCGATGCGCCGTTCCCGGCCGCACCGCACGGGCGCAATGCTGGGCGGCCTCGCGACCAAATACCACCAAGTCGAGCAGGGAGTTCGATCCCAGGCGATTGGCACCATGCACCGATACGCACGCCGCCTCACCGATCGCCATGAGACCCGGTACCAGCTTCTCCCCCTCCGCGCTGCGCGTCACCGCCTCCCCATGCACGTTGCAGGGTATGCCGCCCATGTTGTAGTGGACCGTGGGCAGCACCGGGATCGGCTCCTTGTTGACATCGACGCCGGCAAAAATGCGCGCGGTTTCGGCGATTCCCGGCAGCCGCTCCTTGATGACCGCGGGACCCAGGTGTTCCAAATGCAAATCGATGTGATCCTTGAGCTTGCCGACTCCCCGGCCCTCGCGGATTTCCACGGTCATCGCGCGGCTGACGACGTCCCGGGACGCGAGGTCCTTGGCGTTGGGCGCGTAGCGCTCCATGAATCTTTCGCCCGTGGAATTGGTTAGATAGCCGCCCTCCCCGCGGGAGCCTTCGGTGATGAGGCAGCCGGCCCCATAGATGCCCGTGGGATGAAATTGCACGAACTCCATGTCCTGCAAGGGCAGGCCCGCCCGCAGCGCCATACCTCCGCCGTCACCCGTGCAGGTGTGCGCCGAAGTGCATGAGAACCAAGCCCGCCCATAGCCGCCGGTCGCCAGAATCACCTGGTGCGCGCGAAAGCGGTGCAGTTTGCCCTCCGACATGTCGAGCGCAATCACGCCCCGGCATTCGCCATTTTCCATAATGAGGTCGAGCGCGAAATACTCGATGAAGAAATTGGCCTCGTGCTTCAGGGACTGCTGATAGAGCGTGTGCAACATGGCATGGCCGGTGCGATCCGCCGCCGCGCAGGTCCGCTGGGCAATTCCTTTGCCGAAGTGAGTCGTCATGCCGCCGAACGGCCGCTGATAAATTCGTCCGTCCTCGGTGCGCGAAAAAGGCACGCCGTAATGTTCAAGCTCGATGACAGCGGCCGGTGCCTCCTTGCACATGAACTCGATGGCATCTTGATCGCCCAGCCAATCCGAGCCCTTGACGGTGTCATACATGTGCCAGCGCCAATCATCGGCGCCCATGTTGCCGAGCGCGGCGGAGATGCCGCCTTGCGCGGCGACCGTATGGCTGCGCGTCGGAAACACCTTGGTCAAGCAGGCGGTCGACAAACCCGCCTCGGCCAGACCAAACGTCGCGCGCAATCCCGCGCCGCCCGCGCCGACGACGACCACATCGTAGCTGTGATCGACGAATTTGTAGTCGCTCATGGTCGGGAGAACCCGAACACAACACGAAAAATCGCAAACATCGCGGCACCGCCGGCCAGCACGTACAGAAATCGTAGGGTCATGAGACTGAGCACTTTCATGCCGCTCGAATGGACATAGTCCTCGATGATCACCTGGGTGCCGAGATAGGAGTGATAGCAGAGCACCGCGACCAGCAGCACCGACAGAAACCCGGTGATCGGAACCGACAGCCAGGTTCGCACGGTTTCGTATTCGAAATCCGGCAACGTCAACAGCGAGAACACGAACCATAGGGTGAGCGGAACGAGCGCAACCGCGGTGACTCTTTGCGCCCACCAATGCGCCGTGCCGTCTTTGGCAGAACCTAATCCCAACACGCGGTTCAAGGGGCTGCGCAAACTCATGACAGCCGCGGCCACACCCAAGCGGCCACACATAGCGTCAAGGCTATCGCTCCGAGCACCGCGAGCCAGCCGCTGACATGCCTCGGCGTGCGCTCGAAACCTTTGCCGGCATCCCAAAACAAATGGCGCACGCCGTTCAGCAGGTGAAACAAGAATGAGAACGTCCATCCCAACAGGATCGTGAGACCGAGAGGACTTGCGAGCAGCCGCACGGCGGCGGCGTACGAACCCGGTCCTCCCGCCAGAGACACGTACCAATAGCTCAAGGCGATTAACCCTAAGGCCAGCGCCGCGCCGGTCAAGCGATGCAGGATCGACAGCGTGTTGCCGATTTGCCAACGATACAGCGAGGCATGTGGAGAAGTGGGACGGCCGCGTGCGCTCAACACGACGCTCCTTGCGGCCCAACCCGTAAGCGCCATGCGCGCCTAGAAATCGATGCAGCGGCCACGGAGTTCCCAATCGCCGAAACGCGTCGGCTCCGGGCCCTCGCGTCCGCCGATTTCAAGCGGCGGGCTTGCGGCGGGCGCCGGCTCCGCATTCTCGAGCGGCAGCGAAGGCAAAGATTCTTCTGGAGTCGACATCACAGATGAAAGTTTGCCAGAAAAAAGGGCTGAACGGTGCAATCGACGGGGGTTGACATCGCGGAGGCTGCTCCCATCTCATATATAATGACTATCGACTCCGCATCGTCAGGCCGTTTGACGCATCTAGGGATCCTGCGCTTCACCGGCGCCGACGCATTGAGCTTCTTGCAGGGCCAAGTGTCCAACGACACGCAGCGACTGACCGAGAGCACTCCCGTGTTGGCCGCTTATTCGACGGCACAGGGCCGTGTACTCGCACTCATATATCTGTTGCCGCATTCGAGCGGTGTGGTTGCGATACTGCCGCGTGAAATTCTGGCCGCGACCATGGAACGTATGCGCAGATTCATATTGCGCGCAAAAGTGCGCATCGAGGACGCCGCGGATAGCTTGGTGGTGGCAGGTCATGCCGGCGCAACCCTCGAGACGAGTTCTCGCTATCTCGAACAGGACGGCGTCGGCATGGCGCCGGTGGGGCCCGATGCGAATCGGCGCTGGATCATCGGGCCGCCCGAGAAGATTGCGGCACCGGCGGATGCCGCCGCCGCGAAACGCATCGAAGATGAATGGCGGCTGGCCGACATTCGCGCCGGCCTGCCGCAGGTCTATGCGGCGACGAGCGAGGCGTTTGTCGCGCAGATGCTCAATCTCGACTTGCTCGACGGAATCAGCTTCACCAAGGGCTGCTACACCGGGCAAGAAATCATCGCCCGCACGCAGCACTTGGGAAGGATCAAGCGCCGACTTTTCCGCTTAGGCTTGCCGTCCGGCGCATGGACGGTCGGGCAGGCGTTGCGTTTGGTCGATGGCCGTCAAGGACGATTGACCGAAGTGATCGAGAGCCACGGGCGCACCGAGGCGCTCGCGGTGCTCAGCGTCGAAGCGAGTTCTGCCGGCGGTGGCGACGATTCGCCGGGTGAGTTCCTGGTGGACGCCGCGGAATTGCCGCTGCCGTACTCGTTACTCGGGCCGCATGTGCGGGAATAGCAGCACATCGCGGATCGAGGGCGAGTTCGTATACAGCATCACCAGTCGATCAACACCCAAGCCTAGGCCCGCGGTTGGCGGCATGCCGTATTCCAGAGCGCGCACATAGTCCGCGTCGTAGAACATCGCTTCTTCATCGCCCGCGTCTTTGCGTGCGACCTGATCCTTGAAGCGCTGTGCCTGATCCTCCGCATCGTTTAACTCGGAAAAGCCGTTCGCCAGCTCGCGGCCGCCGATGAAAAATTCCCATCGATCGGTGATGAAAGGATCTTGATCGTTGCGCCGTGACAAGGGCGAGACCTCCGCCGGATATGCATAAGCAAAGGTAGGCTGGATCAGCGTGTGTTCACCTGTTTTCTCGAATATCTCGATTTGCAGTTTTCCGGGGCCATCGGCGGGCTTGTAGGGAATCTTCATCTGATCGCACACCCGGCGCAGGTACGAGGCATCGCGCAATGACATCGGATCCAGATCCGGATTGCTCGACAGAATGATATCTTCGATGCTCATGCGCGCGAAACTTTTCGAGAGGTCGAACTCGGTGCCTTGATAGAGCAGTTTGCGCGAACCAATCAAGCTGTCCGCGAGCCCTTGGAACAGCGTTTCAATCAGCTCCATGAGGTCCTGATAATCAGCATAAGCCTGATACAGCTCCAACATGGTGAATTCCGGGTTGTGCTGCGTCGAAACCCCCTCGTTGCGGAAATTTCGGTTGATTTCATAGACGCGCTCGAAGCCCCCAACGGTCAATCGCTTCAAATACAACTCGGGCGCGATGCGCAGATACATATTGAGGTCAAGCGCGTTGTGATGGGTCTTGAAGGGACGCGCCGCCGCACCGCCGGGAATCGGATGCAGCATGGGCGTTTCGACTTCGAGGAAGCCGCGCGAGTCGAGGAACGCACGCAAGTAGCGCACGATGGCGCTGCGCATCTCGAAGACGCGCCGGCTCTCTTCGTTCATGATCAGATCGACATAGCGGCGCCGATAGCGCATTTCCGTGTCGGCGATTCCATGCCACTTGTCGGGCAGCGGCCGCAGCGACTTGGTCAGCAGTAAGATCCTCTCGACGCGCACCGACAATTCGTTGGTTTTGGTGCGAAACAAAACTCCCTCGACGCCGAGCACATCACCGACATCCCAAGTTTTAAATTCATCATAAGAATCGCCGAGTGCACTGTGCTGCAGGAATATCTGGATGGCACCGCTCGAATCCTCCAGCTTGGCAAAACTGGCCTTTCCCATGACGCGCTTGGCGCGCATGCGGCCCGCCACGCTGACGCGAACGGCGGCGGCATCGAGTGCCTCAGCCGACTTCTCGCCGAAGGCGGTCAACAGGTCGCCCGCCAACGCACTGCGGCGAAAGCCGTTCGGGAAGGCGATGCCGCGCTCGCGCAGTCGCGCAAGCTTTGCGCGGCGCTCGGCGATCAAGTGATTTTCGTCGTTGTCGCTCATAAGTCTTAAGGTTACAGACCCTGCTTCAAACTGGCTTGCATGAATTCATCCAGCGCGCCGTCCAGGACCGCCGTGGTGTTGCCGATTTCGACGCCAGTGCGCAAGTCCTTGATGCGTGATTGGTCCAAAACATAGCTGCGGATCTGGTTGCCCCAGCTGACGTCCGACTTGGAGTCCTCGAGCACCTTGGCGGCGGCGTTACGCTTGTTGAACTCCAGCTCGTAGAGCTTGGCCTTGAGCATTTTCATGGCGGTGGAGCGGTTTTTATGCTGGCTGCGCTCGCCCTGGCAGGCCACGACGATGCCGCTCGGCATATGCGTGATTCGCACCGCCGATTCGGTCTTATTCACGTGCTGACCGCCCGCACCGCTCGATCGGTACACATCGGTGCGCAGGTCGGCGGGATTGATCTCGATATCGATATCATCGTCGACTTCGGGCGATACGAACACCGAGGCAAACGAGGTATGGCGCCGGTTGCCGGAGTCGAACGGCGATTTTCGCACCAGACGGTGAACGCCGGTCTCCGTGCGCAGCCAGCCGTAGGCGTAGTCGCCGATCATTTCGATGGTGGCGCCCTTGATACCCGCGACTTCGCCGGGGCTTTGATCGATGACTTCGGTCTTGAAGCCATGCGAGTCGGCCCACTTCAGATACATGCGCAGCAGCATGGCGGCCCAATCCTGCGCCTCGGTGCCGCCGGCGCCGGCCTGAATATCGAGGAACGCATTGTGCGAGTCCATTTTGCCGGGAAACATGCGCTGGAACTCGAGCCGTTCGACTTCCCTCGCCGACCGGCCGACATCGGCTTCGATCCCCGCAGCGGCGGGCATGTCGGACTCTTCCGCAGCCAGATCGATCAATTCGGCGGCATCGTTCAAGCTGCGCTTCAGATGATCCAACCCGATCACGACCTGCTCCAGCTTGGCGCGTTCCTTGCCGAGTTCCTGCGCCCGCTCCGGGTTGTCCCAAATGCCCGGCTGCTCGAGTTCCCGCGTTACTTCTTGTAAGCGCTCATTCTTATTGTCGTAATCAAAGATACCTCCTCAAGGAATCGGTGCGTTCCTCGAGATCTTTGATCGATCGCTTGATCTGGTTGATTTCCATGGCGGCGAATCCTAACACACTGATCACTCGGTCTTGACGTGCTGGCAATTGAGCTGCACGCGAGCGGTTCCGCGGTACTCGTTGATTTCGAGTCGATAGACCAGCTGTATGGTCGCGCCCCCGCTCAAGTCGGCATTTTCAGAAGGGCTGCCGATATAGCCGAAGGCGATCGCGTCGAGCGTCTCCGCGCCCAGGTGCGGCAGCCGCAGCCGCATTTTCATGTGCTTCTCGCCCACAATCCTTGCGTCCTCAACGATAAACGTGCCGTCGAATGCCGGTTCGGGAAATCCCTGACCCCAAGGTCCGGCGCTGCGCAGCGCCTCCGCGGTGCCGATGCAAAGCTCTTCGGCGCGGAGGGCGCCATCCGAGTAGATCGCGCCGCTCAACAATTCACGATTCGCACGCCGCGCGATTTCCGCGGCGAATGCCAGCTTGAAGGCGGGCAGATTGGATTCGCACAAAGAAAGACCCGCCGCCATGGCATGTCCGCCGAACCGGTCGATGAGGTCCGGCCGCTGGGCGGCCACGCTATCGAGGGCATCGCGAATATTGATGCCGGGAACCGATCGCGCTGAACCGCGCAATGAGCCGTCCTCGGCCCGCGCAAAGGCGATGACCGGCCGATGCAGCCGGTCTTTGATTCGTCCCGCGACCAATCCCACCACTCCTTGATGCCAACTCTCATCGAAAAGACAGATGCCGAGCGACTCGGCGGCTTCGCCCTCGCGCAAATCCTCAGCAAGCCCCACCGCTTCCAGCTGCATCCGTTGTTCGATTTCGCGCCGCTCTTCGTTGAGCTGCGCCAGCGTGGCCGCCAGGCGCTGCGCCTCCGGGAGCTCGTCCGCCAACAAGCACGCGATGCCGACGCTCATGTCCGTCAGCCGTCCCGCGGCATTCAATCGCGGCGCCACCGCAAAGCCCAAATCGGCGGCACAGAGGCGCTCCGCGTTGCGGCCGGCCGATTCGAGCAGCGCGCGAATGCCGGCAACGCAGCGACCGGCGCGGATGCGCTTGATGCCTTGGGAGACCAAGATTCGATTGTTGCGATCGAGGGCAACCATATCCGCAACGGTGCCGAGAGCCACCAAATCCAAGTAATCCGCCGCTCGGAAGCTTGCCTCGCCGAGTGCCTTGGCGAGCGCGGCCACCAGATAAAACGCCACGCCGACACCGGCCAGCGCGCGACTTCCGAATCGGCTGCCCGGCAGATTGGGATTCACAATCACTTCCGCGCGCGGCAGCACGGCGCCGGGCAGATGATGATCGGTCACGAGCACGGGCACGCCGATTTCGCGAGCCGCCTCCACGCCGGCAACGCTCGACACGCCATTGTCTACCGTCACGATCAACGATGGCGCACGCGTGGCCGCGAGCGCCACGATTTCCGGCGTCAAGCCGTAGCCAAAACGAAAGCGATTGGGGACCAAGAAATCAACGTGGGCGAAGTGCAAGGCGCGCAGCGCCCTGACGAGCAAGGCGGTGCTGGTGGCGCCATCGGCATCGAAATCGCCCACAACCAAGACCCGCCCGGCGGCGCGATGCGCCGCCAACAGCCGCGTCGCCGCATCAAGCCCTTCCAAAGACCCCACCGGCAACAGCCGCTCGAGCGACAAGTCCAGTTCAGAATCGTCGGCGATGCCGCGCGCCGCATAGACGCGCCGCAGTACCGGATGCAGATGCCCCGCGAAATCCGTAGGAGTCTCGTGAATGCGCCGGCGTATCTCCATAACCTTTTACTCGAATGACTCCCACCAGGGCTTTCTGCTGCGCCAAAATCGCCGCAGGCCGCGCGCCGTCACCGTGAAACACCGATCCGCCGCGCTGATCTCAAGTCGCGATATGCGGCGAGTGCGCAGCTTATCAGCCGCCGAATGCAGCCACCGCGATTCGACCGCCTGCCATGCTTCGCTGCCGGGAACGCATGCCACGGCAATGACAGCGCTCGGGAATTCTTCCTCCCGCGAAGGTTTAAATGCGTTGAAAAACAAATCGTCTCCCGCGGCCCAGCCCTGAACCTGCGGCAGAACAGTGACCGGCGCGCCGCCCCCCCAAAACCAAAGTCCGTTAACGGCCGGCAGATTCAGCTCCGCGCGGGCGCGATTTGCTTCATGTTCGAACAACCACATTTCCGTCTCACTGATCAATTGCTTGAGCCGCGCCGCATCCTCGCCTGCCGGCAGAAATTCTTCGATGTGCCGCTCCAACACCTTCTCCGGATCACGCGTCACGACATCGAGCGCGCGATCGAAAATACAAAAAAGCTGCCCCGAGCGCGCGGCCGTCATGCGGATTCCCGAGCCTTTCCACACCCGATTGAAATCCGACGCCAGAGTCAGAGCCCCCGCCTGCGTCAGCGTGAGGATGCCGTCCGCCGGCATGCGCACGTTGGACATCTCTGCCTGATAGCGGACCGGAGTCGCGACGCAAACCCACGCCGCATTCACCGCGCCCTGATCAGCGCAAAGCGCCGCGGCGGCGACGGCCGGCATGCAGGCCGCCTGCGGTGCGATCGCGCGAAACGCGTCGGCTCGCCAGTCGGCCACCGGCACCCAAGCGTCGGCCCGCGCAATCAATTGCTCCAGGAGCGGAACGCGGCGGCGCAAGCTGTCGCGCCCGGCAAACCGAAAATATTGGCTAGACACAAACGCTCCGGCGGCAATTTGAGTATCTTAAGCGCATGCGATTCGCCCAGGATTCAACTTCAGGCATCAATGTCATCCGCGCCTATGGAAATGGCGAGCTGCGAGTCAATGAGAGCGTCTATCGTGGCGCGGTCATCTTGAGCGCGGCAACGGTGATCGCCGCTGCGAACATTCATAATCTCGACGATCTGATCGGCATGGACGTCTCACGCACGCTTGCCCTCGAACCTGAGCTGGTGCTGCTCGGCACCGGCGCGCGTCAGATCTTTCCTCCGCCATCCTTCGGTGCTCAGTTCTTACGCGCCGGGATCGGGTTTGAGGTCATGGATACCGGCGCGGCATGCCGAACCTTCAATGTCTTGGTGGGAGAACAGCGCCGCGTTGCCGCGCTGTTGTTGGTGTGAAGCATTGAGAAAAAATAGCAGGGCGATAAGCGAAATACACAACCAAACTATTATCGAGAAATATTCTTCTTCTAATTGATCTTGTTGTTGTTTTTCGATTAACCGTGTAAGCCTAGCGCCCCGCAATGGATCTTCCCGACGGGTCGCAGTTAAACATACGGAATTCTCTGTCGCAAGTCCCCGACAACTTTAATTAATCTACGACATTTAACAAATTCATATAGTTACAGTAGTAACAGAGATCTTACTTCACATACGGTAAGAACCTCAGCGGATCGACCGGCTTGCCGTCGCGGCGAATTTCAAAATACAGCACCGGCTTACCCGGCGCACCCTCACCCATGTGGCCGATCACCTCGCCCAAGGATACCTCTTGGCCCTAGTGCACTAGCGATTCGCGATTGTGCGCATAAGCGGATAGCCAACTCTCGCCGTGCTTGATGATGATCAGATTTCCGTAGCCTCGAATGCCGCTCCCGGTGTAGACCACACGTCCGGCCGAGGCCGCATGGATGTCCTGGCCCAACTGTCCGGACAGCAGTATTCCGCCGCCGGGAACGGGGCGCGGTGCAGCGGATCGATCCGTGGGCCAACCCCAATTGATCCCTGTGGCACTCAGCGCTCCGCGAACCGGTGGTGGTGCCTTCGAGGCCGACGGCGGTGGGCGCGTTGGCGGGGGTACCGCCGAACGGCGAGGTGCCAAGATCAGCGTCTCGCCTACCGTGATATGAAAGTCGCTTCCGATATTGTTCCAGCGCGCCAGGTCGTGAAAATCGAGACCATAGCGCCAGGCGATGCTGTAGAGCGTGTCCTGAGGCCTGACCACATACACCTGTTGAGTGTCCGCCGCCGTATCCGCACAACCGTGCAGCAGACCACACAGCCCGAGCCACAGCCCGAGCCCCAAAGCGCAAATCAGGCTCCTAACGCTGCAACCCGGAGACCAGCGGAACAAAGCTCACCGCGCCCAACGACTGGCGGTCAATCCGGGTTTCGCCCTTGGTGTAGCGGAACAGCTCCTGCTTTCCTTCGGCCCCGACCGGCGCGATCAAGCGACCGCCGATCCTCAACTGCTCGAAGAGTGCGGGCGGCACGGTGTGCGGTGCGGCCGTCAGCAAGATGCCGTCAAAGGGCGCGCGCGCAGCCCACCCGATATTTCCGTCGTCATGTCGAAAGTTGACGTTACGAATTCGCAGCTCTCGCAGCGTGCGCCGCGCTCGCCCCAGCAAGGGAGCAATTCTTTCGATGGTGTAAATCTCCGTCACCAACGGCGAGAGCACGGCCGTCTGGTAGCCGCATCCGGTGCCGATTTCCAGCACCCGCGGCGCCTCCGCTGCCGCCAGCAGCGCCTCAGTCATCTTTGCCACCACGAAGGGCTGTGAGATGGTTTGGCCGAACCCGATCGGCAGCGCCGTGTCCTCATAGGCACGACTGGCCAACGCCTCGTCCATGAATAGATGGCGAGGCACGCTGCGGATTCGATCTAGGACTCGTTGATCGGCAATACCCTGCTCCTGCAATCGCTGCACCAGGCGCTCGCGGGTCCGCGCCGAGGTCATGCCGATACCGCTGAGGCGCGGGCCTTCCATAAAATTACTCAATCTCGAGCCATCGTTTGAGATCGTCAAGAGCCGCATGTCGCGTCAAGTCAATTTGCAACGGCGTGACGGAAGCGTACCCCTCGGCCACGGCGTGAAAGTCTGTGCCAGGACCCGCATCCTGTCCGGCACCGGCGTTTCCCACCCAATAGACTTCGCGGCCGCGCGGGTCCGTCGCCCTGACGATGGGCTTCGCGCGGTGCCGGTTGCCGAGCCGCGTTACCTTGATGCCGCGCAGTTGCCCGTCCGGCAGGTCTGGAACATTGACATTCAGGATGACCGGGCCCTCCTCCGAACCCTGCAAAGGATGCTGCGCGACGCGCTGCACGAGCTGCGCCGCCACCCGCGCGGCGCTCGCAAAATTGCGCGGGCTGTCCTGCGTCAGGCAGAGCGATACCGCGACGGCGGGCAGACCGAGAAAACGACCTTCGACCGCGGCGGCGACAGTTCCCGAGTACAGCGTGTCATCACCCAGATTCGCGCCGTCATTGACCCCGGTGACCACGATGTCGTGCTCGAAATCGAACAACCCTGAAATCGCCAAGTGCACGCAGTCGGTCGGCGTGCCATTGACATAGTAAGCATCGACATCGTAACGCACGGCTCGCACCGGTACATCCAGGGTCAGCGAATTGCTCGCTCCGCTGCGGTTTCGATCAGGCGCCACAATCGTTACTGCGCCGAGCGGTTTGATCGCTTCTCCGAGTGCCGCCAGGCCTTCGGCGCGGTAGCCGTCGTCATTGGAAAGAAGGATCTTCACTACTTAACAGTCTGCGCCGCACTGGCGGGTGCCTCGCGGACTATACTGGATCCATGAGCAAAAAGCGCACACCTGAACCGCAGGCCGCGGGCGATTCGGCCGACGCCGCGACGTTTCGTACGGCGATGCGCGACGTCAAGCCGCTGGCAGCTCATCCGCCTGGTTTCCCGCGCCATGTCCCGCCGGCGCTGTCTCGCCGTGCGCGCATTCGGCCGCCGCGGCCGGAAGCGGCCGATGCCCTCGATGAGATCATGCCATTGATCGCCACCGCCGCCGGCGAGGATGCCGCCGCATCCCTGTCGTTTAAACGCGGTGGCGTACGCGATCAGGTGATGCGCCGATTGCGGCGCGGCTTGATCCCCAGCGAGGATGAGCTCGATCTTCACGGGCTGAATCAGACGGAAGCGCGCGATTGCCTCGCGGACTTCATCGCGCATAGCCGCGATGCCGGTCGCCGCTGCGTAAGAGTGGTGCACGGCAAAGGCTATCGCTCCGGAGCGCGCGGACCGATTCTGAAGACTGCGGTAAACCTCTGGTTGCGCCGGCATTTGGACGTCATGGCATTCACCTCCGCCAAGGCGATTGATGGAGGGACCGGAGCTGTCTACGTCTTGCTTCGCGCCTGAATGCTGCTGCGCACCTTCAGGAACTTAACATTTCGCATCGAATCAAATATGCGTATGCGAAGGAGATTTCCATGAACACTCCATTGTTACTGCCCGCGTTGGTTTGCGCGGCTGCCGCCTTGAGCGCCTGCAACCTGATGGCCGATAGCGACTGGCATCACGCGACGGTTGCCAACACCATTGCCGGCTATGCAGCATTTCTTCAGGAACATCCGCGCAACAAGCACGCCGACAATGCCCGCGGCCGCATTCTTGCGCTGCGGGACGACCAAGCTTGGAGCGCCGCGCAGGCAAACAACAGCATCGCGGGATATGACGGATACCTGAAGGCGTGGAGCGGCGGCGTGCATGCCGGAGACGCGAAATATCAGATCACGGCTTTGCAGCGCGCGCCGGCTTGCGCGACGCTTGAAGCACATCAGAGCCGCAAACCCGTTCAGGGAGTCAGCGCGGATTCGCCGCCGGCGTCCTTGAGCGCGAACTGAGGATTCGCGAGCTTGTCGAGGTCGGGCCTGAAGCGCTTTGCTATGAGCGTGCGCGCGGCCATATAGTCTTTTGAATGGTTGATCGCCTCGACGGCCAGCAATTCTCCTCCCCTGAGATAGCAGACGCTGAAACTGCGGGTGGCCGGATCACCGCGCGTCAATTGCTGATCGTGGCCTTGCGACAATCCGGCTATGAGCAGTTTGTTGTCGTACTGATCGGACCAAAACCAAGGTACCCGCTCGTATGCAACGCGCCGCTCCAAAATGTTAAGAGCCGCCACTTTGCTCTGCTCAAAGGCATTGTCGACCGATTCGAGCCTTACTCGGGATTGATAGCGCGGCGAAAAATAATTGGTGCAATCACCGGCGGCGAAAATCGCAGGGTCGCTGCTTCGGCAAGTTTCATCCACGACGATGCCGTTGTCGCACGTGAGGCCGGCATCGGCGGCCAATTGCGTATTGGCTATCGCGCCAACGCCCACCACCAATAGATCCGCCGGGTGCGTACTGCCATCGGCGCAAATCACCGTCTCGACCCGGCCGTTTCCCGCAAAACGCACGACGCGGGTGTTACATATGATCTTGACCCCCTGAGTGCGGTGCTCGTGCTCAAAGTACTCTGAAACATTCGACGCCACGACCCGGTTCATGACGCGATCCGCCATTTCCAGGACCGCGACTGCGCAGCCCATCTCGCGTGCCGTCGCCGCGATTTCCAAGCCGATATAGCCGCCGCCGACGACGATCACGCGCGCTCCCGGTTTCAGGCCCTCCCGAATGGCGGCGGCATCATCGACGTTGCGCAAATAATGCACTCCGGCAAGATCAGAACCCGGGCAACTCATGCGCCGCGCCGATGCGCCAATACACAACAAGAGACGGTCGTATTGGATTTCCTCTCCGTTCGACAGCGCGACGCGGCGCGCAGCGGCGTCGATGCGGGTTGCGCGAACGCCGAGCTTGAGCTCGACCGCATGTTCGTCGTAGAAGGCGCGATGCCGGAACAGCAGCCGTTCGGCCGTCATCTCACCGGACAAGAATTTCTTCGACAGCGGCGGCCGCTGATACGGCAACATGCGCTCGTCGCAGATGAGGACCAGACGCCCCGGGAATCCTTCGCGGCGCAGCGTGTCGACGGCTTGGGCGCCCGCTTGTCCGCCCCCAACGATGACAACCGTCGAAATCATGACGGCCATATTAGCGCATGCGTGCGCAACCTAAGCCGCGACTAGCGTCGGCGCCGATTACCCAGGTATACTAAATCCGCATGAATTCGCACTGATATGTGAATATCGGATAACAGATATCGGGTCGGCAATTGGATCTCAAACAGCTCGAATACTTTCGCCACGTTGCGGAACTCGGCAGCTTTACCAATGCCGCCGCTTTCCTATCGGTTGGCCAACCGACCTTGAGCCGCCGGATCGCGGATCTTGAATTGGAATTCGGCCAGGACCTATTCGATCGCAATGGACGCGGCGTGGTGCTCACGCAGGCGGGTTGTCAGCTCCTCGAGCACACTCGCGGCATCCTCATGCAGGTCGGGCGTGCTCGCCAAGAATTGGAGACTGCGCGCAGCGGCGATACCGGCCATATCACCCTCGGGCTGCCCTCGAGTCTCGGCAACATCGTAACCGTCCCATTGGTCAAAGCATTCGGCAAAGCCTTGCCGAAATCCCGGCTGGCGTTCTCGGAAGGCCTGTCCGCCTATATTCTGGAACGCTTGAGTGTCGGCCGAATCGATTGCGCCCTCGCCTACAATGCCACTGCCTCCGAAGACTTCGAGGTGACACCGCTGCTCGACGATCAGTTATTTCTGATCGCGTCCGCGGCCCGAACCAAGAAAAATCCGGCATCCATATCCTTGAGCGAACTGGCCGACTATCCACTGGTCATTCCCGGCCGTCCTCATGCGAACCGCATGACGGTGGAACACGCACTGTCGAATATCGGCAAGAAGATTCAGATCGCCCATGAAGTCGAATGCATAGCCGCGATCGTCGATCTGGTGCGCCAAGGCCACGGCTTCGGGGTCCTATCGCTCAATGCGATCAAATCCTCGCCCTGGGCCGCGCATATCCTGATCAAGCCCATCTTGAATCCGACGCTGACCTTTCCGCTATCGATCGTGACATCGACGAGGCGCCCGAAGAGCGCGTTCATGCGCAAGGCAATTGCACTGATAGGTAACGTCGTGCGCGACGAAATCGGGCAGAATTTGGGCAAAATGCCGCGACATCTCAAGGATCGGCAAGCCGCGAACCGGCGGGCACGCTAACGTGAATCCAAAGACCTTCGACAACGTGAACTTGAATCTGCTGGTGATCTTCGCCGTGCTGATGCGTGAAAGATCGGTTACCCGCGCCTCGAAGATACTCATGATTTCGCAGCCTGCGGTCAGCCACGCGCTCAAGCAGCTGCGTGCCCTGTTTGCCGATCCGTTATTTACGCGCAGCAGTACCGGCGTCAATCCGACCCAGCACGCTCAGGTCGTTCACAAGGACCTGCTGATATCGCTCGAGGCGATCGAAGCGATTTTGAATAAACGCAGTCAAGAACCTTCCCTCAGCCAGACAACAACACTGAGGCCATCGCCGCGAGACCTTCCTGGCGGCCGATAAATCCCAGGCGCTCGGTCGTGGTTGCCTTGATGTTGATGGCCGTCGCCGCAACTTGTAAGTCTTGCGCCAGATTCGCCGCCATGGCGCTGCGATGCGCCCCGATTCGCGGCGCCTCCGCGAGCACCGTGATGTCCGCGTTGACCAGGCGCAATCCCGCCGATTTCATACGCTCCGCCACGACGCGCAAAAACACCCTGCTGTCGGCGCCGCGGTAGCGCGGATCACTATCGGGAAAATGCCGGCCGATGTCGCCGTCCCCCATGGCGCCGAGCAGTGCGTCGCACAGCGCGTGAATGACCACATCGCCGTCCGAGTGCGCGACGATGCCCTGTGCATGGGTAATGCGTACGCCGCCCAGAACAACGTGATCGCCCGCGCCGAAGGCGTGTACGTCTACTCCCTGTCCGATTCGCATTTGGCTGCTCTCTCCCATCTTGAGTATCGCCGCTGCCACCTCTAAATCCTCGGCGCGCGTCACCTTGATATTGAACGGTGAGCCTGGAACCAGCACGGCACGAATGCCGAGGCGCTCCATCGCCTGTGCCTCGTCGGTTACTGCCAGCCCCTCGCGTGCCGCATCCTCGAGCGCCGTGCGCAGCTGCGCGTACGCAAACACCTGCGGGGTGAGTGCGCGCCAAAGGCCGGCACGATCAACGGTCTCGAGCCCGCCCGCGCGCTCCCGCTTCACGGTATCCACAATCGGAGCCGCCAATACGGCGCCACGGATCTCCTCTGCGCCGCCGATCTCCCCTGCGTTGCCGATTTCCCCTTCGGCGCCACGCGGATTTTTTTCCAGCGCATCGCACAGCGCGCTGATGTCTCTGGCGTGGAGGCACGGCCGCGCCGCGTCGTGCACCAGGATCCAATCGTCTGCCTGCGCCGACGGGGCCAGGTACGCCAAGCCGTTCAACACCGATTCCTGCCGATGCGCCCCGCCGATGGTACTCAGCAACTTGGGCGAATCAAGATTTCGCGCCACATCGCTCCAGCGTCCATCGCCCGCGGCCAGCACCACCACGATGCCCTGGATGCGAGGCTCGCCCAGCAGAGCGCGCAGCGACCACTCGAGCACGCTGCGCCCTAACAGCGGCGTGTATTGTTTTGGAATGCCTGGGCCGGCGGCGGTGGCGAAGCGCTCGCCGCGGCCTGCCGCAGGAACGATGGCCCAGAGTCGGCGCGCTGCCCGCACGCTCATTGCGCGCGGGCGGTTACGGGCGCGGCGGGTGCTGCGGGAGCCGGCGTATTGGCTCTCACGACTTGATAGAAAGTTTCGCTCGCTGAGACCATTCCCAGCTCGCTGCGGGCGCGCTCTTCGAGCGCCGTGAGACCGGTCTTGAGGTTCGACACTTCAGCGCTCAGCTGCCGATTGCGTTCGGCCTGCTCCACGTTGGCCGCTCGCTGTGTCTCGACCGACGCCCTGAGCCCGGAAACCTCGCGCAATCCTTTATCCGAGAACCAGAGTCGACCCTGGAGCAGGATCAGTATGATGACCAGTACGGCCGCGAAAATCCTCATGGGGACAGGAGCTTAGCATGAACTCTTAAGAAATTGGAACCGATAATGCGCGCATGCCCGCGTAGGATGCTTTCGCGCCCAGCTCGGCTTCTATCCGCAACAGCTGATTGTATTTGGCGATTCGATCCGAGCGCGACATGGAACCGGTTTTGATCTGCGTCGCCGTGGTTGCCGCTGCGATATCCGCGATGGTGGCATCCTCGGTTTCCCCGGAGCGGTGCGATACGACCGCCGCATACTTCGCTTTGAACGCCATATCGATGGCGGCCAAAGTCTCCGTCAGGGTGCCGATTTGATTCGGCTTGATGAGAATGGCATTGGCGATGTTCTTGGCTATCCCTTCGGCGAAGATCTTGGTGTTGGTCACAAACAGATCATCGCCCACCAACTGCACCTTGCGCCCCAGTCTGCGGGTGAGAATGGCCCATCCGTCCCAATCTCCCTCGCTCATGCCGTCCTCGACGGTGACGATGGGATACTTTGCAACCAATCCCGCCAGATAGTCGGCGAACTCGGATGAATTGAACTTGCGTCCCTCGCTCTCGAGCTGGTACACGCCATCCTTGAAGAATTCCGTGCTGGCCACATCGAGTCCCAGATAAATGTCCTTGCCTGCGCGGTAGCCGGCCTTGTCGATGGCTTCCAAGATCGTCGTGATCGCCGCTTCGTTGGAGGGCAGGTCCGGGGCGAATCCGCCCTCATCGCCCACCGCGGTGTTCAATCCCTTGGCATGCAAAACCTTTTTCAGGGTGTGAAACACTTCGGCGCCGTAGCGCACCGCCTCGGAGAATGACGGCGCCCCCAAGGGAAGAATCATAAATTCCTGGATGTCGACGCTGTTGTCGGCATGGGCGCCGCCGTTGATGATATTCATCATGGGCACCGGCAGCGTCAGATCGCCGCTGCGGGCGAGATGCCGGTAGAGAGGTAGGCCTTGGTCGGTCGCGGCCGCATGAGCCGCCGCCAGCGACACCGACAAAATCGCATTCGCGCCGAGGTTCGATTTACTTTCCGTCCCGTCCAATTTGATCATCTTGGCATCGAGCGCGGCTTGATCTGAAGGATTTAAGCCCATGACGGCGTCGCGGATCGCTCCATTGACCGCCCCCACGGCCTTCAGTACGCCCTTGCCGCCGAAGCGCTTCATATCGCCGTCCCGCAACTCAACCGCCTCACGCGAGCCGGTTGACGCACCCGAGGGCACCGCGGCGCGGCCGATCGTGCCGGAGTCCAGCACCACGTCCGCTTCGACAGTTGGGTTGCCGCGGGAGTCGATGATTTGGCGGCCGCGAATATCGACAATTCGACTCATAACAATGATTCCTCGAAGGGTTGTCTCTTCACCGCGCTGTCCAACTCCTTGAGCGTGCTAAGAAGCGGTCTCATGCGATCCAGCGGCCAGGCGTTCGGGCCGTCCGACAGCGCCTTGGCGGGATTCGGGTGTGTTTCCATGAAAATTCCCGCGACACCGGCGGCGACGGCGGCCCGCGCCAACACGGGCACGAATTCCCGCTGCCCGCCCGATGCGTCGCCCTGTCCGCCGGGGAGCTGAACCGAGTGCGTTGCGTCGAATACCACGGGACATCCCGTGCCGCGCATGACGGCCAGGGAGCGCATGTCCGACACCAGATTGTTGTAGCCGAAGGAGAATCCGCGCTCGCATACCAGGATGTGCGCATTGCCGGTGGAGCGCGCCTTGTCGACCACGTTTTGCATTTCCCAGGGAGACAGAAACTGCCCTTTCTTGATGTTCACGGGCTTGCCTTGCGAACAGGCGGCCACGATGAAATTCGTCTGTCGGCAGAGGAAGGCCGGCGTCTGCAGAACGTCGACCACCGCGGCAACCTCATCGAGCGGCGTATCTTCATGCACGTCCGTCAAGACCGGCACACCGATCTGATCGCGGACCTTGGCGAGGATCTTTAGGCCTCCCTCGAGTCCCGGCCCGCGGAAACTCGCGCGCGAGGAGCGATTCGCTTTGTCGAATGACGCTTTGAAGATGAAGGGGATCTTGAGCGCGCCGGTCATTTCCTTGAGGCGCCCGGCGACTTCGATCACCAAGGCCTCGCTCTCGATGACGCAGGGACCGGCAATCAAGAAGAACGGGCGATCTTGCCCGACCTCGAAGGACGTCAGCTTCATGCGCTCATGCGGTGGCGCGGCCCGGCTGCAACGAGGCCCGGAATTCGCGTGCCGCTCTTACAAAGCCCGTAAACAATGGGTGCCCATCGCGAGGCGTGGAGGTGAATTCCGGATGAAATTGACTGGCCACGAACCAAGGATGGCCGGGCAGCTCGATGAATTCCACCAACCCGTCGGCCGAAAAGCCCGAGAAGCTCAAGCCCGCCGCCGACAACTCATCCAGATAATGATTGTTGAATTCGTAGCGATGGCGGTGTCGTTCGAAAATCGACTCCCTGCCGTACAGTGATCGCGCCAATGATCCTGGAATCAGCTTGGCCTCTTGTGCGCCCAGCCGCATGCTGCCGCCTAGGTCCGACTTCTCGTCGCGGACCTGTTGGCCGCGCTCCAGATCCTGCCATTCGGTGATCAAGGCAATCACCGGATGATTGGTGGCGCGGTCGAACTCGGTGCTATTCGCGCCTTTCAGCGCGAGCACATTGCGCGCGTACTCGATGATGGCGAGCTGCATGCCTAGGCAAATGCCGAGATAGGGAATGCCGTTCTCGCGCGCGTAGCGAATCGCCTGGATTTTGCCTTCGATGCCACGGTCGCCGAAGCCGCCGGGCACCAGGATCGCATCCATTTTTTGCAGCGCCGAGGCACCCGAGCGCTCGATATCCTGCGATTCGAAATAGTGGATATTCACGCGCGTACGCGTCTTGATGCCGCCGTGCATCAGTGCTTCGTTCAAGGAAATATACGAGTCGCGAATCTGCACGTATTTTCCGACCATGCCGATGTCGACCACGGCCTCCGGATTCTGCTTGGCGGAAACCACGGCCCGCCACTCGGAAAGATCGGTCGGCGGGGCATTCAAGCGCAGCTTGTCGACAACGATGTCGTCAAGATCCTGTTCGTGCAGCAGCATCGGGATCTTGTAGATATCATCGGAATCCACTGCCGAAATCACGGCCCGCTCTTCGACATTGGTGAACAGAGCAATCTTGCGGCGCTGCTCATCGGGAAGACTCTGCGAACAACGGCACAATAAAATATCCGGCTGAATGCCGATGCCGCGCAGCTCCTTGACCGAATGCTGCGTGGGCTTGGTTTTGATCTCGCCGGCGCCGCCGAGGATCGGCACCAAGGTCAAATGCATGTACAGCACTTTGTCGCGCCCAAGTTCGACGCCCATTTGGCGTATGGCCTCGAGAAACGGCAGCGATTCGATGTCGCCGACCGTGCCGCCGATCTCCACCATGCACACGTCCGAATCCCCCGCTCCCATGCGAATGCGGTGTTTGATTTCATCGGTGATGTGCGGAATGACCTGCACCGTCGCGCCCAAATAATCGCCGCGCCGCTCTTTTGCAATCACGCGCTCGTAAATTCTGCCCGTCGTAAAATTGCTGTTGCGCCCGGTCGTGGTGCGCACAAAGCGCTCATAGTGGCCAAGATCCAGGTCGGTCTCGGTGCCGTCCGCGGTCACGAATACCTCGCCGTGCTGAAACGGACTCATGGTGCCGGGATCGACATTGATGTAGGGGTCCAGCTTGACCATGCTGATCTTGAGGCCGCGGGCCTCGAGAATGGCACCCAGCGACGCCGAGGCGATGCCTTTACCGAGCGAGGAAACCACGCCGCCGGTGACAAAAACGAATCGATTCATAGTGAGTCACCGCCGATTTAACGTTTGCCGTCCGCCAATAAATGCGGATAAGTCAAACGAAAGCCAAAGGGAACAATGGGAATTCGACGGGAGTTCAGATTAGCAGATCGTCGCGGACTCGACAATCCAATTACGTGACGACGGGGGCATTGTTCCACGCCACCTTGAGCCCCGGCGCGCCGGCGGGCTCGCACCAGCGCGCATCCAGCCACAAATCGGCCACCGCGATTAATTCATCGCCCGCAAACACCATGGGTAACGCGTCCCGCATCCAGGGAAGCACGCCAAGCGCCTGACACAGGTGCTGCACCGTTTGCGTTTTGGCGGAAGGTCCGGGCTTAAGAGTTTCCCCTCCATCGCGCCGGCGCACCATGACGCTGCCCGGCAATCGCTGCGCGGCAATGCCGCCGCGCTGTGCAATCCAGGTCAAACTTCCCAGCTGCGGGCCCAGCTCGACCGAGGATCCTGCGGCGGCAATCCAAGCCTGAGCCACCGGTACTCGCGGCGGATCGGCAGGGGTGACGAATAATCTCTGGCGATAACGCCGCAATGCGTGACCGCCCCAGATGATTGCCGGCTGGTGATCGGCCTCCGCATCGAACACCTGGCGCAGCGCCTCCGCGAGCCGCGCGGTGGAAGGCGCTTCCAATCCTTCGCGGCTCAACCACAAGCGGACGGCGTTGGCGCGCTTCAGAGGCGACAAGGCTCTTAGGGCCGCAATGGACAGCGCGTCGCCGTCGCGAAGGCGCGCCACGTCCGCGCTTGCGGCCGCCTCCAGCAGCTGCTGCGCCTCCGCCATGTGCCGCGCCGCTCGCGTCAGGGCGACTGCCGCGCCGGGCCAGCGCTTCTCGATCAGCGGCCAGACCGCCGTGCGCAAATAAACGCGGTCAAAGCGCAAATCCTGGTTCATTGGATCGACCGATGCAGTGGACTCGAGCTCGCCGAACCTCAGCAGGTCGGTGTGCGCCACGTCGAGCAGCGGCCGCACGTGCCAGCCTAAGCCCAGAGGGCGGCAGACCGGCATCGCCGACATGCCTTTGACGCCGGCGCCGCGCAGTGCCTGCAATAGCAATGTCTCCGCTTGATCCTCGCGATGATGCGCCGTGAGCAGACATTCCCGCGGCGCAAGTTCCGCGCTAAGCGCCGCGTAGCGCGCGGTGCGTGCCGCCGCTTCGATCGACAAGCCGGTTTCGCGCGCAACCGGCGCGTCGACAATGCGCAGTGGAATGCGCAGCTGTTCGCATAAGGTCACGCAGGCTGCGCAAAAATCGGCGGCGGCGGGCTGCAAGCCGTGATCGACGTGCACGGCACGCAGCGGCAGCGCCCGAAAATTCATCCTCAAAGCTGCGGTTGCGCGCAGCAGCGCCGCAGAATCAGGACCGCCGCTCAACGCCACCACCAGGCCGCCGGCTTCCGCCGGTACGGAAGCCTCGAGCACCGCGTGCAAGGTCGCCGCGGAAAAGCTCATCTAGGCGCCTTGATTCAACCGTCGCGAAACGCGCCGAATCCGCGCAGGCGCGCCTGGCGCGCGTCGAGCAGCTGTGTGATCGGTTGATTGCGCAGTTCCGCCAGGTTTTTGACGATGCTCTGTTTCATCGTTTCCGCCATCAACTGCGGATCGCGATGCGCCCCGCCGTGAGGCTCCTTGAGTACTTCATCGACCAGCCCGAGCTTGTAAAGCCGTTCCGCCGTGCCCCCCATCG
>Ga0210398_10001000_pt1 | contig 30516 bp, 28 predicted proteins | sample IncBWC4OmetaG_FD_161047 | JGI IMG/M metagenome (GOLD analysis project Ga0210398, IMG submission 161047) | Forest soil microbial communities from Barre Woods Harvard Forest LTER site, Petersham, Massachusetts, United States - Inc-BW-C-4-O | ecosystem: Environmental > Terrestrial > Soil >... | reverse complement strand
CGCGCCGGAACATTTCTTCCTCGTTGGCGTTTTCGTTTCTTCGGGAGAGATCGAACAACCTGTGTTTTACTTCAGCGCCCAGCCGTTCTTTCACCCCGGCATCGAGGGGATCTCCGGAGTAAATAGAAATGGCCCCCATCCGTTGCGTTATGCGGACTGTTTCAAGGAGCGCATAGGGAGATGCTTCGTCGCCGTCGAGATGCAGCACCTCAAAGCCCTGCTCGAAGAGGGCGCGCTCCAGCCGCGAGGCAAGAGCAGGCTGATTCTCCAACAAGAAGGTGGCAGGATAGTGCGCGTGGCGTCGGTAGCGCTCCTCCGCACGAACGCGATTCTCGGCGACCTCCGGCGATCGGCGTTCCAGTCGCTCTTGCCCTTCACTGGCCGACAAATCTTCCTGGATCATCCCTGCGCCAACGGTGGCGTTGGAGATCCGATCGATCAAGATGAAACTGCCCGTTGCCCGATTGCGCGCATACGGATCAAAGAAAAGCGGAATGTGAGCTTCGAATTCGACCGAGGCTATATCGTTCATATTCAGCTGCGTTGCCAGTTCCTGATCGAGTGTGTTGATATTCACGCGATGATGAATCCATAGCGGGCGAATTTTTGTTTGACGGGCGGTATGCTTTATCAGATAGGTCCGGCCCACTTCGAGCGGCGTCTCGTGCAGCCAAACCACCATGGCGCGGAATCTTCTGGACACTCGCGGGCCATTCTCGGCTGACACCAGCATGTCTCCGCGACTCAGATCGATCTCATCTTCCAGCTGCACGGTCGCCGACATCGGCGCAAACGCTTCGAGCAGATCGCCGTCGTAGCTTACGATCGACCGCACTCGTGTTGTTCGCCCAGACGGAAGCGCCAGAACACGGTCGCCGGGACGAATCACTCCGCTAGCGATGCGGCCGGCAAATCCCCGAAACTTCGCATCGGGGCGAATCACCATTTGCACCGGGAACCGCAGACTTTCCAGGGAGTCGCCTGCGCTCGGAGGAATCGTCTCCAAGTGTTCGAGCAGCGTCGGACCTTGATACCAAAACGTCCGCTGGCTTCTCTCGACGACGTTATCTCCCTCGAGCGCGCTGATGGGTACGCACCGCGTGCGAGCAATTCCGAGTTGTCCTGCCAACTCCAGAAAATCCTGCTGGAGTTGCAAGAACACATCTTCCTGGTAATTGACGAGATCCATCTTGTTGACCGCGGCCAAAACATCGCGTATCCCCAGCAGTGAAGCGATGAAAGTATGGCGCCGCGTCTGTGGAAGGATCCCTTTCGTGGCATCTACAAGAATCACGGCAAGGTCCGCCGTGGACGCGCCCGTGGCCATGTTGCGCGTGTACTGTTCGTGCCCCGGAGTGTCCGCGATGATGAATTTTCGCCGGGGAGTCGCGAAATAACGGTAGGCCACATCGATGGTGATGCCTTGTTCGCGTTCCGCGCGCAGGCCGTCCGTCAGCAGAGAAAAGTCGATTGGCCCAGTCGATCGGTTGATGCGGCTCTCTCTCACCGAGGCCAGCTGGTCTTCATAGATGGCTTTCGAATCATGGAGCAGCCGTCCGATTAACGTTGATTTGCCGTCATCGACGCTTCCTGCGGTTGTAAACCGAAGAAGCTCCATCTCAAGACTCTGCTCGGGGAACTCCAGGTGACTGCCGCGCGGTCCCCTTTGCGTCGTGGAGATCATTAGAAGTACCCTTCCCGCTTTTTGAGCTCCATCGATCCTTCTTCATCGTGATCGATCGCGCGGTTTTCACGCTCCGAACGCCGGAACGAAATCATTTCCTCGACAATTCTCGCAACCGAGTCCGCTTGCGAACGGATTGCTCCGCTGCAAGGAACGCATCCGAGCGAACGCATACGGCACTTCAGCATGAGCGTCTTCTCGCCAGGCAAAAGTTCTCTTACGTCATGGATCAGGACAATCGAGCCATTTCGCAGCACCACTTCGCGTTCCTTCGCGAAATAGAGAGGAACGATGGGAATATTTTCCGCTTGGATATACAGCCAAATGTCCAGCTCGGTCCAATTCGAGAGCGGAAAAACGCGAATGCTCTCCCCTTTGTCAATCCTGGAATTGAAAATATTCCAGAGCTCTGGCCGCTGGTTCTTCGGATCCCATTGCCCCAAGGGATCTCGGAAAGAGTAGATTCTCTCTTTGGCCCGAGATTTCTCTTCATCCCGACGCGCGCCACCGAATGCAGCGTCGAAGCCCCCCTCCCGAAGCGCATCGAGAAGCGATTTCGTCTTCAGAAGTCCACAGCACTTCTGCGTTCCAAGCGCAAAAGGATTAGCCCCTGCATCCAGGGCCTCCTGATTCTTGTGGACGATCAGTTCGACGCCAATCTGCCGCGTGTACGCGTCACGAAACTCGATCATCTCCCTAAACTTGTAGCTCGTGTCGATATGCAGAAGAGGGAACGGAATCTTGCCGGGGAAAAACGCCTTCTCGGCCAAACGCAGCATGACCGAAGAATCTTTGCCAATCGAATACAGCATCACCGGGCGCGCAAATTCGGCCGCGGCTTCGCGCAGGATATAGATGCTCTCCGCCTCGAGCGCTCTCAGATGATTCAGTCGCGACTTGACCAACGTCGCCGCCCCGAGGCCGTGGGCTCCGGCCGCTGCCGATCGAGCGAGTGTGATTTCTGAAAGGTGCACCATACATCTCCGTTCAAAAAACAAAAAACCCACCTGCCGGTGATTTCGGCGGTGGGCTGGCTACAATCTTGTATTCGAAGGCTTCTTACAAAGCTGGATTTTCACCCATACAAGACACATCGGCCCTTGCCGTCATTTGCGGACGACAACAGGCAGCGGTCGTTGCAATCGAAAAGTTCACGAGCTCAATAATACCCAATCCCTTTGGACGCGACAAATCATCTTTTCGCTTTCGTGCTACTCATATTTTCGATGGTTGAGACCCTAATTTGGTTACCACGCTGGGCCGTCATTCGCGAGAGGCGCGCACCGCCAGTAGCGCCATATTTCCTCCAACATCCAAGTGGGCCAAGGTCCGTTGTCGAGAAGGGGATTTTCTCTAGAATAGTCGATCTATGTCGTCCTTTCCGATGGCCGGGCCATTGCGCGGGAGGGATGATCCAACCTCGTCACAGCCACTAGCGCCGGGGACGTCTGAACACCCAACTACGGTCCAGAACGGGATTTCTGGGAGTCAACGAGATTCGGTGGTTAGACCCTCTTTGCGGTGTAAAGCAAAAACCCCGCTCGCTGGGTGTGGTGTGCGAGCGGGGTACCTTGCCTACTCCACTGTGTGGCTAGAAGTAGATCTTGCCTCCAAGCTGGAGGATTCTCGGGTCAAATGCAGACGTCACTTGGCCGAATCGGCTGTCGCCAAGGTTGGTGCTGACGGCATCGAATTGCGTATGGTTCCAGGTGTTGAAGGTTTCTAAGCGCAGTTCCAAACGGCTGCCGCGAGATTCGCTGAGCATGAAGCTCTTGAACAGCGAAATATTCCAGTTGTCGCGGCCTGGTCCGCGCAGATCGTTGTGTGGCAGGGTGCCCCAAGCGCCGAGCGCTGGAAGCGAGAAGGCCGACGGGTTGAACCATTCGGCGACGGTATGTGGAGTGGTGAGTGTGCCCGTCAGGTCCGGTCGGTTCGCACCATTGGGTACGCCATTGCCGCCCTGTCCGCCGCTGATGCCGATATTAATGGGCAGGCCGGACTCCATAGTGACGATGCCGGAGACTTCCCAGCCACCGACCGTGGATTTCAAGAGACGGCTTTCGCTGTGCCTGAACAAGGGGATGTCATAGATGAAATCGGCAACGGCCACATTCGTGCGATCGTATCCACTCGGTCCGATGTCGTACCGCCAACCGGCGTACGGGTTGGATACGTTGCTAAGGTCGCTACCGCCGTTACCGCCAGTGGTCGGGTCGACGGCGCGGGAGAGCGTGTAGAACGCGCGAAGGGTGAGGTCATGGCCGAGTTGCGAGTTCAAGTCGACTTGCAGGCCATGGTAGTGAGTGTTGGCTTCGTTTTCGGAAAGCAGGATGGCATTGAAGCCCGGATCGGGAAGGCCGGGTGCCGTCTGATAAGGAGCGTTCTTAATGAGGTTTGGCAGATAACTTTCACTGGGTAGGTTGATGTTGCGATAGTCGTTTTGATGACGGCCCTGGTTGCCGACATAACTCACCGACAACACAGTCTTCGTGCTCAAAGCATGCTGTACGCCAACGCTGTATTGGTAGCTTACCGGCAGCTTGTAATCGTTCACATCCAAGCCAGTGATGCTGGCAGCGTTAATCGGCTGAACCGCAGCCGTGCCAGTCGCGAGCGCGATGCTGGGGTTTTCCATCGTGACGCCGTTCAGACCGACCTGCAGGCTGAAGGGGATGTTAGCACCGGCGTTGTACATGTCGTTGCCCTGGATACGCTCGTACATGATGCCGAATCCGCCGCGGACAACGGTTTTGCCGCTTCCCGTGATGTCATACGCAAAGCCAAGGCGAGGACCAAAAGCGGCCCAATGGTTGTTGACGAGGCCCTGAGGGACACCGTTCTGGCCGGGGATGCCGATGCCGTTCAGATAGAGCGGCACGCCGGCGAGAATGGGATTCGGGCTGGTACCGAGGCCGGGACTGGCGGCGGTGCAGCCGGGGTCAGTAGGGCCGCTACAAATACTATGGTTGGAGTCGAAGGTGGCGGCATCCGCCGGGTTGTAAAGGGAGGGATAGAAGTTACCCATGCGGTTGTTGGCTTCGTAAGTGTGCGGCACGCCGTCCCAGCGCAAGCCGAGGTTGAGCGTCAGCCGACGGTTGACGCGCCAATTGTCCTGGACGTAAGCGGCCCAGGAAACGTTGTTCCAGTCGCCGTGATCTTGCACAGCTAACTCTTGATAGGCACTGGGAGTACCGAGCAAGAAATCTGCGAAGCTATTTCCGGGGTCAGCGGGCGTGCCATTTCCAGAGTACGTGCCGTTGAAGGTGAAGCCACCCTGGGTCTGACCGAAGAGGTCCTGAACTTTCTTGTAGAGCGCCCAGCTGCCGCCGAACTTGAACTGATGGGCGCCATGGGTCCAGGAGACGTCGTCGCGGATTTGGTAGTCGTCGGCCTTGTTGTGCCACGGCCAACTGGAGATTTCGAATTGTGCGCCGCTCGCGCCGCTCAAGTCGATGTTGGGGATGCGGTTCAAGTTGTTTGGTCCTGTGAAAAGCCTGGAGTTTGTGGAATCGTAGCCGCTCGGGAGAGTCAGGGCGGATAGGCCGGTGGCTGCATAAGGCACAATATTGATGCGGTTCCCGTTGTAGTTGAAGGCCACTTCGTTGACGAGCGTTGGGCTAATCGTATACGTGGTGTGGATGACAGCGCTATACGATGGATTGCCGAACGTGTCGCCGACGGTAGGGACGTTGTCGTTGCTCCACTGGCTGGTTGCAAAACCTTGCGAGACTTGTTCGGCGATGTAATGTCCGAAGACGGAGAACTTACTGCTGAAGTTATGATCGATGCGGACGATCTCTTCCCGCAAATTCGTGGGAGTGTTGGCGCCGCCCTTGAACTCCGGGCTTCCATTTGACGCTACGGCGTTGTTCGCCGGGAAAATGCCGGCCTTGACCAGAGCTGCCGAGTTCGGATTGATCATACAAGTCGGAATAATGTTGCCGGGGAAAGGCGAGCCTTGGACGATTCCCGCAGGAGCCACGCCACCACACCCGGCAAAGAGAACGGACGGGGCGACTTGGGCAGTCGTCGGAACAAGAATCGGCGTGCTGAGTGAACTGAAATTGCCACCGTAAGTAGCTGTGCTGGGAACCGTCTGGTTGGTCGCGCCGCCCTGAATCAAGGGGCGCCATTCCATATTGTAGAAGAAGAAGGTCTTCTTCTTGTCCGGGTTATAGAGATGGCCCAGAGTCACCGGACCGCCCACATTGAACCCATAAACATTCAGGCGAAGTTCCTGATTCGGCACGAAGAAGTTCTGCGCGTCGAAAAAGTCGTTGCGATTGAATTCCCAGGCCGAAGCATGGAACTGGCTCGTGCCAGACTTCAGAACCATGGTCATGGTGCCGGCCGAGGAGAGGCCGTAATCGGCGCTGTAGTTGGAAGTGAGAGCGCGGAATTCAGCGATGGCGTCGGTGGAGGGAGCAATGCTCATGCCACCTGCGCCGCCACGGTCATCATCTTCGCCACCATCAAGCAAGTAAATGTTGTGGTTCTGACGCATCCCGTTGAATTCCACGCTGTTGTCGCCACCGACTGGAGTGTTGACCTCACCTGAATTCATGCCTCCAGCGCCAATCTGGCTCGACGCTCCTGGGGTCAAAGCGGCAAGCTGGTAAATGCTGCGCCCGCTCACGGCGATCTGGCTCAGCTGCTGGTCGGTGATAAGGTTGCTGACCTCTCCCGAATCGGCCTGCACGTGAACGGCGTTGGCTTCCACGGTGACGGTTTCTTGTGCCGCGCCCATCTGCATCTGGAAATCGACGCGAATGCGGTCGCCAACGGTCAGCACGATGCTCTTCTGCTCGGCAGCCTTGAATCCCGCGGCAGTGGCTTTAATGCCGTAGTGACCGATCTGGAGATCGACGGCCACATATTGGCCGGCTTCGTTGGTCGGATACACACGATTCAAACCCGTATCCGTATTGGTAATGCTGACCGCCACATTCAGGATGACGGCACCAGAAGGATCAGTAACCGTGCCTACGATCGTGGCCTGTTGAGCAAACGCTGAACTCGCAAAGCAAATCAGGGCAACCAAAAGAACAAACAGAAACCGTAAAGTAACCTGCTTAATCTGAGGCAAAAGGCTTTTCGGATCGCGCACTTGGAGATCCCCCCTCTTAGAAATAAGGCCGCCAGCTTTCCGATCCCGCGAGACGGAAAACTATTTCGGGCCTACAGGAGCATCCGCACCGACGCCCCGCATCTGTTGCACCTGCACTAAAACCAAGAGTGATGTGCAATATCGATTTTTTTAATGTTGCGCAGCCGAGTGGTCTGGCGCAATATCCACTTGAGATAAATTCGTTATGACCAGTTGGGTGGAGCCATGAAGAAGGTTCCGAGCGCTCTGTCGCCCGTGATAGCTGTCGACCGCAAGGCCGCCAAGCCTTTGCACAAGCAAATCTATGACGCCTATCGTTCCATGATCGTCAGCCGTAACTTGGGCGCGGCCCAGCAGATTCCATCGACTCGGGCTCTTGCTGCTGAATTAAGAATCTCTCGAATACCGGTCCTAACCGCTTATTCTCAGCTTCTGGCCGAAGGATATTTCGAGACTCGCACCGGCGCAGGAACCTTCGTCTGCAGTTCCCTACCAGATCAGTTGACATCCAGTGACCGAGGCTCGAGGCGTTCAGCAGACCTGCGTTCCGGTGCACGGGTTACTTCGCGACGCGCGATGCTGCTTCCCGCATACGAGAGGCTCCCGTGGTTACTTGGTTTGGGAGCTTTCAATGTAAGCGAGCCAGCGTTCGACCAATTCCCATTCCTGACGTGGTCGCGCATCGTCATGCGCCACTGCCGAAGTCCCCATGCAAGAGAATTGCACTATGGTGGACCGCTTGGTTTCGCAGAGCTTCGCAAAGCCATATGTGCCTACCTCAGAACTGCGCGCGCGGTGCATTGCGATCCGGATCAAGTCATGATTGTCGCCGGTTCTCAGCAGGCTTTGGAGATTACCACCCGCGTACTGCTTGACGATCGAAGCCCCGCATGGGTGGAAGAACCCGGATATTGGCTGACCCGACAGGTGCTAACTGCGGCAGGCTGTCGTCTGGTGCCGGTGCCGGTGGACAGCGAGGGCTTGGATGTCGCCTGGGGTGTCAAGGAGTGCCGCAAGGCAAGAGCCGCCTTTGTTGCACCTTCCCATCAGTATCCGCTCGGGGCGACTATGAGCGCGTCTCGCCGGCTTCAACTCCTCGACTGGGCGCAGAGTTCGGGGTCCTGGGTAATTGAGGATGATTACGACAGTGAGTACCGCTATGGCAACATGCCTATCGCTTCGCTGCAAGGCCTGGATCACAACTCTCGTGTGATCTATATCGGAACGTTCAGCAAGACTTTATTCCCGTCTTTGCGGCTAGGCTATGTCGTTATTCCGCCGGACCTGGTAGGTCGTTTCGCGGCGGTACGGTATGCCATGGATATAGCACCCCCACACTTTTTCCAGGCAGTACTCACAGACTTCATGACTGAAGGCCATTTCGCCCGCCACATTCGCCGCATGCGCCAACTTTACGCCCAACGCAGGATTGCGCTTGTCGACGAACTCCAAAGAGAATTCGGTTCCGCGCTCGACATCCTTGGATCGGAAGCTGGAATGCATCTCGCGGTCATCTTGCCGAAAGGATTCCGCGATCAAGAGGTCGCGGAGCGCGCCGCCCGCGAGAAGCTTTGGCTCGCGCCGCTTTCCCCCTCCTACCTGGGCAGGATTCCTCGCCAGGGATTTATCTTAGGATTTGGGAACACCATGGCGGAGGAGATGCCCAAGGCGGTCCGCCAACTGAAGAGTCTACTCTCTGCTGGAAAGGGTTTCCGTGCGCAAACAACTGGTCATAAGGGAATGTCGTAAAGTGGATATGTTCTTAAGCCGTGTGATAGAGGAACATAGCTGTTGGAGGAAGGAGGCGACTTTGATAGCTCCCGTCGGCCAGAGCCTAATCTGGCCCAACCTCCCCCTACGAGTCGGCTCCTTCCAGATCCGCAGAGGGGCGCTCAGTATCTGTCTAACCCTTGCTTTTCTTTTGGCAGCCAGCGCAGCCAGCTCTGGAACGCACTTCACGGCTGCTGATGACACCTCGACCACCCCCGTCCTCGTTGAGTTGTTCACCTCGGAAGGTTGTTCCAGCTGTCCTCCCGCGGATGCCCTGCTGGCGAAAATGGACGCTTTGCAACCGATAGCGGGTACCCAGCTGATTGTCCTCAGCGAGCATGTGGACTATTGGAACCACGATGGCTGGACTGATCCATTCTCCTCCGCTTCCATCACGGACCGCCAGAGCGCGTACGTCCGCGCCCTGGGACTGAAGACCCCGTTCACGCCGCAATTCCTCGTGGATGGAACCGAGGAGTTACAGACCCATGACACCCAGCAAATCGTACAGCTCCTTCAAAAGGCGGCCTCCGTCCCGAAAGTTCCTATGCGCCTTGCCTCGGTAACTGTCGAACCTGGGAGTCCCTCGATCATTCAAGGGCGCGTCGAATCCGAAGTCAACTCCGGAAAACACAAAGCCGATGTGTATGTAGCAATTGCTCTCGACCACGCAGAATCGCAAGTTTTGCGCGGAGAAAACAATGGGCGTCATCTCTCCCACGTCGCAGTTGTGACGGAATTCACAAAGGTGGGCAAGTTGGAGCCCGGAAAAAGCTTTGCCCAAGATTTTCGCGTCAAGCTCAAACTTCCGGGTCCTAGTCCGACCAGTCTCCGAGTTGTGGCCTTTGCCCAAGAGTCCGGGCCCGGAAAAGTGCTCGGTGTGGTGTTGAAGAGCGTTGCGGTTAACTAAGCCTGAATCCGAAATTACGGAGCACTGATTAGCCACATTGCGAGTAAGTTTCAGCTGGATAAGAGAAATAAAAACGACTTCGCTGCACTCGATCACTCTCAAACAAAATCGCTTCTATTCCCAAACAACCTGCAATTCGCAGTTCTCAATGCCTGCGGATAGCCAAACACGAGAGCGCGCCAGTTTATGGCGTCCGGCTTGTCAGCGCCGCTGATTCTTGCATGAAGAACACAACACAGGTTCGGTATTCTGTAAGCGAGAGCAGGAACAGAGGGTTGGCGCTGAAGTTGAACAGAAGTTGAACATCGGAGGCAAAGAACGAAGACCGGTTAAACTCCAGCCACCAGACCCCGCTGGTAAGGACGCGCTAGGTATTCTAAATTAGTTTCTAAATGTTGCACGCTGCCGCGCTTCATGAAGTAAAGAACTACGTTGCAGGAAATAAACTCGAGTTCAAGCCTGCTTGCTCGTATGCAGCGGCCCGCGAATGGGTGTTGTCAGCACCGCATCAATCAGGAGTGGCGCAATGGCTGGGATGAACCAGATTCCGAGGTGCTACACTCCGGCGCCAATAGCAAATGAACCGGTTCAACGAACCGTGTCAAGATGACCTTCCGATGGGCGAAGGTCAGTAGGTGGGGTGGCAGATGCAGCAAGAGCATCCAGACCAAGGTCGATTACCCGTGCGGGTTGGCAGCATGGTGATAGCGGCCATTTTTCTGCTCGCCGCAATGCTTGCTGCCTATCGATACATCGGCTGGCCTCCGGTCATCATCGTAGGGGGTTCCGGCACCGCCGCTTTTATTTTGTGGAGCCTCACATATCTACGCAGGCCCCTGCCGCCAGAGATTGTCCTGCCGCCATTCCTGCTCACAGTCGCCGCACTCGAAGCCCACATGATTGAGGAATACCTCACCGGGTTTGGGCCAGCCATGAGCCGCCTCTTCAACATCAGTTGGAGCGAGCGCTCTTTCCTGATGATTTTCGCTTTCGTCGGGCCCGTTCTCTACAGCCTAACGGCGCTGGGGCTCTTCCGACGCGTACCCCTCGCTGGCTTTCTGATGTGCTTCGTCCTCATCGGTCCCGGCGTTGCGGAGTTTGTTCACTTCATATTCCCAGCTCTTCAGCCAGACGTCCAACCTACCGTGGCCGGGCCGGTTCAGGCCGTCGTTGGGCGCGGCCAACTTATGCAGAACCTGCCAAACTTCTGGGTCCACGTTACTGGGCGTTACTATTTTCCCGGCATGTACACGGCAATTCTGCCGATGATCCCCGGTGTCTATGGTATCCGCAAGTTACTGGCCGCAGAGCGGACAGCGAGATTACATTCCACAAAATAGGTAGACTTCCTCGAAGTGGAGGCTCAAAAGGAAAGGAAGCGGGCGACTCTACGCTAGTCGGTTTGCCGGGCGCTCGAAACCACTTCTCCGCCGCGCGCGCTTACCAGTACTTTGGCGATCAATTGCGCGTCGCAACGATTCGGAAGTCATCTCGTGAAGGAGCCCGCATTTTGCAATGGCGATAGGGCCATCACTCACGGAATCGGCCGCGACATTTCATGTTCGATCACAGCTGGATTATTCGGATAAGGCTCAGTTCGTCCCGTTCGAGTGAACCCAAGTCGTTGGTAGAATCGAATCGCGGGTTCGTTGTTGCTCGTTACCATCAACAGCAAGACACGGGCGTTGCGACCTCGGGCCCAATTGAGAACGCCACTCACCAATAGGCGGCCGATACCCCGCTGGCGGTGTGTCGGAGCTGTCCACATGGAAATGAGGTGGACGCGCGTCGCATCATTCTGATCGAGAAACGAGCCGGCGATGCCGCACACGGTATCCTCGTCCATCGCGAGGAACCCAGCCCCGCTCTCGCCATTCTACCGTTCCACACGCTTAATCCAATCAGAGTCGGCGAGCTGAACCTCCTTCGCATATGTCGAGCCGAATGCGTGAGGGGCATCTTGCAGAGCGCGAAGGCGAACAGTCTTGAAGAGCAAGATTTTCAGCGGCGTGATTGGCTCGATAGTGACCAAAGAAAATTTAATCCCGAGATGTCAGTGCTGATAACGTCGCGAACCGTGCTGAGAGTCTATTATAGAGCTGCGCCACGAGTTTGCTTTGGGTCGCTACCGACCTTTCCGACTACGCCGCAATCAAGTGCTTAAAGCCAAGGACGGCGCGTTAACTGGGAGATGACGCCCGCAGCGCGGCCCCGCGTGCAGGTTCAAAGTGGCGGGCATACTACTCAGTATGGCTGAGCACCACGGAGGGCTATGAGCTTCGACGTTTTTCTTCTAAGGTTTGCCGGCGGCGAACGCGCTGAAGTGAACCGAGACCAAGTGCATGCTGTTCTCCGCACTAGGCAGTTTTCTGGCCCGAATCGTTTTGGGTATTACACCGTGACCTTTCCCGATGGCGTCGAGGTCGAACTATCAGCCAAAGGCCTCGACGGCACGGCCGAGTTCACAGGTTGCGCCTTCCATCTTCGAAGCATGAGCCGTCATTTGCCAGAATTCATCTTTGAACTTGCAAAGGCCGGCGACATGGTAGTGCTTCCCGCGATGGAACGTCGCGTAGCGATTCTTGCATCACCGCAGCAGAGGGCGCACTTACCTCCAAATTTGGCCAAGGATGGTTGGGAGCCAGTTGTTTGCGATACGTCAGCAAAGCTCGAGTCTCTGCTCTTTGGCGGCCACGCCACTTGGCAAAAATATCTTGGCGAGCTTTTGAATAAGAGCCCTCGGGTCTAATTGCTGGACCAACTCCTGGTAGTCGCATTACCGGAGATGCGAAGTAAGCTTTACTTCTCCGATTACGGCGTTTTTATCAGGGCCTTGAGCAGTGTCGCTGGCAGTTTGCGATCGGCTCGATTGTGACTAAACTACGTTTTGCGTGATGGAGGAATTCCTGATGCTGTCAATTCGCACTGCCACTGTCAGCGATGTGCCGTTGCTGCTCAGATTTTCCCGCGAATTGGCGGCGTACGAGCGCCAACCCGATGCGGTGGTCATTAAGGAAGAGACGCTGAGCAGGGACGGCTTTGGACCTCAACCTAAGTTCCGCAGTCTGATTGCGGAATGGGACGGAGAAGCGATTGGCTATGCGCTCTTCTTTGGCTTTTATTCAAGCTGGAAAGGCTCCGGTATCTTCCTGGAGGACCTCTTCGTAAGGGAAGCGTTTCGCGGTCGAGGGATAGGAAGAGCGCTTCTGTGTCAGGTTGCTCGTATTGCACGGCAGGAAGGCTCCTATGGCATGCGTTGGGAAGTGCTGGACTGGAATGAGTCAGCAATTAAATTCTACAAGTCTTTGGGCGGCGAGTTTTTCGATGAATGGAGACAGGTCCTCTTAGTAGCAGACGCACTGAATCGGCTCGCCGACGGATAACAGGATTAAGCGATTGAACCGCCGGAGGCTTAAAGACGGTGCGCAAGTTGAGAACTCATCGACCCGCAGCTGTCAGAGGACGCGCAAGGCGACCATTGGACCATCTCGAACTCATTCCCGCCACATCGGAACAAGAGCCGATAGTTGCTAATATGCTTGAGTTGTACGCACACGACTTCAGCGAGTTTCACGATTTGGAACTAGGGGCCGATGGCAGATTCGGTTACAGGGATCTTCGGCTTTATTGGCGTGAGTCAGACCGACATCCGTTTCTCGTACGGACGGATGGCAACCTGGCAGGGTTCGTTTTGTTGAAGAAAGGGTCGGAAATCTCAGGCAATGAGACTGCCTGGGATATGGCGGAGTTCTTTGTTGTTCGTGGATACCGCCGACGCGGAATTGGCACTGAAATCGCGCATCAGGTATGGAGGAAGTTCCCGGGACGGTGGGAGATTCGCGTGATGCTCTCGAATCACTCGGCGCACCATTTTTGGGAGCACGCGATCGCGTTATTTGCGGGCCAGGCGATCCATTCCGTTCGCGTCGAAAAAAGTGGCAAATGTTGGCATCTCTTCTCATTTGAAGCCTGACTGGTGCCGAAACATCCGTTTAGCAGGTCGGTCATGGCCATCTGCAATGCGCTTTTTTCCTATAGGCACCACACTGGCGACACGAGTGGACAAGTTCCCCAATCGGGTTTCATGAGGGCAAATCCCCATGTTCAAACGTAAATACTCCGGCGCGTTCAAAACTCTCCTCGGCCGCAATTTGAAGCAAGGCGACGGATTCGACGCAAGGGAACTGGCGCAATGCGAGAAACGGCTGAAGCTGAAATTGCCCAAGGCGTTTCGCGAGTATTACGAGTTTGCTGGAAAACTGCCAGTCAATACCGAACATAATATTTTGTACGACCCACAGCGGCTGACAATTTGCAACGGCAAATTATTGTTCATGGAAGAAAACCAGAGAGTGGTGTTTTGGGGTTTGGATGCGCAAGAACCCACTCAAGCTGACCCGCAAGTCTTTCAGGCAATCAACTCTGAACCAATCCAGTGGTTTTCTCAGGAAAAGCCTTTTTCGGTGTTCATTCTGTCAATGTGGCGTTGGCTAAAAGGTCTTGACGCACAGATTCCACATTAAATGGACCTTGCCTGACGCCAGTGCATGATAAGTCGTGGAAAAACGCGATAGCGAACCAAACTCAATCGTTTCTGGGATTGCGTTGAAACGTGCAGTGGTCCTTTTCGTGGGCGGCTTCCGTCTTTTCTTGTGGTTTTTTTTCTTGGACCTCTGGACTCTGTTGCTTCGACTCTACGATCAGACGAACCCAGCGGAGGTATCGGTCTCCCGGGTGAATCCATGATGGCAACTCCAAGAGCAACGACCCCCTCTCCAGCAAAACCGTAGAAGATCTTGATTTGCGAAATGGGCGCGTAACCGGCGCTGCATTCCTCATTTCGCGAGTGCGTGTTAGACTCCCCGCTGTTTCTCAACTCCCGCAATCTCTTGAGGTTTTCATGCGAATCAGGTTCTTTTCTGTACTAGCAACCTTGCTCTTCTGCTCACTTCTGATGGCCGCCGACGACGTGAAGGTAGTGCGTTTTGGACATTTGATCGACGGCAAGGGCAAGGTATGGACGAACGCCGTGGTTATCGTGCAGGGCGGTAAGGTCGCCAAGGTCGGTGGAGCGGACACGGCAATACCGGACCATGCGGAACTAATTGATCTCTCTTCGTACACAGGAATTCCGGGCCTGATCGATGTCCATACGCATATGACCTTCTGGTGGGACAGCACCAAGGGAAATCCTCCCTTTGCACAGTTGGACTCCCAGCCGCCCGCGTTCTTGGTTTACATGGCTCAGGAGAACGCTCGCAAGACGCTTGAGGCCGGCGTTACGACGGTCCGCGATTTGGGCGCTCCCGGCTACGCAGATATCGCCATGCGCGACCTCATCAATCGCGGTGCCATGGTTGGCCCCCGGATGTTTGTAGCAACCTGTGGCCTTTCGATCACGTCTGAACCGTTCCGGCCCGGCTTCGTGATTCCCTCTTGTGGCACAGTGGACGGTGTTCCCGAGGTTTTACGTGCCGTGCGTCAACAAGTGGCCGCTGGAGCCGACGTAGTCAAAATGTATGGTTCGACCGGGAGCGACCACGACCTTACGGGTTATCAGACGTTCACCTATGACGAAATGAAGGCGGCTGTTGATTCCGCTCACCATTTTGGTAAGCGCATCGCTATTCATTCCTACGGTCCTGATGCCGTGCGCGATGCTGTCAGGGCAGGCGCCGATTCTGTGGAGCACGCAATCGACATTGACGATGCAACGCTCGCCGAAATGTCCAAACGCGGAATCTTTTACGTCCCGACGATTGATCACAACCGTTACTACCTTGAAAATCGAACCCAATACGGTTGGGATGAACAGGTAGTGCCGCGGTTTACGGAGTTCATCCAAAAAAACCTGGAGACCGCACGTCGCGCACACAACGCACGAGTTCCTCTCGCCATGGGCTCGGATGCCGTTTTTACTATGTTCGGGCAAAACACCCGCGAACTGTCTTGGTTTGTCAAAGCGGGTTTAACTCCTGCCCAGGCTCTTGAAACCGCGACCTCCAATGCCGCTGCCTTGTTAGGCATGCCAGACCAACTTGGAGCGGTTGCGCCCGGCTATTTAGCCGATTTGGTTGCCGTCGATGGCGATCCTCTCACCGACATCAACGCGGTGATTCAACATGTTCGCTGGGTAATGAGGGATGGACAAGTTGTGGTCGATCACCGATCCCATTAAGTTTTGACCCTCGACGATCCGTCGCATCTGTTGTAATGATTTATCCCGTGCCTAGTTCCAGACAGGTCTCGTCACCGGCACTTTCGCTTCAGTGCCGACTTCTAGGGTAACGGCGTTTGCCAGGCAGTTGGCGCTAGCGGGGCGAACTAATCGAAAGATTCTTGCACAACTAGAAAGGCACAGCTGTGAATTTGAGGCCGTCAGGATAGTGCGAGCGGATTCGTAAGCTGTGCCCTTCGATCCTAAGTTCTGGGATATCGGGTTCCAGATTAGATGCGATGGGGTTCCAAGTTTTGGAATCGCGCAACATGAGCCAAAAGCTCGCTCTTTGGTCCGAAGAAGAAGCTTCAGCGTCGGCGCTGAAATAGGGCAAGTCGACTTGAAACATCCCGTTCGCGTCTGGAGAGACAGTTGTGAGGTGAAACTTAGTAACAAACCCATCGGAAATGCCGTAGAAGCCATGCGCCCAGTAAGCCATGTAGGTGACGACCAATTCGGCATTGTTATCTCTGACCAACGCACTTGGCACGATTTTTCCCGAAAGCTTAACGGTATTGACGCGTTGACATGGGAACTCCTGGCTGACTCTCGAATGTTCCGCCAAGGGGAGAACAAACTGTTGAATTTCGCAACCCGAGGCGTAAACAATCATCCTAATCTCAGTTGCCGCTTTGCCCTCCACTAATGCGGAAATCTCGTAGGAGTGCAGACCAGCCCGCTGCTCTGTATAACGGCCATGCCCTCCGAAAGGACCAACCAAAAAATATGAAATCTGAACTGTCTCCGACGGGATGTTCGCGGGAAGTGAAATAGAGACTGAGGGGAGGCCCTCCGCCCTTGAAGGAGCCTGTGCTTCCGGGGGAAGCAAGGCAGCCATACTCAGGAGCGACGCAAAAATGGAACGAACCATGCAGACCTCACGCAACTGCCTTAGGTAAGAACAATGTGTCCAAAATCATAGCGCGATTTTGCTGGTAGTTTTCAAATGCCTGGTTAGTTACCGGTAAAGTTCGTTTGGCCGATTCAACTTCTCCGGTTTCGGCTAATCGGAAACTTGAATCCACTTGGACGATAAGCGTTTCTAAGGCACTACATTGTTCTGTATCTATTTTTGCCCCCATTGAACCGAATGACCTTTCAGCGTCGAGAGACCGTTTGGACAACCCCCACCAGAATCATGGAATCTGAGAGCCCAAGGGAGGGCTATGTGGGATTCAAATTGTTCTGGCGTATCGGCGGCGTAGCGGTGTTGACCATCACTGCGTTAGCTTTCGCAGGGCATTGGGCTGGTCCTACACTAGCCCAGATAAGACCGCCAGAATCTGAGATTCTGCCGTTCATAGGAACGTGGACGGCTGTCCACGCCGGAACTCCAATTATTGTTTTGCAGCTACGCTCGGAGAAAAGCGAACTTGTCGGTGCCATACAAGTGTGCGGCTACAATGTGAATACCACAGGCACGGTCGACGTTGTGACCAACCGGACTCTTTCCAAGAGCCTCTCCATTAACAACATCAAAGTATCCGGTAGGTCGATGTCGTTCGATTGGAAAGACCCGGACGGCGATAACGACCATTGGAGGTTGGAATTGACCGGAAAAAATGAAGGCCAAATAGTCTGGGTCGGTTTACCGAGCGACGTCCGAGTCCAACCAATAGCGGTGAGCAAAAGCATTCCCAAGTCCCGATAAGTCGTGTCGGGCAAGTCCCGCACTAGGACTTTGCCGGTAACGGGAGCTGGCTTGAAAGGAGTTCGGCACGGGATTATCGTTCATCTTGGCGACGCTTTCGTGTTGAAAGTCAAAAGAGGAGTGCGATATGAAGCGGAAAGTCATCATCTACATTTCGTTGAGCCTTTTGTGTGGCGCTGGCGTCTTGGCGCAGAGTTGGCAACCAACCCACAGCGAATGGACCGATAAAAACAATGCCGAGCAATATGGGGCGTACCTGCTAAAGACAACGTACTACCAGCAGGGCTATTGCGCCGCAAAAGTCGAAGTCAAACAGGACGGTTCCAAGCGGCTCTTTATTGTCGACCCAGGTGAGCCATTTCATTTGAACGTGGCCGTAACGGGCTTGCGCGTTCTTAAGTTCGATAAGCTAATGCAGGACGGACCCAAAACCGGGGAAATCTTTTCACCAATTCGCATAAACGATTGGGTGGTGCAAATCCGCAAGAATTACGCGCAAAGCAACGGCCCCCTTGAATCCATAGTTTGGGGAGTAAACTTCGACTACACTCATTCGCAGGCAAACGTCGAAATTAAAGTCAAAGAAAGAATGCCACTTGTAGGCGTGACCTTCTGAGCGCTTATCCTTGGACGGAAGCCTCCAAGTGCTCGATTGGTCGCAAAACCGGACAAGTCCCCAGGCGGCTTTGTCGTTGGATTGTGGGCGCGGTGGTGACGAAATCTGCGAAGCGTGCTTTTGGGAAGATGACGGCCAAGATGACCAGGACGCAGATGACGTGCGCGGAGGGCCAAACGCCGCGCTCAGCCTACGCCAGGCGCGCCTCAACTTTGAAGCGTTCGGAGCTACTGATCCGAAGTTCGTCTCGAACGTCAGGCCTCCACTGCCGGACGAGGTGTAGCAGTGAACATTCCCCTATTCCCCGAATGCCAGTCGAGTCAGCCTACCCGACATCCGCTAACGGCGGCTATCAGGACTTGGCCTACATTGCCAACGCAAGACTTCTCACAGCATTGATCCGGCCTTTCACGTTCAAAGGTCGGGCACACCGTGAACCCGCATTGCTCGCGGCTTGAATTCAGCGCGAAGTGCGAGCGCATTATCGTGGCCCGGACTAGGCACCTTTGCTGAGGCTTTGCAGTGGAAGACGACCCTCTCCGACTCCGGATCGAGCGTCGCTTGGCCCTCGATTTGCTTTGGGAAATGAAACTCCACGCGTGGCTCTTCCTGCTCATTACCGTCGAAAAACCGCACGCGTTCCAGGTCGAGGATCGCGCCGTTCGCTAACTCCAGGAACACTGTGTCGTGCAAATCTTCCTTTGCGGCCTGGAGAATGCGCAGTGGCTCGCTTCCTTCAATCACAAGAACATAATCTGGCAGTTCATCCGCCCGAAGTGGTTCCGTGGTCAGCGCGGGATTACTCAACTGGCGCAGACGCTGTTGTGCCAGGCGGATCGTCTTCGAGGACCACCAAGTCACAGGAACTCTAGGTTGTGGTTTGCTTCGACTGATCTGAATGCCTGGAATTGGACTCGCGGTATTGGCATTTACAGGCGCATCGGTCACCATGCCAGTCTGAGGGTCAGTTTGGCGTGAAGTATGCTCCCGCTCTAGCTTGACTCCCGCGGGGCTCCACGGAGAATCCTGCAGAATCCGAGAAACATCCGCCAGATTCCACTTTGCCGGCACCTTGTCCCAAGGCGATCCACCGAGCGAACCGTGGAGCGTCAGCAAGGCAACGAGGATAATTCGTGTCATCATCCGCCGATTAGAAGCGACCTTGACGGGTTTCGATGCCAGCGTCAACGGTAAAGTTGTAATGTCAAATTGCCAGGCTTCTGCGGTTCCAGTACTTCAAACGCACGATTGATACGGCTTCAATCAAGCATATGATCGCCTCGATTCGCGGGGTGCCCTTCGTCGGCATTTGCGGCATACAGGTGTCCATCTTCCGTAATCGCGAAGCTGCGTAGGCTGCGCGGTGTTTCTTGAGCAATCGGAGCTGCGACCAGCGTAAAGCGGTCGGCCATCGGAGAGGCCGGAGACTTTTCGGGGGTATACGTCAACTCATAAAGCCCGCGCGCCCGGCAACTTGGCGCGAGAGTGGGAATTGCCGCGGGATAGCCTTCCGCCGGATGGTTTTGTTTATGAACTCTTAGGGACGCCGCGGCTCGGCGCAGCGTCGATACTGCACCTGCCTCTGTAGGAGCGGTGAATTCTGAGCGCTGATAGTGCAAGCAGACGAAGAGCGCTATTCCCAGCGCCGCGAAGCGAATTGTCTTCTGAGCAAAAACGAAAACAAGGAACCCGCCAAAACCAATGGCCAAGATTATGGCAAGGTGCTCTTCTGCGTAGCAGCGGTCCGTCAACAAAACCGCGCCAACAACTACGAGGACAATTAGCCCTCCAAAAGCCCAAGGCCAACGGCTTCTCACGCTTTCTCTCCCTGGATATGAAAACCTGTGATGGCACAGACCGTCCACTGGAGATGTCTGGTCATCCGAACTGCCAACAGACTGAGCTTCTAAAATGCAACCGCCGAGAGAGCAACTCTTGATGGATCCTTGTTCCGAATAAGCACTTGGGGCGACTCCCGCATGGGCTACAGGCCGCGAGCACATCACCTTCACAGCCCATGGCCGCGATATAAAACTCTCTCACTCCTCCTGCACTAAATCTCGGGCTGATCGGGGGCTGCACAAACAATGTAGAACGGCGCTTGCGCGACACTTCAAGATCGAGTGGCTCCTTCACACTCCGGCGTTGTGGCACTTTACCCTTGGTCCATCCCGTTGTATAAAGCTCGGTGCATCCTTTTGCGATCCCCGGGTTGCTCAAATGAATGTTGCCGACGATCGGCTCTTCCGCATCGTGACACACCTGCGTGAACGGGATCGAAAACAAATGACTGTATCAACGCCTAGTTCAAACCTCGGCCGTCATGTGTTTGGAGTGGCGGCTTTGGCTTTTGGCGTCATCACTTTGGCCTGGCACGACTACAACGACGGGCATCTACTGCGTTACATTGTCTATGCCGCAGCCGCTGCCCAGATCATCGGCGGCGCTGCGATTCAGTTCCGCCGGACCGCGAAAACGGGCGCAGCCGTCCTTGGTGCGGCTTATCTTGTCTTCGCCTTACTGTGCGTACCAGGAATCGTCGCCAAACCGCGGATCTACAATAGCTGGGGCAACTTCTTCGAGCAGTTCTCTCTCGTGACCGGAGCGGCGATCGTTTATGCGCGCTTGTCATCGGCATGGTCACCGGAAACGCTTAATCGGATCGGCCGCATTCTCTTGGGCATCTGTACCGCTTCTTTTACCCTCGAACAGGCGCTTTATCTTGATGCTACCGTCCATCTTGTTCCAAAGTGGATTCCGCCAAGTCAGATGTTTTGGGCGGTAGCGACGACTGTTTTATTCGCACTCGCGGCTGTGGCTCTTCTTACGAATCGAATGGCACTTCTCGCGGCTCGCCTACTGACAATGATGGTCGTGAGCTTTGGGTTACTCGTGTGGGTACCGTTGGATATCTCGGATCCCCATAATCATACGAATTGGAGCGAAAACGCCGAGACCTTCGCGATTGCCGGAGCAGCATGGATTCTCGCTGATCTCCTCGGCGAGTATCGGCTTAATGACCATCGCCCGCGATGACGTGAGGTGTGCCGGCTCACGTGAAGTATTCCGTTCAAGACTATATCCATTGATCGCTTATTGACGGGTCATTGAACATTCCAAAATCTCATCCGCTTCGTCATCGCACGGGAAGTTCATGCGGTTGTGCAGCGATCGCCGCGTCCCACAGCTGCCATGGCGATTCCGACCTTCCACACCAGTTCAGGCAGGGGAAGATCGGATGGCGCGGCTACGCTCTTCCCCGTCCGGCGGGTCGCTTTGGATTCGCGCGCGCGACTCATACTGCTCGGGTTGATCTGGTCCTGCTGGCATGTGCGAGTGAGATCGGGTGACGTTTCCGAAGTTGCGCGGACTTGGTTAGCGTGAGCCAGAGTTGGTCGAGGTGTCCCGCGCAGTCCGGCGACGCTACTGATCAACATCGCCGCTAACCCGCACTTGAGAATCGTTCGTATCACTTGACGTCCAATCAATCCTGTTTCTCAGTGGTCTCTTTGTCTGGCTCACGCGGGATCACGCCTGCCGAGCACTGTAGTTAGCGACAACGCGAGCCACTTTTCCAATCGCCGATAGCTCCATGAACTCTGCTGTGTGTGTCCCCTTTTGATTTGTGTAGAAGAGCACCACGCTGCTTACACCCAAGAGCACGTCATCAAGGCGAAAGTGCAGTTCCGGATAGGCGTCCAGCCCTCGTTGAAAGTAAGCTTTCAAGTTCGCCTTTCCGATCACCTTCCCATCAGGCGTCCCTAGCAGTTGGGCGACAACCGGTGAAGTCAACTCGATTGCATCTTCGTAGTGCGTCATGATCAGGTCCAGATCATGATCGTTCCAGGCCGCAATCCAATGCTCGGCAAGTTTCAAAGCCTCGTCTCTCGTCACGACAATTTCTCCAATACTTGGTCGTCGGGAATCCGGGGGCATTGTACGACGCCTTTGTAAAGAGTGCATTCTTGAGGACCGAGCCTGCGAGCTCCGGATTTGTCGCGGTGCGGTCATCTGCCGATGCATGCGTCAAACCCATCCACTGGTCCAAGAGAGTCAAAGTCTACCCGTAAATCCCTTGATGCCAGGATGATGGGTCCCGAGGAGCGATTGAGGAGGACGGCTTTGTATTTGACCGCCTCGCCTTCGTGAATAAAGCCAGGCCCGACGATTTTGAGCTCCAGAGGCCCCTGTGGAGTTGGTTTTTTGTGCGGAGGCGCGCGGAGTGGAGCGGCATGGTCAGCCCCATCAACAGAGCCACGGGGAAAACCTTGGCTAGGAAAGCTCGCATAGGGCAATATTCCTCAAAGTAAGAGTCCCTGGAAGCAAAGAGCGCTGTCTCTGGTCTCCTGTGTGCCGTGTCTCACGGTGCTGACCCGAACGTTGGAGCATGGCAAAGTCGATGTAGAATCATGGCCGTTACGGCGTCACAAAAAGGTCCGGTAAGAGAAGACTTAACACAGGGAACGCACACCAGGTAGAGGAAGTAATGGAAGTGGAGGATGCAAAGTGGCGAGTGCCGGGAAAGACGAAAATAGCTAAACACAAAGACCCGTCTGCGGCAGGCAGGCGCGGAGGGCGCGGAGAAACGATGAAACGTTGGATGGGGTTGCTGTTTGTGGAGCTGCTCTCGGTTTGCTTGGCGCAGGGCCAAGGGGGCGCTGGAACCGCGGTGCGCGTCGCGCTTGTGAAGATGCCGTACGTCGGGGAACGAAATGTCCCGGATACGTCGCGCGGGCCGGACTACCTCGAGGAAGGGGGCATCCGAAAGCTGCTTGAGCAGCAAGGCGTGCAGGTCAAGGCCACCGATACCGTGGCGCTCACTACGGAGGAAGCGAAGGCTTACGGATCCTGGAACCGCCTGGCGCTGGCGGCGGGCGATATGTCCAAGCTGGTCGCAGAGGAGCGACGCGCGGGATACTTGCCGATCGGATTCCTGGCGAACTGCAACGGGCTTTTGGGAATGCTCAGCGGGCTGCAACATTCGGGGACGGGCGCGAAACCCCTGCGCGTGGGAATGGTGTTTATCGATGCGCATGGCGATTTCAATACACCAGAGACGACGCTGAGCGGCATGCTCGGGGGAATGCCGGTGGCGATCGCGGCTGGTCAATGCTTGACGCGCATGCGCATGAAAGCGGGTCTGGAACCTGCCGTACCGACGCGACACATCGTGGAAATGTGTGTGCGGGATACGGATCCGCTCGAACAGGAATTGCTGGACCGCTCCGAGATTCAACAACTCACGCTGGAGGATGTGCGCACACGCTCGGCGAACCTGCACCGGGAGATGAAGCGGCTCTCGGAACTGACCGACTTAATTTACGTGCATGTGGATATGGACGGGCTCGATCCCAGCGAAGTGCCCGGGGTCGCACTTCCCGTACCGAACGGCCCAAGCAGTGCAGAGCTGGCAGCGGCGCTGACGGAGATTTTCAAGTACCAGAAAATGGCGGCGTTCGGCGTGGCCGCGATGCCGTTCGACGAACAGGACAAAACCGGGATTTCCCGACAAGCAGCGTACAACCTAATTCTTGGCGTTGTGAAAGGCGTGAACGAACGTAGCAGGTAGTAGCTCGATTTCCATTCCGCGGAGCAGGGCCGCCACTTTTGTAGCCGCAGCGTAATGTCCGAGGAACGAATTTGTGATTCCGAGTCGAAAGAATTTCTGGACACGATGGGCATCCTCGGGAAGAAACTTGGTCCCATTGTCTCGCAGTTCGAGTTCTTCAGTCGCCGTAACCGGACATCGAGTGACAACCATATTTCGCTTGGGCGCCATTGCCCTTCTATGTGCTGGCAAGTTCGGTTGTCCAGCTAGCTGTCGCCCCAGAGGCCGCAGCTTCGAGTCCCATCGTCCTTGCCGTTCTTTCAAAAAAGCTTAACCATGATGCAAAGTTTACGCAGTGCGCTCATCTATGCCGTCAGCCTCGGCGCAAGCATCGGTATTTTTCTCTTGATTCGGTCCTTCGAACCCTCTCTCGTAACCAGAGGATCACAAGGACCTCCGAGACTCGCGACTTCCGAGACCCCTGGCATCTTGCTTCATGTATTGCTCACGCTAGTTGTCGTTCTTGTCCTAGCCCGCATTCTCGGCGCGATGTTTCGCAGGCTGAATCAACCACAAGTAATGGGAGAAGTGGTCGCCGGAATTCTTCTGGGTCCATCCTTTCTTGGTTGGTTGGCCCCGGAGGTTGCTTCTCAAGTCCTTCCCGCGAATACCGCACCGTACCTCGCGCTGATCGCTCAGGTCGGCGTGGTGCTGTACATGTTCCTGGTCGGTCTCGACCTAGATACTGATCTCTTGCAAAAGCGCAGCCAAGCTGCCATTGCTATCTCTCATGCCAGCATCGTCGCCCCCTTTTTGCTAGGGGCTGCATTCGCACTCTGGTTATATCCCCGATATTCGACCGGCGTATTCTCCTTCACCACATTCGCTCTCTTCATCGGGGTAGCGATGTCCATAACCGCGTTCCCGGTGTTAGCACGCATTCTCACGGATCGCGGTATGCAGAAGACCCGCCTGGGAGTGCTGGCCCTGGCGTGCGCTGCGATCGACGACGTCACCGCATGGTGCCTGCTGGCCTTCGCTATGAGCGTCGCGCATGCGCAGACCGGAAGCCTCTTGTTCACTTTGATTACGATCATTGGGTTCACCTTCTTCGTGTTGCTGATCGCGAAGCGAGGCGCTTTGTGGCTCGTGGGGCGGCAGACTCGGAAGGGCCGAACAACACAGGACATGTTCGCCATGGTCTGCGCTGCTTTACTTCTGTCAGCATTAGTGACAGAGCGAATCGGCGTTCATGCGCTTTTCGGTGCTTTCCTTCTAGGAACCGTGATTCCGCACAATTCTGTGTTGGCGCGCGATATCCGGGCGAGGTGTGAAGATCTTGTCGTGGTCCTCCTGTTGCCGGTGTTCTTCGCATTTACAGGCATGCGAACTCAGCTCGGTCTGGTGCATGGCACTCGCGATTGGATGGCCTGTATTTTGATTATCGGGGTGGCGTCGCTCGGCAAATTCGGAGGCAGTTTTCTAGCGGCTCGATGGACAGGGTCGGATTGGCGCGAAGCTGCATCGCTGGGAGTCCTAATGAACACTCGCGGTTTAATGGAGCTTATCGTGCTCAATGTCGGGTTGGACCTGGGCGTGCTCTCGCCGGTGTTATTTACGATGTTCGTATTCATGGCCGTCATCACAACTCTGGTGACCACGCCGATACTACACGAGTTGACACAATCACACGGTCAAAGCTCCGATCCGTCTGAAAAATGAAGCAGGCCGTTCTGGCGCAAGCACAAATCAGAGCCTATCCGCTGGTCGCCTATCCGGCCACCTCATTAGCGGGCGCCAACGGTTCGCGGGTGCAGTTCTCGAGGCGGTTTCTCGCCGGTGTAGGGCGAATGTCCGGTAACCGCGCCCATCAGAAAGTAGGCGAGGCACTGACGATTGGCCAATCTGTATGCTAAGAGTAGGTCTGGTCTGCGGACCGAGGAAGGAGAACCGCGCAAACCTATCGTTTCACGGTTTTACCCACAACCGTGGAACCAAGATCTCTGGTTACTACCTTATTCTGCCATATAGCGGGTGGGAGTAGACTTGCGACAGTGTTGCATGTGGCTCAAAACAAAGAGTTTGAGGGTGACAGGCTCATAGGCTCGAGAGCGTTTGAGTCTGGACCTGCCCTTCGCTAGCAGCTAGAGACGAGAAGGGGCTGGCGAGCTGCCCCGTACACGGCTCAGATAATAGCCGGAACGAGGTCTCGTCGAACGGAGGCAAGCAACTAATCCCGGCGGACGGGGTTTAAAATCGACTACATTCAGGAAAGTTACGACAGCGGACAAGGGAAGTTGATGAGAGCGGATTCTTCCCACCCTGAAGTGGGGCTGTTAGGGGTGACGAGATGGATGTGCCCTGCCCTAAGTGCAACAGCACCGATCTCCAGAAGGTGTCTCTGGCCTGCCTACTAGCGCTCTGCCGGCGTGACAAGCGCGCAAAGTTCCGCGGTGTTTTGGTCGGGAGCGATGGTCCGGGAGTTCTTGTAGGGGCCGCGACAACAGAGGAAACAAGGCCGACGACGCCTGCCGCACAAAGCGCTGGCGTCGGGACATGTCGAATCTCGAGGAATACTTCAGCGCATTTGTTATACTTCGAAACATTTGTCGTTCAAATCCCCGTCCAGACGGCCGCTTCTAAAAGTTTGCTGGCCACACGCCAGCAAGATCGTGTGGCGGGTAGGACCTTTCGGGCCGAATCATGAAATTAAATGAACACGAAAGATCCAGGCCCAACGTCGCTGGACTCACGTCTCCAGTACAACAGGCAGAGATGAAATTACTCCTGGCCGGTAGGTGGCCGCCGCTTAAGCCGTTGCCGGTATTCAAGTATGAAACAGATGAGTATCGTGCCTCCATTGATTTCGATAAGACGCGCGGGGAGTGGATCTGTCACAAAACATCCTTACCGTCCAACAGGGTTCAGGAACTGCGTGGTGGACTAACAGAAATAACCATGGCATTACCCCCCGGTCAAGCAGAAGCGTTCGCCGAATGTGCTGCAGCAGATCAGCAAGAACAAGAATTGGAGAAGGACGCCAGTCGTCGTCTCCAAGCCATTCTTGAGTGGAGAGAGAATTACGAGAACGGCGCATTCTATTCTGGCCTGCAGGATTATCTTTCCAAAAGCCAGCAAGATGAAATCGACGACAGCATCCGACTGACTCTTACTGCTCGGCAACTTCAGTGCAACCCGAAGAATGTTGCGTACGTCTTTGACGCACTTAGGAAGGCGGGCGGCAAGCTAGCAACACTCATAGAAATCGCGCAGCGGAATAAAACGCAGCAGGGAGCCGACCTACCGGCAAAAGCGGAAGCAGCCGCGCGCGACGCAGAACACCATGTGTCGGGTGAGGCCATTCATCCGACGCGCGACCGCCGCCTTCAGATGCGCGCCAGTCCTGCCTCCTGCGCGCACATCGAGCTCGGCGGTACCGATGGCGGCATTGTCCTCAATATAAGTGAGACGGGCATGGCCGTTGCCGTAGCCGACCCCCTCGTAGGGGACGACTGCCTCTCATGCATTCGCTTTCAATTGCCGAGCTCTGGGCAGAGCATCGAAATCTCCGCGCAGATTGTGTGGCTAGCGGAATCAAAAAAAAGCGCAGGCATCCGATTTGTTGATCTCAGCGAGGAGGCCCGCAACCACATTTCAAATTGGATCGCGTCCGAAAAGCCAGCCCCGGAATTTGAAAGCTTAACGCCGGAGCCTATTGAGAGCCTCATCCCCGCAACCCTCGAAAGCTTCCCAGAGGAGCCCATGCGGAGTGTTTTCCGTGAGCAAGACCAACCCTCCGCGACCGAACTGATTGCGCACACGGCGTCAGAAGCATCTAAGATCGTGACGCCCGAGATTCGGGATGCGAGCCCCCGATCGTTTGTAGGACATCTCCAGGACAAAGTGCACCGCCACACTCGTGTCGCCGGTTTTGCACGGCAAGTTCGAATAGACAAAGTCGAGTCGTCAGCGGCTCGTATAGAGCACTCGCCGTCAAATTTTTATGTTCTTAGAATATCCGGACTTCAGGTCGCCGGATTGGTGTTTTTGTTCGCGGTGATCAGTCTCGCCGTTGGACTCACAATGGGACGCGACCCGCTCGGAAAACACCTCCGAGACACCCAGAAATCAATGCTGCCTCTCGATGCCGCATCACCGGCACTGCGTAATCGCCCGGGCGAAACGACTTCGCGAACTTCGGCTCCACCGGCGGCCAATACCTTCATTGATTCCGCTGACTCCTCGGGTGGCAACAAACTCGATCAGCCCAAACCTTCTGAAAAAAAGTCCGAGGAAAGCACCCGGGACTCTGAATCGTTCGCGAAAGTGCCCTCCACAGATTCAAATTCGACCTCGACAATAGAATCTAATCCATTTGCTAATCCCGAAGCCAGTCCTGAGCGCAGTGACTCGACCGGGCTAATCGCGCGAAACGCGCCGCCACGCGCGGTTCCCCAACCTGCCTATTCACCCAAGGCAGTCGGCCCAATACTTGGCGCACCGAGGAATTCCGCCGCACGCAGGGTGACGCCTGCGACGGCCGCAGCATCGCACCCTTCCGCAATCCTCGTCAGAGGCCCAGGCGATGGCAGCAAACCGTTCAGGCTGACTTTGCCGGAAAAACCGATCGCCGCTTCTTCTTCATTCGCGATGACCTCGCAACTTTCTGTTTTTATTGCTCCTGAGCCCGGATCTCGAGTGACTCATAAACCCGCTCGACTGCAACCTGGCGAACTCGTCTCCTTCGTCTGGCCTCGTTATCCAAGGCCGGGGGATCGATATGAAACCGTAAAGGTCCGCACCACCATCGGAACGCTCGGCCAAGTGCTGGATATAAAGCTCGTGAGCGGCCCGATCTCCCTTCTCCCTGCTGCAACGAGCGCCATTCGCCTGTGGCATTACAAGCCCACTCTCGTGAACAACAGGCCTGTCCAAGCTCAACAAGAGGTCACGATTGAATTCCTGCCACCACAGTATTTGTCACACGTGACCGCCCAGCATCCATCGCACAACTAGCCGCGGTTTGAGATGTTGATTTTGCGAATTGATCACCTACTTTTGAGAGCTTCTAGAGTCCTAACGCGTCGAAACTGTGAACGCGGCCTGACGTCCAGACTAAGCGCCTTTCCGCCTCGACAACGCCATCTTCGCCGCGTGATAGCCGCACATCCCGTGCACTCCCCCACCTGGTGGAGTGGACGCGGAGCAAATGTAAATATCGCGCGCCGACGTGGCGTAATGTCGCCAAGTTGGGCGAAACAGAAACTGACGCATATCCAGCGCCCCACCCCCGATATCCCCTCCTACGAGGTTAGCGTCCATGCCCTCAAGGCCCTCGGGAGAAAAGACACGTCGCGCTAAAACACAGTCGCGGAAGCCTGGAGCGAATCTCTCAATCTGATTCTCCAGTCTCTCAAGCATGTTCACTTTCGACCCATTGGGCACATGGCAATAAGCCCAAGCCGTGTGTTTGTCCGCAGGAGCGCGCGAACTATCGAAAAGACTAGGCTGGGCCAGCAGAACAAATGGACGCTCGGCGTGATGTCCCATTCGCACCGCCTGTTCCGAAGCAGCAATCTCCTCAAAGCTTCCGCCCAGATGTACTGTCGCTGCTCGCAGGCAACCGGGAGCTTTCCACGGAATCGGCGTGTTTAACGCGTAATCCACTTTGAAGACGCCCGCGCCGTAGCGGTATCTTCGCAATCGTCGTTTGTAGTTCTCAGATAATCTTTCGCCGCCAATCTTGACCAGCTGGCGCGGAGTCAGGTCACAGAAAAGCAGGTCATAGTTCTCCAACGCCGCCAAACTCTGGACCGGCGATAAAGTTTTCATCCTGCTTCCGAAGGTCGAAAGAAATCGGCATAGTGCATTTGTGAGAGTCTGCGCGCCGCCGCGAGGAATCGGCCAGCCCACGGCGTGTGCCGGCACGGCCATTAACATTGCGAACGCCGCGCTCAACGGTTCGTCCAGGCTGAGGAAAGAGTGGGCGGCCAAGCCCGCGAATAGTGCCCTGGTCCCCTGGTTACGAAATCGGCCGGCGACAGCTTTGGCCGGCTGTAGCGCGACTATTCCAAAGTGCGCCATCAACCAGGGATGTCTGGGAACCAAGGAGACGGGACGCAGTATTTCCGGAGCAAATTCCGTCCAGCGCTCGACGAATGGACGCATGAGCTTGTCCCACGCCAGTCCGTCGGTCCCAAGGGAATCTTTGGCTTCACCAAGGTCCCGTTCCAACACCGCCGCCGTGCCGTCATCAAAAGGATGCGCCAAAACGGCGGGCGAGTGAATCCACTCTAAGCCATGATCGGCCAGCGGGAGCGACGAGAAGAATGGCGACCCTGCGCCGAGCGGATAGATTGCTGCTCCGAAATCATGCCGAAAGCCCGGCAAAGTCAACTCGAGCGTGCGCGCAGCCCCGCCCGGCGTCGATTCCGCCTCCAGCACGTCCACCTGCAGCCCCGCCTGTGCCAGAACGATGGCCGCTGCCAGTCCATTCGGACCAGCGCCGATTACGCACACCTTAAGGCTCATCGTAGATCACAGGGAAACGATTTCTCTGAATGCCGCTCCTCACATGATATCCCTGGCCCTTGCCATAGGCTTTTCCAGCCCAACGGTAGGCTCCTTCGCGGGCTGGAGATGCTTCCGCATGCTCCCAAAGGGCATCTCGCCATGCTCAGCGGTTGAATGGATATTCCTGGATCCAATGAAACCCGCGACTGACAAGCAAGAACTTGTTGAGGTCAACGTGCTGGAGCTGCATGTGAATCTGGTGGCCGTCCATGTTGCCATCCATGGTCATTTGATCCGGCGCCACGCGCTGGCAATAAAAGCTGGCCTTCCAGTTCTTGTCATCCTCCTTGCTGAGTGCGAGCGTATTTCCCTCGATCTCTGCGCCAAATCGCGCGTAGGAATCGTCCATGCGTTGAAACGCCATCCTGCTGGGCAGGTCAAAGATAGCCCGGCGCCAGCGATCATAGTCGTTGAGCAGCGGCGAGCGGAACTGACCATCG
>Ga0210398_10000998_pt1 | contig 30536 bp, 24 predicted proteins | sample IncBWC4OmetaG_FD_161047 | JGI IMG/M metagenome (GOLD analysis project Ga0210398, IMG submission 161047) | Forest soil microbial communities from Barre Woods Harvard Forest LTER site, Petersham, Massachusetts, United States - Inc-BW-C-4-O | ecosystem: Environmental > Terrestrial > Soil >... | reverse complement strand
CAATCTCTTCCGGCTTGTACTGCTTCCTTGGCATCGTGGGTCCTCCTTCGAGCAAAAACCATAGCTCACGGTGGACCACTTCATCGGGGGAGGATCAATTCTCGGATAGCTCACCATCATTTTACTGGAAGAAATGCAAATATATCCAAATCTTTCTTGAGTTGGACAAAAAAAACAAACTCAAGATTTGGAAGATATACACAATGCTGCCGATCAATTTGTCAAGAAATTGGAATCGTGTGAATTTTGGGCCAGGAAGATATTTAGTCATTTAGACAACGAAAAACTAAATGACTACAATAAAATATTGCGACGGGCAAAATCCCTCAGAAAGATTTCTAAAGCTGCGCTAAGAGCCCGACCGCCGCTTACACCGTCTAGATTGCCCGATTTTGCGCTTGCTGTTCCTGTCACGTTCCTTGCACGGTGCTGGTGTCGGCTAACCGGCAACAAGCTTTCCCGATCGACGAACCACGGCAGCACCCCGCAGCCGTTCATATCCACGGTCCTCGTCGCAATGAACATCGAGGAGGATCCCAAGCGCATCGATAGTACCCTCCACTGGCTGCTAAAGTTGCGTAAAAAAGACAGAGAGCAGTTGCAGAAGAGTCAAGAAAAATTGGCGGAGGTTCAATTGCCGAAAGCCATCACTTAACCTCCGCAGCTAGGTAGTCCCCACTGGCCGCTATTTTGGTAGGTTGCTCCACCGACTCCAACGTTTGGGTTTCGGGGTAGACATACTGTGGCCCATGCATTCCAAAACGAAAAAACGCCGATCGCGGCTCCGGCCGCAACACCTCGCCTATTCAATCGAGCTGCTCACAGAGGTCACCGGAGTCAGCCGGCAGGTGATTTACGACGAGATCAAGCGCGGTCGCTTGATCTCGCGCAAACTCGGGCGCCGCACGATCGTAACCCGATCCGACGCGCTCAAGTGGCTCCAAGCACTTCCTCAGGCTCGGCCGAGCGCCGCAGCCGATTAATCGGCGTACTGCAAATATACCACAACACAAGGAGAGCTCATGAAAAAGACAATAAATCAACTCCGCCGAGCGTTACTCAAAACGAGCCGTCAACCGCAAAAATCGACCCACAGGACGGCAAGAAGAGCCGTTCATCCAGAAAGACAAAAAATGCAAAAGATAAAAGAACTGTGTCCGCGGTTCGAAAGTAAGCAGGACGCGCTCGACCGATCAGACGGCTATTGCCGCGCTCTTGGCAAGAGTGCCAAGGGAGCTCGCCGCCTGCGGCGGCGCCTGCTCAAATGCCAAAGGGGTCAGCCTTGCGGCCTCCCCTTCTGTCCGGTCTGCGTACGTCGTCTTCGGTTGAAGATCATCCCCGAGATGGTCGACTGCATTGAGCGGATTTTGGGAGGGTGCCGATGATCCCCATTACCAGAGTTTCCGCGGTTCCGATTGGTGATCGTTACCGAGCGTCTGTAGGCGCCCTCCACACTCTCGATTTTTCTAAGGCACGGAAGGCGGTGCAACGGGACTTCCAGCGCCAGGGCTGGCCGGTAGTGTTTGGCGGCATTGATATTTCGCTGAACGAAGACAGCAGAAAACGCTGGTCCACGCACTGGCAGCTACATGGTTACTTCGTGATCGTGGGCGTATCGGCAAGCGAGGTCAGAAGCGCTCTTGCTGGTCTGTATCCAGCTGATGATCGGGCGCCCCGACCATTGGTGGTTAGCCAATGCCATGATCTCGCAAAGGCCATCAGTTACGTTATCAAACCGTATTTTTCCAGACGTGTGAGCTACGACCACAAGAAGACGGGACGACAACACAACTGGATATGCCGCCTCCGAAATCATGAATTGCGTGAGTTAGCTCTTCCTCGGCGGTTATGAGCTTCGACATCGATATATATTGATCGGGTGTCATCGTTTTCCGGGATTTGTAAAAATGACATCTCGCGGCAAGACATGAAATATTTTATCAATATCTTGATATTGATATTTTTTACACATACCAATTTCATTTCGTTGGTTTGCAACACTACACATACCAATTTCATTTCGTTGGTTTGCAACACTACACATACCAATTTCATTTCGTTGGTTTGCAACACTACATTTTTTTAAATCCGCATGAGCATTGGACCAAGTCAGTAACACGCATCACAGAGTAAGACAGCAAGACGTCAAGACAGCTTCCCAAGCTTACCTTTTGAAGGAGACTAGAATGAGCAAAACCCGTGAACCCCGGACAATTGGAGATTTTGTTGTCAAAGCGAGTGGACTATTTTTTAAGAATGGCGAGAAGGAGGAACGTGTATGCGATGCGATATGGCACCTTGGTAATGGCGAGCGGGAGAACGGCAGCGATGCCGCCGACATCGTTGAATGCACCGACCGCGTCTTTAGGGTACGTGAGCTGACGATCTACCGGAGAGACTCCTTGGGGCGTGCACCGCGACTGTTCGAAAAACTTGCGAACTATGGCTTCGATGTGCCGGGCCCGCGCCAGTGTGAACTCCTCCTACGGTACCTTGCAGAATGCGGGCGACACTCTAAAAAGAGATATCTTTTTGCCGGCCGCATGGGGTGGCACGGTACCTCCTTTGTCATCGGCGCTGACGTTATCTCCGGTGACGCCGTTGGCGTTCGGCTTGAAGGGCCGATCGCCTCGAACGTCGAGAAGTTTGGACAAAGCGGCACGCTTGAAGAGTATCAGAACAAGATCCTCCTCCGGACTAGGCACAGCAGCCGACTGATGATGGGTATAGCCTTGGCACTTGCGGCGCCGCTGGCTCGCCTCCTCTCGATTGAGAACGGTGGGATCAACTTCGTCGGATCCGCCGGCATCGGCAAGACCACTATACTCCGTACGATCGGATCATTTTGGGGCGGAGGAACCTCACCCTACTTCACGTCTTGGCATATGACGGACAATGCCCCGAAACACTCGGTCTTGCACACTGCGACCTCCCGCTACTGCTCGACGAGCTCGATGCGCTCGAACCCGACACGCAGAAAGCTGCCAGTCGCCTAAAGACGATCGTGCATCGCCTCGCTCTCGGTCAAGGTAAGTCGACTAGTCATCGAGCCGCAATAAACGAAGCGAACGTCAGCGAATTTCACGTAATGTTCGCCAGCACGTCGGAGCATCGACTTCCCGACTTCATGCGTGAGGGCGGCGGCAAGGTAACTGCCGGGCAATTCGCCCGCATTGTCGATATTCCGGCCGACGCAGGTCACGACCTCCAGATTTTCGAGACCCTCCCGAAAAGTAAGGGTCGCCAGCTAACGCCCGAGAAGTACCTTCAACGCATCAACCGCGCCTGCGAAACCTGTTACGGCGTAGCCGGTCGTGAATATCTAAAACGTCTTGTCAAAGAGCTCAGCTCAGACCGAGAGGCGCTGCTGAGGTCCTTGCGGAAGGACATGGATTATTTTGAGACCAAAATCGCCGATGACCCTACCGTGGATCCCCGCATCCGACGACGGTTCGCCTTACTCTACGCAGCAGGACAGCTCGGGCTGCGCTACAAGATCCTACCCTCAAGGTGCGATGGGTTCGAACGGGCCATCAGCGCGTGTTATGGCGATGCCGTCGGGCTGTCGGGGCGGACCTCGGACACCAAGGCGATCGAGACTTTGAATGGCTTTCTGCGTGACAATCAGGAGCGGCTTCCTCGCGTTGGTCCCGATCGGCCGTTGACGACCAAAAAATATGACCGGGCTTTCGGAGTGCGGCCGCCAACCGACGCGAGCGGCAAATTTCTGTGGTTGAAAACCTCCGCCCTGCACGAACTCTATCCTGGCAACTATGAAAACGTGGCGAGACTGCTCGGGGCCGCCGGGATCATTCGCACCGACAAAAAAGGCCATCTCACCCGCCAGCAGCGCCTACCTGGTCTTCATGGTCGACGGGAGTACGTCTATGTCATCGATCGAGATCGGCTGGGACACTCGACCAGCTCATCCACGCCAAATCGCTCCCCGATGCCGGATTGAAGTCCGGTAGGGCCGGCGCGATTGGATCAGCCAGCCGTGCCGGCCCCGCCTCACTCAGTGGAAAACAACAATTTTGCACTAACTCGACGATTCGACCAGAACCATCAGTCACTCGGCTCCCCTCGATCCAATTGCTCAAAATGCCCGATTGTGTTGAAGAAGTCGACTTTTGGCTGGATGGTTTCACCGGCCCCCATTGCCTATTGCCGTCACGCAATATGAGTTCGTCGGCCGCCTTCGGCCCGTCGCTGCCGGAGGGGTAAAGGGGAATACCGGTCCCGTCCGCCGCCCACGCATCGAGCACCGGCTGAACGATGCGCCAACCCTCTTCCACCATGTCGGCGCGCATGAACAACGTCGGATCGCCGATCATCACGTCGTAGAGCAAGGTCTCGTAGCCGACGTTAGGTTCCCTCGGGAACCAGTCGTCGTAGTGAAAATCCATCTTCACCGCGGCGAGGTCCACAACCGGGCCGCGCCGCTTTACCTCGAACTGCAACGATATGCTTTCATCCGGCGCAATAGCGAGTACCAACCAATTGGGGCGCAGCGTTTCGACAGGAGTGTCTTCGAACGCCGCGTAGGGCGCCTGCTTGAAGCGGATTGCGATCTCGGTGTTGCGTTGTGCCATGTGCTTGCCGGTGCGGACGTAAAACGGCACGCCGGCCCACCGCCAGTTGTCGAGCGACATACGTCTCGACCTTCGAAGTCGGCGACACATTCCGCTCTTTCTGATAGGCCTTCACTCGTTTTCCCGAGACCGCGCCGGCAGCGTACTGGCCGCGTACTGTGAGCGGTGGATCGATGGCGGGCATCGCGGCGAACACGTCGGCCTTCTTCGTGCGGATCGCAGCAGCATCAAAGCCGACCGGCGGCTCCATGGCTACCATCGAAAGCAGCGTCAGCATGTGGTTGGGAACCATGTCGCGTAGCGCCCCGGTCCCCCCATAGAACTTGCCGCGTTTTTCGACGCCGACCGTCTCCGCTGCGGTGATCTGCACACTATCAATCCGATCGCGGTTCCAGATCGGCTCGAACATCCCGTTGGCGCTTTCGCGGCCGGTGCCCCATCGTCGGCGGACAATTTCAATCGTAGAAGACCGCGATGGTCTCCGCGACCAGCACCGGGCGCCCGCCGCCCTCGATCTCCATCGTCCCCTTGCTGGTGACGCGCGCGCCTCCTCCGACCTCTTCGACAGCTTTGATCTCGAGGCGCAGGCGGATGCGCGATCCGGCCGGGACCATTCCGGTAAACCGGACGCGGTCGGCGCCGTAATTGATGGCCTGGGAGAAACGACTCACCCTATAGAGCGTCGAGGCCAACCGTGGAACGAGCGACAGCGTGAGCCAGCCATGCGCGATCGGTGTTCCACCCGGCATTTCCTTCTTGCAGCGCTCAATGTCGACATGGATCCATTGATGATCGCCTGTCGCATCGGCGAATTTGTTTATCTGCTCTTGAGTCACGGTCAACCAGTCGCTCGTGCCGATTTCCGTACCGACATAGCCTTGCAGATCGACGCCGCGTTCGACTTGAAGCATTAGCATTACACTCCATTTTGCGCCGAAGGCGTCTTTGGTGACGACTGAGGGTCAGAAGCCTTCCTATGCGAGACCGAACTGGCAAGATAGCGTAGTTGTTGGCGATCTTCACCAGTGAGGTCAGTTCACCACGCTGAGCGAGGACGCGGCGAAGGCGACCGCGCCGAGGAGATAGCTGGGTGCGGCTTCCGCGTCGGCCTTAACTAACTAGGCAGTCGCTTAGCTCCAAGCTTGCGACCGCGGTCACGATCAGACGGCCAAATACGCAATGCGATCCTTGTCGGATCGACCTCATCCATGGAAATTATGCGTTAGGGACCACCGCCGCGGGCATAGGAGGTTGGGTGAATCAGTTCGATGAATTTGAGGGCGCCCGCATACCGCGCGTACTTGGGGACTCCGCTCCTGCCGCGACGGTAGTGCTTGGAAAACTCACACACGCTCAATTGGATGCCTTGGTCAGCAAGTCCGAGCGACGAATGCTCCGCCGCGGCGACATCCTCGTCCGGCACGGTGAACCGTCGGAGGAGCTTTATTTCGTTTTGTCCGGACGTTTCGGGGTTCAAAGCGAAGGTACTTCGGAGCTGATTGCCGAAATCGGTCAGGGACAGCCGATTGGCGAGATGGGTTTTTTCGCGGCACTGCCTCGGACTGCAACCGTGATCGCACTTCGTGACTCAATCGTGCTGGCAATTAATCGACATCAGTTTCAACAGGTCGGCGACGCGATGCCCGACATCCGCGATACGGTTATTGCGGCGCTTGCGCACAGGCTAGTCGAAAGCCTCGATTCCATCGAAGCAAGTCAAACCGCCGGTAAGCCAAGACCACCTCGAACGGTTGCCGTGATATGGGCCGGCGCCACCCGCCCGTCACAGCGCTTTCTTGACCTGTTGGAAAATGTGTTCCGCCCGCGCAGTCGCAGTCTCTTTTTGACGCCGGCGCAGCTCCCGGTGAAGCCACAAGAAACTCTGTTTAACGACAGTGCGGTCGCAACTTGGTTGAATGCTGCTGAGCTTGAAAATGATTTCATTTTTTATATCGCCGATGACGTCCTCACCGACTGGACCAGACTGTGCGTCCGTCAGGCAGATGCTGTTCTCCTCGTCGCGTCTGCAACGACAAGCAGCGAGCTCAATGCTTCGGAGGAATTCGCTCTTTCGGTGCTTAAACCATCCTCTCGCCGTCTTGTCCTCCTTCACGAAAGCCGTGGTCTGTTGGCGTCTGGGACAACACGTTGGCTTGAGGCGCGCGACGTGTCGCTTCACCATCATGTCGCAGTTCAGGATACAGCAGATATTGCGCGTCTTTACCGCTTCCTCTCAGGACGAGCTGTGGGCTTTGTGGCCGGCGGCGGCGGATCATTGGGGGCTGCGCACCTTGGTGTTTACAAGGCATTTTCAGAGGCTGGAATCGATTTCGATATTTTCGGTGGGACTAGTGCAGGGGCCGCGATGACAGCGTCTCTAGCGTCCGGAACAGTCGTCGAAATAATCGACAAGCATATAGAATGGCTGGTGAATAGGCATGCTTTTAGCCGTCCAACGGTGCCTCGGTACGGGTTGCTCAACCACCATATCCTCGACGGTGTGTTACAAGATGAATTTCGTGATCTTTTGATTGAAGATTTGTGGCGGCCATTTTTTGCAATATCCGCAAATCTGAGCACTAATGGCGCGATGATCCACCGCGATGGGCTGTTATGGCAGGCGGTGCGCGCATCCAGCTCCATCCCCGGTGTATTTCCACCGTTTTTTACAAAAAGAGGGGAAATGCTGGTGGACGGCTGCATTATGGAGAACGTGCCGCTCGCATCGATGAAGATGCTGAAATCAGGGCCGAATGTGGTCGTGGCGCTTTCCACAGACCGGCCTCAGACATACGACGTGGAATACACCGCTATTCCTGGTCCCCGTAATCTCTTGACGGCGATGCTCAATCCATTTGCGCATCGCACGTTGCCGCAAGTACCCAATGTGCTTCAGGTCATCGTTCGCAGCATGATGGCAAACCGTAAAAACGAGTTACCCCTTACCAACACAGACATGCTGATTGAAGCAGTGCTGCCGCCTGATGTTAATTGGGCTCGCTGGGAGCGTCACACGGACATGCTCAGATGCGCCTATGACGGAGCGACCGCAACCCTGAAGCAGGCCGCAGAAAGGGCAGATTCCGGCCTAGCGGCTATCAGGAGCGCCCTAAGCTAGGCGCTGTATGTCCAAGTCGCTGCGTATCTTTCCTAAAAAGTCGTTTGCTTTCATATCGATCGCGACTCCGATCGCGTTCGCGAAGGCTGTCGCATCGGCGGAGCCGTGGCTCTTCACCACGATGCCACGCAAGCCGAGCAATGTAGCGCCGTTGTAGTGGCGCGGGTCAAGTCTCTGGGTAAATTGTTTCAGGGGGCCGCGCGCAAGGATGCAACCGACACGCGCCAGCGGTGCTCGGCGGAACGAACTGCGAAGTGCCGCCGCATGAAATCGGAGTGTTCCCTCCATAGTCTTCAGTGCGACATTGCCGGTGAACCCGTCAGTGACGATGACGTCGACCGTTCCGGCTGCAATGTCGGTGCCGTCGACAAAGCCGTGGAACCGTATCGGGACCGAACTATTGCGCAACCGCGCGGCTGCGATGCCGGCAATATCGTTGCCCTTTACCTCGTCGGAGCCAACGTTGAGCATGCCCACGACCGGATCGCTTACGCATCGTACGCTTCGACTAAACGCAACTCCCAACGCAGCGAATTGCACTAGGTTTTCAGCGTCGCATTCAAGGTTAGCGCCGAGATCGAGCATGACGCTCATATTGCGCAGTGTCGGAAGTAATGCCGCGATTGCCGGTCGGTCGATGCCGGGCAGCGTCTTGAGTACGAATGTCGCAATCACTGTCAATGCGCCCGTCTCGCCCCCCGAGACGACTGCGTCGGCGCGCCCCTCTGCGATCGCATCAATCGCCCGACGCATACTTATGCCGCGGCCTATGCGCAATCCTTGCGCCGGCTTGCCCTCGGCAGCGAGCATATCGCTCGTATGGTGCAGTACCGCGGCCTTGGAAACACGGGGCAGTTTCGCCAGCAACGGGGCAACCCGGCTTTCCGGGCCGAAGAGCAAGAAATTCGTATTAGGATAGCGCTCCAAGGCGATATGCGCCCCGCGCAGCACGCTCTGGGGCGCGTGGTCACCTCCCATCGCATCCAGCGCGATCGTGACGGCTCCGCCCATCAGAACCGGGCCGCGGCGCCGATGTTGCATTCGAGCCGATTATCAACGGGGCTTTCTTTGATACCTGAGATCGGAAGAGTGCCTTTTGAGCGGGAACAAGAAAACCGTGTCTGGGCTTCTGCGACGACTCCCACAGCGCAGACCCAGCGAGGGGTAGCCGCCGCGGTAACGCGGCCGCCATCCAATATCAAGATCACGGCGTCCGATGCTCCCTGATGTAGCTGACAAGTTCGGCCATGGTTTCGACCCGTTGGATTATCGCTTCGTCGAAATCGAAGCCGATGCTGTCCTGGAGATAGAGCATCAGCTCGAAAAACTTTAGCGAGCTAAGACCGTCGAGGTCGGAAGCGAGCCGCGATTGCGGTGTCAGATGACCGATGTCGATCGCGAGATGTTCGCCAATGTGCTTCACAACATCGTCAAACAGTAGCCGATCGTCAGGTGACACGAGCATATCCCATGATTGGCGGGCACCTCACGTTGCGATCTTCTCGATGAAGCGTTCAGCGAGGGCCGCTGCACTCGGTGCTTGAGTCAGCTCAATGCTGCCTGCCCTGATGCCCAATCGTTCCTCAATCAGTGCACTAAGTTCAACCGCCATTAGCGAATCGAGCCCAATATCGTAGAGAGGCTTGTTCTCATCGACTTCGTCTGCGGACAGACCTAGAACGGCCGCCAGCTGCTCGCGGATGAGATGAAGCATCAGCCCTTTGCGCGAAGCAAATGAAGCCGCGCGAAGCTTATCGAGAGTCAACCCTTTGCTGTCTTCGCCGCCACCTGAAACCCCCGAACCGTTCAGGAGTGGTCGGAACTGCGTTAGGTGCGCAACAGCGGGCGCGTGCCGGGCCCAGGTCGCCCAATTGATGTCTGCAACGCCAATGTGGATAGCGCGGCTGCGAAGCAAGGCCTTTAACGTCGCAAAAGCCTGATCGGGCGGCAGCGATTTTAGCCCGCGCTGCTCGAAATGCCGCTCGAGGCCGGCCCGTTGAGCAACATAGCCATGCCCCGAAATCGCGCCCCAGGCGACGGACAGAGCCGGGCGGCCCTCGCTACGACGATAATGTGCGAGTGCGTCGAGAACCGCATTGGCGGCTGCGTAATTGCCCTGGCCAACATTACCGACCACCGCCGTGAAGGATGAAAACAGGACGAAGATGTCGAGGGGATCGTTGAGCGTCTGGTGGTGCAGCGCCCAGGCGCCGGCGATTTTAGGCTTAAGGACCCGGTGAAGCTCTCCCGGGCCCAATCGAGCAATGAGGCCATCGTCAAGCACCATCGCGGCATGAAATACGCCGCGCAGCGGCGGAGCTTCACGCCGAACACGGGCAAGCTGTCGGTGAAGGGCAGCTTCGTCGGAGATGTCGGCGGCAATCACTCTCACCGTCACGCCCGCCTCTCGCAGCCGTTCGACATCCGCTTGCGCTGCCGAACTGGCCGCCCCGCTGCGGCCGATGAGCACCAAGTCGCGGGCGCCTTCTTCGACGAGCCAACTTGCAAGAGCACGTCCGAGCCCGCCGAGGCCACCGCTGATCAGATAGGTACCGTCTGCACGGAGCGGAAATGGGTCGAGTCGCTGCGGTAACAGCCTGATGCTCTGGTCGGCAAGATCGAGGACGATTTTGCCTATCTGACGCGCCTGCGCCATGTAGCGGAACGCTTTCTCGGCTTCCGAAATCGGATAGACTTCGTGCGGCAGCGGCCGGTAGCGTCTGGATGCCACGGCGTCGACAACTTCGAGGAGCATGTTCCGCGCAAGTGAGGGTTGTGTCGCGAACAGTGCGTCCAGGTCGATCCCAAAATACGACAGGTTGTGGCGGAAGGGGTAAAGACCGATCTTGCTATCGCGATAGATGTCGGTCTTGCCGATTTCGAGGAAGCGACCATGAGGGCGCAGTACCGCCATACCCTTGGCGATGGCCCGGCCGGACAAAGAGTTGAGAACGACATCGATCCCCTCGCCGTGGGTCAACTGCAAAATCTCGTGGGCGAACTCGAGGCCGCGTGAATCCATTACATACTCAATTCCTTGGGCGCGGAGAAAATCGCGCTTTTGGTCCGAACCGGCTGTCGCGAAGACGGTCGCGCCAACCGCCTGCGCCACCTGCACCGCGGCCTGACCGACGCCGCCTGCGGCAGCGTGGATCAGCACACGCTCGCCCGCGCGTAGTTGGCCAAGGCGCTGCAATGCGAAGACAGCCGTTATGAAGGTAATCGGGAGTGTCGCACCCTCAGCGAACGAGACCGCGTCAGGCAGGGGCACGACCCGCTCGGCCGCAACCGTCGCGTAGGCGCCAAACCCGCTAGCGAGCGCTACGACACGGTCGCCCACTTCTAAGTCAAAGCACTCGACGCCATCGCCGATCGCTACAATTGTACCGGCACACTCATCGCCGAGTTCGAGCCGAGTGGTCTCGCCAGGGTAGATTCCAAGGACCGTCATCACGTCGCGGAAGTTGAGACCGGCGGCCGCGACCTCGATCTCAATTTCCCCCAGCTTTGGCGGTATGCGATCGACAGCACGGACACTCAGATTCTCGAGTGATCCGGCGCGGTTGTAGCCAAGGCGGAACGCTTCACCGTCGCGGCGTGGCCGCTCAGAACCGTCCGCCAATTCGGAAACCGAGACCGCCTCAAGCCGGTGCACGAAGCGCTCATTAACGCGCATGGCAATTTCAGCTTCCGCATCTCCGTCGAGACATTCGATCGCCAGCAGCCCCAAATCGGCCTCGGTCGGATCGGCCGGAAGGTCGATTAACCTGCACGGAATCCCCGGTGCTTCGTTGCGAAAGACCCGAGCAAGCCCCCAGAGCGACGCCTGTATCGGATCGGCCCGCTCGCCGTTGAGTACACTTTCCGCGCCTGACGTCACCAACAACAGGCGCGGCGGCTGGATTGCGCTTTGCTCACCTAGCGCCTGCATGACCCTGATCGAGATGCCACAGATTTCTTCCACGGCGCCGAGCACGGCACTTGCATCGGCGTGGTCATCAATTCGATAATCCAGCGCCCGCAGCGACACGATGCCGCGTAGGCGAGGGGCTCGCGCCAGCATCGTATCAATTACACGCCCAACATCTTCGGATGAGTTGAGCTCAGCGGTGATCGACTGTCCGCCCGCGCGCACCAGTGCGGCCTCGAGCCGAGCACCATAGCCCCCGCGGTCGCCCAGCAAAAGCCACAGCCCCGGTTCCTCTCGGGGCAACGCACCGATCGCTCGCGCGGCACGGCGGCCCATGATGACGCTGTGGACTGTGTCCATTTGCGCCCTGCTATCGTTCAGCAGCTCGACCTCGTCAAAGCCACAGCGCAGCATGACCTTGCGCCACTCCGCGCCACCGATGCAGGCATGATTGGTACGAAGATCGGTGTCTTCGAACGACCACCACCCGGGCAGCAAGCCGAAGACTAGGTCGAACCAGAACGGCGGCCGGGTCAACTCAAGCGCAATCAGCAACCCACCGGGCGCCAATAGCTCGGCGGCGTGGGCGAGGCTACGCCCTATATCGTGCGTCGCATGAAGGACGTCCGCGGCGATCACGATGTCGAACGCGCCTGGAGAGAAGCCCTGCTCCTCCGGCGCGGCCTCGATATCGAGAAGACGATACTCCACGAAGCGATGTGGAGCGAACCGCGCCATCGCCTTCTGCAAGAAGCTAGGCGAGATGTCGCTAAAGACGTACTGTATGCGGTCGGCAGGGAGGATCTCGAAGAGCTGTGCGGTCAACGAGCCGGTCCCGGCGCCGATCTCTAGGACGCGCAACATCGCCGTCTCGGGCACTGCGCGGACGACTGCTTTAACGGCCTCGCGAGTGATCTCGTTGTAGATACTAAAACTCCGAGAATGGCCGTAGATCTCGTCGGCCACGGACAACGAGCCACGAGGAAAGATAACCTCGAGCGGCTCGACCTCGCCACGGATCACCGAATCCAAACTCTCGCCGCACCGCCGCATCATGTCGATTTCGGGCTTGTAGAGGGGAAACCGGTGCGAAAGCGGGCTGAGGATTGTGGCAATGCTCGGCGCGGTCTCCAGCGCAATAACGACCCGGAATGCGTTGCCTTCGCGTCTGACAAAGCCACCGCTCTCCAGTATCGCGAGCATTCGCCCCAATAGTCGTCGCTTATGACCGATGCCGATCGAGGCAGCCAGCATATCTGGATCGATGAGATGGTTGGGTCCACATCCTAATCCGAGTCGCGCCAGCCCGTTGGCGGCAACAAGCACCGCAGCCCGATTGAGTGCCGGTTCAATCTCGCGGTAGTACAGCTCACGTTCGGCGACATCGACGATATCAGCAAGCGTCGGCCGCACCGAGTCGGCGATGAGGGCCGGATCAGGCAGGTCTTTTGGCGTCGCGCCAAGGGAATTGTCGGCGCACCAGCGGTACCTGTAGAGCGTATCCCCGCGCCGCTCCGCCGCCCGTGTTGCGCCAAGTCGACGGCAAGCGAGACCGACGACCTCGACGAGAGCGGTGCCGTTTGCATCAAGCAAGCGGACGTCGCCGCGGATACGGGTTTCTCCGTGTTCGCGCAACACGGCATGCGCCCACAGCGTCGTCCCCGGGTCGATTACCTGGTACACTACGACCCGCCCAATCCCGACGGGAAGGTACGCGTGAGACGCGCCCCCAGCCGACGCCAGTGCACCGAGCAGGACTTGGAATGCCGCATCCAATACGGTGGGATGAATTATGTAGTTCGATGCCTCAGGCGCCGGCCGCAACTGTGCCAATGCTTCCCCTACGCCATGCCACAGTCCTTCGAGGCCGCGAAACTCCGAGCCGTAGTCGAGCCCGGCCTGGGCGAAGATGTCGTAAATGCCTGCTAGTTCATGGGGACAAGCCCGCTTCAGCGCCGCCAAATCCGCGTTCCCCGCCCGCTTGCGGCAAGGCTGAATCGTACCGCGAGCGAACCGATCCCACCGTTCGTCGTCTGCACTCGCCTCAATTGTTAGTAAACCCGACTCTGAGTCATAACTGGTAATTGTCGCTATTGACCCGGCTTCTGGGAGCAGTAACGTTCGCTCGAACGCGATAGTTTCGACAACGACGGGGGTGCCGAGCTCGACCTGCGCCGCGGCCAAAGCCATCTCAACGTAGGCCGCGGCGGGATAGACAACCGAACCTTCGATGCGATGATCTCGGAGATAATCATCGACGCGCCCGTCGATGAGGTTATCCCATTCTAGCCGCGGTCCGGCACGGCGCCGGCCGAGAAGCGGATGTGTCGCCTCTGTCAGACGGCGAGCCCGTGAGCCACGCGACTCGTTCCAATAGGGTTGATGCTGCCAGGGGTAGCTCGGCAACGATACGAAATCTTTGGGATTTGGATAAAGCGCTCCCCAATCGGGATTATGGCCTCGCGTGTACAGCTCGCCGAGAGACCGCAGCATCGTCGTCCGCTCATCACGAGCGCGGCGCGCCGACGGCAGGACCGTGCTAGCCACATCGAGGGCCGTGAGACAGGAGGAAACATCTCCAGAAAGTATCGGATGAGGGCTAATCTCGATGAAGGCGTCACACCCCAAATTGGCAATACAGGAGATAGCCGCCGAAAACTCTACTGGTTGCCTTATGTTGCGCCACCAGTAATCAGCGTCATACGCGATGCCCTTAACCGCCGCGCCGCTCACGGTAGAGACCAGCATGAGCTCCGATAGGCGAGGCGTAAGTCCGGCCAGCGCGGCACGCAGCGCACCCTCGATCGGAGCCATCGCATGGCTGTGATAGGCGACGTCGACTCGCAGAAAGCGAGCAAAGATGCCCTCATTTTCAAGTTGGGCGACGATTTCCCCAAGCGAGTCGCCATCGCCGCTCAGCGTCGTCGATTTGGGCCCGTTGACTGCCGCGATCGATACGATCTCGCCGTAAGACGCGATGCGCTGCCGCGCCTCGTCGAGTGCAAGGCCTGTCGCCACCATCTTGCCGTAGCCGGCGGTCGTCTGTTGGAGCCGGCTACGGTGAAAGGCGACCTCGATCGCGTCCTCGAGCGAGAGCACGCCGGCGACATGGCATGCTGCGATCTCACCAGCGCTGTGACCAACAACGATTTCGGGTGTAACACCCCATGCCCGCCAGAGCGCCGTGAGCCCGAGCTGAACAGCCAAGTTGCAAGGCTGCGCCACTTCGGTCCTATCCATCCGCGAGGCGTCTTCGCTAGCCGTTAACTCGTCGAGGAGCGACCATCGCGCCCGTGGCGCAAACAGCGCATCGCACTCCTCGACCGCGCGCCGGAAGACCGGCTCCCCAGCTAGCAGCTGGCGCCCCATCCCCCACCATTGCGCTCCCATTCCCGAATAGACGAAGGCGAGGCGGCGAGGCGCTGCAGTACCGATGCTGCGCGACTTCGTCGGTGAATCGGCGATGCCGCGCATCGCTGCCGTCAGGTCCTTCGCCGAGTGAGCCACAATTCCGGCGCGCTGATCGTGATGCTGGCGCCGCGTCGCCCAATAGCCGAGCGCTTCGAGGTCGGTGCCAGTCGCGGCATCGATTGCGTCCGCATACTTAGTCGCCACTTCCCGCAACGCCTCGGGAGTGCGTGCCGACAGTGGAAACAGGACCACACTGGGTTCACCGCGCGCGTATTCCGGTGTCGCGACGGGTGGCCGCTCTTCCAGCACCACGTGGGCGTTGGTACCGCCGAAGCCGAACGAGTTAACCCCGGCGCGAGCGGGGCCCTTGTTGGAAGGCCAGTCCCGAGGAGTCCCGACGACGCTGAGTTTCAGCTCCTCAAGTGGGATATCCGGATTTGGCCGGACGAAATTGAGGGTTGCAGGAATGTGGCGTCGTTCGATTGCTAGGGCGGTCTTGATCAGACCGGCGATCCCGGCGGCGGCCTCAAGATGACCAATATTGGTCTTTACCGAACCGATGAGACAGGGATCCTCTCCCGATCTATTTTTGCCAAGTATCGTGCCGAGCGCATGCGCTTCAATAGGGTCCCCGACAGGTGTCCCGGTGCCGTGCGCCTCGACGTAATGGATCGTGGAGGGGTCGATGCAGGCATATTCTAATGTCTCCGCGATCACGGCCTCTTGCGCAGCGCGGCTGGGTACGCTGATCCCAGGTGTTCGGCCGTCCTGGTTGACTGCGGAACCGCGGATTACGGCATAAACGTGATCGTTCGACTCGACTGCATCGGCAAGACGCTTAAGCACAACGACACCGGCGCCCTCGCCGCGGGCATAGCCGTTGGCACGCGCGTCAAAAGGCTTGCAACGTCCGTCCGGCGCCAGCATCGAAGCGCGGCTGAAACCCACCGTCGCCTCGGGCTTGAGGATTGCGTTGACGCCACCTACGAGCGCCATATCACTCTCGCGGTCGATGAGGCTGCGGCAGGCTAGATGCACCGCAACCAACGACGACGAGCACGCCGTATCGACAGCGACGCTGGGGCCGCGGAAATCAAAAAAATGCGAGAGCCGGTTTGCGGCGATGCTGAGCGCGATACCCGTGTTCGTATGGGGACCGATCAGTTGGCGGTTATCGTATGAGTGCTGAATTTCGGCATAATCGTAAGCTGCGATGCCGACGAACACGCCAATCTTAGCGCCGTTGCACCGGTCCAGTGCGATACCAGCATCCTCGATCGCCTCCCAACCGGTCTCCAGCAACAGCCGCTGCTGCGGGTCCATGGCCGTAGCCTCGCGCGGCGAGATGCCGAAAAAACCCGGGTCGAATCGGTCTATATCGTTGATGAACCCACCGAGGCGGATGCGGATTGTGCCGGGCGCGGAAACCGGGTCGCGGTGATGGAGCGAGTTTGCATCCCACCGGTTTTGAGGCACCGGAACGATCGCGTCGCGGCCATCGAGCAACAATTGCCAAAACGCTTCAGGGCCGGCGGCCCCGGGAAACCGACATCCCATACCGACGATTGCAATCGGCTCGCGCTCAGCAGCTAGTGCTGAATGCCGCCGTGAGCGTCGCTTAGCATTATCCCCCATCAGCCGGTTCCGCTCGCCAGCTCGCGGCAGCGATGACGTTGAATTTTGCCACTATCGGTGCGGGGGAGGCGTCCACCTGCGACCCAATGCAGGCGCGCTCCGCGCAGTCCGAAGACCTGGTCGAGGGTCCGGCGTACCCGTGCTTCCACATCGCTTCGGCCGGCGACCCCAAGCCGACCGTCGAGCAACAAGTGAAGCTCGCCGGTGTGGAGTTGTAGGTCGGGGACCTCCACCGCCACGACCGAAGGGGTAAAGTGCGGCGCGAGTACCCGTTCTACGGCCGCTTCTATCTGCAGCGGTGAGAAGTTCCGACCATTGATGATCAAGATTTCCTTACTGCGGCCAGTGATGAACAGCTCCCCGTTGCGCAAATAACCGAGATCGCCGGTGCGGAGAAAGTCATCGCGCTGAAACTGGTCATCGCGCTGGATTCCGAGATAGCCGTCGACGACGCTCGGTCCCCGAAACTCAATCTCGCCGACCACACCATCCGTCACTGGTTGGCCGATAGCGTCCACGATACGTAATTCGTGATCGGGCACGGCCGTTCCACAGCCGACAACGGAGATGTCGTCTCCCTGTTCCACCTGTGCTCCTGGTGCGCAACTCGTCGAGCTTATACGATCGACGCGAAACGGTCGGTTCGCCGACGAGATCGTCACTGCTAGCGTCGCTTCAGCAAGTCCATATACCGGTGTCAGGACCGAGGCACCCAGTCCGCTCGAGGTGAAGGCGCGGTGGAAAGCCTTCAGCGTCCCGTCGTGCACCGGCTCGGCACCGCATAATGCGCACCGCCATGACGATAGGTCGAGCCCGCTGGGCCGACGCAACTGAGCAACGCGGCTGCATACTTGAAACGCGGAAGTCGGTGCTGGCGACAGCGTCCCACGATAACGAGTGATCAGCTCAAGCCAAAACAATGGATTGCGAATGAAATTGATCGGATCGGCTGCGACCAACGGGATGCCCCAATACCAAGCGTAGGAGACGCCGATCAACCCCATATCGTGCGACATCGGCAACCAAGTGACGAGAATATCATCGGGTCGTTGATCGACCGCGCGGCCAATCGCAGCGACGTTCGCGGCGACGTTGCGATGCCGCACGATTACCCATCGCGGCTCCGCCGTCGTACCCGAGGTGCCCTGGAGATGAGCGATGTCATCCATCGTGACCTCACCCGGGACATTCGCCGGATCAGGTGAAATTAGCTCTGCAGCTGTGACGACGTCGGGTAAGGCTAGGTCGGCAGTGTCACGAATTACGACACAGCGCGCGCTGAGCCCGCCCGTTATCGACTCGATATGGGCGCTGTCGAGCGAAGCGCGGCTTGTCCGGGCCCCTGGCAAGACGATGGGCACCACACCCGAGATAAGACAACCGAGATAGACCGGGAAAAATGCGGCGCAGGTCGGAAGCGCAAGGATAACCCGGTCAGCAGCGCGCAATCCCCGTTGCGCCAATCCTGTCGATACGGCCCGCGCCTCCGCGACGAGGCGACGGTAGGTGAGCTCAACGTGGTCACCCGCCGGATCGAAAGCATGGATCGCCACTGCGTTCGGCGTCCTGTCGGCCGTCGCGGCGAGTGCGTGTAAAACGCCCGGTCGATTGTGTGGCCCGTTACGAATAATCCCGGCATGTCTCGCATTACCGGGCAGCGCTGCAGGATCGGTGGCGGTCAATTTATTGCTCTGAGCCAGTAGATCCCGCCCTGAGGCCAGATTCAGGGTCCGCGATGGCCGCGTCGGCGGATAAGCCGAAAGTTGTTTGCGCGAGCCTCGCGGCGAGGATGCGCGCCAGATTGAATAGCACCCGCGCGGCGATAGTCGCATTCTCGGTGACGAATTGCCGCAAGAAATCCGCGGACAAGGTTAGTATTTCACAGGGCGCCCGGGCGACCACCGTCGCACTGCGGGGCGATCCCGTCAGAAATCCAATCTCGCCAAAGACATCGCCTGCGCCAAGCGTGGCAACGACCCGTCCCGGGGCTTCATCACGAATAACCTCGGCCAATCCCTTTAGCAGGATAAAGACCGTCGGATCACGTTCATTTTCGCGCAGAACGCGCTCGCCGGCGGCAGCGGTGATGATCGTCGACGAAGCCAGGAACTGCGCGGTCTGTTCGCTCGACAATCCTCGAAACAACCCAATAGCATGGATCGGATCATTGCCGATGTGCTCGGTCAATAGATCAAAAAAATCCCGCGGCGGCACGAAGCCTGCGCTGGGCGGCCTCACCCACTGAGGATAAGTGGCCGCAAACCAAGCTCTGGCCTCCGCATCGTCGGGAAAGGACTCGGCCAGCGGAGCCAATGGGGAACGGCATCGGAAGAGGTGCTCTCGCTCGCCCATCACCATCATGATCCGAAGCTTGAAGCCGAAAGCGGCGTCTTCGAACGGCGGGATATAGCGCCGCTGACCCAGCCGCTCCTCAAACCGGATGAGATACGGGCTGCAATCACTGAAGTTTATCCGAATACCGGCGTTCCGCGTATCTGCGTACCCGCCGAGTAGCAACTGCTGGCTGGCTTGGCCACCCCGCACGCTGGGGTCCAGCATGAATCGTCCAGTAGCGGAAAGCGCCGCTAGACCGAACGCGCTAACCGCCGGACCCATCTCATATTTAGCGATGAAAGGCGAGGCATCCGGGAGTTGGGCCATGTAGGTAGCGCGTATGGTGCCGACGACCGCGCCCGAATCGTCATCCCTCAGAGCGTAAATTGTGCTGTATGGATCGAACTCGTCGCGCACCCGCTTGTCGACATGATCCGCCTCTGGTGGATGAAGACCCAGTTCTTGTACGTAAATACGATATCGAAATCGATAGATCTGTTCGCGCTCTTCTTCACTTCGCGCAACGAAGTATTCAATCGCCATTATGGATACCTTTGGCGATCGAGTGGAACATGCGCCCACACAAATCGGGCAATGAAAAATTGAACGGCATCGGTGCTCTCAGTCGGCTGAAAGAGTTCACGAAACGCTCACACTTCCAGGGTCGTAACATCGGGTCCACCAACCCGCAAGTGCCTTTGCTGCTTGCCCGGTTCAGGAGATCTCAGTCGTGGCGGCAGGCAAAACGGGGCGCGATACGCCTTCAGCGGCAGGCGTATCTCATCGCCAAAAAACTCGGTGTCTCGCGACCTATGGTGAAAGAGCGTCGGCCTGCTCGCCGCGCGACGGTTCTGTGATCTGGAAACACGTCACATATAGTGCCGGCAAGAACACCAAGGTCAGCAGAGTTGCGGACGCCAAACCGCCGATAACGGCAAACGCCATCGGTCCCCAGAACACATCACGGGCGATTGGCAGCATGCCGAGGATCGCGGCCGATGCAGTCAGCAAAATAGGCCGTATGCGGTGGATGGTGGCATCGACAACCGCATCCCACTCGCCTTGCCCAGCTGTCACATTCTGCGCAATCTGGTCGACCAAGATGACGGAGTTGCGAATGATCATCCCGGACAGCGCGATGATCCCGAGAATAGCGACAAATCCGATCGCGGTTCCGGTCACCAGCAGCACAGCGACGACGCCGATTACCCCGAGCGGCGCGACGCTAATTACCAGTGCGAGCCGACGAAAACTCTGCAATTGCGCCATCAGGATTGTCAGCATCAAAAGCGCCATCACGGGCAGCATGGCGACGACCGGACCCAGCCCTTCCTGACTGGCCTCGACAGTGCCGCCGGTCTCGATGCGATATCCCGCAGAGAGGTGGCGGCCGTAAGCCTCGATTTGCGGGGCGAGTTGGTCGACAACAGATTTCGCCTGTACCCCCGGACGCAGATCCGCCTGCACCGTAATCGTCGGCATGCGGTCGCGCCGCCAGATAAGCGGGTGCGCGAGAGCGTAGTGGAGCGAAGCGATCTCCAACAGCGGGACGCTGTGACCGCCGGCGAGCGGTATTGTAAGTCCGCGAAGCACGTCGACCGAGGTATGCGCCATATCTGTGCCGCGGGCCACCACATCGATCAGGTAAACACCATCCCGCACTGAGGTTATCGCCGATCCGCTAACGACTGTGTTGAGTGCCTCGGTCACGACCGCGGAACTGATGCCGAGCTGGCGAACCTTGTCTTGATCGACTTGAAGCTGGACCACCTTGATTGGATCGTTCGAGTCGAGCCCGGTTTTCTCCGTATCCGGATTCCCCGCGACAATCGCGGCCACATCGTAGGCCGACTGACGAAGCCGATCGATGTCCGGTCCGCTGAGCCGATATTGTACTGGCCAGCCGATCGGCGGTCCAAGTTCCAGCGGATAGACCCGAGTCGTGATGTCCGGTAGTTCTCGGTCGAGGGCAGTATTCAGCCGCGCCCGGACGCGTTCGCGCTCGGACAGCCCTTTCGTGACGACAACCGCCTGCGTGAAAAACTCGTTCGGCAGCTGCTGGTTCAGCGTGAGGATGAAGCGAGGAGCACCTTCGCCCACATAGACACTATAGCGGTCCACGTCGGGGTCGTCTGCAAGCAGCCGTTCGAGGTGCTCAGTGGCGGCATTGGTTGCGTAGATCGAGGCGCTCTCGGGGAGAGTGAGATCGACGAGCAGTTCCGGTCGATCGGACGACGGGAAAAATTGTTGCTGCACGTAGCTCGCTCCCGCCAGCGCCAGTCCGAACAGCGCCAGGGTCGCCGCTATCACCGCAACGCGCGCACGCAGGCACGCCAACAACGCGACCCGAAACCACCGACCGACCCTGCCGAGCTTTTCGGCACGCCCCCTGGGCCAGGACGATGGCAGGATCGTAACGGCCAGCAGCGGGGCGAAGAGTACCGCCACGACCCATGAAATAAGCAGCGCAATCGTCACTACAGCAAACAGTGTGAAGGTGTATTCACCAGCCTGGCTGTGCGCGAGACCAATCGGCACGAAACCAGCGATCGTCACTACCGTACCCGTCAGCATCGGGAACGCTGTCGTTTGATAAGCGTAGGTTGCTGCCGTGACCCGATCGAAGCCGAGTTCTAGCCGGCTAACCATCATTTCAATCGTGATCATCGCGTCATCAACCAGGAGACCAAGCGCAATAACCAGCGCGCCTAGTGAAATCCGCTGCAAGGCAATCCCGAAGAAATCCATCGCAACGAAGACGATCGCAAGAACCAAGGGGATCGACAATGCCACAATGGCCCCCGCGCGCAACCCAAGGGTCAAGAAGCTGACGGCGAGGACGATGGCAACCGCGGCGGCAAGTGCCTCCATGAAACTATTGACGGCGTGGCGCACGACAACCGGCTGGTCGGCCACCAAATGCGGCTCGAGTCCAATCGGCAGATTGGCAGTGATCTGTGCCATCTCCCGCTTCACCGCATCGCCGAACCTTAAGACGTCGGCATTAGGCGTGATGGCGATGACTATGCCGACGGCGCTCAGGCTGTCGAACCTGAACATTGGTTGCGGGGGGTCGACATAACCGCGTCGCACCGTCGCCACGTCCGCCAGCCGATAGAACCGGTTATTGGCGTAGAGACTGATTTTGCGTAGGCTGTCTTCGGAAGTGAACTGACCGCTGACCCGTAGCAAGATTCGTTCTCGATCGGTCTGCAGCACACCAGCCGGGACAATGATGTTCTGCGCCTGCAGGCTTGCCACCGCTTCACCTTGGTCGATGCCAAGCCCACTGAGCCGCCGCGGATCGAATTCGATATAGATCTTCTCGTCCTGGGTTCCCACTAGGTTGATCTTGGAGACGTTCGGAACGGTCAATAGCTGAGTGCGAATGTCCTCAGCCCAGTCGCGCACCTCACGCTTGGTGAACCCGTCGGCCGTCAGCGCGTAGATGATCCCGAAGGTGTCACCGAACTCGTCGTCGAAAAACGGCCCCGTTACCCCTTGGGGAAACGATGGCTTGATATCGCCCAGCTTCTTACGAATCTGGTACCAGACGTTGGTGATTTCCGCCGGTGGAGTCTCGTCCTTTACGAAGATGATGACGGTCACCTCACCGGGCTTGGTATAGCTCTTCTCGTATTTCAGCCAAAGCGTCTCTTGCAGCTTTTTTTCAATGCGGTCGGTGACCTGGACCATCATCTCCTCGGTCGATGCGCCGGGCCATTGGGCGGTCACTACCATTGCCCTGAATGCGAATGGTGGATCCTCGTCACGGCCGAGTTGCCAATAGGCGATAAGCCCGGCAACGATGCTGAACAGCATCAAGTAAAAGACGAAAGGGCGATGATCGAGCGCCCATTGTGAGAGGTTGAAGCGCTTCATTGCGCCGCAGCTAGCTGCCTAACCCGCTCTCCCGGGCGCAGCAGATGCACGCCTGCGGTCACAACGATGTCGCCATCTTTCAGCCCGCTGGAGATGATGACGCGGTTACTGTCGTACCGAAGAACGGTGACCGCAGTCAGCCGCACGGTACTCGACGGCACATCGAATAACCAGACCGCCGGCTTGCCAGCTTGCTCGAACAGTGCCTCACTCGGCAACTCGACGACGTTGTGCGTCTGCAACTCGACCCGTCCTTCGACCGTCGCTTCGAGCCGCATCTCGGGGGGCGCATTGGGCAATGCGACCCTGACTATAAACGTGCGCGTCGTCGGATCGGCCCGGGGGGAAACGTAGCGCGGCGTGCCGACTGCTTTAATCGCCGGGTCGCTGACCAGGCTGACCTCAACCGTAACGTTAGAGGGAACCTTGGACAAGATGGTCTCGGGCACGTTGAAAACGGCCTCGCGCTGATCCGGTTGGGCCAGCCGGACGACCTTCTGCGCGGCGGTAACGACTTGCCCGGGATCGGCGTAAGCAGCGGTAACAATTCCGCCGGTGTCCGCGCGCAGCTGGGTATAGCTCACAGCATCTTGCGCCAGCTTGAGCTTCGCGCGCAGCGATTCGAGTGTCGCCTGTGCGGTCCGAAGGTCGCGCACCGCGATCTCGTATTGCTGCTTCGTCGCAAAGCTCTCGGAAAGCAGCGCGCGTTCGCGCGCTTCCTCGGCGGTGGTTCGTGTCACCTCGGATTCGGCCGCGTCCACAGTAGCCTGCGCGGAGCGGAGCTCGGCATTGGCTTGCGCGGGATCGAGCGCCGCAAGGATCATATCTGCGGTAACAGAGGTGCCGACATCGACTGACCGCTCGATGAGCTTACCTCCAATGCGGAAGCTAAGGTCGGTCTCGTAGCGTGCTTGAATCTCGCCGACTTCGTCTAACGTTTCGGTAGCGTCCCCTAACGCTGCCACCACGGTACGAACCGGCCGTACCGCTTCGGGGGGTTTGGGTCGGTTGTCACATCCGATGAGAAGCGCCGCCACGCCAAACACCGCGACGAGACCCTGACGACGGTGCGTCATCTCCCTTCTTCCGTCCCCCAAGTTGTTCCATGAGCATAGCATAGTCAGGGACTAGCGGCCGCTCGCTCCGTCGATCCTTTTGCCGAATTTGCTCGATGTGTCGCTATGCGAGGCAATAAAATGCCAACATAATGGGCGCAGCCCAGCACGTTGTAACGGCCCGAACCTATTGGTAGAGTAAACAGCTTTTCAACATAGGAACTGTGCCGATGGACCACCTTCTTGCCGTGCGGCGTCAGGTCTTTAGCGGAATCACCTCGATTGGCGCGGTCCAGAAGGTGTTAAGCGGTTCGCCGAATATCAACGTATACCAGCGCTACTTGAAGAACGTCTATTACTATGCCTGTCACAGCGCCGCGGTAATCGCGGTCGCCGGCAGCCGCTGCGTCAACACGCATCCCGAGCTGGCACACTACCTGATGCGGCATGCCAATGAAGAGCTTGGCCATGAGAGATGGGCGCTCAACGATCTCGTGCAGCTTGGTGTCCCGGAGGCAGAAGTTCGCGCGAGCCGGCCGGTGCCGGCCTGTGCGGCAATGGTCGGTTTCGAGTATCTTGTCGCTGAGCGGCTGAACCCGGTGGGCATTTTCGGCTGGCTCTATACGCTCGAAGCGATGGGTAACGACCTCGGGGGCACGATCGGCGAGGCGATGAAAGCAGCTATCGGCAAGGGCGGAGGCGTTAAGTTCGTCGAGGGCCATGGAGTGGCCGATCACGACCATACCGACGACCTTACGCAGGTTATAGAACACAGGATCAAGGATGCGTCGGACCGCGCCGATATCGATTTCGTGGCTGATGTGATCGCCGACCTCTATGTGCGGATGTTCGAACAAATCGCCGCCGGGCACGAGTGACAGCAATCGGCGTTTCCCTCGGACCCTCCAGCTGCCCGAAGATGTGATTGGGCGATCCGCTAGAATCCGTCGACATCTAGCTCCATCAACGGCCGGGCGCCGGCAGCGATGATCGCGGTGAGCGACGCGGTCTCAGGCAAGATGCGCGCCATGAAGAACCGGGCCGTCGCCAACTTGGCTTGATAGAAATCGTTCTCGTCCCCGCCCACCTTTGCCAGAGCAATCTTCGCCATTCGCGCCCACATGAAAGCGAGCGCGATGAGGGCCAAAAGCTTCAAGTATTCGCCAGCGACCGCTGCGGCTTCGTCGGGGTTCTGTGCAGCGCGTTGCCCCAGCGTCCCAGTCACCTGTTGCAACTCGCCCACCACCTCGCCGAGTGGCGCGGTGAACTCGCCCATGTCCGGCGAAGCCCGATTCTCTTGAATAAACGCGCCGATTATTCCGAGGAAGCGTTTAAGCAGGCGCCCCTTGTGCATCGGCAACTTGCGGCCCACCAGATCCAGCGCCTGGACAGCATTGGTGCCTTCGTATATCTGCGTGATGCGCGCGTCGCGAACCAACTGCTCGATTCCGTTGTCACTCACATAGCCGTGGCCGCCAAAGACCTGCAGCGCGAGGTTGGCGGCGGTGAACCCGGCATCGCTGAAATAGGCTTTCATAACCGGTGTCAACAGCGCCACGAGATCGTCCGCCGCCTCGCGTGTCGCATCGTCCGGGTGCTTTTCGGCGACGTCGATACTGAGGCCGATCCAGGAGCACAGCGCCCGTGCTGCCTCCGTATTCGCTTTCATCGTCAATAGCATGCGCCGCACGTCGGGGTGCACCAGGATGGGATCGGCAACCTTTCCCGGCATCTTGGCTCCCGTCAATGCACGACCCTGCAAACGCTCGCGAGCATAGGCGACGGCGTTCTGATAGGCGACTTCGCCAAGCCCAAGTCCTTGGAGCGCAACCCCGAGGCGCGAGACGTTCATCATGGTGAACATCTGGTGCATCCCTGTATTCGGCGCGCCGACCAGCGTCCCGATTGCCTCGTCGAAACTCATTGCGCAGGTCGCCGAGGCCTTCAGGCCCATTTTGTGCTCGATCGCGATGCAGCTCACCGCATTGCGGATGCCAAGGGTCCCGTCTTTCGCAACCAGAAATTTTGGCACCAGGAAAAGGCTGATGCCGTGTGTGCCGGGCGGTGCGTCGGGAAGCCGAGCGAGCACCAAATGAACGATGTTTTCGGTAAGATCGTGCTCGCCAGCCGAGATGAAGACTTTCGTGCCCGTAACGCGATACACGCCATCGCCGTCAGGCATGGCGCGAGTCTGGATAAGCCCGAGATCAGAGCCGCATTGCGGCTCCGTCAGACACATTGTGCCGGACCACGTGCCCGCAAGCAGGCGCGGCAGATAGAGCGCTTGTTGTTCGGCGTTGCCGTGCGCCCGCAGCGCGCGGTAGGCGCCACTCGACAAACCCGGGTACATGGCGAAGGATAGATTCGCTGAGAACAAGAGCTCAGCGACGCAGTAGTAAAGCGTATGGGGCAGGCCCTGGCCGCCGTATTCCGGATCGCCGTCGACCGCGGTCCAGCCATCTTGCCGGTAACGATCGTACGCCGCTTTGAAGCCGCGCGGCGTGCGGACAACGCCGCTCTCGTATCTGCAGCCTTCTCGGTCGCCGCTGGCATTGAGCGGCAACAGCACATGCTCGCAAAACGTGCCGGCCGCTTCGATCACGCTCGCGAATATCTCAGGCGTTGCTTCGGCGTAGCCAGGCAACGCAGCGAGTTGGGCAACTTCGAGGACTTCTTCCAGAACGAAACGGTAGTCGCGCAGCGGCGCCTTATAGTTGATCATCGGCGCAATATCCGCAAAGTTGACCGGCCCAACTTATGCTTCTCAGAGCACTGCTGTCTACGACGCGACGTGGGCCGAAAATCGCGCCGCAACGCGATCCCTATCTAATTTAGGAGAACAATATGCTGGGACTGATGCAGGATCACCCACTGCTGATCTCGTCCTTAATCCGCTTTGCCGATCGGCACCACGGGACAACGGAGATCGTGTCCCGCACGAACGAAGGGATGCATCGCTACACCTACACCGATGCCCATGCCCGTAGCCGTCAGCTGGCAAAGGCGCTTCTACGGTTGGGTGTCGGCGCCGATGATCGGGTCGCGACTATTGCGTGGAACAACAGCCGACATTTTGAACTCTACTATGCTATCTCCGGGATCGGCGCGATCTGTCACACAATCAATCCGCGGCTGTTTCCAGACCAGCTTGTCTACATCATTAACGATGCGCAGGACCGGCTCGTCTTCTTCGATATGACCTTTGCGCCGCTCGTGTCGGGCCTGCGCCGACACTGTCCAGGGGTCGAGTGTTGGGTGGCGATGACCGATCGGGAATACATGGTAGAATCGGCTTTCGGCGCGCTGTGCTACGAGGAACTCGTTGCGGCCGAAAGCGACGGGTTCGATTGGCCCGATTTTGACGAACGCACTGCCTCCTCGCTTTGCTACACTTCCGGCACGACAGGCAATCCCAAAGGCGTGCTCTATTCGCATCGCTCCACTGTACTTCACTCGATCGGTGCCGCGCTGCCAGACACAATGAGCCTGTCCGCTCGCGATGTCGTGCTACCGATCGTGCCAATGTTTCACGCCAATGCATGGGGCGCTCCATATAGCTGCGCGGTGGTTGGGGCGAAGCTCGTGCTCCCCGGCCCCGCGCTTGATGGCGAAAGCCTCTACAACCTTTTCGAGACCGAAGGTGTGACGTTCAGCGCTGGCGTCCCGGCGGTTTGGCTCGGGTTGCTGCATTATCTCCACGAAAATCGTCTCCGCTTTTCGAGGCTGAGGCGAGTAGTCATCGGTGGGTCGGCCTGCCCGCCGACGATGATGCAGGCACTTGAGGGGTTGGGCATTGAGGTGCTGCACGCCTGGGGCATGACAGAGATGAGCCCGCTCGGCACGGTGTGCCAATTGAAGAGCAGGCACGACGATGCTTCGGCCGAGGACCTCGCGGCAGTCAGGGCGAAGCAGGGCAGAGCCGTCTACGGCGTGGATATCAAGATAGTCGGGGAGAATGGGGCGGAGTTGCCCTGGGACGGCAAGACGTTCGGCGACCTGATGGCGCGTGGCCCGTGGGTTGCCAACAGCTATTTCGGCAGCTCTGCTAACGAGGCGTTGCAAGAGGGATGGTTCGCGACTGGTGACGTCGCGACGATCGACGCCGACGGCTATGTTCAGATCACGGATCGTTCGAAAGACGTGATAAAGTCGGGCGGCGAATGGATCAGCTCTATAGAGCTCGAAAACATTGCAATGGCGCACCCAGCCGTCGCGGAGGCCGCGGTGATTGGCGTGAAACACGCCCGCTGGGACGAGCGGCCGGTGCTGCTAGTGCAAATCAAGATGGATGCCGTCGTTTCGCGCGAGGAACTGCTGACCTTTTATCACGATAAGATCGCAAAATGGTCCATACCAGACGACGTTGTATTCGTTACCTCTTTACCGCACACCGCAGCTGGTAAGCTAATGAAGGTTCAGCTGCGGGAGGTATACGCCAACCATTTGCTCAGCCTACCCCAGGGATGACCCTACATCACCGCTTCGCGTTGGATGACTATTTCGGGGAAGACGTTGCCCTCGCTGCCGGCTTTAGCGAGCGACCGCTATCGGGCCCGGCTTCGGACATCGGCAACTGAGTAGCAAAGTGCGCTTTTGTACTAAGAGCAGTGGAGCTGCGGGGGCTCCGACCAGGGGTTCCTAATGCACGGTCCCGCACTATTCGCCGCCTCCATCACACCATCAGAATGAAGGTCCAAAGCCACTCGGGCCTGATAGATGACGTGAAAATATCGCCCTCGACCCCACGCCGTGAGCGCGCACCAGCATTGGAGGCGGATGGCCAGCCCGACGATGCTGACCACCAGGAAATACTGCAGGGACGTGCAGTAGGGCCCACACCGGAAGCTGGATCGCGTCGCCGTGGGCATCTGGTTCATGGGCAGCCCTTCGGTTCGCGTGAAATCACTGCGCCCGATCGCTGATCGCGCTTGTCGATGCGCATATAGGGGAGCCGTTTCAATAGCTTGACTGAATATACAACCTATGATATAGTATTAATATCTCATTGATCTGGAAAAGCGAATACTCATGGCGGGCAAGCAAGCGAAGACGCTGACGAAACCGCAGCTTGCGACAGCGTTGCGACAGACCGGCAAGGGTCGGTACCCCGACCGCGACAGAGCGATGATTTTGCTGTCGGCCAAGGCCGGCCTCCGCGCCGCCGAGATCGCCAATCTGACTTGGCCAATGGTCCTCGACGCACAGGGCCGGGTCGGCAACCATATTGAGCTGCACGATATCGCGGCCAAAAAGGGCAGCGGGCGAACGATCCCTCTCCATCCCGAACTGGTTCGTGCGCTGAAGCGTCTGCACCGGGAGCGAGAAGGAGCGTCGGTTATCCGGTCTGAGCGCGGTCAAGGGTTACGGCCAGGAAGCGTCGTGAACTGGTTCGCGGGACTCTATCGGAAGATCGGGTTTAAGGGGTGTTCGTCACACTCCGGGCGCCGCACATTCATCACCAACGCGGCCCGCCTCGTGTCCAAGGCTGGCGGGAGCCTGCGCGACGTGCAGCAGCTTGCCGGACATCGATCGATCGAACACACGCAGGCCTACATCGACGGCGACACGCGAGCCCAGCGCCGGCTCGTCGCGCTGCTCTAAACACCACATTTCGCCGGTCACTGCGTCTGTCTCACCACCAAGGAGGAAGCATTGGAAACCAGTGACAGGGATCATGCGTCTGCCGTTTACCGGCGCTCCGCCAGATCGATCCGCGAACTCAACGATGCATTTCGTAGGACCCTCGTCGGTGGCAGATGTGTCATCACCGCTGGGGTCGCCGCACTAGGCGCCGCCACCGTGTCCCTGCTGCTCGACAAGGTGCGCCGGCATTCGCAGTTCACACCAGACAACGATCCCTACGGCGAGCACGACTTCGGAGCCTTCGACCACGACGGAACCCGGTTCTTCTGGAAGATCGATTATTTCGATCGCTCGCTCACCAGCGGCTCTGAGGACCCCGCCGACCCCGAGCGCACGATCCGCGCGCTGACGTTGATGAAGGCCGAAGAGTACTGATGCCGGCCGATCCGACCGAGAGTCCCGCGGTGCCAAGGCTGCGCCTGTCGTGATCTCCGGGGAAAGCAAGTCGCTGGTCGCGACGTGCCGCGCCGCGACAATCCTGCACACCACCAACCCGCCACAACCCTGCCCACCAACGGAGGCCATATGGAACCCGTACGCGTTCGACTCGACGAGATTATCGACTTTGGTGTTTTCGTTACCTTCGTCGGAACCGATGTCGACAGCGACGAAACCGTCGCGGTCTATGTCGATCGTCGACCATTCATCCCGTTCTTACAGGCTTGGCAGGGTGAAGGTTTTCCAGAGCCAGTCTCGTTCGAAACCAATCGCTTAATCCTCAGCATTGATGTTCTGCTCGACGACCGTTGCTGCGATGGGGCCGAGATTTAGCGGTGGCTCGGCACCGAAGTCTTGCCCGCGCTGTCAAATTCGTCGAGCGCATCTGTCGGATTGCCGGCGACCCGAACCTGATCAGCAGGACGCGGCGTTGATCCTCCCCCGATGAAGTGGTCCACCGTGAGCTATGGTTTTTGCTCGAAGGAGGACCCACGATGCCAAGGAAGCAGTACAAGCCG
>Ga0210398_10000997_pt1 | contig 30550 bp, 21 predicted proteins | sample IncBWC4OmetaG_FD_161047 | JGI IMG/M metagenome (GOLD analysis project Ga0210398, IMG submission 161047) | Forest soil microbial communities from Barre Woods Harvard Forest LTER site, Petersham, Massachusetts, United States - Inc-BW-C-4-O | ecosystem: Environmental > Terrestrial > Soil >... | reverse complement strand
TCAGCAGAGCGCTGGAGGGCTGATAAACAGCGCCGGAGTCTATATCGCGCCGGCTGCTGACGGTTTCTATAATGTCGTCGCCACCAGTGTCGACGAAACGACGGTCACCGCGAGTGCAACCGTTACCGTGACGACCTCTTCCAGTGGATTTACGCCGACCGGGAGTTTAAACGTGGCGCGGGGTCTGCACACTGCCACCTTGCTACCGGATAACAAGGTGCTCGTGGCGTATGGCTCAAACCGTAGCACATACAGCATTGCAACCGGTTACGTGGGCCTCTCATCGATCGAAGTGTACGACGCTGGCACGGGCACTTTCACTGAGATCGTTGGAGATAGTGGCCTTGGGATATACGGCCACACCGCGACATTTTTTCAGAACGGAAAGGTTTTGCTAGCCGGGGGCTTTGTAAACTCTGTTTGGGACTACTCAGGCATTAGTGGCTCATACAACGTGGCAACACTCTACGACTCGGCCACTGGTGTATTCAGCGAGACGGGCAATATGACGGCCAACCGCGGGGATCATACAGCGACTTTGCTGGCGAACGGCAAAGTCCTGATTGCAGGAGGGGCCGATCAAGATCCAACTGGAACCGGCTTGGCCAGCGCCGAACTCTATGATCCAAGCACAGGCACTTTCACGCAAACCGCAAGCATGGCCGTGGGGCGCTTCCTGCACACCGCTACGCAGCTGCAAAATGGGAAGGTGCTCATTGTGGGTGGTGCCCTGACATCTACATCAGACCCGGTGGCCACGGCGGAAGTCTACGACCCGGTCACTGGCATCTTCACTATGACCGGCGCAATGGCGACGGCCCGCGAACAACATACGGCAACGCTTCTCGCCGACGGTAGGGTGCTGATCGTCGGCGGCGCAACCTCCACGGGCACAGGTGACTTGCAGCCGACCGCAACTGTGGAAGTTTATGACCCATCGACTGGATCGTTTTCGGTTACCGGATCAATGGCCGCAGCTCGAACTTACCATACAGCGACGCTGTTACCGAGTGGCAAGGTGCTGGTAGCAGGCGGCGGCGGCGAAAATTCCACCGCGGAGGTCTACGATCCGGCGACTGGCTCTTTCAGCAGCACCGGTGGGATGGAGAACGGGCGCTCGGGACATAGCGCAACGCTGCTTCCGAATGGGAGCGTATTGGTGGCGGGCGGCGGTATTTTTGCCGGTCTGGCATCCGCGGAGTTGTATCAATGAATACCAGAGGTGGCCTCAAAGGGACCTATGCCTACCTCTGGGCGTGAACAGATCCTTGGGTGGCCCCATTGCCGAGACGGACTCGACGTCCTTAACGGAGACGGGAAGCGCGGCATCACTCGCTCGACCGGAATCAGCTACCTTCAATCCTACGACTGGACCAATGGCCCGTGGCCGAACGGAAGTTACACGGTCGATCTGGATTGTACCGGGTCGCTCTTCGCGGCGGATGGTACAAAAGCCAACAACATCATCGTGCTTGACGGAGGCAAGAGATTCTCCGTGCTCAGTGCGCCGCTGGAGACGGGCAAGGTGATCACGGGAGAGGGGGCGCGGCTGGAGGAGGAGAAGGACTAACGGTGCGCTGACACTTCTTCATTTGAGGCGGTTGTGCATCTCGCCGACGGTCGGTGATGTGGAAGTGGGTAACTGGAATGGGAGGGTGCCGTGAAAAACGAAACAGTGCTAGTGAGAAAGCTGGTAGTTGAGGGAATTGTGAGCCTTTTGCTCCTCGCCGGATTGCGGAGCCGTCACCAGTCCGTCATCGATCAATGCCATTACACTTGCGGGTAAGTCGAACCGCTTACGGGCAGCGTGCAACGAAAACGCATCGCGCACTTGAACAATTTCTGAACACGGGAAAAAGGGGCAGTCTGTAAATGAGGGAAAATGGTGCGCCCGGAGAGATTCGAACTCCCGACCTATTGCTCCGGAGGCAATCGCTCTATCCATCTGAGCTACGGGCGCACACCGACGACCTTCAGTTTACATGGGCGAGGCGAGAAGCTTCAATTGGAGCATTTTGTCGGGGAAGGACAAGACCGTCGTGCGCCCTCAATTCGAACCGTAGCGGCGATTTCTAAAGGCAGCAGTGCGACTGCGGAAGATAGGACACCTTTCGCAGTCGAAAAAATCATCACTCCGTTTGAACTTGCGGACTCCTACCAGCGGCCCCGGCCACCGCCGCCGCCACCGCCGCCGCGGCCACCACGGTCACCGCCGCGATCTCCGCCTCGCCCCCCGCGGTCTCGTCCCCCGCCTCCGCCGTGCTCGGTCTTGGGTCGCGCCTCGTTCACATTGAGCGTACGCCCTCCCACCTGCGTGCCGTTCAAGGCAGTGATGGCCTTCTCTCCGTCTTCGTTGCTCGCCATTTCCACAAAGCCGAACCCGCGCGAGCGTCCAGTATCGCGGTCCGTCATGATGCTGACTCGATCCACTTGCCCAAACGGTTCAAACATCTGGCGCAGTTCGTCTTCTGATGTGTTAAAGCTCAGATTCCCCACGAAAATATTCTTCACGCATCGCCCTCTGCATTGCTGTCGAAGTGCAAGCTCAATTCGGCGGACTGGCAGGTCGGGGAAACCTTCCTGAAAATCGAGACCGGAGCTGGCGGCAGTCGAATGCGGCCAGAAGTATAGCAGGTTTGTCAAGCTGGGCATGTTAAATCGGGCGGATGGGCGGATGGCCTGGCGGGCTCGGCTAGCATTTGTCTACTTGCCAGTACCCTTCCCGGTGATAGCCCACTTGCAGCAGCCGGTTCTTGGGATCATGCCGCTTGCCGCAGCCCGGACAGATCAGGTATCGGCTCCAGGCGGTCCCGCGATGGTCGTAGTTTTCCGTGACCGCGAACGTCGCGCCGCAACTGCAGGGCACCAGAAACATGCGAAGCGGAGCCTCTGTCTTGGGCTTCCCGATTTGCGCGCGAGACCTCACACTTCCAGGGCTTCTTTAGCCCGCTTCTTGCGTCCGTTCGCATGCAAAATTTTCTTCCGCAAGCGTAGTGATTTCGGAGTGATCTCCACAAACTCGTCATCCGCAATGAATTCAATCGCCTGTTCCAGATTCAGTTGCCGGAAAGGAACCAGCCGAATGGCCTCATCCGCGGTCGAAGCCCGCATATTGGTGAGCTTCTTTTCCCGCACCGCATTGACTTCCAGATCATCGTCTTTCGCGTTCTCTCCGATAATCATTCCTTCGTACAACTCAACCCCAGGTGCCAGGAAGAGCTCTCCACGCTCCTGCAGACCCCACAACGCATATGCGGTTGAAGTGCCAGCACGATCCGCAATCAGCGCACCCGTAATTCGATGTGGAATGTCCCCCTGCCATTCCATATATCCATCGAAGAGCGAATTCATGACGATCGTCCCCCGCGTGTCGGTGAGCAACTGGCTGCGCAGTCCAATCAGACCACGGCTGGGCACGCGAAACTCAATTCGCACTCGCCCGTAGCCGTGGTTGTGCATGTTGACGACCTCGCCCTTGCGCGATCCCAACTGCTCCATCACCACGCCCACAAATGCTTCGGGAACATCCACCGTGAGATGCTCTACCGGTTCCATCAGCTTGCCATCGATGTGCTTGGTGACAATCTCCGGCTTGCCCACCATGAGCTCGTAGCCCTCGCGACGCATCATTTCAATGGTGATAGAAAGCTGAAGTTCGCCGCGCCCGAGTACTTTGAACGAGTCGGTCGTGCCCATCTCCTCCACGCGCAAAGAAACGTTGGTGAGCAACTCCTTCGCCAGTCGCTCGCGCAGATTGCGCGAGGTAACGTAAGTTCCCTCGCGTCCGGCGAACGGCGAAGTATTCACCGTAAAGGTCATCGCAATGGTCGGCTCATCGATCACGATAGGCGGCAGCGGCGCAGGATTCACCGCATCCGTGATGGTCTCCCCGATCGTGATTCCTTCCACGCCTGCCACAGCAACAATATCTCCCAGCACGGTCTCTGTAATGTCGGTCCGCTTCAGCCCAGAAAAAGAAAACAGCTTCGTGATCTTGGTTTTGTGCATCGATCCATCGCGCTTGGCGATAACTACGTCCTCGCCCGTGTACATGGTTCCGTTGAATACACGCGCGATTGCCAGCCGTCCCAGAAAATCGCTGTAGTCGAGGTTGGCAACCAGGATCTGCAACGGACCTGCGGGATCGCCCTGGGGCAGCGGAATCGTTTTCAAAATCGCATCAAACAGCGGCCGCAGATTCTCGCCTGCGATTTTGACGTCGGTAGACGCTGTCCCTGCCTTCGCATTGGTGTACAACACCGGAAAATCGAGCTGATCTTCCTTCGCGTCCAGATCGATAAACAGGTCATAGATTTCGTTGAGCACTTCCTGCGGCCGCGCATCAGGACGGTCGATCTTGTTGATCACCACGATGGGCGGCAACTTAGCCTCAAGCGCCTTGCTCAGCACGTAGCGCGTCTGCGGCAGCGGCCCTTCGCTGGCGTCCACCAGCAGCATCACTCCATCTACCATTTTCAGGGCGCGCTCCACCTCGCCGCCAAAGTCACTGTGGCCGGGCGTGTCCACAATGTTGATTTTTACGTCGTGATAGAAGATGGCCGTATTCTTGGCGAGAATCGTGATGCCGCGTTCGCGCTCCAGTTCGTTCGAATCCATCACGCGTTCGACGTGGTGCTCGTTCGAGCGGAAAATGCCGCTTTGTTGCAGCATGGCGTCCACGAGCGTGGTCTTGCCGTGGTCGACGTGCGCGATGATGGCGATGTTGCGAATGCTCAAACTCAAAATATGGTTGTCCTTTGTGGTTAGACCTGTCGGTGGGAGCTGACGGCATCCGCCGCCAATTGCCCTACCTATAACTCTACTATGGGTTGCGGTTTCTCAGGAGATTAGGTAGGAGTTAACCTTGGCGGGTTCAAGTTCCTGAGATTGAAACGCGAAAACTAAAAAACACGTTAGCCTGCGACCGCTGTCTGTTTGGGTGCCGGCCTTCCGGCCAACCGCGCTTCTACTTGTTTCACGGCGCGCTGCGCTGCAAGAATCCCTTGATTGGTCGTCGATTCCGGGCCTTCCGAATCTGTGTTGGCGAAGAACACGCGATCCATGGGATGCCGCGCCAGCGGCTGAACCTGCGTGTAGAGCCCGGGTGTAGACATATATAAAGGATGCCCGCGCCGGTAAATGTGCACTTCAACCGGATCGACATGAAGTGCCGACATCATCTTCTGAAAATCGCGCAACACGCCAGCGGCGACCGTGCGCGCTCCCGTTTCGTTGAGCAACTGGCCGCGCTCCTCTTCTTTCAAGGGCGTGTAGCAGCTGAGTATATTGAACTTCTGCTGATAGCCTGGCCGCTTCTGAATCACCCAGTCGGCGACGACAACGTCAGTAAAGCTGTTGCCGGGGCACCACGTGTCGTAGCCGTGATTGAAGACCGGCTTGTCGAAAATCAGATTCACCACGGGATACGGAATGTAGCGAATCTGTTGCATGGCATCACTCTGCTTGTCGGGCAGCCCGGCGACGATGCGCCGGGTGATGAACTTGGGCGTCGCCATGATTACGGTTTTGGCCGCGACCGTCTTCAGTTCACCGCCCAGCATATAAGTCACCAGCACTTCGTCTCTTTCCGAGGCCACGGCCACGGTGGTCGCGCCCGTCTGCATGCGGTCCTTGTATTTCGGCTGCAGAATGTCCGCAAGCTTTTTGGTGAGCGCCCCCAAACCTCCGGGCCAAGTGTAGCGATCGTCAGCTCCACTCTCTTCCACCATTTCTTGCAGCGCATCAATGGCGATGCCGGCCGCCGTGTCTCCGCTGCTTGCACCCCAGTTGGAGGGCCCGAAGTTATCCCACCACAGCTTGAGCTCTTCGGGATATCCCTTCAAGAAATCTGAAAATGGTTGATTGAAAACCTCCTTCACACGCTTCTCTACGTCAATCGCGAGCATTTCTTTCTTAAACTTCTTGAAGCTCTCGCGTACCGGGCTCGCGTAAGGCAGCCTATCAACGCCGTCGCCCCAGGTATCGAGAACCAACTCACCATGAATGATGGTTGCGTCCGGGCTGTCGACGGGCAAGGGCTCCAAGCCAATCTCCTTCGCGAAGTGGTAGGCATATTCATCCTTCGTCAAGAACGCCGAACCCGTCCCGTAAACGCTGCCCTCATACTCCATTGCATAGGCATTGCCACCCCAGTGCGGTTCTTTTTCAAGCAACAAGAAATCGCGATGCTGCAAGCGATACGCCGCTGCTAACCCACTCACTCCTCCGCCGACAATCACCACATCGTGCCGCGCCGAGGCGGGAGGGCGTGTGAACATTCTGCCGTCCCGCACCTGGTGGCAGATTCGATTATCTTCGCCGTCTACATCCGCGGCATCATTTTTCCCGGCGCCTTCGCTCTGAGCCGCCACCAAGGAAAGATCGATGGGGCATCCCGCCGTCACCGCGCCTGCCACCACAAACTTGATAAAGTCCCTGCGATTCGCGCTCATCCTCGATACCCCTCCGTCGCTTCCGCAATCTCGGTCCCAACGCCCGTCGCGGCTTCGCCACGCATGCGCAAGCGATACCACAGGACAATCGCCACCAGCGAAAACACAAAGATAATCGTCGATACCGCGTTGATCTCCGGGGTGATCCCGCGCCGCAGCCGTCCCCATATTTCCAGTGGCAGCGTGTTGTCCCGCCCGATCAGGAAGAAGCTGACGGCAATCTCGTCCATCGACAGTGTGAAGATCAGCAAACCCGCACCGATGATCGGCAGCTTCAGGTTCGGTACCGTGATCCGCCAAAATGTTTGCCAGTAATTCGCACCCAGATCGAGGGAAGCCTCTTCCTGCGCGCGATCGAGTTTCTGCAATCCCGCGAATACTTCCGTGGTGGCCACGGAGATCAACGCCGTTCCGTGTCCCAGAATGATCGTCATGAGGCTGAGCTTGGTGCCCATTACGTTGAACAGCATCAGCAGCGAAAGCCCCGTAATGATCCCCGGCAGAATCAAAGGCAGCAGTACTAAGCGCCGAAACACGGCTTTGCCGGGAAACTGCGCGCGCTCGAGCGCCAGCGCTGCCGGTACGCCGAACCCCAGCGAGATCACCATCGCCGCCAGGGCCACCTGCACACTGTTGAGCACCGAATCCCAGATCGGCCCGTCGGCGAAGAGTGTGCGATACCAGTCCAGCGTCAGATGATGCGGCGGGAATCCGCCAACACCCTCACCGTTGAACGAATAAAGAATAAGGATGGCGATCGGCGAATAGAGGAATAGGAACACGGCAATCGCATGGAAGAGCAACCAGCGTGAGCTCGCGGCGAAAGTCGTCGGGCTCACGAAAAGCTCCACTTCTTTTCCAGCCGTTCGGAGAAAAACAGCAGGGTTACTACCAGTGCTAACATACACAAAGAAATCGCCGCGCCCAGCGGCCAGTTGAAAGCCGCGCCAAACAAGCTGACCACGATATTGGAAATCATGATGCCACTTGGGCCGCCCAGCAGCAGAGGGGCAAGAAAATCGCCCAGGCTCAAAACGAAAGCAAACGTCGCTCCCGCCAGTACGCCCGGAATCGACAGCGGGAAAACCACCTTCCAGAATGTCTGGCCCGGGGTGGCCCCCAGATCATGCGATGCTTCCACCAGATGGCGCGGAATATGCTCCAGTGCCGCGTAAATTGGCAGGAAGGTAAACGGAGTGTAGATGTGCGTCAGCGTCAGTACCACGGCAAACGGACTGTAGAGCAGGAATTCCAGCGGATGCTTGGTCAAATGCACATACTGCAGCAGAGTATTCAGCACGCCATCCGAGCCCAGGATCGTCTTCCATGCATAGGCGCGCACCAGGTAGCTGACCCACAAAGGAATAATCACCAGCTGATAGAGCAAGTCTTTTTTCTTTCCCGCATAAAAGGAAAGAAAATATGCCAGCGGATACCCGAGGAGCAGGGAAAAGATGGTTACTCTGGCCGCGATCCACATGGAACGCAGCAGAGTCTGCCAGTAAACCTCCACTCGCAGCAGTTGCCGGTAATTATCGAGATTCCAGGCGTGCACGATGGTTTGCGACGCTGACACCGACCAGAAGCTGTAGCAAAACATCAGCAGATACGGCATCAGGAGAAATACCGTCACCCACAACAGTGGAGGCAGAGTGACCGCCGCTTTGTAAGTTCGAGAGAACATCAGATTCTTTCCGGAGACTCGCGCACGAGCACAGCGTCGGCCGGAGAGAACTCCAGTTCGACATCGTCGAGCCTTCCGCCGCTCGCCGGAGTTCGCACCACCAGCACCAGCCCATCGCCGTATTCCACACGAATCAATTCGGTCGCCCCGTGAAAGGCCTGATGCCGGACCGTGCCGCGAACGCGCACGCCATCTGCTGGCGGCGCGTTTCCCGAAGCCAAGCGAACACTCTCCGGCCGCAATGAGAAAAGAGCCGGACCATTCGGAAGTGCCGCCGTCCACGTCAAGGAAGCGCAGCTTACGACACCTCCCCGCACTTCGCCCTTTAAGAGATTCGTGTGCCCAATAAACTGCGCCGTATATGCGGTAGCGGGCCGCTGATAAATTTCGCGGGGAGTCGCGACCTGCTCCAGTTCTCCTGACCGCAGCAACGCGATCCGGTCCGACATCACCATTGCCTCTTCCTGGTCGTGAGTCACGAAGATGAAGGAAATGCCGACTTCGCGTTGCAGTGATTTCAATTCCACCTGCATTTGCCGCCGCAGATTCGCATCCAACGCCGAGAGCGGCTCATCTAGCAACAGCAGACGCGGACGGTTCACCAGGGCTCGAGCCAGCGCCACCCGCTGTTGCTGTCCTCCGCTGATTTTGGAAGGCTTCGACTTGGCGTGCGCCGACATCTTCACTTTCTCCAGCGCGTCTTGTACGCGAGATGCAATTTCCACCTCAGGCCGGCTCGCCACGCGCAGTCCATAGGCTACGTTTTGCTCCACGGTGAGGTGCGGAAACAACGCATAGTGCTGGAAAACCGTGTTGACTCGCCTCCGATAGGGAGCTTGGCGATCCAGTTGCTCACTGCCCATCCACACTTCGCCGGCGCTGGCACTCTCAAAGCCGGCGATGATGCGCAACAGGGTAGTCTTGCCCGAGCCGCTTTCGCCGAGGATGGTGAGAAATTCCCCTTCCGCCACATCCAAAGAAATGTCGCGCAGCACGACATTCTTGCCGAAACTCTTGGCGACATTCTGAATCCGGAGCAGGGGCGCTGGGGCCGGATCCGCAGACCTCGTAGCAGTTTCAGAACTGGTCATCGATCCCAACGCTTCTCACCGATCCTTGGTAAAGCCAAAATCTGGATAAAGCCAAAGCGGACGGCCCTTAGACTTCGCGCAGCGCAAACTCATCCCCAGCCCGTTCTATTGCGCCGCCTTCACTTCGTTCCAAATCTCGTTGTACTTGGCGCGCCGCGGCACATTCTGCCAGAAATAAAGCCGCTTCTGGTAGTTGTCCACATCGTCAAGGTGCAAACTCTTCACTTCCGCCGGCGTCATGAATTGTGCCGCCTGCGGATTCGCTGGGGTGTAGCCCGTAACCACCGTCACCTTTTTCTGAGTCTGCGCTTCAATCATGTACTCCAGAAATTCCTCGGCCAGTTCTTTGTTCTCGCTGCCCGCCGTGATCATCAGGTGATCGATCCAGCCCGTGGTGTTTTCCCTCGGAATCGTCTCTCCCACCGGGAAGTTGATTTTGCGCAGCTGATTGGTCATTAGCGGCCATCCCATGGCGGCCACCACCTCGTGATTCTGAAAGAGATTCGTCAACTCACCCCCGGTCGACCACATCTTGCGGACATTCGGTTTTAATTCCAGCAACTTTTTCTTCACCGCCTCAAGCTGTTGATCGCTCAGGTTGTAAAGCTGCGACGGATCGGGTTTGTCGTAACCCAGCACTTGCGCCGCCATATAAATCGTGGACACATCGTCCCACACCGAAATCTTTCCGCGGTATTGCGGATCCCAAAGCACATTCCAGCTCTCGGGAGCCTGTGCAAATACCGTGGTGTCGTAGAGCAGGGGATCCGGCCCCCACATGAACGGAACCCCGTACACCTGGCCGTTCAGACGCACCAGGGGCAGGGAAACCAGCTGCGGAGAAAGCTGTGCATATGCGGGTATCTGGGAAAGATCGAGCGGAGCGGCAAATCCCTTCATCGCAATTGCACTGGCCACATCGCTGGATGGAGAGATGACGTCATAATTCGATGCGGCTCCGCCGTTCAGTTTGGTTGTCAGTTCGTCGCTCGATCCCATGTATGACGCCGATACCTTGCAATGATGCTGTTCCTCAAAGGCCTTTACGAAGGAGGAATCGGCGTAGCCTTCCCACACCAGCAGATTTAACGTAGGCGTTTTCTTGGTGCACGACAAAGCGAAGAAAATTAACGTCAGCAGGAACGGCAGAACGATTCGGCGTCGCATCTTGTACTTGTTCCTCCTGGATTGCTCGGCACGGCCACTCCCTGCGCCTTAAGCGATTGTCCAAACTCTTCAGAACGTCGGCGGCGTATTCACCCACAGCACCCAGGTTTCCGCCCGCCCAGGATTTTTCCAGTGATGCGGTGTCGCACTCTCAAAATAAAAACTGTCCCCGGCCTTGAGCCGGTACTGTTCCTTTTCGAGCGTGATCAGCAACTCGCCCTGCAACACGTACAGGAACTCTTCGCCCGCATGGGTATAGGAGTCGCCGCTGCCCGCTTCCGGCGCCACCCGAAACAGATGTGGTTCCATCACCGTATTTCCCCAGGCCAGCAACTCCATGCGAACGCCCGGACCAGCTTCCAGCACTTTTCGTTGTTCCGGCTGCACCTGCCGGCTGCTCGCCCCGTTCGCGTCAAAAAAGTCCAGGATGTTGGTTTTATAAAATCGCGCCAGCTTGCGCAGCGTTCCCACGGAGCCGCTCATCTGCGACCGCTCGAGAGCGCTCAGGAATCCCACCGAGATACCAACCGCTTGTGCCACCTGGGCGAGGGACAGCTTCTTCTTCGCCCGCAGTTGACGCAAGTGTGAGCCGATCGCTCCAGCGCCTCCGTCCGTCGCTGGACGCGCGCGTCCCTCCCGCCGCAGCAACTCGACAATCGCCGCCGCATTTAACCCGCGCACCTTCCGCAGAAAACGAGCCCGCTTCAGCAGCTTTACATCGTCGGCCGTATACAGCCGGTACTTGCTCTCCGTGCGCCGGGGCCGCGTCAGCCCCAGACTTTCCCACGACCGGATCACCGACGGCGAAACGCCCACGCGCCGCGCCACATCTCCGATCTTCAAGTACGCTTTGGCGCTGGATGAGGGCATGACTCGCCGGAAAGGGCATTCAAGTTTTCTATGCGAAGGAACGCGTTTTTATCCTTGACAGTACGCGTACCTCTTCTCTAACCTTGCGGGATTATAGCAAGGTTGTGGCTGGACACAAGCTGTCGTTTTCAAGAAAAAAACTTCTGCCGAAAATGCCTGGAGGTTCCATGCCGTCAACGCGAGCCCGCTGGACCATGATGTGTCTGGGAACGATCTGCCTTGTGGTCTCACTCCTGATCCCCGCATTGCTTAGCGCGCAGGGTGCCAACGGCCGCATTCTAGGCCGCGTCGCTGATCCTACCGGCGCCGTTCTCGCGGGCACCAAAATTACTCTTACCAACGAGGCGACCGGCATCAGCCGCGACGCGCTCGCGAATGACAGCGGCGATTACAACCTGGTTAACGTTGTTCCCGGGACATACACGGTCCAGTTTGAGCTGACGGGATTCAAGAAGAACGTTCAGAAGGGTGTGATTGTCGACGTCAATCAGGTTGTAACCCTCAATTCCACCCTACAAATTGGCGGATCTCAAGAGATAATCGACGTAACTTCGGAAGCTCCGCAGGTGGATACCAGCAGCACTCAGCTGGGCGCCGTAATCAATGACCGTTCTGTGAACGAACTCCCGCTGAACACCCGCGATACTTATCAGTTCCTGCAGCTTCAACCCGGCGTGCAGGCCCAGCTTGGCTCGAGCGGCACGCTGTTTGCCGGGACCAGTGACGCCGGATCCGTGTCGGTGAACGGCGGCCGCACGCGCGCCAACAACTTCAGCGTCAACGGCGGTGACGCGAACGACCAGTTCGTAAATACGCCCACGATCCAGCCCACTCCCGATTCTGTCGAAGAATTTCGCGTCATCACCAATACCTTCGACGCCGAATACGGCCGCAACTCCGGCTCCGTCGTGAACGTCATCACGAAGTCTGGAGGTAATACTTTCCACGGCAATGTTTACGAATACTTCCGCAACACAATTCTCGATGCGCGCGGTTATCCCGATACCACCAAGCCGCAGCTGAATCAGAACCAGTTCGGCGGCACGTTCGGCGGACCCATCAAGAAGGATCGCACCTTCTTTTTCCTCTCCTATGAAGGCCGCAGGATCCGCGATGGCGTTCCCGGGCAGTTGTTGAACGTACCGACCACTGCTCAGTTCGGCGGGGACTTCTCCGGTGTGGGCGGATTTGCCCCGCCGGTTGCTGCCGGCGCGCCGGGAGGACCAAGTGCCGGAGCAGGAGGCATTGACGCCAGTTCGGGTACTCCTTTTGTCGCCCAGGTCCTGGACGGACGTTCCGGATGTGACAGCGCCTTGCATCAGATGTATGGAATTTCGTCGGTTGCCGGCCTTCCCATACAAACGAACCCCGTGACGTTCACGCCGTTCATTCCATGGTCTGAAGTTTTTCCGGGTGGCGCAATCCCAACCGCGTGCCAGGACCCTGTAGCCGCCAACCTGCTTCAGCGTTTTGTTCCGGGAGGCAATAGCGGTCCTGGCCTGTATCAAGTGGTCCCTGTCGGCAGTATCAACGCCGATCAGTTTACCGTCCGCCTCGACCACAGGATCAACGATCACCAAAGCTTTACCGCCTACTACTATTTCAACGACGGCCGTGAACTCGATCCGTACAACACCTTCGAAGCGGCGGGCGCCACTCTTCCTGGTTTCGGAAGTTATAACAACGCCCGCGATCAGCAGTGGAACTTCACCCACACCTGGACCATTAGCAACGCTTTGGTGAACGAGGCCCACTTCACCTACATGCGTGAGGGCGAACTGGGATACTTGAAGAACCAAACTTCCAATGCGGTCACAGCCTCCTGCACGGGTTCGGCCGCCGCCTTCTGCTTTACTGGTACTTCCGATTCATCGGCTATCTCTTCCCCGAACGGGTTCGGTACAAATCCGAATCTGGGCATCACACCGGGATTGCCGGCAAACTTCACCGGGGTTCCTTTCGTTAACATTTCCGGTGGCGCGTCGTTTGGCAATAATTTCGAGGGTTTCCTGCCTCAGGTGGGAAATAGCTTTCAGTGGACCGACGAACTCAGTTGGATAAAGGGCAACCACACCTTCAAGTTCGGCGTGGACATTCGGCGCGCCCGCTTCGACCAGTACTACTACTTCGATGTCAACGGCGAATTTACCTTCGACAACAGCGGCCCAAATGCGATCCTTCCTGGCGACGGCGACCAGTACGCCGAATTTTTGCTGGGACTCGCCGATGGGTACACTCAGGGCTCTGGTCAGCGCGAAGATGTTCGCAGCACTGCGGTGTATCCCTTCGTCCAGGACAGTTGGAAGATCCGACCCAACCTGACCCTTAATTACGGCTTGCGGTGGGAGTTCACTCCACCCCCGACCGACATCAGCGGTCACGTCGAAACCTTCCGGCCCGGACAAAACTCAACCGTTTATCCTTGCGGAATCACGAACAGCACTTCCTACTGGCAGGGACTGGGAGTGGCGAATCCTACCTGCGCCAACACGGGATCGGCGCCCACCGGTCTGGTGGTTCCCGGGGACCCCGGCGTGCCCGCCGGGATGACCTCGACCTACTACAAAGCCTTTGCGCCCCGCATCGGCCTGGCCTACAGTCCCAACTTCAGCAGCGGCCCGTTGGCGAAGCTGTTCGGCAGCAATGGCAAGACCAGCATTCGTGCCGGTTGGGGTCTTTTCTACAACCCGATCGAAGAGCTGGTTCTGGCTCAGTTCGGAGCGGAGCCGCCGTTCGGCGGTAGCTCCTCTCTGTCCGATGTGTTCTTCAATACTCCGTTCGTGAATCAGGGAGACTTCCAAACTCCCAATCCGTTCGGCGGCATTATCACTCCCACAAAAGGCCAGCCCACGGATTTGTCTCTGTTCCGCCCAATTCTTCTTTTTGGTGAATTTCAGCCTCACTTGCGCTCGCAATACACCAGTCAGTACAACCTCACGGTCCAGCGAGAGCTGAGCAACAGCTTGATGTTCCAGATTGGCTATGTGGGATCCGAGGGCCATCGTCTGCTGGCTTCGCACGACATCAATCCCTCCAGTCCACAGACGTGTCTGGATATCATAAGCATTGCGAATGCGAACCCGGCCAACGTTAACTCCTTCGGGTCTCAGGCAACGTGCGGGCCAACTGCAGAAGACACTCAGTGGAGCGTAACTATTCCCTCGGGCTTCCCGTTCCACATGCCGAACGGCTCCGTCCTGAAGGGCACCGGCCAAACCATCAACCTGGTTGGGCTACGCCCCTATTCCTCTCCGAATTGCAATCCGATGTCCACTGCGTTTGCCCCCGGCACCGGTTGTCCCGTGGACGGCGTTCCCGTCTTCACCGACATCTTCGCCGAAGACACCATCGCCAACTCCACCTACAACGCATTGGAGATGATGCTGCAGAAGCGCTTCTCTCACGGATTGCAATTCCAGGCTGCCTATACTTTCAGCAAGTCAATCGACGATGGGTCCACGTTTGAAGAAAGTCTCGATCCCTTCAACTTCAACGCCAGCCGGGCTCTTTCGATCTTCAATTCGAAGCAGCGCTTCGTGATCAGCTATGACTGGGAGTTGCCCATTCGCAAGTATCAGGGCTTTGCCGGCAGGGTGCTGGACGACTGGGAGATATCGGGAATAACCCAGTTCCAGAGTGGTTTTCCCATCCGCCTGAATACCGAGGACGATAACGAACTGATCAACAGTTTGTTTTTCCTGGGGACGGAAGCTCCCAGCTTGAACGGCCCTTTGCAAATTCTCAATCCCAAAAAGAACGGAGGGTTCTACCTCAACTACAACCAGTTCTCCGATCCGCCTCTCGGCCAGTTCAACAACGGCACGCAACGCACTATCTGCTGCGGCCCCGGACTTGCGGATTGGGACTTCTCGGTTCACAAGAAGATTGCCTTTAGTGAAAACCGGTATTTCCAGTTCCGCGCCGAAATCTTCAACGTCTTCAACCGAACCAATTTCTCGAACCCTGACGGCGGTTATTCCGACGGGCCGACAGCATTTGGCAAGATCACCTCGGCCGGCGATCCGCGCCTGTTGCAGTTTGCTTTGAAGTATTTCTTTTAGCTTGAAGGATTAGACTTAAGAAGTATTCCCGGGCGGCTCGCCGCCCGGCATTCTAATGGCCCGCTCACCAAGGTGACGACGGCCTGAGCTATCCCGGAGCAATTCGATGTATCCCGATCTGCAGAAGGAACTCGACACGTTCGAGCGCCGCACCCCTAAATCCGCCGAAGCCCACAAGAAAAATCTCAAACGCATTCCGCTCGGCGTAGCCAGCAACTATCGTCACTATGATCCCTGGCCCATCTTCGTGAAGGAAGCGAGCGGCAGCAAGTTCCGCGACCTCGATGGCAACGAATACATCGATCACAATCTGACTTTCGGCGCGCTCATGGCCGGGCACTGCCATCCCGCGGTCATGAAGGCGGTTGAGAAACGTCTCTCCACCGGCACCATGTTCGGCATGCCGCACGATATGGAGTGGGAACTCGCCGAAGAAATCTGCAAACGCTTTCCAGTTGAGATGGTCCGCTTCGGCAACAGCGGCACGGAAGCCACCATGCACGCCATCCGGCTGGCCCGCGCCGCCACCGGCCGCGACAAGATCATTAAATTCGAAGGTGCCTACCACGGCCTGCACGATTCCGCTCTGGTCAGCGTGAAGCCGCACGCTCCGGAATTCGGTGACATCGACGACCCCAGGTCCGTTCCCGGCGGATTAGGCGTGCCGCAATCGGCCGTCGCCGATGTGAAAGTCGCTACCTTCAACGACCTCGCCACCGTCGAGCGCCGCTTTAAAGAAAATCCCGGCGAGATCGCCGCGATCATTCTCGAACCGATTCTGATGAATGTCGGGCTTTGCATGCCGCAACCCGGCTTCCTGAAGGATCTTCGCGATCTTGCCACCAAACACGGGGCGCTTCTGATCTTCGACGAAGTGAAAACCGGTGCCAAACTTGGATGGGGTGGCGCCAGCGAGTTCTTCAACGTTCAGCCCGACATGATCTGTCTCGCCAAGTCTATCGGCGGAGGCCTGCCGTTAGCCGCATTCGGTGCGAGCAGGGCGGTAATGGACCTCATCTCGCAGCACAAGGTTTTCCACGGCGGCACCTACAACACCAATCCGGTTTCGATGGCTGCGGGTCTGGCTACCTTTCGCGCAGTGCTTACGCGCGAGAACTACGCACACGTCGACAAACTCGGCAAGAAACTCGCCGACGGATATCGCAAGACGATTGCGAAGGTCGGCCTGCAAGCCTACATCGCGCAAGCTGGGGCGAACGGCGCTCTCATGTTCTATCCCCAGGAAATTCGTAACTACCGCGATTGGACCACGATCGATATCGACCTCTGGCGCCACTACTGGTTCGCCATGGTTAACCGGGGCGTGATGGCCCAGCCTTACTGGTGGGATGAGCAGTGGACCATCTCGGTCCAACACACCGAGGCGGATATCGATAAGCATCTATCTGCCTTCGATGATATCGCCGCCTCTTTGGCAAAAGCGCAACAAGAACGCATCGGCCAGCCAGTGTTGGCCGCGCATTAGAAGAAATGAATGTGTATGGGGCGGGCGCCATCGCCCGCCCTGCTTGCAGCAGCAATGCTCGTGCAGGAAAGAACTGTCCGAATGGGGATAGCCGCCCCCGGCTGTCCGCGGAGCGCAGTTCGATAGCTCCTGAGGAATTTTTGTCCACCACCACCCAACCCGTCGCTCAGCCTCACCTGATCCGCGCCCTCGGCCGCCGCGATCTCGTGCTGCTGTTCGTCGTTGCCGTGTTCAACCTGAACGTCGTCCCTTCGATCGCGGCGAACGGCGGCGTTACTATATGGCTCTGGATCATCTCCCTTGTCTTGTTCTTCTTGCCGCAGGGCATCGCCGTCATCGAGCTTGCCCACCGCTATCCCGGCGAGGGCGGAGTCTATCTCTGGGCCAAGGAAGTCTTCGGCGACTTTCACGGATTTCTCTCCGGCTGGTGCTACTGGACCAACAACATGCTCTACGTGCCGACGATCATGCTCTACTTTGTCGGCGTCTCCGTTTTCATCCTGGGTCCAAGCCACGCGGCTCTTGCCGATAAGAAATCTTTTGCGCTCATCGTCTCGCTTGGCTTGCTGACATTGCTCACCGCTCTCAACATTCTCGGCCTCGGCATCGGTAAGTGGATCAACAACCTCGGCGCCATCGGTACTTTCATTGCGGCGGCAGTCCTGATCGGCCTGGGCATACTGATCTGCTCACGCTTTGGCACCGCGATCACCGCCGCTGACTTTAAGATTCCCGCGAACCCCCGCTTCGTTCTCAATTCTTTCGGCGTCATTTGTTTTGGTTTGATCGGCCTTGAACTGGCCTCGGTTATGGGTGACGAAATTCACGACCCAGCCCGCACGCTTCCTGGAGCCGTTGCCTGGGGCGGCCTGATCGCCGGTACCCTCTATGTCGCGGTCACCCTCACGCTGCTGATTTCTGTTGGCAAGAGCGTCAACGTGCTGCAAGGTGTGGTTCAAGCGGTCAGCGCGATGGCTGCGCGCGTCGGTGTTAACTGGATCTCCGTGCCCTTTGCCGTCATGCTCAGCCTGGCTATCGCCGGCATTGGTTCGGCCTGGATCGGCGGCTGCGCCCGTATCCCCTTCGTTGCCGGACTCGATTCCTACATGCCCGCGTGGCTTGGAAACATTCACCCCCGCTTCGCCACGCCCTACGCCGCACTGATGGTTCAGTGTGGCGTTTCCGCAGTGCTCGTGATTCTGAACTTCGCCGGAGGAGCAGGTGTTCAGGAGACTTTCTCCTACCTTTTGTCGCTGGCTGTGGTTCTGAATCTCGTTCCCTTCGCCTACATGTTCGGCGCGCTCGTTAAATTCGCGGTGAAGGAGTCGGTTCCCCGCGGCCACTATGGCCGCGCCACGTTGTTCGTGGCTGGAAGCAGTGGATTTCTCACCACCATCCTCGGCATCGCGCTCGTATTTTTCCCGACCCAGCAGATCACGTCGCTGTGGAAGTACGAACGATGGATGTTCTGCGGCACGTTGTTTTTCGTCGGCCTAGCCGCCTTTTTCTTTTTCGTCTATGGCCGCCTCAAGGCGCCGCGACCAAAGATGGAGAAGGGCACGAGTTTAGCCGCGCCGCTAAATGATCACTAATCTGGGGCTTCATGCCCTGAGGCAAACAGGAGGTCGAACCAAATGCCCGGCGGAGTTACAACGGACGTTAAGACTTATCAGATGTACATCAACGGCGAATGGGTCGCGAGCATGTCTGCCAAGACTTTCCCCGTTTACGATCCCTCCACCGAAGAAGTCATCGCTCAAGTTCCGGATGCCGGCGCCGATGACGTGAACCGAGCTGTAGCCGCCGCGAAAGCTGCATTCGACGACGGCCCATGGTCCAGTTCAACCGCGCAAGAACGCGGCCGCGTCCTGTTCCGTCTGGCAGAAAAGATCCGTGCCCATCTTCCCGCCCTCGCCGAACTCGAATGCCGCAACACCGGTAAGCCCATCGTTGAAGCCGAATTCGATATCAACGATGCCGCCACCTGCTTCGAGTACTACGGCGGCCTCGCCACCAAAGTCGTCGGCTACGTGAATCCCGTTCCCGACAACGCAATGTCGCTTTCGCTCAAGGAGCCGGTTGGCATCGCCGGCCAAATTATTCCCTGGAATTATCCCTTGCTGATGGCCGCGTGGAAACTTGCGCCGGCAATCGCCGCGGGCTGCACCTGCGTCCTCAAGCCTGCCGAGCAAACGCCGCTTACCGCGCTCGAATTGGCGAATTATTTCACGGACTGCGGTCTGCCTCCCGGCGTGGTCAACATCGTTACCGGTTTCGGAGAAACCTGCGGCGCCCCGCTCGTCAAGCATGCTGACGTCAACAAGATCGCCTTCACCGGCAGCGCCGCGGTTGGCAAGATCATCGTCAAGCAGGCCGCTGACACGGTAAAGCGCGTCACCCTCGAGCTCGGCGGCAAATCTCCCAACATCTTCTTTGCCGACGCTGACTTCGAAGCGGCCATCGATGGCGCACTCTTCGGCGTCTTCATTAACCAGGGCGAAGTCTGTTCCGCCGGAAGCCGCATCCTGGTACAAAAGTCGATCTACAAGAACTTTGTCGAAGCGATGACGGAGAAGGCCAAGAAGATCAAGCTCGGTCCGCCGCTCGACCGGGAAACCAAGATGGGCCCGCTGGTCAGCAAAGAACAATACGACCGCGTGAACTCCTACATCGAAATCGGCAAGAAGGAGGCGACGCTCGCCTCTGGCGGAGGACGCCCCGAGAAGATGGGCAAAGGCTACTACGTCCAGCCCACCATTTTCTCCGACGTCACGAACTCCGCCCGCATTGCCCGCGAAGAAATTTTTGGCCCCGTTGCGGCCGTGATTCCGTTTGAAGACGAAAAAGATGCGCTGAAGATCGCCAACGATTCTCCTTACGGCCTCGCCGCCGCGGTCTGGACTCGCGACATTTTCAAAGCCTTGCGAGCGGTTAAAGCTCTGCGCGCAGGCATCGTCTGGGTGAATCATATGCAACCAACTTATGTAGAAGCTCCGTGGGGCGGTTACAAGCAATCTGGCTTTGGCCGCGAACTCGGTCCCTGGGGTATCGAAGAATATCTGGAAACCAAGCAGGTCTACATTAATCTCAACGAGCAGCCGATCGGTTGGTACTGATGAAGGCATCTCCTGGGCTTTGTCATCCTGAGCGAGGATTCAGCTTCGCGCCGAAGCGCGAAGATCAACCGCAGTCGGATCCCTGCACCCTGGGCTCGGCCGCTGCCAATCGAAGCATTTCGCACGAGAGGCAAATATGAGTACGATTCACATCAAAACCCAAATCCCCGGCCCAAAATCCAGGGCGCTTTCCGAGCGCCGCTCTCAAGCCGTGCCCCGCGGCCTGTCTCACGGTACGCCCATCTATGTCGCCAAAACCGAAGACGCTTGGCTCGAGGACGTCGACGGCAACCGCTACATCGATTTCGCCGGCGGCATCGGCTGCGCGAACGCCGGTCATCGCCAGGCAGCCGTGGTCGACGCCATCCGCTGCCAGCTCGACAAGTTCCTCCACACCTGTGTCCAGGTCACGCCTTACGAAGGCTACATTCGCCTCGCCGAGCGCATGAATGAAGTCACGCCCGGCAAGTTTCCCAAGAAAACCCTGTTCCTCAACAGCGGCGCCGAAGCCGTCGAAAACGCTGTTAAGATCGCGCGCGCCTACACCAAACGCCCCGCTATCCTCGCCTTCGAAGACGCTTTCCATGGCCGCACTATGATGACGCTCGCGCTTACCAGCAAAACACATCCCTATAAAGCTGGCTTCGCGCCCTTCCCCGGCGAGGTATACCGCATCCCTTTTGCCTACTGCTATCGCTGCTCCTACAACCTGAAATATCCTTCCTGCGATCTCTACTGCGCGCGCCATCTCGAAGATACTTTCAAGCGGGTGGTGGCGAATGAAGAAGTTGCCGCAGTGATTGCCGAACCGGTCCTGGGCGAAGGTGGATTCGTCGCTCCACCCCCCGACTACTTCAAAACGTTGATCGATCTCTGCCGCAAGCACGGCATACTCTTCATTGCCGACGAAGTCCAATCCGGCTTCGGGCGTACTGGCGCACTGTTCGCCAGCGAACGTTATGGCATCGAGCCTGATCTTCTGGTTACTGCGAAATCGCTGGGCGGTGGCTTGCCGCTCGCTGCTGTCACTGGCCGTGCGGAAATCATGGACGCGCCCGGTCCCGGCGGTCTTGGCGGCACCTTCGCCGGCAACCCGCTCTCCTGCGCCGCCGCGCTCGCCGTGCTCAACTTATTTGAAAAAGAAAATTTGCTAGCTCGTGCCGACGAACTCGGCGATCGCTTTCAGCGTCGTGCCCGAGATTGGCAGCGCCGCTGGCCCATCGTCGGCGACGTGCGCGGCCTCGGCGGCATGCAGGCCATCGAACTGGTTCAATCGCAGGCAACCAAACTTCCGGCATCCGAGGAGACGAAACAGATTACGAAGTATTGTTATGAGCACGGCCTGATCACCATCACTGCCGGTTCGTACTCGAACGTGATCCGCGTCCTGGTCCCGCTGGTCGCCACCAACGAGCAAATCGACGAGGGCCTTGACGTGCTTGAATCCGCGCTCGCTACTGTGTGCGAGAAGAAAGGCGCCGTCGCCCAGTTAGTGTAATAATCTGAGTTACTCTTCGCGATAGCAGAGGCATGGTTATGACCGTCGCAGCACCTCCCGTCATCAAGCTCACCAACTACATCAACGGTCGTTGGACCGACTCGCAGGCCCCCGAATGGCGCGACGTCATCAATCCCGCGACTGGAGAGATTCTCGCCCAAGTTCCACTGGCCGAAGCGGCCGAGGTCAACGAGGCCGTCGATGCGGCAGCTGCGGCTTTTCCGGACTGGCGTCGCACTCCGCCTGAGGACCGCATCCAGCCGCTCTTCAAGTTGAAGATGCTGCTCGAAGAACACATCGACGACATCGCCCGCATCATCACCCAAGAAAACGGCAAAACCTTCACCGAAGCCAAAGCCGAAATGCGCCGTGCCATCGAGAATGTCGAAGTCGCCTGCGGCATTCCCATGATGATGCAGGGCTACAACCTCGAAGACGTCGCCCGCGGCATCGACGAGATGATGATCCGCCAGCCGCTCGGCGTCACCGCCGCCATTGTGCCCTTCAACTTTCCCGGCATGATCGCGTTCTGGTATCTACCCTACGCCATTGCCACCGGCAACAGCTTCATCCTCAAACCGTCCGAGCGCGTGCCGCTCACCATGCGCTACGTCTACGAGCTGCTCGAGAAAACCGGCTTGCCCAAAGGCGTGGTGGGCCTGGTCAACGGCGGCAAAGCAGTGGTTGACGCGCTTATCGATCATCCCAAAGTTCGCGCCATCAGCTTCGTTGGATCGACTCCCGTAGCGCGTTACATCTACGCCCGCTCCGGCGAAAAAGGGAAGCGCTGCCAGTGTCAGGGCGGCGCCAAGAATCACGTCATTGTTCTCCCTGATGCGGACATGCCGATGGCCACGCAGATCATCAGCGACAGCGCTTTCGGATGCGCCGGCCAGCGTTGCCTCGCCGTATCTGTAGCTGTGACCATTGGTGAGGCGCAGAACACATTCCGGGACTCCATCGCCGATGCCGCCTCCAAACTCAAAGTTGGCAACGGCCTGGACAAAGACGTGCAGATGGGACCGGTGATCACGCCGCAAAGCCGAGAGCGGGTTGAATCGCTGATCAGCCTGGGCGAGAAGCAGGGCGCGAAAGTTCTGCTCGACGGCCGCAACTCAAAGATCCCGAAATACGAATCCGGCAACTTCGTGGGGCCCACGATTCTCGATGATGTTCCCGCAACCAGCGATCTCGCCGACACGGAAATCTTCGGCCCCGTCCTCAGCCTCGTCCACGCCGATACCATGGACGACGCACTCGCCTTCCTCGAGCGCAGCGCCTACGGCAACCAGGCATCGCTGTTCACCTCGAGTGGAGCGGCGGCCCGCCGCTTCCGTTACGAGGCTCCCGCAGGCAATATCGGCATCAACATCGGCGTAGCCGCGCCCATGGCCTACTTCCCCTTCAGCGGATGGAAGAACAGCTTCTTCGGCGATCTCCACGGTCAGGGCCGCGATGCCATCGAGTTCTACACTGACAAAAAAGTCGTGGTCGAGCGCTGGGCCAAAGAGCACAGCCGCAAGTTCTAAAAGTTCTATCCTGTGCGCCTCCGTGACCTCTGTGTGCAAGATGTTCCAGGGAGGGAAGCGCCGCAACAGTTCAGGAGCCAAAAAACAAATGACCACCATCGCGAATCCCGCGACCCAAAAGATGTCCGGAAAGGAAATCGTCGATCTCTCCCGCAAGCACACCCTCTATGAATGGTCGGCGCAGTCGAAGGTCGATCCCATTCCAGTTGCTTCCGCGAAGGGGATCTATTTCTACACGCCGGAAGGGAAGCGCTTCATCGACTTCAACAGCCAGCTCATGTCCGTCAACATCGGGCACGGCGACGAGCGCGTCATCCAGGCCATCAGCCAGCAGGCGGCAACCCTCGCGTATGCCAATCCGTTCATGGCGACAGAAGTTCGGGCTCGCCTCGGCGCCAAGCTGGCCGAGATTACGCCGGGCGATATCGATACCTTCTTCTTCACCAACGGAGGAGCCGACGCCAACGAGAACGCGATCAAGATCGCACGCTTCTTCACCGGACGCCACAAGATCCTCGCGCGCTATCGTTCCTATCACGGTGCCACTGCGGGCGCGATGAGCCTTACCGGCGATCCGCGCAGATGGGCTGCGGAGCCTGGCATTCCGGGCGTGGTGCACGTGCTCGATCCCTATCATGGCATCGAGCGGGGATGGGAATCGGCGGAATCTTCGCTCGCCATGATCGAGGAGACGATTCAGCTCGAAGGCCCGCAGACCGTTGCCGCCTTCATCCTCGAACCGGTGACTGGAACCAATGGCATTCTCGTTCCGCCCGACGGATATCTCGAAGGCGTGCGCAAGCTCTGCGACAAGTACGGAATCCTGATGATCGCCGATGAAGTGATGGCTGGCTTCGGACGCACCGGCGCGTGGTTCGCGGTCGATCATTGGAACGTAGTTCCTGATCTGCTTTCGATGGCGAAGGGATTGACCTCCAGCTATTTGCCGCTGGGCGCGGTTGGCATGCGGCATCACATCGCACAGCATTTTCAGGACAAAGTATTTTATGGAGGACTGACTTACAACAGTCATCCCATGGGCTGCGCGGCCGCGCTGGCGACCATTCGCGTGTATGAAGAAGATGGACTGATCGACAACGCGAAAAAAATGGGCATGATCCTCGAGCAGCTGGGTGCCGAGATGCAGGCCAAACATCCGTCGGTGGGCGCGGTGCGCTCGATTGGATTGTTCGGCATCTTCGAACTGATCCGCAATCCTCAGACGCGTCAGCCGATGGCGCCGTTCAATGGCACGTCGGATGAAATGGCCGCGCTCGGGCGATTCTTCCGCGAGCAAGGACTTTACACCTTCGTTCGCTGGAACACTTTCTTCACCAATCCTCCGCTGTGCATCAACGAGCAGCAGATGCGCGAAGCCTTCGCCATCATCGATCGCGGGCTCGAGATCACGGATAAGGCTGTCCGCTAGCTCGAAGCTTTCAGCGACATCCCGGCTTCAACGCCCCATTCTAGTTGGGTATTTTGTCACTAGGGTGGGGTTTTTGATTTCGTGGACAGCGGGTTCCTCACGCTGGCAGCGCGCTCGCAATGACATCCCTGAGGGCTCTGGTTCAACTCGAACTCTCGAGCAAGACTCGGCTATTGTTGTTGCTGCTGTTCGTGATCGATGCGGTTGGCACGTACGGCGGCGGGGCGGGATTGGATGATGAGGGTGGGTGGGAGTTGGATGGGCACGGCAGCGTCGGAAGGGCGGACAGTGACGGCGACGCTGAGGGTGCTTTGGGCTTCGCCTTTGTGGACGCCGCGGGTGGGAGGAACATCGGCATAGTCGCGTCCGAGGGCGACGCGGATGTGGCGGTCGGCGCCGATCAGGTTGTTGGTAGGGTCGAAGGCGAGCCATCCCAGGCCGGGGAGGAAGGCTTCAATCCAGGCGTGGGACGCGCCTTCGAGCGAGCGATCTTTTTTCTCTTCGGCTTGGTCGCGGTGAAACATATATCCGCTCACGTAGCGGCAGGGAACGCCCAGGGGACGGACGAGGGCGATCATGATGTGGGCGAAATCCTGACAGACTCCCTGGCGGGAGACCAGGGCGTGGTCGATGGGTGAATCGACGCTGGTGCTGTTGGGGACGTAGGCGAAGGACTGGTAAATGGACTGGTTGAGCTCGGTGAGAAGCTGGAGCGGAGTGTCGCGGCGCTGGCAGCCGAGATCTCGGGCGAGGATTTCGAGGTGCGGGCTGGATTTCGCGAACTGGCTGGGGAGAAGCATTTCCCAATCGTCTTCATTTGGAGAAGGGGTGGCGATTGCGCGGTCGAGGTCGTTCCAGGAGCCGGCGTCGGCGGAATTGGGCGGCGCGGCGGGCTGGACTTCGACCGAAGAGCGGGCGGTGATTCTGATTTCAGAATGTTTTCCGGCGATATCGAAATGATGGACGGTGTTGCCTGCGAAATCACGGTACTGCATGATGTTGGCGGGGGGAGTGACGTCGAGTTCGAAGGTGAGGCAGTGCTGCGGGCCGTCGCTGCGCGGCTGCAGCCTGACTTCCATCACGCTCTCGCGGACGGCGGGCTGGTAGGTGAAAGTGGTAATGTGGGCGACGGAGTAGATCATGGGTATTGAGTCATTGTGTAATTTGGTGATTGGGTAATTGAATTGCGATTGTATTTTCCATTACTCAATTACCAAATTTCCCAATTACTCGATTTCATCACGCGACCAGCGCCGATTCCACGGCATAGTCAAAATAAACTTGTTGGATGGCGGAGTGGGCCTGAGCACACTGCCAGCGGATGCTATCGACGTAGGCGGTCGCGCCCGAGGCCATGATTTCGTCGATTTGACTGAAGCTGAGGGTCGCGCGCAGGCGTCCGGCGATGCGAACCGGCTGCTCGGCTCTGCGCTCGGTTAGTTCGGCGATGGCCGTGAGCGCGGCGTGGAAGCGGTCGACCGAAAAAGCGACCGAGTGCGGAAAGCCGGGGTTGAGCAGAAGAAATTCCGCGACGCGAAGGGGGCGAAGCTCGGCGGTGTGAGCCTTGCAGTGGGCCTGGAAGGCGGCGCAGGATTTCAGCAATCCGATCCATTCCAGATACTCCTCGCTTTCAACGGGCTGGTCGAGAGGATGAGGAAAGCGGCTGAAGTGGGCGCCGATCAGGCGGGCTACGGCTTCGGTGCGTTCAACGAAGCGTCCCAGCTGGATGTAATGCCAGCCTTCGCCATGCGACATGGTGGAGTCGGTGATGCCTTGAAACAGGTGTGCGCCATCCTGCACGGCGCGGAAGAAGCCGTGAGAATCGGCGAGGCCAGCGTCGCTCGATGCGGTGCTCTTCACTTGCAGAAAGAGGCGGTTCAGTTGCTCCCACATTTCCGAGCTGCACTGCTCGCGGACCTGGCGAAGATTTTCGCGGGCGGCGGCGACACACGCGATAATTGAAGACGGATTGGCGCGATCGAGAGTGAGCAGGTGAGTGAGGATTTCCGCATCCAGTGGGACATTGTCCGGAGCTGGAACCTGTAGCGCCTCGAGCAGGCCCAGCCAGCGGGCGGAGCCGGCGGTGGGCGATTGGTCGAGGCGGAGTTGAAGATCGACATCGATGAGTCGAGCGGTGTGCTCGGCGCGCTCGAGGTAACGGGACATCCAATAAAGGTTGTCGGCGACGCGCGAGAGCATGGGGGTTTCGCGGTGGTCGTTCACGCGGCGATCCTCATAAGGTGATCCTCATGCGCGGAGCACCCAGGTATCTTTACTGCCGCCGCCTTGCGATGAATTGACCACCAGCGAGCCGCGGCGTAGAGCTACACGAGTGAGGCCGCCGGGGACGAGAGTTACGTTTTCGCCGTAGAGAATGTAGGGGCGGAGGTCGACATGGCGGGCTTGGGCTTCGCCATCGAGGAAGCAGGGAGCGCGAGACAGGCTCAGCGTGGGCTGGGCGATGTAGTTGCGCGGCTCGGCCTGGATTCGACAGCGGAAGTCTTCGCGCTGCTCGGCTGTGCTCTGGGGACCGATCAACATTCCATATCCGCCGGATTCGCCCACGGCTTTTACCACCAGTTCGTCCAAGCGCTCGAGCACGTAATTTTGTTGCAGGCGATCGGTGAGCATGTAGGTGGGAACGTTGGCGAGGATAGGATCTTCGCCCAGGTAGTACCGGATAATGGCAGGGACGTAAGCGTAGACAGCCTTATCGTCGGCGACGCCCGTGCCGATGGCATTGGCGAGGCTGACGTTGCCGGCGCGGTAGGCATTGAATAGTCCGGGAACACCGAGGCTCGAATCTCGCTGGAAGCAGAGCGGGTCGAGAAAGTCGTCATCGACGCGGCGATAGATGACGTCGACGCGGCGGAGTCCGGCGGTGGTGCGCATGTAGACAAAGTTGTCGTGGATGAGGAGATCGCGCCCCTCAACGAGCTCGATCCCCATCTGCTGGGCGAGAAACGTGTGTTCGAAATACGCCGAGTTGAAAACCCCGGGAGTGAGCAAGACAACCGTGGGCTCGTGGCGGCTCGAGAAATTTGGCGGGATGAGCGCCCGTAAAGTCGCCAGCAAAGCCTGGGCGTAATGATCGACGGGACAGACGCCATAATCGCGGAAGAGTGTGGGAAAAACTCTTTTCAGAACCTTCCGGTTGGCCAGCATGTAGGAGACGCCGCTCGGTACCCGAAGATTGTCTTCGAGAACGGCGAAGCTGCCGTCGGGAAGGCGGACCAGGTCGGTGCCGCAGATGCTGACGTAGATTCCGCGAGGGACATTCAGGCCCCGCATCTCGCGGCGAAAGTGGCGGCAGGTGTAAACCAGTTCTTTAGGAACGATTCCGTCTGCCAGGATTCTGCCCCTGTGGTAGATGTCCTCGAGAAACAGATTTAGGGCAGCGATGCGTTGCGTGAGTCCGCTTTCGATCTTCCGCCACTCGGCGTGGGGAATGATGCGGGGCAGAAGGTCGTTGGGGAAAACTCGCTCCGTGCCTTCCGAATTGCCGTAGACGGTGAAGGTGATTCCCTGATGGAGGAACGATAGCTCGGCGGCTTGCTGGCTCTTGCGCAATTCCTCGGAAGGCAGATCGAGCAGGGTCTGAAACAGAGCGCGATAGTGCGGGCGTGGGATGCCTGGTGCCTCGAACATTTCATCGTAGGCACTGTCGAACTGGTAGTTGCGGAATGGTGGGCGAAACAAGAGGTGGGCGGACTCCGGCACGGTAATTCGCCGGAGCAGACGACGAGTTCTGGTACCACTAGGCTGCACCCAAAGACTTTAAGTGGGGGGTAGCGGCAAGTCCAATCGAATTTGCTTATGGGCTGGATTCAGTTTTCGCAGGTGCGCAAGGTCCCGGTCCCCTGGTTCCAGGGCTGCTCCAAGTCCACCGAGCACGGGATGGAGATTCATCCCTGAAACATAACTCCCGGGCTTCGAGCTACGCTAACAAATTTATCGGGAGCTTCGTCGAACCTCTGCTTGTGTTCCTGCGAACAGAAATAATAGGTCTTGCCTTTATAAACCGACTTCAACGAAGTATTGCCGTCCATCTCGCACACCGGACAGAGGGGGTGTTCGTCGGTAGAGACGGCTGGCATTCGATAAGCTGAGTTCGAGTCAGGATCCAGCCAACCTTGTCCCTGGTATTCCATCATGTCGGCTGTCTCGCCGGCTCGTGCGCGGCCGAAATAGCGCTCCACGACGCGCAGGGCGAGGTCAATGCCGGAAGAAAGTCCGCCCGCGGAGGCCAGGTTTCCAACCTCCACGAACCGGGCTCCACGCTTCAGTTGAATGTCCGGAAACTTCGTTGCGAATTCCTTGTAGGCGCTGTGATGTGTGGTTGCGGCCTTGCCTGCCAACAATCCGGTCTGCGCAAGCACGTAAGCGCCGGTGCAAACCGACATGGTGACGTCCGCGTTCTTTGCCGAGCTGCGAATCCAGTCCAGCATCGCCGGGCTTTCTCCATTCTGGGCTGGGATGACGATCACCCGGGGCGCGGGGGCGGTTTGGAAGGTGTAGTCAGGGACGATCTTCAGACCCGCGCTGGCAGTCACCGGATTCGTTGTCTCGGCGACGGTATAGAGATTGAAGAATCCCACGCCTTCCGCGCGGTGGACATCCTGGAAGACTTCCCAGGGTCCTGCGAAGTCGATGACCACCGCGCCGCGAGAGACCACAAAGGCGACGGGAATAGCGCCCTGGGCGGGAGGGTGAAGCGGGTTAGGTCTGTCGGGCGGAAGGTTGCGGTCTCGACTACTCTCCGCTTTGGCCGCGGTTCGGCCGCTGTAGAGCTTGACTGCCGCGAATGGCATTGCGGCGCCGAAGCCAAATACCGCCGACCTCTGGAGCCATTCTCTTCGGTTCATAATCGCGTCGCTCCTTAATTGGAATCAGTTGGTGGTGGAGTCCGTGAACCGCTGCCGGTAGTCGTTCGGAGGAACGTGGAGAACGCGAAGAAACGACCGGCGCAAAGTTTGAATTGAGCCAAAACCGCAATCGTTCGCAACTTTTTCCAATTTGTCCCGCGACTCCTCCAGGCGCCGTCGTGCCGTCTCAACGCGCAGGCGCTCCACGAAGTGGGCTGGGGTTGTGCCGGTATCTTTTAGGAAGACGCGTGCAAAGTGACGCGGACTCATGCCTGCCTTGGCGGCAAGTTTCTCAACCGGCAGGGTTTGTTCAAGATTGTCGAGGATCCAGGAACGAGTCTCCTCGATCTGTTTCCGATCGGAAGCCTGAAGGGAGAGAGCTGCACTGAACTGAGATTGGCCCCCGCTGCGGCGCAGATACAAGACCAGTTCCCGCGCCACCTTCAAAGCCATTGGCGACCCAAGATCTTCTTCCACCAGAGCCAACGCCAGGTCCATTCCGGCGGTAACGCCGGCACTGGTGTAGGTGTTTCCATCGCGTATGTAAATTGGGTCGGGGTCTACGGTCGTCCGCTTGAACTTATCCGCCAGTTTGGCGGCCCATTTCCAGTGGGTTGCGGCGCGTTTGCCGTCCAGCAGTCCCGCCTCGGCGAGCAGAAAGGCTCCGGTACATATAGAACCGATGCGGCGTACCCGTCGAGCGGTTTTTCGCAACCAAACGAGCAAGTCTTCGTCTTGCGCGGCGTCCTCCACGCCCGATCCGCCGGCCACCAGCAGCGTGTCGATGGGTCCACGAAGAGTGCGGAAAGTCTCGGTTCCGGCCAGTACCAATCCGCAGTTTGTGATAACCGATCTACGGCGGGTAGAACTCGCCAGCAGAACCTCATACGGTGGCCTGTGCGTCGGATGCTCCCGGAGCAAGATTTCTGCTGCCCTAACAAAGACTTGAAAGGGACCAGCCACGTCGAGGACCTGGGTGCCGGGTGCGGCAAGAAATACGATGGTTTTCGAGCGGCTTCGGCCGGGTAGCGGCCCTCCTGGCTTTCTCATGACCTGATGGTAATGTTCGAGGGCGATGGCAGCAATGACAAAAGGGCATCATTTTCTGCCATCCTTCGTATGCGGAATTGTCTGGAGGGATTGCGAAGCAGCCGGTTCAGCTGCGCCAGATGTGCTGCTGGACGTCGAGGGAAGAGAACATTACGGGCTCGTGGTGGACGCTGGTGGCGTGCTGATTGATGGCGGTCGCGGCCTGCGTGCGGAGGTTGCCGTCGCGGGCGTCGAACTCGAGCGTGCTGACGT
>Ga0210398_10000996_pt1 | contig 30576 bp, 24 predicted proteins | sample IncBWC4OmetaG_FD_161047 | JGI IMG/M metagenome (GOLD analysis project Ga0210398, IMG submission 161047) | Forest soil microbial communities from Barre Woods Harvard Forest LTER site, Petersham, Massachusetts, United States - Inc-BW-C-4-O | ecosystem: Environmental > Terrestrial > Soil >... | reverse complement strand
GGAACATGTGAGATTCTCACATCAGTTAGAGGCCGGACCGGAGCGCTACTTCAGGCGGCCGAAGGAGTAGTTCTTTGCCATTCTGGCGGGTGCTTCCGACCTCTGCCGTCTCAACGTTGCGACAGGCAAATCACCTGTCATCAGCGGATGGTAATAACTTACGGCAAAATCTCTATACAAATTGAAGATAAATTCCGCCTGAAAATGCGCCACTATACGACTGACGGAAAAACGACACCGGTCTTCCGCTTGAGCCGTTCCGGCGCTGCCCGCGTACAGTGCCTCAGGAGGAGCGGCGGGCAAGCGCAAGAAAGCGCACCCCGGTAAAAAAGGCCGCCGGGCGAAAGAAGCAGTCTAATTTTTCATAGGCATTGGGTTAGAAGCCGTAGCGCTGTGCAAACTCCATGAGTCTGGGTTTGCTCAAAGTGGCGGCGAGCCGTTGCTCAGTTGTCATCTACGTCGAAAATCACACGTCCTGCCACCACGGTCATGCGAATGGTGAGTGTCCTCAGCTCATTGCTCGGCACCTGGTACGGACTGGCAGATAGGACAGTGAAATCAGCATAACGGCCGACACTCAGAGCTCCGAGATCCTTTTCCTGAAAAGCCGAGAACGCCGGACCGGCGGTCATCATACGAAGTGCTTTGTCAACATCTACACGCTGATCGCTGTACCAGCCATCGTCCGGTTTCCCGGCGGCACTTTGACGTGTGACCAGACAATGCAGGGTGGCGATGGGCGCGCCCGAATCGGAAGCCGGGTAATCCGACCCCGCCGCGAGGGCAACGCCCGCATTGACGAAATCGCGCGTACGAAGTACCCAATGCACGCGTGACGGTCCCACCCGATCTTCGGCCCACCGGCTGTACTCACCGACAAACACCGGCTGAATCGAGGCAATCACGCCCATATGAACAAATCGAGGTAAGTCATCATTCGTGACGATGGAAGCGTGCTCGATACGGAAACGCTCATTCGGAGTCACACCGCCTTCCTCGAAGGCATCAAGGGCACGCCGAACAGCGCGGTCCCCGATCGCATGCGTGTTGACCTGAAATCCCTTTTGGCGCGCCGCCCGAACAACTTGTTCGAGATCCGCGTCCTTCATCAATTCCAGGCCATGCTCTTGGGGCGCGTCCGTGTACGCATCGGTCATTTCCGCTCCCCGCGATCCGAGCGCACCGTCGAGAAAAAGCTTGAAGCTCCGAACTGCTAGCATCCCATTGCCGAGGTCCAATTCCGGTCCGTTCGCCAGGTAGTGCGTCATTGCGGCCTCGCCACTGGCCATCGCGTAGACCCTGACAGGAAGTTCTCCCCTCTCAAGCAGATCCTTGTAGATGGAAATAGTCTCAAGGCCGACCCCGGCGTCGTGGACACTAGTTAATCCCCATCGAGAAAACTGCTGAAGAGCAATGCGGATGCGATGCTCCTGGTCGGCGTGTGTGGCCTTCGGTATGACAGAGCGAATCAACTCCTGCGCATTGTCAATCAGCATGCCCGTTGGCTCGTGTGCGGTATTCCGCCGAATCAGTCCGCCGTCAGGATCAGGCGTGTCGCGTGAAATCTTCGCGAGAACCAGGACTTTCGAGTTTACCCAAGTGGAATGCCCGTCGATGCGACTGAGGGCAGCCGGGTGATCGCCAGTCACTGCGTCGAGTTCACTCGCGGTGGGAAATACCGACGGGTGCCAGAATCCCTCGTCCCAGCCGCCGCCAGTTATCCACGAGCCGCTGCGAGACGAGCGGGCCACTTCCGCAACCTTGGCTAGGATCTCGGCCTTAGTCAGGCCTCGGAGATCCATCCTCTCAAGCTGCTCACCGACGCCCGCCACATGCACGTGGGCATCGGCAAAACCTGGCAGGGCGACGCCGCTGATCCTAATTTTGCGCGTGTTCTTTGTCGCGAGTGCTTCCACCTCGGAGCGGGAGCCAATCGCAATGATTCGACCGGCAAACACCGCCATCGCCTCGGCCTTTGGATGCGACCGATCCAGGGTAACGAACTCACCGATGAATATGGTATCCGCAAAAGGTGACTGAGCTTGGCTCGAAACCACCGCCCGCGCGACTCGCAGTGAGACAAGCGCAACAAGCACGACACCGCACGCTCCAAAGCCACACATCTTCAGACACGTCTTCCCGTTGCGCGGTCGCACAGGGGCAAAGTTGCTCAACAACCATTCGAGCCATTGGGATACAAATTTCATGATGTCCACGACCATATTGACTGAGTACGCAGTAGAGCGCTTATCCCATCCAACTGGGTTCACACGAGCTTGCGGTTTCTCCTCACCCAAAAGACCCTACGAACCTGCTAGAAGCTGTAACGCAGCGCGAATTCCATGACTCTGGGTTTGGTCAGAGTGCTGCTATACAATCCAAAGCTCGATGCCGGCTGATCCAATTGGCCGGTGGTTTGCGGCAGCGGCGCTACATCAAAACGAACCGAGTTGGTCACGTTGTACACGTCCCAAGTGAACTTCAGACTCTGCGACTCGGCAACCTTCCAGGACTTACTGAGAGCACTGTCGATTCCGAAGTATCCGGGCCCACGTAACTCGTTGCGCTGCCCCGACTCGCCGGGATAAGAGTAGCGAAATGCGCCTTGAGCCGCGGCTGAATCTTGAAACAATCTCGGGTTGCCGTTCGAGTCAAAGAAGACTCCCGTTTTCGGCTTGGGACCATCCAGAATCGCGGCGGACGGCAGTTCCCAGTTAGTCGGGAACGAAGTGAAAGTCTCGATCGTGGTTGGGAAGCCGCTCGTCCAACGCGCCAGCCCGGAGAACTGCCATCCTCCTACGAACGCATTCACCAAACGACGCGAAGTACCTGCAAAGCGATGCCCCGATCCAATCGGAAGTTCATACACCCAGTTTGTGTTGAACTGGTGAGTAGTATCGAAATCGGATACCGCCCGGAGTTGGTTCGGAGACCAAGAGTTAATGATCTGATCTGCCTGATAAAAAGCATTGAACTGGTTAATGCGCTCCGCGTTTGACCCTACGTCCAGAGACTTCGAAAACGTATAGTTGAAGTCCCACTGCAATCCGTGCGTCATTCCATGACGGAACATCAACTGCAAGCCGTTATACGAACTGTTACCGCTGTTTCGCCAGGCATAGAGCGAAGTAAATTGCGGGTTGAAAAATGCGTAGGGTGTGGCTGTCCCACCGAGGGTTGCGCAGGAGGGAAAGCATCCCCCGGGGCCGGGGGTAGCACTGGTGAACGTTTGAGCGGCTTCTCCCGGGATGTCGGCGTTAATCAGAGCGGCGGTCTCGTTGTGCAGGAAGCAGGAGTAAAGGGCGTACATTGCCTGCGTCGCTGTGGGAGATCCGGAGAAAGTGGAAACTCCGGGAGCGCACGTCCCACCCACTTCATCCGCCGGGTCCAGCGGAGTGCCTGCGGCACCGGCGTACACGTTCTCCCAAAAAGGTATCGGAGCTATCTTCTGGACTGGAACGCTCTGTTCACCCGCTTTGGTCAAAAGAGTCGCCGCCTTGAAATAGTCCATGCCTGATTTAGGGTCGCGGATATCCAAAGGCATAGCCAGATCTTCCTCCTGCAGGAGGCGGCGGCCTAATCGGCCGGTATACGCCATCTCAAATACAAAGCTCTTAGGTAGCTCGCGACTTATCGTAAAATCAAACACATGTGAGTACGGTGTTTTCATCTTGTCGTCCAGCCCCCAGTAAATTGTGGCACCGTTGGGAAGGCCCACGGCCGGCGTTTGAGGAAATCCTCCCGCCGGGGCTGGCTGAATCAATTGCGGCGGGATGCTGTAAAGACTGGTGAATCGAGGTGAGGTGTCCACGCTGTACTGGCCGACTGGGTTCTGAAGGGAAGTGGTCAGGCCAAATGAACCCTGCTGGTCGAAGCTGTCGACGACCCCTTCGCCGAAGTGGTCATAATAAATTCCATAACCGCCGCGGATAGAACTCTTCCCGGGGCCTCCGAGTATTCGCTGTAGGAACCCACTATCGGCCTTCGGCGACCAGGCAAATGCGAACCTTGGCGCTACATTACCGTAATCCCAATTCCAATAAGGCGGCCGATTGTTAGCCTGCCCTGAGAGGTCGAACTGCACTAATGGATTGTAGGTCTGACCAGCCATCATCGCCGCAGCACGCTGATTGAAAAAATTATCCAGACTGATACTGGGCGCAACTTGAGTACCATTCGTTTCATACGGCGGTTGCAGCAGCGTATAGCGTACCCCATACGTAAGCGTGAGCTGTGGGGTAGCGCGCCAGGAGTCTTGCACATAGGTTTCAAATTCATGCGCCAGAAAGTGGCGAACAGCAGGCGTCCCTACGGGCTGCGCTGTCCCTTGCTTGGTTATGTTGTAGTTTGAGTAGGACGAATCGAGCAATCCGGTCAATGCCATCACGGGATAATCGTAACCGGTTTGGAAGTTGGGGTTGACGGCCGGAAAGCCGAAAGCACCTGGATCCAGACTCAACCCAGAGCCGGCAATTCGACCGAATGGAGCGATCCAAAGATCGTAAATCCTGGCATACGGATAGGAGTTATTGTTCGAGGTGCGGTTATTGGTGATGATCCGTAAGTTTCCGCCAAACTGCAAAGTGTGTTTACCCTTCACCCAGGTGAGGTCGTCAATCAGATTGTGTACCGGCACGTTGCTTCGCGTGCTGTAGGTCTGCGCGGAAAGGGGATCAGGCCCATTGCCGAAATCGACATACGGCTGGGTTACTTGTCCGATACTGTCGACTCCCTGCCGAATAAAACCGTAGCGCAAGTTGTTGATGAGGGTGGGACGAAAGGTTGCCGTATAAGAGGCAATCACACCTTTGCTGTTGTTGAGCGCCACCAGACTCTGAGGCTGGCCAGGAAACTGGGGTCCGGCACCGCTATTGTCACCGACCATTCCACCGCGTACGAATACGTGATGATTCTGCGTGATGTTGAAATCGAATTTCGCGATATACGTATTGAGCGCGCCCGGGGTGGAAGCGGGAAACGTATAGCCCTGAAAATTCAAACCGTCGCCAACATCTGTAGTATTTGGAGAAGGATACTGTTGAAAAAGCGTCATTATCGCCGGATCGGCGCCGTTCCCCAGAGGACAGGTTCCATTTCCTGTGCAGTTGGGGTCCATTTGAGCCAAGTTCTGGGCGGTCAATGTTTCAACGCCACTTGCGGGGCACGCAGGATCCCCTGTGCAGTCGTAACTCATGATTCCTTGCCTGAGATTCAGGCTGGGCACGACCCGCGTCGTTTGCGCATTTTCTCTGGTCCGCTGACCCTCGTATGCGAGGAAAAAGAATACCCGGTCCTTGTGTATCGGACCGCCTACAGTCGCTCCAAAAGTATTGCGAATCAGCTGACCGGGCACATTGGGCAGCCCCGATTGCAATTGAGCTTGCTTATTGAACCAGTCATTGGCTTCTCCGACGTTGGTCCGGTTATATTCGTAAACGGAGCCATGAAAGCTATTAGTCCCGCCCTTGGTGATCAGATCTACTTGAGCTCCTGACGACCTTCCCTCATTGGCATTCGCATTACTGGTGGTCACGCGGAATTCCTGCAAAGAATCCAAGGTCGAGCGCAGCGCACCCTGGAAGGCATAGCCTTTGACCTGATCGTTGTCATCGATGCCGTCGAGTGTGATATTGGTCTGGTCACTGCGCGCTCCGTTCACAGCTCCGCCGCGACTGTCCTGATTCTGGTCGACATTCGTTCCAACGAATGTCACCCCCGGCTGCAGACTCAAAATTTGTGTTGGGTCCCGTCCTTCGAATGGTAACGATGAGATCTGGGACGCACCAAAGGCATTGCCAAGCGAAGCGTCCTCACTATTCACCTGCACCGTGTTGCCGGTTACCTCTACAACTGCCGTCTCCCCCTTAACCGGCAAGGTGACATCAGAGGTGGCTGGCACGTTTACGAGCAGTTGCAGGCCGTCATGTTTGATGGTGGCAAACCCAGCGTGGCTAACGGTGAGGGTATAGGTACCTGGCGGGATCTGCAAGAACTGGTAAACACCGTAATTGTCTGTCGTCATGGACTGCGAAAAGCCCGTGCTCGGGTTGGACAGAGTCACACCAGCTCCCACGACGATCGCATGCTGCGAATCGGAAACAGTTCCACGCAGGGAGCTCGTGGCAGTTTGCCCGCGGCTCTGCACCGAGAGCAGCAGCAGCATCATGGTTGCTGCGAGAAGGATGAATTTCTGCACATTCGGCATATTCCTATCTCCCGTGCGATAATCGCAAAAATGTGCGATGACAAAATTAAGTTGAAACTGCCTTACTTGTCAAGCATGCTGCCGGTCTTCCGGCAAATCGGTTTCTGCACCGGTGAGATCAGGGGCACCAAGCATGCGCGAATGGGACTAACAGCTTCGTGCGGAATGGAAATGAATTCAGGAAATCTTGTTCCGCCGAACTTCCAGGGATCAGGAGGCGAAACCAGGCGATATGGGCCGGAACCGCCTTGGGGTAGAGAAGCTGCCTCTGGTCAATTCGGATTAGCGGAATGATTGCAAAATCAAGGACGTCGACTGATCGAAGCGCGCGAATACTTCAGTCTCATCCAGAGGTCGGGGATTTTGCGCGCTTTCAAGGCAATCCTAACTTTCTCTTATCGTTGGCGCGGGGCTTAACCGCCATCGAGGTGTTCGAGGGCCACACGGGCGGGGTCTCCTCTGCGGAGATTTCCCGGCGAACGGGGCTATCGCGAGCCGCAGTGCGGCGCATCTTGATGACGCTGGAGCTGCTCGGGTATGCAGAGTCCGATGGACGAGTTTACCGGCTCAAATCGCGCGTGATGAGGCTGGGGTTTTCATACCTATCGTCGAGCTCGCTTGCAACCCTGGCACAGCCGATTTTGGAGCATGTAATCGAGCTTGTACACGAATCGAGCTCGGTCGGCGTGCTCGAAGGCGATCAGGTTGTCTATGTTGCTCGCGCCACGGCGAAGCGGGTCATGTCGATTGGACTCTCGGTGGGGAGTCGCTTTCCAGCTTATTGCACTTCAATGGGCCGTGTTCTTCTCTCCGGCTTGTCAGAGCAAGAATTGTCCGCGTATTTCAAAAGAGCCGAGCTAAGACACATTACGCCTAAGACAATTGTTGACAAGGCAGTGTTGGACAATGTCATCAAGCGAGTCAGGATCGAAGGTTTCGCTATTAACAATGAGGAACTGGAGCTTGGCCATCGCTCGATTGCAGTACCCGTCAAGGACCGTAAGGGGCGCATGGTGGCGGGAATGAACATCGGTGTTCATGCCGCCCGAGTTTCGATTGCTGAGATGAAGGGAGGACTCCTGGCAATCCTGCGTGAACACTCACAAACCCTTAGTCAATTATTGGGCTAAATGCTTGCGCCTTCCACGCAAATGACGGTTCGACAATGGCGCTGGTCTTGAGCACGTTGTTCATACAGTTCACCAACGATCGCGTGTTGCGCCGGTTTCGAGACTTCTACGGTTCTCGAGAGCTCGATTACAAAACGAATAAGCACTTTAGGATTGATTTGAAGAGGAGATATTGTGACCGAAATACGTGAAGTTTTCCGGCACTTGAGAATTCTCAGGCACACCCTCAACATTGTCATCCCCGTATTCTTCTGCGCGATGGGAATGATGCACGCTCAGAATAACGCTCGTGCCCGCGACTTGGGAATTCCATTTGACGGCACGACCGGACCGCTGAATGCGATCACGGACATTAGAGCCGTGGAAGTGGGGCACACGACCCTCATATCTGGGGACGGAGCACTGAAAGTGGGAGTAGGCCCAATTCGCACTGGCGTGACTGCGGTATTCCCTCGCGGGAAGGATTCAACTGACCCAGTCTTTGCAGGATGGTTCACCGAAAACGGCAATGGTGAGATGACGGGTACTACGTGGGTGGAAGAGTCGGGGTTTTTAGAAGGCCCCGTAATGATTACCAACACCCATAGCGTGGGCGTGGTCCGCGATGCTGTTATCGCCTGGCGAGTAAAACACGGGCCTCCAAGTGAGGACGGTTATTCGTGGTCTTTGCCCGTGGTAGCTGAAACCTGGGACGGCTACTTGAATGACGTCAACGGATTCCACGTCAAGCCAGAAGATGTATTCCATGCTCTCGACACGGCTCATGGAGGTGCCGTGGAGGAAGGAAACGTAGGCGGCGGCACCGGCATGATCTGCAACGAATTCAAAGGCGGGATCGGGAGTTCTTCCCGCGTCCTCGATGCCAAGTACGGTGGATATACAGTCGGTGTTTTGGTTCAATGCAACTACGGACAGCGCGATCAACTACGGATTGCAGGCGCACCCGTCGGTCGCGAGATCCCCGGTAAAACAGTTTGGGATGACGATGTGGGGTCGATCATTGTTGTGGTGGCGACGGATGCTCCACTGATTCCGACACAACTCAAGCGCCTAGCCAGGCGTGTGTCACTGGGTGTGGCGCGGGATGGCAGCTATTCCGGCAATGGCTCGGGAGACATCTTTATTGCCTTCTCCACAGCCAATCCTGGAGCATCTGCATTCAAGGGTATCCGCCAATTAGCCATGCTTCCCAATGACCAAATTAATCCTCTTTTTCTGGCCACTGTGCAGGCGACAGAGGAAGCTGTAGTGAACGCGATGATTGCCGCGAAGACGATGACAGGAATAGATGGCCACACCGTGGTTGCCTTGCCACACGATCAGTTACGAGACGTCCTGAAAAAGTACAATCGATTGGAAAAATGATGGTGGTTCATACTCTGTACGGGTGCTGCGACCTTCGGATATCGAGTGGCCTTTGAGGAATCTCGTGCTCGAGAAGTGTCAGTTGTGAGCAGCGGTTTCCTCGACCGCCGCCCGCAACTGCTGCACCGCCCACAAGATTTGTTCCTCCGTAGTGATCGCCGCCGGCGCGATTAGCAGATGATCTCCAGAAAGTCCGTCTACGCAGCCCTGGACTGGGTAAACTAGGATCCCACGTTTGGCCGCTGCTTGAGCCACCCGTTCCGCGAACTTCAATTCCGGAGCGAAAGGGAGCTTGCTGGACTTTTCAGCGACGAACTCGATGCCCCATAGCAAACCAATACCGCGGACATCCCCAATTACGTTAGAATCTCGCAACGTATTGAGAGACCGGCACAGCTTTGCCGCGGTGGTGCCCTGTTGTGCAGAATTTGCCGCTTGCACCAGGTTTGTTATTTGCAAATGACGCAGCACCGCACGTCCCGCTGCCAGTGAGACGGGATGGGCGTTGTAAGTGAACCCGTGGACGAAGGAGCCGGACCCACCTGCAATCGCATTGGCGACTTCGGGACTCGCGATCACCGCGCCTAGTGGGGCATAGCCGCTCGATAGACCCTTCGCTGTCACCAGAATATCTGGTAACACTCCCCAACGCCCGACCGCAAAGTTCGAACCGGTACGACCCATTCCAGTCATCACCTCGTCCGCAATCAAAACAACTCCATGACGCTTGCAGATTTCAGCTATCTGCTGTGCGTATCCTTCAGGAGGCACCGCAGCGCCAAGTGTAGCGCCGCTGACCGGCTCAAAAATAAATGCCGCCGTCTCCCCATCTGAGATTTCAATAGCGCGCTCGAGCTCCGCCGAATACTGGCGGGCGCAATCCTTGCATCCGTAGGCGCAGCGGTAGCAATAAGGTGCGCCCATATGGACAAACTCTCTCACCATTGGCAAATAGATTTCGCGCCTCCGCCGGTTCCCCGACACAGCAAGCGCGCCCAGAGTCGATCCGTGGTAGCTCTGGTCCCGACTCAGCACTTTGTAGCGTTTCCCTTGCCCAATCTCCAGTTGGTACTGCCGGGCTAGCTTAAGTGCGGTTTCGATTGCCTCGGATCCGCCTGAAGTGAAATAGACGCGGCCGCCAATAAACTTGGCTCCGGCAAAGTCCAGCAGCTCCTGAGCATATTCTTCAGCCACGGGTGTGGTGAACTGGCTGCTGTGGACGAATTCGAGGTTGGCCATCTGTTCGGCCATCGCGGCTGAGATTTCCGCCAGGCCATGACCGATGAAATTCACTGCGGCAGAACCGGAGAAATCCAGATATTGTTTGCCTTCCGAATCCCACACGTACACGCCTCGACCGCGCACCGCGGAGGGAAGATGCCGTTGAAATGATCGACCGAGAACGGCTGACTGGAACGGCTCTTGCAAGGTAGTGGACTCGCGCATCGGATTATCTGGACTGAATTGCTGCTTGTCAACCCGTCTGGTTGAACAACGCGGATTTTGTCCTGTGTGTAATACAAAAATCACCCGTACCACGCGATGGCACCTTCATTACTGCGTCCTGGCGTGATGGGTGGCTCGCGCAGCGTCGAGAACCGCGTCTCGCTTCATCCGGAGTGCCATAACAGGGTTCACAACCAGCGTATTGCTGTATCGAAACCGCGTCTCCGCTGGGGGGCGTTCGAAGGGCTTGAGCTGGGTGAGGATGGAACGGACTCTTGGTCCGAGACGCTCAAGCATATGTGGATTCCGGGAATGATCAAGGCGCAATCTACCGCAATCTCGCGGTGCAAGGCTGGTATGGGGAAATTCTCGCGCGACCGGCGGCGATTGACTCGCCAGCGCAGAGCAGTTACGCACTACCGGCGTTTGTCAAAGCTTCGATAGCATCCATCAGGTTAGGAAAAACCAGGAAGAAGGGCTCCAACTTAGTGATCTCAAACAGCTGCCATACTCGCGGGTTTACCCCGCTCAAGGCCATCCTCCTTCCCGATTTTTGGCAGCTCACGTAGCTTCCAACTAGAGAGCCCAGTCCGGCAGAATCGATGTATGGAACGCGGCTTAGATCAAGAATAATGGTCGCAGCGTTCTCGCCCCGCAGGGTATTTTGGAAAGGCGGCGCCGTGGATGCCGTCAGCGGCCCGATCAGGCGCAGCACGCGTTGTTCGCAATTCGCACCTTCAAATCGTTCGATGGTCAATGACTCTGATTGCATCTCGATCACGTGATATTTGGCCGGTTTGCGGACATTTCGCAATATCGGCCCGCTTAATACTAACGGAGCGGAGGCTCAGCCGCCGCATTAACTTGCCTCACTTCGCAAAACCGCGCCGGGGCCGCGTACGGTCCAATCCCGTTGCAAGGCTGTCGTTTATCCGCATTGAGTACAGTGCCCGTGCTGATTCCAAAAGACTTTCATGCATCGGAACCCCTGGAATATTGCTTTATTGAGCCGGATTCTAAGCGGGAGACGAACGAAAGTAAGCTGTCGCGAAACGGCGGAAGCGACATCTCGGCTAGTTGCTGAAACAGCCCGTCTGCACGCACCTCAGGAAGCCTCCGCGCACTGTGATAAATCTGGGCTAGAGCGACCACTGTGTCACGCCCATCAAAAGCTAGGTTCTCGATTGCGAGCGCAATCAGTCCGCGCGCTAGGACCGCTGGGTTTTGATCGCGAACCGACTGCACAGCTACCTGTCCTGCGTACAAAAATAACAAAAAGGAGGTAGAGGGATCGGACTGGCTACAGATTTCACGTCGCACGTCTAAAAAAGGATCCACTAACGCGTCGATCAGCGCGACAGCGTCGGAGGGCAACTGACGCCTGTGAACAAAGTCTCCGACCTTGAATCGTCGCAGCGGCCCGAAGAGTACTTTTAGCTCTGGAGTCATCGTCTATTGCGGCGTCAAATAATTCCGCCCCCAAGTATATCCTTCACCCAGAAAGTATGAGACTTCACTACCAAATACGGAGCTATTCATTCGCCGAGTTTGCCGCGATCGGCGGTTGCAGGCAAGATGTGGTTCAGATATCGCTCACGAACGTTCGCAACCCTGAGTCATGCTCTTCCGAAAATCGGATATACGAAGAGCACGTTATGTTCCACGTGGCTATTGGGGTTATTTTCCGCCGGCCTTGAGTGCGCTCAGCTTTTGAGCCGCGTCGGCCAGTGTGGCGCCGTCGCTATCCTCCAATGCCTGAAACACATTGATCCAGAGTGAGCGTCCGACAGTGAATTCGGGCCCAGTCGAAAGGTACTTCGGTCGCCTCCAGCCTGTTTTCGGCATTCCCGCGGTGTAGCGAAAGAATGCCGCGGCGGTTTCAGCCGCATCGATCTTCCCTGCACCCCACTGGCAGACGAGGAACAGAACATCGCGCGGGGCCATAAGGCGAGGAGCCAAGTCACCGGTCTTGATCAAGCCCTCCCGTTGTCCTACGCTCAACACCAACTCCGCTTTGGGCCGTCCCATCGCCATAGGCATCTCCATTGTGCACGAGATGCCCACTTTGCTTGCAATACTATTGCCACTTATTTATGGGACACAACACTGGGAGGCAACAAGAAAAGTCTCTTGTTACGAAAACCGAGCAAGCTGCGATCGATTCTCGCAAGTGTTTTTTTGACGGGCTCGCTTCGGTTGTCGAGCTGTACTCAAAAGCCGGGATGGACGTGGCCTGTTATCAAGCGTGTCCGGTCAATTGGTAGAAAACCGATTGCACTAATTGACCGGATTGTCGTACTTAAAAACCGGACAATCTCCTCTCTTCCGCATTGCAACGCGAAGTGTCCACTTGTACACGGGTCTGCGGGTTATTCTGTTATTCTCGCCACGTTCACATGGCCGCCATCTTCCATTCTCACTTCACCCTCTACTTCCGAACTGCTCCAGGAAACCCTAAACCCATCCGTAAGCGGGCGACCTGACGCAATGTGCTTATCGAGCGATTCGTGAAGATAGACGTTCACGACCGCTCGTTAAGTGCAGCTCGACCGCACTTAATTGGGCTCTTGCGCACTTTCGGTGCAGAAGCGGGTAGATATCGTGAAAAAGTGAGTCAACCGATCTAAATTGTGAGGGGTTTGTTGCCGTCGCCAGGGCAGCGTACTGCGCTACGGTCAAAGCTACCCCTGCGGGGGCATACTATGCGCGTCTCATCAATAACGGGACAAGGTACTGCGGTGTCAGTGGAAGTTTGCGAGCGTTTACACCAGTGGCGTCGAAGAACGCTGCCGTCACGGCAGGTGGGACAATCGCGTTTGCCGCTTCCGATCCACCGCCAAAACCCTGGTCGTCGCGCGAAAGCTGCACCACTTTGATTTCCGGCATTTCTTCCATGGTCAGAATCTTGTAGCTGTTCCAGTCCGTGCTTGTCACCTTTTTGGTGTCAAAGGTGACTTCTTCCTTTAACGTCTCGCTCAAGCCCATTACCACACCGCTCTTCATGCAGCGATCCAGTTGTCGCGGATTGAGAATCTTTCCAGGCTCGGCACCTATCGTAAATTTTGTCACGCGCACTGCACCGGTCGTCGGAACGACTGCAATCTCTGCGATGCCTACCCAGTACGCATTCTCGCGAATCATCACGCAAACTCCGCGTCCTTCCACAGGAGTACTCCCCGTGCGTCGAGCGCCGCGATGTGGCGACGGCCTGTTCTCCCAATTCGCTGCGTTCGCCGTTGCATGGAGCAGATTGATCAACCGCACATCCGTCGTGTGCGTTAGGCGATACTCGATTGGATCGGCGCCCGCCGCAGCCGCTGCCTCATTGATCAAACCTTCCAGCGCAAAGTTCTGCTGCCGTTGCCCTGGCGTGCGCATGATGTTGCCGCGCAACCCGCCATTCGCCGAGTCGCCCGCCAGATTCGGCATTCCATAGGTATCCTCGAGCCGGTTGTCAATCTTGTCGTACGGCCATTCCGTCGCCACCCAATTGCCCGGCTTCGAGGTCGTGGTCGGCATTCCAGCGAGTAGCGCACCGAGCGGGCGCGGGTCCATCATATGCGGCGAATACTGTGCGCTGTGCAATGCTACGATGCGTCCGTTGGCGTCCAGCGCCGCGGCCATGTCGGAAACCCACGCCGGCGAAACACTAGACCAGGCCAAGTCCTCCTCTAGAGTCCACTGCACACGCACCGGCTTTCCCGTCAACTGCGACAAAATCACGGCATCCGCCTCGGCGCCGTCGCCGCCTAGTGTCGTTCGCCCATATTGCCCGGACTGATCCATCCACCTCACCACGACCTTGTCCACAGGAATACCAAGCATGTACGCAATCCTCGCGCGCAATCCTTGCGACTGCGCCGAATGCGTCCAAATCGTCACGTTGCCGTCACTCTTCACATTCGCCACCGCGACGAACGGGCCGATTGGCGCGTGCCGGACGTATCCTTGCTCATATGTCGCCGAAACCTTCTTCGTGGCGTTCTGCAGTGCAGCCATCGTCGACGCAGCTTTGCCCTTGGTCTCGCCCGGCTTCTCCCATATGTACTGGCGAATCGCTTTCGTCACATTCTCGCTACCGGGCAAACCGGACCATTCCGTCCACTTCGTGGTGCCGGCAACGCTCAGCGCCGCTTGCACTGCTTCCCATTCGCTCGGAGAAACAACTCCGAGCAAATTGCCTCTCTGGACCACTTGTGCAGTCGGAAACTGCTTCTCATCGATGGCGCCCGCGGAAATCAACGTCGATCCCAGGGTTGCCGGCCGGACCATGCGCGCGTGCAGCATGCCGGGCAGCGTCAGGTCGCAGCTCCATTGCGTTTTCCCGGTGATTTTGTCGGGAATGTGTCCCGCCGGAAACGATGTCCCAAGGACCTTGAACTCCTTCGCCGCTTTCATCGGCGGATCGCCGGTCACAGTCAGTCCATCGAGCGAGGTCATCCCGACCCAACCCGCGGGATCGGGCTTCGCTAGCGAGCCCTTGCATGGAATCTTCAGCTCTAGGTGTTGCCCTTGCACCAATTCGCCATAGCTGATCTTCTTGCCATCGCCCGACACAACACCATCGGTAACGCTGAGTGCCGAGATCGGCACGCCCAACTGCGTCGAGGCCAATCCAAGCAGCGCCTGATACGTGTACGCCGCGACTTTCCGCAGGTTGCTCATGCCGGTGAGGAATCCCGCCGAATATCCGCCATCTGGAGTTCGATCTGTGTCGCCCATGATGAGCGTGATTGTTTCGGGCCGCACATCTAACTCTTCGGCAATCGTCTGCGCATAATAGCCCGTGATGCCAATGCCTGTTTCGGTTCTTCCCGTTCGCGCCAGAATCGTGTTATCGCTGCGAATCTCAAGCCAAGATCCGAGCAAAGTGGGATCAATCGAGGTCGGATTCTCAGCCGCTTGCGCTCTCCCTACGAATCGCACCGGAAGCGCCAGCGAAACAAAGAGCGCCCCGCCGTTCTTCATGAAGCCGCGCCGCGAGATCGTAGCTGCAAATGCGAGAGTCTCCCGCTGATTCGTTTTGCCGATCACCGCGCTGCTCCTTTCATCGCCTGCGCGGCGCGTTGCACGGCGTCAATGATTGCAGCATACGTTCCACACCGACAAAGATGAGGCGAGGGCGGCGTATTCGTGAATGCGTTTTTAATTTGCGCGACCGTCGGATTGGGGATCTTCGAGAGCAGTTGCACCGCGACGACCATCATTCCGCTCTGGCAATACCCGCATTGCGGCACTTGCTCATCGATCCATGCTTGCTGCACGGGATGCAGTGTCTTGCCATCCTCCGTTGCGCTCAATCCCTTCTGCGCCGCCCACAACGCGGGCAGACCTTCAATCGTGGTGACTTGCTTTCCTGCCGCGTACGAAAGGGGAGTAATACACGTGCGAATCTCTTGGCCATCCAACAAGACCGCGCAGGCGCCACACTGTGCCACCCCGCAACCCATCTTCGGCCCGGTCAACTTCAGCTCATTGCGCAGCACAAACAACAGCGGCGTATCGGGATCAGTGGCGATCGTTTGCTTTGTGCCGTTCACCGTGAGGGTCAACTGGTCTGCCATAGCGCCTCCTTCGATCTCGCGATTTAGACTTGAGGGAGCATGCTTTACCCCGGCGGCTATTTTCGGCTCTTCAAGGAGCGAATTCGCCTTGAGTTCGTCATTGGTTGATTGTCACCCCCTGCCAGAGGCTCCCCGAGTCGAGCTACCGTATCGCCCTGGATTCGGCTTCGGTCTGCGCCTTCTTGTTCCACCGCGGCACGAAACATCCGGTAATGGTTCTTGAGACGCTGCTCGTAGCCGGGAGACTGCAGGACAAACTCGAAAAGATCCCGAAGCGCGGGACCGTAGCGGGATTGCTGGGCCAACGGATCCAAATAAGGCCCTTGCCATTCGAGCGGATCCAAAGGATCGGAAGTGTGGGACCATTTCTGATAGAAGTCCACGCTTTCCCAGCCATAGCTGATCTGGGCCCAAGCCTTCCAACCGGTGTGGGGCCGGAGTACGAGGATAGTCACGCGCCGACAGTCGCAGCCCGGTTCATTGCAATACAACTCGATAAAGCCATATTCGCCGTGGGGCAGCGGATTTCCGATGGGAACCTTCACCGACCGGGTCTCGCGGGTTGCCAGTTCCGGGAATTTCTCCATAAATGGTGCCATGGGCATGGCGGGATTGTAGCGCGGAAGCCGAGGTGCGGATCAGGAGAGAAGGAAAAAGGATGTGGAAAAAAGTTGGAAAAAGTTTGGCGAAAAGGCTTGGCAACATCCGATATCACTATGATGATATCGGCAATGACGGTAGCACAAATCGAACAGCGGATCGAGTAGGTGAAACCGCAACTGCCTCGACTGAGAGCGATGCATCCCGGGAGCCTGAGCGAGCAATACAACGTTTGCGGCAAGCCCGGTTGCCGCTGCAAAGATGCCAAGAATCCCCAGAAGCACGGGCCCTACAACCAGCTCAGCTTTACCCGGCGTGGCCAGGGCGGCACTCGTTTCGTTGCGGGCCGAGCGACTGGCGGAGATGCGGCAGAAACTCCCGCAGGAGGAGCAATGTGCGATTTTAGGTGCCAGAAAATGCGCTGCAGTTGAGAAATCCGCGACTTAAGTGCTGCGCGACAACCGAGCAAAGCGCACGATGCCGGCGGCTGGGCGGAAGAGAATCGCCGCTGCGCAAAGGGCATTTACTAGAATTGCCGTTTTAGGGCGTTCGGTTCGATTCCGACCCGCGCCTCCAAATGCTTCTTGCAGTCAGCCCGCATCGACATTTGGTTCCTGGCTCTAGTAGAAATCGACATCGAAGGCATAGATGTCCCGCCCACTGGCGTCGCGAACAAACATGCGCGAGCCGTCAGGAGTTGCGTCGCTCCAGAAACCCGAAATTCCGCTGTAACGGCGTAAGTCTTTCGCCGAAAAAACGTCGATCGGATTGGAGCTGCCGACCTTTACCCGCCGCACCCGAAATTCAACGTCACCGCTTACGTACTGCAAGTAATGGCTGTCGGCCGTCCAGGAAATATAACCCACATCTTCGTCGGTGATCCACGAGGCCCATTCTTGCTTAGCGACGTCGTAAATAAAGACCCGCTTGGCGGGATATTCGAATGAGAGGGCTGCCAGGTGACGGCCATCGGGAGACCAGCGCGGGCTGAATAGGCCTTCGGAGCCGGGAACGGTGGCGACCTGGCTGTTGCGGGTGTCGACGATCTCAATTTCAGATTTCTTGCTGCTGGAGGTGAAGCCGGTGGCAAAGGCGATCTGGGTGCCGTCCGAAGACCACGTAGGATCGGCCTCCGGATCATCTCCCGCGCGCAATGGTTTCGGTGGGCCGCCATCGGCTGAGATCAGGAAAGTCTTCCAGGGCTTGCCACCGACCCTTGACATGAATGCGATTTGCTTTCCGTTCGGAGACCAGCGCGGAAGTTCCGCACTATCTCCCGGCGTCGACGTGAGCTGGATTCGTTCGGTGCCGTCCACACGGCAACGCCACAGATTGTATCCGGGGATGCTCACGTAGGCGATCCACTGACCATCGCGCGAAAAGGCTACGTCTGTAGCCGATATGCCTCCCAGGAACGGAATGAATTTGCCAGTGGCTGAATCATAACGGACCAATTCTCCTCGCTGATGCCAGCCAAACACGAATAATTTCTTCTCATCCAGAGAAACCAGAGGGGCCTCAAACCGGAGAGGACCAAAAGTCAGCCGTGTCGGCTCGCGCGACAAACGGGAAAATAATCCCCGGGATTCTGCCAGGGCGAAGATGTCGCGAGCGCCACCTTGGGCTTCAGCCTCGAATACGTAGTACCGTCCATCCGGTGTCCATCGGCCACAGCACTCATTGTGCGGATGGTGCCAATCTGGAAGCAGTTGATGCAGATCGGAGCCATCCGATCGCACTTCCCAGAGCGTTTCGGTTCGGGCTTGGCGATTGAAAACTGTGAATCGGATGCGAGATCCGTCGGGCGAAAACCGGAGCTGTCCGGGATTTCCGTCAGTCCCAGATACGATCATCTTCGCGCCACTGCCGTCGCTCGCCGCGATGAATAAGCTCGAATCTTTTGCTAATAGGAAGTGCTTGCCGTCGAGAGCCCAGCAGCCCCAGCCTCCCTCCACATCTCCAATCCTGTGCGGAGAACCGCTGGGCAGGGGCAGACTCCAAAATGGGGCGTTTTGCGAATCGAATGTCGTCACCAGAAGGTGCGTGCGGTCGGGAGAAATGTCCTCGATCACGGGGTGCCGGAAGGGGAACGGGATTAAAGAAATGTCGCTGCCGCCCACCGCAATCTCTGAAAGCTGAGGGTTGTCGGCGAGATTCTGGCGAAAATAGATCCGGGAACCGTCGGTGACCATAACGCAGCAAGGGTCGCCGCCGTTTGTGAGCTGAACGGAACCGGTGACCCTGGGACGCTGCACCGGAATGGGACGCCAGATCGTGAAGGCGAGCAGCGACACGATCACACCGGAACCAGCCCACACCCATCTTCTTCTTGCCGCTCTCGTTATTGTGACAAAGGAGGGGGAGGTTTCCTCGATGGGCAGTTCGGAGGGCATCTCACTGCTCGTGGGAGCAACGGGATCTGTTACGGGCGGGATGTCGCCGTTGAATGAAGATCCGATCCACTGCACGGGGGCGGTCCAGCGGTAGCCTCTCCGGGGGAGGGTTTCAATGTAACGCGGTTCGTCGCCGGAATCTCCCAAAGCTTGCCGCAGCCGATTCATCGCGGCGCTGATGCTATGTTCGAACTCCACCACCGTGTTGTTCGGCCAGAGCCTCTGGCGGATTTCCTCCCGGAATACCACTTCTCCGGGGCGCTCCAGGAGCGCCAGAAGAATCCGACACGGCTGATCTGGCAAGTGGATGATCTTGCCATCTTCCTTCTTCAATTCGCCCGACCGAACATTCAGTTCGAAACCTTTGAAGACTGCTGTTTTTCGCGATTTCTCGACCTCGGGCAAAACCGACACCTCGGGCGCAAACATTCTAGCACCGCAAGAGAGCCTCGCCAGTCAGCGGGCCGAACGGGTCTCAGTCCGGCAGGGGTCTCTGCAGCGGACTGACCAAGTCTAAAGTCTCTCAAAGCAAAGCAGATAAGTGGATGATCGAAAAATGATGCATCCGTGACTTGTAGCGATCAAGGGGTTCGTGCGACTCAAGTGACGGACCTGGTCGTGTGTCCCGGTGGTGCAGGCGCACGCCCCGTAATCGACTGCAAAGTCGTTGAGGCTTGTGAAGCAGTTACGTTGGAGGCATTTTGAAAGAACGCACAGTGCAGGGTAAGTCGCTTGCGGTCCCGCCACGGGTTGTGATTTTCCAGCTCTGCTCGATTCCAGTATTCCTCCTCATGTTTACCGCTGCACTATGCGCTCAGAATGCGAAAGACTCCTGGTCCGATCTGAATACGCTGAAGGCAGGCCAGAGAATTGAAGTGATCGAATCCAACATGAAGCATCACGGCGGAGAATTCGTCAGCGTCTCCGATGAGATGCTCACCCTCCAGGAAAAGGGCTCGGACGTCTCCGTAAAACGCCAAGACATCGTCCGCGTCTCGACCGCCTCCGGCGCCCGGCGCGGCGAGCACACCGTAATCGGTCTGGTGGTCGGCGCGGCCGGCGGGGCGGGCATCGGCGCCGCTGCTGGCTCCGGATCGAAGGGCTGGGTGGGACTCTCGGAAGGAGTGGGCGCCCTCGTTGGCATCGCAATTGGCGCCACGAGCGGGGCGATAGTGGGCACCGTGATCCCCGCCCACACAACCATTTACCGCGCTGCCCCTGCGGTCGTCACGCACTAGACGATATCGAATTGGCCGTGTGACCTCGACCGTAAGGGGGCGCAGAAAGCAAATGGCGCAGTATATGCGATCGGTCTCTCTTTCATTTTTCATTGGTGGTTCATTTTTGGAAGTGTGGGCAATTCGATCCTCGGGCTTCAAATCTACTAGTTCAGGAGCAGTCTCATGAAACCCAACATTACATGGGCAAAGCTGGTGATCTTTTCCGTCGCGGCGATTGGGGGAGCAGCGACCGTTCCTGCCGTAGCCCAATCTTTTCCTGGTATTGGCACTGTGATGACCTACAACGTGAACGAAGGAACCGATTTCCTGCAGGTGGTAGGCGCCACGACCGAGCTACAATTCCTGGTCGGTGTCGGCCAGATACTTACGCAGGTCCAAGGCACCAATCCTCCAGAACGAATGCAGGCCGTTGCACGACAAATCCTCGCTGCCCAGCCGGAACTGCTAAGTCTGCAGGAAGTAGACCAGTGGTACAGCGGAACCTTTGACCCGATTACCGACACATGCGGAACCATGACCCTGCAGTACGATATGTTGGAGGAGCTCCTGAGTGCCTTGGCCGCGCAGGGAGGGCACTACGAAGCTGCCGTGCAAGTCACCCAAAACGCATTTCCGCCTACCCCTGGACTGATTCCGCCCGCCACTTATGTTTGCGTTGCCCTGAATGACTACAACGTTATCTTGGTCCGTACGGATCTTCCCTCCTGGATCTTCCGGTGGAGGAACCCCCAATCCGGACAATTCGTGAGTGAACTCGTTCTGCCAACCCCGCTCGGCCCGGTGCCGTATCCAAGGGCTTGGGCCTCGGTCGACGCGCAGTTTTTCGGGCATCCTTTCCACTACATCAACACCCATCTAGAGTCTTTCGATGCGAATATCCGGGAATTGCAAGGTGACGAACTGCGTGCAGGTCCGGCAAACACTTCCTTGCCGGTGATTATCGCGATGGATTCAAATGCGCAGGCATTCCCCTTGCCCGAAGATCCGACCTACTCGGATTTTATTTCTGCCGGCTATAACGACGTTTGGTCCGAGATCTTTCCCAGGCGCGCGGGATTAACTTGTTGTCAGGATGAAGCAGACAACAATCCCGTTTCGCAACTCTATCAACGAATAGACCTGGTGTTAACACAGGGCAGAGTCATTCCGTGGGGAGTCTCCTTGATTGGGGCAGATGCGCGAAGCCGGCTGCCCGATGGACTCTGGCCTTCGGATCACGCTGCTCTCGAGGCTGGGCTGGTTGTAGGGAGCGACTAGGCAGACTGCCGACCGCAGTCCTTGGAAGTTCGGATTAGACGGCAGTCGAGCAGTCGAGGTGTACACGACTATCTGGAGGACGTGGTGACAGTTAGTTCCGCTGGACAGAACACAATGAAAATTTCTTAACCGGTTTTCCGTTCCATTGATCCCCAATACCCAGCTACTCCGGCAAAGGATGATCGTGTGCGGACGAGGTCTTGGGTAATGACAGGCGCCTTACTGTCCTACTCTATTGCACTGCGCGACGGTGTGCCTTCTTCAGTTTTTGCGCCCTGCAGATCGCGGAGCAATCGGTGAATGGCCTTCTCGTAAGAACTGTCGTCCTGCCAGCGGCTGAAGTCTCCCATGTGGCGGGTACGGCGGATATCTGTGGCCCACGCCTTGCCGGTCTTCATTACCGCCTCATCCAGTCGGATCGGAAAGAGCACAGTACTATTTTCCGCAGCGCGCTCTCTTTCAAAGGCCGATTCCACCTCGCTCTCCACCCAAGTGCTGGCCACCGAGCTTTCCGACAGCACCACCAGCAGCTTGTCATGCACGCGAATGGCATCGTCAATCCGCTGACGAAATTTGTCGCCAATTTTAAGGTCCTTAGGCGCGTACCAGCAACGCACGCCGTTGGCCTGCAAATCGGCATAGAGGCGTTGGGCAAACTCCTGGTCTTTACTCGAGTAGCTGATGAAGCAGGAATAGTATTCGAAGGCAGTGCCGACCAGCGAATGCATGTATGCAATGAAGTTGTCTGGAACACCAGCACCGCGCAAGAACACTTCTGGAACCTTGCCTTCAGAGAGATAGATGGTGTCGATTCCGATTCTCGAGGGGCCGATATGGCGCACATTCCCCAGACCTACCACTTGGCTGAGATCAATTGCTACCAATGTTGTGCGACTCATCTTTGAATTCGTAAGGTCCGCCCCTCTTAGATCCGACCCGCTGAGGTCCGCCCCCTCTAGGTCCGCCCCGTTTAGGTTCGCCCCGATGAACTTGGCCAAGCTTAGGTCCGCCCAGCTGCAGTTCGCCCCGTTTAGGTTGGTTGCTCCGAAGTCCGCCCCCCTGAGGTCCGCCCCTTCCAGGTTCGCCCCGCTCAGGTCTGCCCCGTTTAGGTTGGTTGCTCTGAGATCCGCTTCCCTGAGGTTAGCCCGGCTGAAGCCCGCTCGGCTGAGGTTAGTTCCCCTGAGGTTCACGCCCTGGAGGAAGGTCCCACTGAAGTCTGCCCCGCTGAGGTCCGCATAATAGAACACGGGTTCATTCAAATCAGTATCCTCGCGCCATTTATTCCAAGCGTGGACCCCCTGCTTGAGGATATTCACTTGTGACTCGGAGGCCATGAGGCAGCGTCTTTCTCCGCACGGGAGCGGGGGATCGTGGTCCGAAGGGGTGATGATGGCAGAAAATGGGGGAAAAGAGAATAGGTTGCGGTAATTTACGATATCGCAACCTAAATCTCATGGCGGACACCTGTTCCATGTATAAACAGCATCGTCGCCGTAATATCTTCTTTCACCAACAAGATCTCCCTACAATCCTATTCGCCGACTTAGTTTGACATTGACAGAACATCGGGTGTCACAAAAGATACCGCCGCTGATAAGCGCAGACGGCTCCAACCGCACTAGCCTAGCCACGGCACTCTTCCTGCTCAAACAGAAGATCGTTCGTAAAGAAAAGTTGCCGCCAGTTCTGATGCGATCGTTGGTCGCAAACGGTTTGTCGAGCTGTAGTTAAAAGCCGGAATGGACGTAGCCGCTACCCGGGGTTCCGAAGTCTACTCCAGCAACAATGGCCATTTCTTTTCTTCCACTTTCAGACCGAGGAGCGATGAAAGCCGCGGTATTTGATTCTCCAAATCGCAGTGACTTTGCTTGAGTCCGCCAGTTCAAACCGGTCCGGATCTTTTTTCGGTTACCGGTGCAAGGAGCTGCACGCATCCGCAGCTACCACGCCCTGAGTACTTGCAGGTCTTTTCCAATTTCTGATATTGAGACCGGTTCCAACCCAGCCTCTTGCAAGGCCCGATTGAGTGCGATGAGACGGGTTTCCTTCGCTGTAGCCCACGCGGCAATTTGCTTCCGGGCTTCTTGTTTCGACTGGTGATAAAGCGTAAAGACTTGCAAAGGTACGGTCTCCTCCTTCGACTGCATTGAGTGCCCCGTCGAGACCCGCGTTGGCGCTAATCAGCCCCTTAATGTCAGACTTTTCCTCCGCGTCACCGGACAGGATATGACGGACGAGAGTTTCAAAATCCGACCCTTGCGCGACTAATTCCGGATGCGGGGACAGCTTGTCTGGCTTCAGATTGGCCAGCTCGTCGTTCACGAAATCGACTTCTGCCAGGGCCGTGCGGCTCTGCAAAGACTGATCGAGGACTTCCTTGCTCAAGCGGAATTGTTCGTTCAACCAGGAGATGCTGGCCGATGATCTCGGATCCACACGAACGGTTACACGTTGCGTGTAGCTATTGCCGTCCACCGTCAGCGTCACATCGCAGGTTCCTGGGGGCACGCGGGGACCGCTCGGGGCGGCGCTGCCACTCTCATTATCCGCTGCCGACTCCCCCGAGTATCGCCATCGCAGGTCCCATACAAGGCGATGCATTCCCGCCGTGTTTTCGATGCGCGGAGGTCGTGCAAACCAACGCTCGGCTACCGCCGCATGGTGACAGCTTGCCTCCTCCTTGTCGGTGTTGGCGCAGCGCCTCACGATCTCGCGATCTCGGTCAAAGATTGTGAGCGTGACCTCGCGTGCCTGAGTCGGCAAAAAATAGACGAGCATGGCTCCGTCCGGCGGATTTTTTGCCGCCGGCTCCTCTGGAGGAAGAGGCGTACCGGAAAAGCTATAGTTGTCCACCCGGAAGACGGGTGCGGGACGGAAGAAGCACGCACCGGGACAGGCAATTCCGGCATGAATCTGCCGCATAAGCTCCATGTCATCGAGGATCCAGAAGGACCCGCTTGTCCTCGGCGGAGATCGCTACGCCCACGAGCCCCCAATCGCTACGGACGAGTAAGATCAAGACGCTGCACGCGTGAATGAAGAAGGCCGACGCGTCCGGCCTCTACAGAATGCAGCGTTTTGTGCGCACGTTGAAGCAGGACCAGAGTGCAGTCGAGGCAGCTGTCGAACAGAGCTGGAGCAATGGACCGGTGGAAGGACACATCAATCGGCTTAAGATGCCGAAGCGCCAGATGTATGGCCGAGCCGGATTTGAACTGCTGCGCGCTCGCGTCTTGCCTCTCCCGCCTCGCACGATTTTGCACCACGAGTGACGCCTTTAGCGATCTTTTGCGTGCACCATTTCCACTGCGGCTGCCCGATCTTTGCGTTAGGACGCGGCCCCCCACTATTGGTCTCGCCAGCGACATCAAAAGCCAGGGCCATCCGCCATAGGATTTCGACTCCGAAACCACGAACCATTCCACCCGTTGTCATTCCGACGCGCGGGCGAGCCGACAGGAACTCGTACGGGCGAGGTTGTAGACAGTGTTACCATTGTTGACGATTCGTCCGGTTAGTAGCGGCGCACGGCCTTGCGCCGCTGGTTCCTCAGGATTGGTTTATGCGTGAACAAATCGTTTGCCGAGTTGGTTGGACGCTTGCCGGACTAGCTCTGGCTGGTAGCTTAACGGGCGCCCTTGCGCAGACGACAGTCCACTTGTATCGGTACGAACTGTCAATGCGCTCTGGCGACGCCGAATACCGCAGAGAGATTCTGGCTGGCGTACCTGCAACCGGCCCCAGCTATGAGGTCGAGAGAGACCAGATGGGCCGCATCGTCAGGGAGACGGACTTCGAAGACGGCAAGGCTGTCGGCACTTGGAAATATCACTTCGACGGCGTGCAGAAATTTTACGACGGCAAGGAAACCTGGATAGACGGGCAGCTAACCGCGACCGAGGGCGTCCATCGAAATGCTAAGGGCCTCATCACCAGAACTGAGCGGCATACGGCGGAAGGGGAACTGACAAGCTATGCCGTGAGAGAGGACCTGACGGACCATATCGAAGTCCACAGCTACACTGCCGACAGCAAGCCCGTGGCACACGTGAAGGGTTATTACTCGGCCGGCGGAGCGCTGATACGTCGTGTGATCTATCTATCCCCCGAAAGCGACGAGACGGGGTTCACAGAGGCAGAATTTGGTGAGCAAACTGGAAAAACGACGGCCTCGCGTCAGATCCAGGACGGAAAGCTCACCAACAGCAAGAAGTATGTCTATGCGGATGGCGACCTGACGCGTGTAGATGCCTTTGATGCACAGGGCACGTTGTTTTCGGTGGACGCATACGAGGATGGACTGTTGCGAAAGAGAATCTACAGGTTCCCGCAGGGCGTCGCGAGAGAAGTGCGCTACAGCTACGACGAAAAGCGATGGGCGGTGAAGTCGGACATCCACTCGCTGGGCAAGGCGATCTGCGTCCTGACCTACGACCGGGATTCTGATGGCACGATACAGCGCACCAAGGCGCTTTCTCCGGACGGAATTCTCTGGGCCGAATATCCTCCGCCGATCGTGCTCGACGTAGGCAGGGACGGACAGGCAGTGGGACGGTCCGATGCGCTGCTGCATCGAACCGGGAACTGGTGGTAAATCACAAGCAAGTCAAGCGGTGAAAGATACCCAGCCACGAGAAAGAACGACCTGCGCTCCGACACACTTGGCGCGTGAATTACCATCGGCCCTGCGGGAGTTAACTTCTACGGGGCCAACCTGCTTTTGACACAGAGCGCCAGCCGCGAGCCGAATTGTTGCGCCGACTGACCCCGCCCGCCTGCGAAAAGGTGCCACACCCATTCTGATCCTAAAGCACGACCACGACGCTGCCTTAAAAGCCGGACTGGACATGAGCCGGTTATCAAGGGTGTCCGGTCAATTGGTACAAAAAAGATTGTACTTAATGACCGGATTGTTGTACTTAAAAACCTGAAAATGTCGCCTCTTCCGCTTTGCAACGCGAAGTGTCACACGCACACGCATCCGCGGTTTATTCTCGCCACGTTCACATAGCCGCCATCTTCCATTAACACTTCACCGCCTGCTCCCGGGCTACTCCAAAACAATCTAAACCCCGTTTCTACAGTGCTACGCCTCGCGAGGATGACGGCCCTTGTCCGGTCTTTAAGTACAATTCTGTCCAGTTTTTAAGTACAAATCTGTCCGGTCATTAAGGACGATCCGTCCGGTATTTAAGTGCAGCTCGAAATCGTTTTCCGGTCTTTAACCTTTAACTACAAGGAATTTACATCGAACGGGAATGGTCCGGCCTTTAAGTACAGCTCGACATCGGCTTTCTCCAGGCGGTCGAGATAGCGCTGTAAGGCGAGCCTTTCGCGAACGGTGTCAATGCTGGCCACAGCGCGAAACTTTGAGCCGTCGATGGCGATCCACTCGCCACGTATCAGACCGCAACTCTTCGCAAAGCGGACAAGTTCCGCGCCTGCTGCAGTAACTGCATCGCGGTGCATTCGACGGAACTCAGCGATGCTTTTATGGTCTGGATACAAGCGTCCAAGAAGCCGCATCAACTGGACGTTTCGACGGCACTCAACTTCCAAGCGCCGCGACGAATCTGGTTCAGGGAGCGGTATAGATACAGCTTCAGCAAATCACGCGGATTGTTGCCTGGTCGTCCTGTCTCAGCGGCCTGAGCGCGCTCAAAGCCAAGCTCCGACATCACGAGCTTTTCGACGAACGCGTCGATTACGTGGCATACATGATCGGCCAGGCACAAACTCATCCAATACCACAGGAAAGAGTGTTGCTTGATTTCGTCCCTCGCCTTGGATGTAACCCATAAGAAGCGATGCCTCCGCGTAGTAAGTCAATCTTCTCATCTAACTCCGTCTAAAAGGCACCGGCTGCACAACCGCGACACCCTTTCCTAACGCACAGATTTGGGGACCAAAGGGAACTTCCAGGGTGCCCGTAAATCGAGAGCAACGCGAAAGTGTCGCGCTCGTACGAAGCTCAATGAGCGTATCAGCGATTTTTCATAAAAGGAGCGATTCTCATCGAGGCATGCAACGATCTCGCCGCTCCTTCCGCAATTAGCACAATTCCCGCAACGTGCTTAGTTTAGCCCTTTTACTGGTGGCCTTTCTTCGCTGGTAACGCGATGCAGAACGGTAATTGGAATGGAACCGTCGGGACGGGGTGCAACCTTCCAGGAAAGTTCGTTGCCAATTCTCTCGTAAGGGCGAACTTGCGTGGTGTCATCCTGATTGGGAAACGAAGATCGATCGATGTGAAACGTGATCGTGGCTTTGGCGGGATCGAGAGTGTAGCGCCCGAAGTGGACACTGGTGCTGAGAGATGCCTCCTTGTACTCTTCCGGAGTTCCCTTCAGTTTGTCTCCGGAAGAGAACTTGAGACGCTCAGCGCGGTAAATCTGCACAGAGTAGTAACCATCGCTGGTGAAGATGACAAGACCATGCGGACTGTCTCCGTAATCCGACACTCGGGTGCCGTCCGGAAGAAGCTTTTCGGCCCTGGTGAGAACCCAAGTGCCGGCGATGGAAGGCGTTTGAGCAGTGGCCATTATTGAGCCAAACAGCAGGACAGCGAGAAGCGGGAGACACTTGATCGACATGAGGCCAATGTAGCAATCGAACAGCTGGCGCACAATTTGATTGTTCTCACCGCACTCGTGAGCGCGGCTTATGCATTGCTACACCGGCGGCAACCACTACGGCGAGACCGTTGTGGCGTTTGCGGGGAACCTCCGATTTTGATCGCGGGGCGAGGATGAATTTCAGAGCCTCAACGAGAAGCGTCGCCATGCGATCAGCGGCATCTCCGATCAAGTGCGCATTGCGGTGCAGAGAGACAGGCAGGCTTCCCAGCAAAGGCAAACCATAGAGCGACGCGCCGAACATCAGGCCTTCGGAAAGATTGAGCGAGGTACGCGCCGTGAGGCCGAGGCCACCAAGCAAGGCCGCCTGCAGACCGTCGAGGCTGGGGCTGCTGGCAGCAATGCGATACGGCATGCATATCGCCTCGAGATGTTGAATCGCGCATTTCCGGAAGGCACACTGCGGGCCCAATACGGCGAGGGGCAGAGCTTGTCCCTGCGGCGGCACGAACGTGGAAGAGGCGATCCAAACGAGGTCCAGTTGGCCCACCGTCTGCGCGGCGGAGCGGTGTTCGTGACCAATGACCACAGCGAGGTCGATCCGCGATTTCTCAATCGCCTCCGCGAGGGCGGCATTGCCTTCAATGAGAAGTTCGACTTGCATGCGCGGATACAGCGTAGCGAATTGCGATAGGACCGATGGCAGAAATGAGGCAAAGTCTTGCGGGCAACCGATTCGGATATTGCCGGCGAGGCTACCTCCCTGGATGGTGTCCAGCAACTCGTCATGCATGGCAAGAATGCGGCGCGCAAAGGTGAGTGCAACTTCTCCAGCTTCGGTGAGTACGAGACCGCGGCCGCGTTTGCGAAAGAGCACTGTTCCGAGATCATCCTGCAGCCGTTTCATCTGAAGGCTGATGGCGGAAGGAGTACGGCCGAGACGGTCTGCCGCTTGTGCCAGGCCCCCTAGGTCGTGCGCCACGACGAGAGTGCGCAGAGTATCCAAATCGAGGTTGGTGCGCGTTGCCATGAGTGTACGTAGTGTAAACGATTGGATTCGCTCGACGCGAAGCCACAACTGCATAAAGTCGGCCAATAACCGGTCGTGGGTTCTCATCCTTTATCAATTGTCGGTTAACAGGCCAATGCGCTCATCGAGAGGCATCGGGTTCGTGTTCCGGGAAGGTTTGCTGACAACTCGGACGTTGTAACAGCGATGAGTCGGGTCTGAGCAATGAGTTTCGTAACAGCCTCGTTCCTACTCGGTAACGCACAACGATGACGGGACTCTAGCGATGGACGTTTGTATTGCGTGCACGATGAATGTGGCAGACTTCGCGCCAGTCGGCGAGCGACTACATCGATTAGAAACCGCGCACTCACCGCATGCCTGTTTATGATTTACTTCGTAGCCGGGAAGTGATCGGGGAGGAAATTGCCCTGCTTGAAGCGGCGGCGGATGGTTTTTACGTTTTCGAAGTTTTCCAACGGATTCTGGTCGAGTAGTAAGAAGCTGGCTTCATAACCATCTTGCAAGTGTCCGATCTTGCGATTGGGGAAAATCACCTGCGCTGAGTTCTCGGTCCACATTTTCAGTAGAGTCAGGTTATCGAAGACCTTAAGCAGATAGAGGTTCATCGCCTCGGCGAGCGAGGTGACACCGTAAACATCAGGCCCAATAGCCAGTTCGACGCCGGCATCGTGCAACAAACGCAGGTTGTGGACCTGAATCTCGCGCATCTTGTTGAGCTTGTCGGGATCTTTGACCTCATCGGCGGGGACGTACGTAGTCGTCACCACATCGACGCCCTTGCTGGCGGCGAGGGTGGCATCGGCTTCGGTGATGGAAAACCAGTCGGGATGGGAGAGATCGGGATAGTAGCCGGGGAGGTGGGCGATTTCGTCCACTCCAGCGAGGAGGGCGTTGCGAAAATCGCCAGCGGTTTCGATGTGACAGGCGACTCTGAGTCCATTGGCGTGAGCACGGGCGACGATGAGAGCGAGGACTTTTGGATCGAGACCCTTGTCGCCATAGTATTTGGGATCGTCGCGGCGCTTGTCGAACTCTTCGGTGTAGAGCAGGTGAGTCTTAATGAAGTCTGGATGATCGTCGAGGATGACCGGCCATTTGCGGTCGAGATCGTCTTTGTTGTCGATGATGATGTAGGCGAGATTTTCGAAATTGCCGTTGGGGCCGGGCTTCTTGGTCTTGGCGAGATAGACCTCGTAGAGCTTGACTGGATGGCCTCCGGTGGCAGTGATTCCGGCGTTCGCGAAGGTGACGTCGACGCTGTCGGGTTTGTTGACGAGGGCTTTGATCATCTCGGTGTCGCGATGAATGCTGGCAGGATTCTTGGCGTAGAAAATTCCGTCGTGGAGGTATTGGTCGAGAATCTGGTTGATGTTGTGGGGCCCGGCAATGTAGTGATTATGAGCATCGGCGAAGGGCGGGACGACGAAGCCGTTTTTGAGGTCGACGACTTCATCGACCCTAGCGGGCCTTTTGCTGCTGAATATGCCTTCGACGGAGTACATCGTGCGCCGGTCGAACTTCTGACCGTCGAACCATTGGCCGTTGGTGAACTCGTAGGTTTTGTGGGTGGTGGAATCGGCGCGCGCCTGTTGGACATCGTCGCAAATGAATGGCGCTAAAAGGAGAAACGCAAGAACGAAGCAGATTGCGGCAAGCAGGCCCAAGCGCTTTTTCATAGCTTTGGATTGTAGACGCTTGGTGGAGGCGAATGTAAGCGCGCGCGGACCCCACTCCATTGAACTCAGGGCGAGATGGCTTGTTTTAGGT
>Ga0210398_10000995_pt1 | contig 30587 bp, 19 predicted proteins | sample IncBWC4OmetaG_FD_161047 | JGI IMG/M metagenome (GOLD analysis project Ga0210398, IMG submission 161047) | Forest soil microbial communities from Barre Woods Harvard Forest LTER site, Petersham, Massachusetts, United States - Inc-BW-C-4-O | ecosystem: Environmental > Terrestrial > Soil >... | reverse complement strand
AACTCCGCGATAATGCGGCAGCTGCGGATACACGCACATCGGCCGAGTAAAGGCGACGCCGTCTGCGGACGTGTCGTTGACGAATTTTGTGCCGATGATGCGCGTGGGCGCGACACCGTTCTCTACCCATTGCCGCAACGCCAAGAAAACATCGTGGTCGGGATCCTCCGGACCGCCGAGATTGTCCGGGCCGTTGAAGACATTGGCGCCGGGGCCACCACCACAATGAGTAACGCCGGGGGCCAGGAACAGCCGAGCAAACCGCTGCGTGTCCTTGACGGCCTGTGGGCCCCGGCTGGTAGCGCCGATGACCGCGGTGTAGTAATCGAGGCTCCCGCGGGGGCTGACGAACGGGTCGGCCAAGCCGTGATACATTAGCAGCTTGCCGCCGTGCTGGCGAAATGCGCTGAGATCGGGATTGTTGGCATCAAGCGCCTGTTGCCAGGTCAGCCCGCTGCCGGCCGGCTTGTTGTTGGTCAGCGCGACATCGCTGTCGAAGTTGATGTTCAGGTAGCTGAAGTTAGCCTCACCGTTGAACACGCCATCCATGAAGAACGAGGCCGAGCTGCCGCCGGGCGCATTCGGATTGCCGACCAGCACCTCGCGCCAAAAGGTCTCGCTGCCGGGCAGAAACCCCGGCCAGATTTGCTTATGAGTCTGTGGGTTCGATGCGCCATCATAAATCGCTTGCACGGCTTGGACCTGACCACCGGTCAAACACGTGCTTGGATCCTGGCCTGCCTTGCATTGCAACGTTTTGACATTGAAGTGGCAGGCGCGTGGATCGGCGAGAAAGGCGTCACTTGCGAGGCCGCCATCTTGGCGGCCGCACTGCTTTAAAACCGCATTCGTAACCAGGTTGAGCTGAGTTTGCGGTAGTGCGGAGGCGGGCCCGCCGGTGTCCGAATGCACCCCGGTCCACAGCTCGCCAAACATCAGCGCCGTCCAGTCGATGCCGGCATAGGCACCGGCGACGATACCGTCATAGTCGTCGGGGTAGCGCTGTGCCTCCATCAGCGCGTGGTGGCCGCCCTGCGAGCAGCCGTAGAAATAGGAATAGTTGGGCGCCTGTTGGTAGAAGGCTTGGATAATCGCCTTTGCCGCCACCGTCGTGACGTGCTGCGCCCGGTATCCGAAATCGTTAACGCGTTCGGGCTGCAAGGAAAAAGTCCAGTCGCTTCCGGTATGGCCATTGTCGTTGGACATGGTCGCATAGTTGCGGGCGATAGCGTTCGCCATCAGCGGGAAGGTAATCGAGCCGGCGGATCCACCCGAGCCTTCACCGCGGAAAATTCCATTCCAGGTTCCGGAAGGCGGCATCCACACTTCAAAATTGATGTCCGATTGGTTAGTGGGAGTCGCCGTCGCCGCGATGCGGCAAAAGGTTGGCAGATTGTCGAAAGTCTGGCCGCTGGTTGCGGTGTAGTTGCCGGCGGGGATCGTCTCCGCCGCGGTGATGGTGACGTCGGTCATGCTTAGCGAAGCCAAGTTCGAACAGGTATCCGCAGCCGCCGATCCGCCGCCGGCGGCAATTGCCGTCAGTCCGACACTCGAGAGTAAAAATAGCAAGTTTAAGCGCTTCACCGCGATTTCCTCCTTTGGTCCCCGGATCTAGTCGGGGTTGGGACACACAACAGGATCACCCCGTAAAACAAGGTGCTCACCAGGGAGATTAACCCTAACAGGCGGGTAGGCAATCGGAATGATCGCTAATTAAGCACTTTTAGGAATGCACAGCATATGGTTGGTGGCCATGTTGCACTTTTTTCGCAGCGAACCGGGGGCAAGCTGAGCTGCTGGGCTTGGGGCAGGAGAGCGGGCGGGTATGTCAGCGGGTTTTGATGATCGCCAACCTGCTCGAGGGGATGGAACTGGAGGAAGCAGGGCGGCTGTCCCTCGGCCAGAGCCGGCCTGTTTCGTAGAGATGAATTCCGCTACGACCCAACCAGCGACAGCTTCCTCTGCCCGGCAGGTCAGCATCTTCACCCCTATTCGTCTTCTCTTATGCGCGGCTTACAGGAAAACAGCCGCTGCGACCACGCTCGACCCCGCCACGCTCTGGCCCGGCGACGGCGCGCTCGCGCTAATGACTCCCTGGCCCCCGAGCTACGCTGCTTCACCCGAATCACTCACGGGCGATACTGGGCAGATCTTCGACGCTCTCCGCCCGGTTGAAGACGCGGCGGCGCTCGCAATGAACGAGATCCTGCAGCCCGAGCGCGCGGCGCGTCTCGCCCAAGCCACTTCGGACCTCGCTTCATCCGACCAGATTACCGCCTCTCCCCCGATCCGCCCCGGCACCCCAGAAATCCTGTGCTCTCGGCCGGTATGGGTAGTCGCACGATTTGTTAAAAATCGTACGTTAGCGGCCCATGCCCACGACGCTTACCTTTGGCAGCGCTTATCGGACGTTTTGACGGGGCGCGCCGGTTCGCCCGCCCGGCAAAACAACCGGTGTGGTTTCGAACGCGGTGCATCGAGCGCCGGTCGGACGCTGCGCTGCGCCGGGGCTCCGCGCCCGCCCGCCGCCCGACCCCAGTGACATTTGTAAATGGCAGAAGCGGTGACATCTGTATTTGATGGACACATTTGACAGCAGCGCGGCGACCCGGCAGAAAGAGACCCAAGCCAAGAGAAGCGCAGCCCACATGGTCAGGGTGTTACTCGCCGGTCAGGAACCGCTCAGCGGCAGCGACGAGGCGCTGATTACCCGTTACGTCCGGATTGGCAGACGGGCGACCAGCTTCCGCCTCGAAGCCGCAACGTGGAACCTGTTGTGTGCGATTGCGCACCGGCAAAACCTCACCGCCGACGAAGTGTGCGGCGACATTGCCGAAGTCACCGCCGAAGACGCCGACCTTGCCGCCGCGATCCGGCTTTTCGTGCTCGGCGACATCATTTGCGAGCAGACCCCGATTGACCTCTTGCCCGCGAAACTCCGGGAGCTGATCGAGAACCCCCTGACTCTTCAATGAACGGCGCCGCCGCCACGGCGGACGGGGCGGTCTGCCCCCATGTTGCATTAATCAAGAAGCGGGCCGCAGCCTATGGGTCCGGCGGCGAGCTTAGCGCGCGCCGAAGGACCGCCTTCGACCGAGGCCGTGTGAAAACGGAACGCCGCGCCAGATAACGAAATATTAAGCATGGAGGCGGGTCGTATCGCAAATCATCGTTGCTCAACCCGCAGTATAACGGATCAAGTATTGCGTCCGGGCCGCAGTCGGCCGAGTTTTTACACGGCCTCGGTCGGTTGGAGCCATTCGAGGGCAGCGAGGTCGGGGTGTCCCGTAGCTGACTCCTAAAAACATGCTGCCTCTCTGCGCTCGCCTCGTATGTCTACCAAATACAGATGTCACCATTTCCGCCATTTGAAATGCCACTGGGTCGACCCGGTACCGCATGGGTATACCCCTTCGGCACTAGAGCAGTGCTCCACCCCCAAGCCAAGACTGGACGCCCCAGGAGGGTTTCCATCCCGGCTGCCGGCAGCGGCAATGTGCCAGGATCGTCCGCCCACCCAACCGATCGAATGGGAATGGCTCAAACCGACCGAGGCCGTGTGAAAACGGAACGCCGCGCCAGATAACGAAATATCGAGCATGGAGGTGGGTCGTATAGCAAATTATCGTTGCTCAACCCGCAGTATGACAGATCAAGTATTGCGTCCGGGCCGCAGTCGGCCGAGTTTTTACACGGCCTCGCCCCTAACCGGGCATTGACCGGCCCCGACCGGAACGGCTCAGGCGGGTGGATTTCTGCCGTTCCCGATTGCCCACCTGTAATGCCAATGCTTTAAAAGCGGTCATTGTTGTTCCGAAGCCACGCCACCCGACACTGCATTTATTTGAGCGCTGCCGCTGCTCGGTGCCGAGGATTCCGTGTGGACGTAGTGGTGTGGCTGCAGCGTCAAAAAAGCCTATGCGCCGGATCTGCTTCCGCGGACGCCCACGTCCGAGCCGCCGACCGAGCCCCGGACGCGACGCGCTCAACGGCGCTGTTAACACGGCCAAAGGCAAGGCGATCGAAGCGCTGCTCGATCACGCACTGCGGCGATGCAGCCCGAGCGACAAAGCGAAGGGGTTCACGCCGAGGCGTGGTCAAAGCTAGAACCGCAGTATCAACTCCCGTGGAGTATGGGTGCCTATGGCAGTCTCCCGGCAGACGCTTCAGTAAACCAGGCGGTGGCATTGCTGATTGCTCCCGAGGCATCTGAGGCGAGCATCAGCCGTTGGCTGACGAGACTATTCACCGCCGCGGTGACAGCGGCCACGTAGCCCGCAGTGCTCCCATACCGCTCTTGAAGCGAGAGTCGCGGATCGCCGGATGCTTTGCGCTGCGCTTTGGTCGCGGCGAAGGGAATGTAGCTGCCGGTGAGGTCGCACGCATCACCCTGGCTGAAGCCCGCTGCGCGCACGTTCCACCCGGTGTAAGTGCCAAGCGGTGCCTGCAGGATATGCGAGCGCAACCCGTCAATGTCGTTGCCGTCGACATCGATTTGTGGCGCGAGCGACGGGTATTCGACAAGTGGGATCGGCGGCTCGATCGCGATGATCCCGGAGAGGTCGTCGGCGTCGTATCGCGGACCGCGATAGTACACGATGTGCGTGTTGAAAATACCCGCCGGCCCTGTGACGCCAGGAATGCGTGGAAACCTGATCTGATTAAGCGGAACCAGGCTGCGGTGGTCGAGCCTCGAGTAAAGGCTGGCTGGCGGCAGGGTGCCGTTCGCCACCCACTGCTCGAGTGCAACGAGCAACGCGCGGATATTGTAGGTGTAGGTATTGGCGTCGGGTAGCTGCTCGCAGATCCCGGTTGATGTCGGCAATGCCGCGACCGGCGAGAAGCCGCCGTGCTGATTGCTCGAGAACTGATAAATTCGGACATTGCTCGGCAGCGATAAGTCTCGCGTCCCAAGCGGATCGGTGGTATCGCCTCGCCCGGAGGCTTCCCAATACTCGATGTCCGTCATGGTGTGAACAATCTTCGGACAGGTGCCGGTCTGTGTGCAGCGGTCGAAATACCGCTCGTTTGGCCGGTTAGCGGATCGAAGCTTGGTTGGTAGGTTAGCGGCGATTCGGGTCCGGGATATTGCTTCTCGGTGTGCTGCGTCCCGGCGAGGCGGCCCGGCTGCGAAAACCGAACATTGATGTAGTTCCGTAGCGAGCCGATATGCGGCTGCATCCCCTCGAACACCTGCTTCCCGCTTTCGTCCTCGTTAAAGCCAAGGTCGAGGTAGGTGCGGAGCAACCGACCGCTTTGCGAGATGCCGTTGAGCAGCGTATGCGTGATTTGGCCGGCGAGCGGATTGGCTGTGCCGCTATCGTCGGTCGCTGCATTGTGAAAAAACGCCGACACGTCGCGCAACGCGGCGAGACCCAGCCCCATCACGATCGGATCCTTCGCGGTATAGATCAGCTCGTAGATGTGGTTGGTGTCGAAACCGTTCTTCAGGCAGACTTTTTGCGAGTTCGGTACACCCGGGAACGGTGTGCTGGTGCAGTCGGCAAAAGCCCAATCGCTATTTGGGATCGGCACCTTGGGGTCGTTTTGATGGACCCGCTCTGTTAGCCTAAGGCCCGCGTTGCTTGTGGTCACACTGGCATATCCCGGCGTATTCGAGCTCGAATCCGCCAGTATGTTCTGGGTGCTTGTCGGTGTGCTGACGATCCATTCCGACCGCACCACGCCGGTGATCGTCTGCCCGTTACGATAATGCGCGATCGGCGCTGACATTGTGACCAAACCTGGATTACTGGCGGGTGCCACCAAATCGGCCTGCCAGCCCGTCCAGACGAGGGTAAGGCCCTGATTTTCGAGAAAGCCGTCACCCGCCGGTGCGGAAGAGGTGACGCCGATGTTGAAGAAGCTTGGATCCAGTTCATTCCCCCGGTTGACGATCTCGGTGAGCATAATGTGGTTGCCCTTGCTCTCGTCGACCGGCATCAAGATTTGAAAATTGGTTGAATACTCGACGCGCCCTTTCGCGTCGAGCGGTGCCAGCGCAATGTCCTGGATGACAGCGTTTTTCGGATCTGCCGGATCGACGGCGCCGTTGGCGATGCCAGTGACGAACTGATAGGGGCCAACCGAGCCGAAGGACGCGCCGCCATAGGCCGGCACAATACTGGTAATGGTGATGCTGGTGACGCGAGCCTCTGCGGCTTGCGCGAGGCCCAAGGCCAGCATGCTGGCTCCGATTGGCAACAGATAGCGCAGCCGAGACGCTCGCGTGAAAGTAGTTGAAATTGTCTTCACAGTTTTTCCTCCAAGCGGGTGCGCAAGGCGGCGCCCGTCGAAACAAAAGCTCAGGGATTGGCGGGAATGACCATCAAAGTGGCCGGCGTGACGTAGGTCGCGACATCCTCCGGCAACAGGAAGCGCTGCGACACCAACGCATCGGCGGCGGCTGTCACCGCTGCGACGTAGTTCGCGTTGGTGCCGCCCGCATTCCCGTAGCGCTCCTGCAGCGACAGGCGCGGGTCGCCGGTTGAGAGGCGATGCGCTGTCGTGTCCGGAAACGATATGTACTGGCCGCTGCCGTCGCAGCCGTCGACCATGCTGGTCGCGCCGCCTGGGTCGGGATCGAAACTGCTCCCGGCGCGCTGGGCCCATCCCGTATAGGTCGCGATCGGCACGGTGACGCTCGGCACGCGAACGCCGGCAATGTCGTTGCCGTCGCTGTCGGTCTTGGACACGAAGATCTTATAGGGCGTGCCGAGCAGGATCGGCGGCGAGACCGAGACGATCCCTTTATAAAATTCGGGCCCGAAATCCCACAGATCGCCGGTGTGATGAATGCCGTCGTAAAAGACGTTCGCGGTCGCCGGCAGCGCCGGGTTCCCGGGCGATGGGTTCGCGGTCGGTCCGGTGGCTGCGTAGGTAAAGACCCCGGTGATGTTTGAATTCGTCCCCCAACTGTAATTCGGGATGTTCGGAAAGCCCATGCCGGATTGCGGCAAAGCCGGCACCAGCGTCCCGCCCTTGATGGTTGGCACTTGGTTTGCGGGGGGTGCGGTGCCGTTGCTCGCCCATTCGTCCAGATCGACCAGCAACGCCTTCTCCACCCAGGCCGAATTGAGCGGATTTTGTAGTTGCCGGCAAATCCCCTCGGAGGTGCCGCTTCCGGTGCCGTGCTGAAAGCTCGCGAGCACGTAATAGCGAACGTCAGGGGTACTGTTCAGATCGAGGTCGTGTCCCTGGCCGTCGGTCGTCAGCATCGAGCCGCCCTTTGACCAGAACTCGTTCTCGGAATTCGTTTCGAAGATTTTGGGACAGGTGCCGGTCGCCTCGCAGACGGCGTTGCGGCCGTCGATCTCATGGGTCACCGGATCCTTGAACGTCGCATCGGCGAACGGAAACTGGAACTCGGGGTCCCAGCGCGCGATGTGCTGGCGCGACGTGCGGGTCGGCTGGGCGAATCGATAGTTCAAGTAAATGCCATCACCGCCGCCAATGTAGTTCAACATGCCGTCGATGACCTTCTCGTGATAGGGCGCGCGCAGCCAGAACTGGTTCCACCAGTTGCGGTCGCCCCATTGATGCTGATTCGCGCCAGCCGGGACATCGGCGTCATTGAAGCCCCACAGGATGAAGTCGTGGGTGGTGCGGCAAGGCTGCGAACTGCAGATGGTGTAGATGCGATCGACGTCACCGGCGAGCGGATTGGCGGTGCCGTAGTCGTCCTTTTTGGCATCGCGCAGGAAGGTCGCGAAATCGCGGATCGCGGCGAGGCCGAGCCCGGCGATGTTCGGATTCTTCGCGATGTAGGTGAATTCGTAAAGCGCCGTTGGTCCAAATGTTCCGGCACTACCGAAATCGCCTGCCGTCAGCTTGACGCATGTCGGAGAGAAGAAGTCGGCTTGGGCCGCACAAGTCGTGGTGTACGTCCAATCTGCGACCGAAACCACTTGCGGCGTGTCGCCGTAATTCTCGCGCACGGTCAACATGGCCTTCGACTTGTCGAGGCTCGCCGGCGGATAGGTAAGCGGCAGGTCCGCAGGCGTCGTGCCCAGGTCGACAACGAGTTCCTCGGTGGTCGGGCCGGTGATCGCCGAATCGTCCTTGTGCTTCGCCACCGGCAGGGTGACGCCAAAGAGCGCGCCGCCTTGCCGCGCGGTGAGGTCCCAGCCGACCTCGGCGATCGACCATCCCATGTTCATCAGAAACCCGGTGCCGGCCGCGCCCGCGGATGGTGGAACCGCGGTGTTGCCGCCGGCGGTGATGGGTGTGCCGGTGGCGGTTATGCCGGCGTTGAGCGTGCTCAGCGCACCGGGACCGCCGCGGTTGGGCAGGTCGTAGATGACGCGATGCGCCCCCTGCGACAGATCGGTCGGACGAATGATCTGGAAATCCGCGCTGTAGCTGACCGTGCCGTCCGAGGTTTTCGGACCGAACGCGATGTCGGTGATGATCGAATTGTGCGGATCATTGGGGTCGACCGCGCCGGTGAAGGTTCCGGTGATCACCTGATAGGTTCCGACCGAACCGAAGCTCGCACCGCCAAAGGCCGAGGCTGTGCTGGTGATGTTGATTTGGGTGACCCGCGCATGGGCGGCGGACGCAAGCCCCATAAGGGAGATGCCTACAACCGCGAGAGCGAGGATAGAGTGGTTACGCCGGGGCGAAGACTGTCGCCTCATCGAGGGTCCTCCCATTCGCGACGGGCGGGACCCGCTGCGTTCGTTAAGGGGGAGGTTGCCCGATTTTAGCCGCAATTGCAATGGCGACCGCCACGCTACCGGCGCCGATCTAAGCCAAGGCGCGGCCGACACCGTTAGACTGCACGCCACCATCGCATGAATTCGCCGCCGGACGGCCGCGCCGCGAATAGCATTTTGCGATATCGTCGGCAGATCGGAGTTTCATATCAGCGCTCAACGGACACTTCCGAAAGTCCGGTTCCGAGCCGACGCGACAATCTGCGGGCGCGGTCAGGAATGCCCTTAAGGGTCGACTCCAGCGGTTCCATCGTGGCCCGCGAACGGCTGGTATCGGCGCAACCTTGTCGCCCGAGCGGGTCCCGGCGAAGGTCAGGAATCCACCCGGTGAAGCCATTCGCGGCCTGTCGAGTTCATCGACCGCCCTCGACCCGAGCCAACGGCTCAAACCGACCCAACTGCGACATTGGTCGCGCGAGTTCGGGGCGTCCGCTACCTGATCCGACAGCGGACCTTTGGACCTTGAGCGTGCTTGCGAAAGAGCCGGGCCGTCCTTGACCCAACTGCGACATTGGCCGCGGGAGTTCGGGGTCTCCGTTACCTGATCCGAGACGGCGGGCCCTGACCGTGCAAAGCAAAATCGGGCCGTCCTGACCATTCCCGACGTTGGCGATCGCTGTCACCTGCTTCATCAAGCCACTTGCGGAGCCGAAATCTCTTGGTCCAAGTTGACCTGGAGTAAAACGGAAGATTATAAGAGATGGTCAATCGTAGAGCTGATTCGGGCCGTTTTTTGCTACCTTATCGTTTACTGATGGAGCGGTCAGATTGGGAGCGGGCCATGTTTACTCTGTCGCCATCTCTTTTCATCAGGTACGCCCGCGAGGACAGTCGATTTGTCGATGGGTTGGAGGCCTCTCCAATCAAGCGCGGCTTTCGCGGCTTCACCGTATTTCGCAATATGAGCGGCATCCTCCGGGCGAGAACTTCTACGAACCTGTGCTACCTAGAGAGGGAGGTCGATAGGATAGACGTTGTCAAGAAATGCCAGAACTCTACCCAATTTGGAGCAGTTTTTTCTAAACGCTGCGCGCAATGTGAAGTGGGTCATACCGCATAGCTAGTTGTCGAAAGATAATTCTAACGCAGAATGCTTCTCCAATAAATCGTTTGTCGCGGCAGGCCGCGGCAAAATCCCGGAGGGGAGACGACCGCCATGGCCCATTCAACGACGGATTCGAGTTTAGTAGCGAACGGCACCGACGCGGGGAGTGCGGAGCACCCCTTGTCGCCGGCCGAGGCTCCTATTTCCGCGGCTCGCGCGTTGAGGCGCGAGGAGACCGCGGGACATTCGGAAGAAACAGCCGCTCCGGCTAGCGCGGACGAGGCGCCTTCTAGCGGCTCCGCAACGGCCCGTGGCTCCGAAGAACAACAGCCGTTGCTGCAGCTGAAAACTCCGGAAATGGCGGAGATCGCGATTAACGACCTTGCGGTTGAGGCGAGGGATGCGTTTGCTGAAGCCTATTTCAAAAAAGACCTGGCCGACCAGCGCGCCTGGTACTCGCAAAAGGCCGGCTTGTTCAAACAGCGCGCGGAGTTGCTGGCGCTGCTGACGATTATGTTAGGAGCGCTGATCACTTTCATCCAGGTGTTCGGGCAGGCACCATGGGTGCCGATCGTGTCGGGGCTGATCGGGGCGATTGTTGCGGTGGCCGCCGCTTGGCAGCGCATCGCCCGTTATCAGGAGACCTGGATTTCGTACCGAACCGCTTCCGAGCGGATGAAGAGCGAGCGTCGATTGTTTACGCACGGCGCCGGCTCCTACCGAGGACTGGCCGCGCACGACGCTCGCATTGCTTTTGTCGAGGCGATCGACAGGATCATCGCCGAAGAACAAAACATATTTTGGCGAGATCGCAGCAACAACCCGCCACCGCAGCCCGGCACCCGCGATCCGCAGATCGTCGGCGAGCCGGGAGGAACTCAGGTCTCCAAATAATCTACTGGCAATAATCCATTGAAAGTCACGCGATCACGGGTCGAGGGTCCGCCAGTTTGACGGAAAGCCGAAGGCGCGGCAGACGGGCTGTCGCGGAATGTCGGAGCTGATGTAGCGGGCCCATTCGTTCTTCGTAAGGTTGCGGCCGGCGCGAAGACAGAGGGCGGCGATCAATTTCTGTTCGTCAACAATCCAGAGCTTGATCGTGCCGTCCGCGCCGGCGCTGGCCAACCGCCCGTCTGGCAGCACCGCCAGCGTGAAGAGCCGGCTGCCATGCGAGATGACCACAGGCTCGTCCTTACTCTTCTTTGGCCAGAGCTTGATCGTGCCGTCATCGCTACCACTAGCCAGCCGTCCATCCTTCAAGACCGCTAGCGCCCTGACCAGACCGCCGTGCTTGAGAACCACCGGCTCCCCCGTTCCCTTCTTAGGCCAGATTTTGATGTTGCCGTCGTCGCCGCCGCTGACCAGCCGGCCGTCCCACACTGCCAGCGACCAGACCGCGCTGCCTTGCGGAAGGATCGTAGGCTTCCCCGCACCGTCCTTCGGCCAGAGCCTGATCTTGCCGTCGTCGCCGCCGCTAGCCAGCCGGCCATACCACACTGCCAGCGACCTGACCCAGCTGTGCTGTGAGAGGTTTCTTTCCGGCGCACCCGTACCCTCCCTGGGCCAGATTTTGATGTTGCCATCGCTGCCGCCGCTGGCCAGCCTTCCATCCGGGAACGCCGCCAGTGACCAGACCCAGCCGCCTCCGCCGTGCCGGAGGATCTTGGGCTTGCCAGCACCGTCCTTCGGCCAGATTTCGATATTCCCGTTGTCACCACCGCTGGCCAGCCGCCCGTCTGCTAGAACGGCTAGCGACCCGACCGCGCTGTCTTGCGGAAGGACCGCCGGCTCGCCCGTTGCCCCCTTGGGCCAGATTTTGATGTTGCCGTCGTAGCCGCCGCTGACCAGCCGCCCATCCCACACCGCCAGCGAGGAGATTATGCCTGTGTGTGAAAGGACCGCCGGCTCTCCCGTGCCCGGTTTGGACCAAATTTTGATGTTGCCGTCGTCACCGCCACTGACTAGCCGCCCGTCCGCAAGGACCGTTAGCGACGAGACCGTACTGCCGTGCGTGAGAATCTCCGCCTTGCCTGTCCCCTTCTTGGGCCAGAGCGTGATCGTGCCGTTGAGGTCGCCGCTGGCCAGCTGCCCGTCCACCATAGCCACCAGTGACGTGACTATGGTGGCATCGTGATGGAAATTCTCCGGTCCGCCCGTCCCCTCCCTGGGCCAAATTTTGATGTTGCCGTCGTAGCCGCCGCTGACCAGCCGCCCGTCGGTAAGGACCGTTAGCGACCAGACCCCGCTGCCGTGCGTGAGAACTTCCGTTCCGCCTGCTCCCTCCTTCGGCCAGAGCGTGATCGTGCCTTTGCCGTCGTTGGTGGAGGTGCTGGCCAACCGCCCGTTGGGGAGCGCCGCCAGCAACGAGACCGGGCTGCCTTGCTTGGGGAGACCCACCGGCTCGCCCGTTCCCTCCTTGGGCCAGATTTTGATATTCCCGTCGGCATAGCCGCTGGCCAGCCGTCCATCGGGCAGCACCGCCAGCGACAAGACCGGGCTGTCTTGCTTGGGGAGACCCACCGGCTCGCCCGTTCCCTCCTTGGGCCAGATTTTGATATTCCCGTCGGCATAGCCGCTGGCCAGCCGCCCGTCAGGCAGCACCGCCAGCGACAAGACCGGGCTGTCTTGCTTGGGGAGACCCACCGGCTCGCCCGTTCCCTCCTTGGGCCAGATTTTGATATTTCCGTCGGCATAGCCGCCGGCCAGTCGGCCGTCCTTCAGCACCGCCAGAGATCGGACCGCGCTCCCCTGCGCAAGCACCACAAGCGGGAGGCGCGTTAAGGCGCTTCTTGTGGCTTCGATCGCGTCTGGCTCGGCAGGCTGCTTACTCTCGCGTGCGAGTCGGAGGCTTTCCAAAGCCAGCGCGCCCGCGCGCTCGATGTCATCTGCTGATGTTGCTTCCGTGTCCGCTTTGCGCGCCTGCATGGCGAGCAGCTGTACGCGCTCTTTCTCGCCCTCCGCGGCCGCTTGTTCCTTCGCGACATTTGCGAGTTTTGTCTGAATTAACGCGAACCCGGCAAGTACGGCGAACAGAAGTGCAACGATTACTGTGCCACCAAGAAGGATACGCCGGCGCCGTTCACGCGTCCGTTTCTGGTGTCGCGAGCGCTGCACCAGCTTCGCGATCTCCGGTTCCTCTGCCGCCAACTCATGATCATTGTGCAGCAGCTCTTCGGCCTGCGCGAGAAGCCCATCAGGCAATGTGTCGTCATTTAGACGCTGGCGAAGCTGGTCGATCAGCAGTCGATCGGTGGCGTCCTGAGCGAGCCACGTCTTGAGCTGCAGCTTTGGCCAGTCGTCGATTAGGCGCTCATGGGCGAGCTCGATTGTGCCCTCTTTGGTGACGAGCAGGCCGGCGTCGACCAGACGACCGATCAGGCGATCTGCCGCACGCGGCAACGACGCGCGCGAGACGACGCGCCGCAGCAGGCGATCGCCTTCGACCGCACCCTCGTCGACCCGGATCAGGTAGCGGCTCAAGGCGCGCTGCAATGCCCGGGCCTCCTCAGTGGACGGCTCCGGATCGCTCAGCACCAGTTCCAGCTTTGCCGCGATCGCACCCTGCACCCCGCCAAGGCTTTGGTAGCCTTCGAGGGTCAGACGTCGATCTGCACCGGCGCGATCATAGAGCGCCTTTAGCGTGTAGGCGAGCAAGGGCAGGGCATCGGCGGTGCGGACATCCTCGATGATCCGCTCCGAAAGTCCGGGCTCCAGCTCGAGCCCAAATCGCTCGGCCGGCTTCTCGATGATCTCCGCGAGCGAGCCTAACGCGCTCAATGGCGCCTGCCGCAGCCGCACCTCCGTTCCGGCAAAAACCGACTCCAGGCGCGGCACGAACTCGGTGCGGATCGTGGCCGCGACAACGACATGCCGGGTTCGCCGGCCAAGCAGCTCGGCCAGCCCATCGAGCAGCACTTTTGCCGGGGTATTTGCTTGCCTATCGCCTGCAAGGAGCGCTTCAGCCTGGTCCAGCGGGAGCAGTACCCACGCGCCGGGGCTGGCCGGTTCCAGCCGCCGCAACATCTCGTCCAAAACTTCGGCGAGAGCCTTTGGATCATCCGCTGGCTTTGTGAGATCGAAGCTATCCATCGATGTACTGAGACCGGCAAGCGTTTCGCCCAGCCGCTCCAGCAGGTTGCGTACCGGCTCGCGGGCGACTTCGAATGGGCTGACCACGACCCACTCTGGTTTCCGGCGCAGGCGAGGGATCAGACCGGCGCGTAGCAGCGAGGATTTGCCGCTCCCCGATCCGCCCGAAATGACCAGCACCTGCGACCGGTCAGGGCCGCGCAACGTGTCGAGGATGGCGAGATGCTCGGTAACCTCCTGCTTGCGGCCGAAGAACACGCCGGCATCCTTCTCGTCAAAGGCGACGAGGCCGGGATAGGGGCCGACATTGGATGGGATCGGAAACCAATCGTCAGGGTCGAGCCCCGAGCGATCGAGAGCCTCCAGAACCTCTTGCCATGACCGGTTGTCGTAGTCGCGTAGGCGAACGCGTTGGCGTTCGTGCAAGATCGGTGGCGCACGTTTCAAGTCATCGCTGGTCAGGTCCTCGGTCTCGATGCCGACCACATCCTTGCCGCGGAAGGTGGCGGTCACCGCTTCGGTAAAGCACCATGGCGAGCCGAGCCAATCACGGCTGAGTAGGGCGAGCACCACCCGGCAGCTCGTCAACTCTTCGCGCAGCCGCTCCTGCCAACGCTGACCGGCGCGGATATTGTCCTTGTCGTAGAACAGCGACCAGCTCGGCCGCTCGCGCCTGATGCGCTCGCTGATGGTGGCGGCGACTTCGTTGTCCTTGCTGCTGTGGCTGATAAAGATGTCGGCCACTCACGCCCCCGCCACTACGGCGCCGCTCGCGGCTATCAGATCACGGCATGGAGCCGTCGGCCATTGCTTTCGCGATCGACTGGATCCAGATGGCCTCGTTGGCAGCATAGGTGCCGGCCTGGCCGTTGAGTTTTCGCACATACTCGCCGCCGGCATGGTGCAGTCCGATCACTTGCCAATCCGGCGCCTGATTGAAGACCGGGCTCCCCGAACTGCCGGGCTCGGTCGGCGCCCGATAGTGGATCAGGCACCGCTCCGGCTGGCCAGGCTTCCCGGCGGGCGGACCCTCGTGATCGACCAGCTCATTGTCCTCCAGCGAAAACGACAGTTCGCCGCCCTTTGGATGGCCGATGATGTAAACCCGCTGGTCATTCCCCGGCGCCGGCAGGCTTCTGGCGATCGGGCACGGTGCGATCCCCTCGACCTTAGGTTCGAGGCGCAGCAAGCTCGTATCCAGCCGGTGCTTGGGCGAACCCCACAGCAGCTTGTCGACGCGGTAGTAGGTTTGCCTTCCAGCGGCGCCGTTTCCGGCTTCGAAGGTGATCATTGCCTCGTCCGGCGCTATGCCGCCGTCCTCCGCAAGTTCGCTGACGACGTGGGCGTTAGTTACGACGACGGTTTCGTCACCCAGCCTCGGATGAAGATTGCCGCCACGAACCAGAAAGCCGGTCCCGATGCCACGTCCGCCCGGGCCGCGGATCAGTGCGACAGAGCGCGCCCGTTCCATTCCAGTGCGCAGCCAAGTCAAGGTCTGTGGTCCCACTGTCCCGAGAACACGCTCGAGCCGGGCGCCCGGCGCCAAGGCAGCGGTGGTGTGTTGCAGCTGGCTCGGGGTCAGCTCTAAGCGTCCATCCTTCGATCGCAAAAGTGCTCCACGCAGCGCAACCACCAGCTGGCCCGCTTCGGGTGTTTCGGGGGTGAACCGCCAGACCTCCGTCAGCTGACGCAGGGTGCCGGCCAAAGCAAAGCTATCCACTGACGGATGGGCGAGGTATCGCTGGATCCATTCGGTCGCGGCATCCCAGTCATCGAGCGCGATGCAGGCTTCTGCCGCACAAGCGTAATCCCAGGCTTGCGCCGAGCTCCCCAGCTGGTTGCGTACCGCCTCGACAACCGCATTAGCGAGGATCTGGGGATCGGGCAGTCCCCTTATCGCGATGCCATCGGAGCGGGCTCGATGCATCAGCGCAAGAAGGTTCACACCATGCCAGAGGTGCTTTTGCGGCTCCTCATCATAGACCTCTTGGTAGCATGCAATCGCTTGGCGCAGCGCTTGCCGCGCCTGGTCGCTCGGTCGACCGTGCGCGACAACGTAGATCTGCTTGTTAACACGGCCCATTAGTCCGCGGGCCTCCGAATGTTCCAGTCGGTCGCCGGCGGCACGTCGGACCAAGCCGCGCAACACCTCGCGCGCCGCGATCAACAGGCCCTGATCGACGAGCCCCTGCGCGTAGAGGCGCGATACGATAGGCTCTTCCCGGCCCATTCGAAGCATGGCATCGGCGAGAACCGATAACGCTCCAAAGCGCCGATGGGCGCGCAACAGATTGAGGAGGTCTGCCACTGTGTCTGGACCTGGTGCCCGGCCCGAAAGCTGCGCGTATTCCACAAGTTCACGGCAAGCTGTCAGCGCGCGGTTGCTATCGCCGTCCTCCGCTGCTTCGCTCAGCCGTTGGATGAAGACCGCGAGCCTTGGGCCAGACCCGGATGGTTCCTCAGACATCAGCACCCCCTTGTGGCTGGGCAGATGGAGCTTAGCGCGCGGGACGGCCATCACCGCGATCACGCGTAGAGCTTTGCCGGTCCTATTCTGCCAGGCGAAGAAACATCCTGCCGCAGGCCAAAATCGCCGGCATGAAATACGAAGAGCCTCAATGGCGGGAGCATCCTCGCGGACAGCAGAGTACTCCAGCCTTCCATACCCGTCGATGACGCTCACATACAATGTCGGCCGGCCGTTGCGCCGTCGCTGGCATTTCGCGGCTCTTAGCGTGACGTTTCGAGCGGCGCATCCGCTTGGAGGTCCGGAATGCGCGGACCGGGATTGGCGGGATCGGGGGCTGGCTCGTCGGTACCCTCAAAACTTGGCAAACCCAGCTCGTGCCGCAGCGCATTGAGCCGGTTGAGCCAGCCCCTGAGGAACCTGTCTTGCCCCGGCTGTTCAGCGAACGTGCGATAAAGGCTCTCGCGAATGTCGCAGTATTTGATCATCGCTTCGCCAACATCGCTGCTGTCGCAAGCGGCTTTGGTCCTGTCGCCGAACTTTCCATCGGGCTCGCAGCCGACAGCCTCCTGCAGCATTTTGACCGCGCGGTTCGGGCCCATGTTGACCGCGGTGTCAAAAGCCGCCAGGTCGAGTTTCCGACGAACCGCGTCGCATTTTGCAGACAGCCAATAACGCTCGAAATAAATCGAGGCCACCTCCTGATTATCGATAAAAGCCACGTCCTGCTGCCCGATCCCTTGATCAGCTCGCCAGGCACTGTAGACCTTTTGGGTCACGCCCTTGTTGGTGCGTCCGCCATGATCGTTCGGGTCGTCAACGAACCCGCCCTCCCATCGCAATATAAACGGGAGAGAAGCGTTGAAAGCTGGTGATATGATGGTTTGCATGCTCGATCCTCATCCAAACTGGAGCGCGCGCCGGTTTCAGAGTTGATTGATTAGCTGACCTTCTTTTCTGCTTCCAAGCGCTAGCATTGCCCAGGGAGACCCGGCTGCTTTGGCAGAGTCGGCGGATACACACTACGCCAAATCTATGTCCCTCGCTGGCGCGGCGCGCAACGCCATCGTTTAGTTTGCAGCCACCATCAGCCTAGCTGTGTGAAGCACTTCACATTTGAAAATATATTTTCACCATCACGTGTCGCGCTTGGGGTGATTCATGAGGCCATGTTACCATCGGACCGGGAGTATCGCATCCACCAAATGGTGAATGTCCCGACCACATTTCTTCTTGTAAAAGTTGTGCGAACTCAAAGCTCTTTTTCCGAGTGGATGCGTTCAGCGGCGAATAACGGCACAAATCTACCGCACGCTGGCTGGCTGTCGCGGGGTCGGGTTGCCTATCAGCGACTTACAGTATAGCGGGATCGATGACAACTGGCTGCCGCCCGGTGAGCTTGCGAACAAGCTCGACCATGTTTTGCGTTCCGCCCGGGCCGTCGCCCGGAGCGCCGTCCCACAGGGTCAGAAATGAAACTTTGCGGAGCCCTTGCGACAGGGCGGTATAGAGGATCCAGCGATTGCAGCGGTCGTGGACACTCACGCCAGGGGGTGCAGGTCCAAGCTCCTCCGGCATGACGAGAACTGTCGTACTTGCATTCTCCTTTACCCGCTCGAAGCTGCGTTCCCAGTGGTGATCCGGATCGGCGAATGTTATCGATTCGGCGAGGAACTCGTTCTCGGCACGGGCGAGGCGCAACTCGACGCGCATGCCGCGCTCGAGACACGCTTCGGCGAAGAGCAGATCGCCGCCCGAGGCCCCGCCGCAGAGACCGAGGTCGTCGGTACCGGCCCCGACCTTGTCGAGCGCCGCGCGAATGCGCGCCGCCGCCGCCTCGATTTTGACCGGCGGGAAGCGGGGCGGCTTGTTCTTGCCCTCGCCGCGCGCCGCCGTGTCATCGATCATGTGCCCGCTGAAGACAACGACGTGGGCGGGCTCGACCCGTTGCTCCGGACGGCTGCCGAGGAGTGCGCGCAGCTGCTGCTCGGCGCGATCGATGACGGCAGCGGCTTCGCCGACTACCTCACTCTGAAACTTGAGCTTACCGAGAAAATCGAGTTGTCGCCTCGTGGAGTCCAGCGCGAACCAGTCGCGGTTTGCCACGGCCAGTGCCGCCGCCTCGGAATAGTCGCCGAGCGCGTCATCCTTCCGGTTTTCGATCAGCGCCAGCTCTGCGCGAGTGGCGAATGGCCAATAGTCTTCCTTCTTGCGCTCGGCCGCTGTACTTGCGGTCCATCTAACGCCGGCAGAGATCAGTGAGAGCGGCAGTCGGCTGGTTCGGCCGGTGAGGTGCTCCCAAAGCCGTCCCAAAGTTAGCGCATTGATTCCCGGATAATAATCGTCGGGCGCCGCGCGAAAAGCCTCGACATAGGCGGCAGCGGCGCTCTGCAAGGTCGCTGCGGTGTCGCGAGCAGCGGCAAAAGAGTCGAGCCCGCGTTGCGGATGCGCATTCCAAACCTGCGTCCACTCGTCCTTCCAGGTGCGCGCAAGCAGGCCTAAGGTTTCCCCGTCCTTGCGCTCCTCGGCAAGGCGTCGCAGTGCCTCGCGTGCCTCGGCATAACGCTGGACCCGGCCGAGCGCGATTCCCTCGATCTGGCGCGCTTTCACGTCGTCCGGGTCGAGCCGATGCGCGCGCTCGATAACGCTGAGCGCATAGCGCGGCCGGTTGAGCCGCAAGAGCGCACCCGCTGCCGTGCGCAGCGCCTCGAATTCGAGCACCGTGTTCGGCGTCTCCTCGGCAAGCACCAGAATGTCGCCGGGGCGTTGCTTGCGGCGCGCTACCTCGATCCGGCTCTGCCATGCTTCGAGCCCCTGCCAGAACTCGTTGACGTCGCCGACCTTGAGGGTCTTCCAGTCGGGCTCCTTGAGGCTCGGGAGTTGCTGATAGACCGGGCTCCCCCGTCGTCCACGCCAAGCGCCGAGCGTTGCTTCGATCGCGTCCTTCAACGCTATCCTCTCGGCTTCGACGAGGTCCGGGTCGAGTTTTCCCTCCCTCAGGGTGTAACGGTGCATCCGCTGCCCGGCGATGTCGAAGGGTAGGCGGTCGCGCAGCGCGTAGGTAAGTACCGTGCCGCCGGCCCGCAGCGCGTGCCGCACGCCGATCTCGTACCAGACATTGGGGTTGTCGAGTGTCAGGTCGGCAATGACGAACTCGGCGAGAAGCAGAGCCTGAAACATGTCGAGGTGGATCGCGCCGCCGCGGCGGTCAGCGTCAGCGCGGTGTGGGGCCAGCCCGGCCGCCGTGACCGCCGGTGCGAACAGCTCCTCATAGACGGCGTCGAAGTCGATTTCGATTCCGTCCGCCGCCGTCTTTGAGCCGAACGGCATGATGACGAAAGCTCGGCAGGTGGTTGGCATCGGCTTGTCTCCATCTAGAATCGACACCGCGGGCGCCCGCGATCTGTTTCAGCCCGGCATAAACTCTTAGAAAGAGCCGTTTTAGGAAGACTGGAATGCTCGGGACAAATCCGGTCGCTTGGTCGGTCGTTTTGGCCGCAGATGGCAGGAGGTGGCGTCTAGCGCCACCCCGCGAGCGGCACCCCATGCCCGAGATCCGGGATGTTTCGCACCGGTGCTTGCGGATCGGGTTGCGGCTCTGTGGTAATCTCATACCCCGGCAGACCCAGCTCGTGCCGCACTGCGTTGAGCCGATTTAGCAATCCCTTGAGAAACTTGGCCTACCCCGGCCGAGTTGCGAAGTTGCGATAGAGACCCTCGCAATACTTGATCGGCGCCTCGCCAAGCTCGCAGCTGTCGCAAGCCGCTTTTGTCCTCTCACCGAACATCCCATCGGCCTCGCAGCCGGTGGCTTCCTGCAGAATCCTGATCGCCCGGTTTGGGCCCCATGTCGACCGCCGTATCAAACGTCGCAAAATCGAGCTTGCGGCGGAGCAGTTCGCCTTTTGCAGCGAGCCAATATCGCTCGTAATAGATCTCCGCCACCTCCTGCTTGTAAATCGGCTTTACGTCCTGGGGAGGCAAGCCTTGTGCGGCCGGACAAGCATGGTAAACGGTTTGGGTCACGCCTTGATTGGTGCACCCGCCGCGGTAATCAGCATCGTTCGACGAAGCCGCCCGGCCCAGCGCAATATGAATGGGAGGGCAGCGGTAAAGGCTGGTGATGTGTTGCCCTGCATAGTAAGCCGTCCCAGCTACTGGATTATTCCTTGCCCGCCAAACAGACAGCGGCACGAGCTGCCGCGCCGAAGCGCGCCCGCAGCGGACTGCACCGAGCAGTAGCCGTACTGGGTACGACAATTGTAGTACTGTGCAGGCTGGGGACCGTCTTCGCTCGTCTGGCTCGTGTCAGAAGATTGGCCGCCCCAGGCGTAGCCGGTCGCGCCGTAAGCGGGTGCGCCGCCATTGCCCGTCATGCCACCGCCGGTCATCCCGCCACCGGTCATCCCGCCGCCGGTCATCCCGCCACCGGTCATCCCGCCACCGCCGGTCATGCCGCCGGCGAGAATGATGGCGTCACCGGAAGCGGGTCTGCCAGCTGCCGAGAGACCTGATAAAGCAGCCGGCGGCAGAAGCTGGGCCCTAGCAGGAACAGAGATCAAAATCGATCCTGCCGCGACTAGCACTAGCGCGGAAGACAATTTATGCATCTGGCCCTCCCGTTTTCTATTTTTCAGAGTCGGCAACTTCAAGCTTACAGGTAGAGTGCAGCCGACGCGATGGAAAAAGGGCCTCTCGACGAGAATATTGTCACACGCCGCCCGCGTCCTTGCTGATCTCGACGGCAGGAAATGTATCTACTATGCACTTGGAACCGGGTACTTAGAGAGCGCAAACTACCCGGAGACTGCAGCGGCCCTGCCAGCCCGGGTCGTCCGGGACGTTGCTATCCCGGTAGGCGGAACGACAGATCGCCGGGTTGTGCGACCAAGATCCGCCGCGCAGTATCCGCTGCGCGTCCGGTGGACCTGAGAGGTGGGCGGAGCCGTCGAGCGGCGCTTCGTCATAATTTTCCGTCAATTTGTCGAGGCAGTATTCCCAAACATTACCATGCATATCATAGAGCCCGAAGCGATTGGGCGGGAATGTCCGTGGCCGCGTCGTCGTACCCCGGAAAACGCCGGTTGGACCCTCGCCGTATGCACCTGAACTATACTTCACACCGCCGTAGACATCGGAGGCGATGCTCTTGCCGTCGCTGTCGCCGCATACGGCGCCGCCGGTTCCGCAATAATTCGCCAGTTCCGAGGTGATCGTCGGGCCGACATTGAAGGGGGTCACGGTACCGGCGCGACAGGCATATTCCCATTCGGCTTCGCTTGGCAGCCGGTACGGCCGTCCAGTGATCGCGGCAAGCCGCAGGCAAAACTCGTCCGCCTCGTTCCAGCTGATGCTCTCGACGGGCAGGTCAATCCCCTTGAAAAACGACGGGTTCGGATCGAGGTCGCGATGGATCCGATCGGGATGCGCCGACACCACGGCCGCCCACTGCCCCTGGCTCACGGGCGAGGCGCCGATGAAGAACGAAGGGAGCCTGACGTGGTGTTGTGGCCCCTCGCCTGGCAGCCGCTCCGACTCATTCGACGGCGAGCCCATCGTGAAGCTGCCGCCCGGGATCGAAACCATATCGAGCCCGGCGGGCGAACCGATTGGTTCAGTGAATACGGCCGCAGTATATATTTCCGAGGGGTTCCGGTTTCCTTTCTCGTCGACGCTGGCGACCTCGAAGCTGATGGTCTGCAGCGATGGTTTCGACACTAGCTTCTTGATGGCAGGCGCGGCTATGACCGCGACAGTTCCGACAACAGCGCTCGCGGCAAGCCCCAATGCCTGCCGCCTCGACACCCGGATCGGGCGGGGCTGGATGCGATGTCGCAGCGCGGCCGGCGCGATAGCGGCATTGAGTGCGGCCGCGAGCGAAGCGGATTGCTTCATGGATCCGTCCGCTTCGGGAGTGCCAAGGTTCAGCCGATGGATCATCTCCGCAAAATCTGATTCCCATCGGCTGTGACTCAGCTCAAAGCCGTTGCGATAAACCAAGTCCTTCATTTCTGAGGGCAGCTGCTCGGCGGCGGGCATATGAGCGCCTTGCACCAAGACAGGGGTGACGACGATGTCGCGCTTCAGTGCCGCTTCGATCTCTAGGCGGACGAAATCCCCGGGATCTTCTAAGCGCGTGCGCCCCTTCTCGTCCTTGGCGTCAGCCCAATTTCTGCCGATCAGCACCAGCATAAGGTCGCAAGATGCCAGTGTTTTCTGCAGCGCTCCTCGAAAGTCACGGCCCAGAGCGATGCTATCCACATCCATGAATACAGAATCTTCGCCCAGCCTTTGTCGTAAGTCGTTAAACAATGCCCTGGCCTCGCCAGCGCAAACCTCTCTTCTGTAATTAATAAAGACTGTGCTCATTGCGCGCTGAGCCGGTGCGACAGCGCGATGTAGAGAATCCAGCGATTGCAACGATCGTGCACGCTGATGTCGTCGGGTGCCGGCCCGAGTTCCTCGGGCACGACGAGAACGGAGCTGGCCCGTTTTACCCACGTGAAGGCGTCCTCCCAGCACCGGTCGGGATCGGCAAAGGTCATCGGCTCGGCCAGCAATTCGTTTTTGGCACGAGCAAGATGGAGCTCGATCGGCATGCCGCGCTCGAGGCACGCTTCGGCAAACAGCAGGTCGCCGCCGGAGGCGCCGCCGCAAAGGCCGAGATCGCCGACGCCGGCCCCGACTTCGTCGAGCGCAGCGCGGATACGTGCCGCGCGGCAGGGGGCCTCCAGGATGGGAAGCGCGACGGCTTGGACTTGTCTTGGCCGAGATCGGCCGGATTATCGATCATGTGCCCGCTGAACACGACGACGCCGGTCTGGCTCCGACCGCTGTTCCGGACGGCTGCCGGACAAGGGCTCGAAGCTGCCGCTCGGCGCGATCGATTACGGCCGCAGCCTCGGCGACGATCCCCCTGCGGAATCATCGTCGGCGAGACATGTCGTCGAGCGTAGATGCGATGACGCGATAGGCGATAACCTCCTGCGCCATTTTCGCCGATATAGAAGGCAGTATATCGAAGCTGCCTCAACAATATTGATCCGGCGCTCGTCCGTCCAGAACAGGACGAGGTGGCGGGCCAACTTCTATGTTGGCAAAGTGAGATAGCCGAGGAACACAGCCAGTGGCTCAGGTGGAGCCCAGCTGCTGGAGCGCACTGGTGCAGGAGCTGGATGTGAAGCGGACGCGGCATAAGCACCAGGCGGAATTCTAGCCTTTCCCGGCGCAAATGTTTAGTCTCGGAAGATCGACGCGATGGGCGCGGCTGTGGCAAGCTGTCTTCTTCTTGCGAGAGCGGTTAATGGCGGGGCGCGGGCGACACGGTGCCTCAATTGTGCCGGAACGCTAGGTGCCGGTAAACTGCTGGCAGGAGGTGATCGGCGATCCGTCTGCATGAAAATGATGCGCGTGAGTGCGGATGAGAGCGCGGCGAACTCGCGCTCGCGATGAAGGCGCGCTGCGAGGTCTCGCGGCAGGATGCCGGCTTGCGAACAGTTCGAGGTGTTCCAGAGCGTCTCCGATCCCAACAAGCTGTTCCTGCTCGAATTGTGTGTAGAAGGACCAGGCCGCGCTCGACGCCCATGCCGAACTGCAGGCGCAGCGCCCGCCTTTGCCGGAGGGGCGGCGGCTCGGCGCTGACGAGCGCGAGGACTACGTCCACAACCGTACCCGCTGAACCGGGGAGCGGCAAAATGCAGGTCTCGTATTTCGAAACCGGCCGATCTGCCGCGGCGATGGCCGATGTCGGCCGGCGCGTATGACCGCGAGGCGGGCTTCTGCGCCTTTCGCGGGATGGTCGAGCGCAGCTGGGAGGGCGCAGCGGCGCCGGTAAGGGCGGCACGATGGCCAAACGGATACCCCGTTGCCGATTGACCGGGTCAGGCGGCGACTGCGAGACCGTCTTCGAGGACGAGGTGACGATCGCGTGGCAGAATCATCGAATCATCGTGGTCCGCTTGATCGGTACGACGCGCCGCGGGATCGAACGGCTCGCGTCGATGCCTGCCAGCGGTCGAACTCCGGCAGGGCCGCTGATCAAACGCGGGCAACCCCCAGTTTTAATCATACGGTTAGCGGGCCGTGTAACTAGTTTTTTGAATGCTCCCGCATGGTCAGTCTGGTACAGAGCATCGAGCTCCGATCGCTCTTCAATTTCCGCTAGTGGCGCGTCTCGTCCGTCACGCTTTGAAGCGTGGCAACGTACTTGAAGGTCCGTTGAGGGATCGGATAGCGGACGATGGAAACCCCGGGTGCCAAGGTCAGGTAGCCACCCACTGCGGACGTTCAAGCGAAGCCGGTCGTGATGTGGAGGCCGCATCTCCTCGGATGTAGGCGGCCGGACGTGCTAGCCTGCCAAGTATGAGTAAGATGCAGAGTGAGGGGATCGCTGCCTTCACGTCCGGCGAGCGGGACTACATCCGCCGCCAACTCGACAGGTTTTTCTCAACGCTTCCGACCGTGGCCGATGGATTTCAGCTGAAGACCTGGCGCGGCGGTCCGGAGGCGGGCAAGCCGAAGCTTCCGCCAACTGCCAAGGGGCTGGTGGAGCGTGGCCTCATGAGGCTCGACACCGAAGAACGCCTGCCACGGCTGTTCTTCACCGAGACGGGCCTAGCGATGCTACGCGCCATGATGGCGGATCGCCGTTTCGCCGACCCAGAAAAATTCGCCCATGTTCGCCAAGAGCTCGGCATCGACCCCGCCTCGGAGGGGGACCTCCCGGGGAATAATGACACGGCGGCGACATCTTAGACCGTTGCAGCTCTGGGCCAACTTGCGCGGTGCTTAGGGCCCGCCTACAAGAGTGTTATAACCTCCTCTATTACACTCATCAGCTGTACTCTGTACTGCGGGCGCCGGGATCTTGTCGCTGGGCTAAACCGTGCCGCCCGCCCTCATAGGCGCAATCACACCAGTGGGGAAAGGGCCACGGGGATGCACGAGCTGGGGGTTGCGGTTAAACTCACAGCTGCCCCGGCCGTATCAAGACAGAAGAACGCGATCGTTGCCGGGTGCCGGGAGGCGCAGGGCATGAGGCAAGCACGAGAAGGGGCGGTCCGCGAGGGGTCGGCGCTTTTCGCGGTCATCCCGGCTTGCGAAATTTCAGTACGTAGATATCCACCGGTTGAGCCGAGGAATGTGAGTGGACGTCTCGGGTATCGCTGGGAACACGGAGGAAATCGCCGTGGTCGACCAATTTGAATCCCGCCGCCTCGATCTCCGACCGGACCAGCGCTTCGTCCGAACGGTGCAGGGTTTTGACGACGCTCGTGCCCGCGCCGGGTTTGGCCGAGTAATCGCCCACGACCAATTCGCCGCCCGGCTTCAGCGCATCATAAAAAGCCTTATTCATCTTAGCGCGATCGACACCAAGGTAAGTAATGTCGTGATAGGCATAGAAAAACGTCACGAGATCGAAATCGTGCATACCCGGTGGCGCAGGATCCTCGAATGGCCGCACCACCGAGATGATATTGGCGGCCGCTGGGGTCTTGAGCCGCGCATCGAGCCGATCCTTGACGCGCGCAAAGATGGCTTCCGAATTTTGCGCATAAACTTTGCCGTCCGGCGCTACGGCGCGCGCCAGAAGCTCCGCTTTCCATCACCCGTATACCGCGAAGATGTCGAGGATTTTCATGCCGGGCTTCGCGCCAATGAACGCCAGCCACTGCGCCGGCGCGCGGTTGGTGTCGAGCTTGCGATCCGCGGCGCTTCGGTCGGGAGAGCGACAATCGCAGCATAGTCCGGGGCGGTCTGTGAGATCGCCGCCGGCGGGGCCGCGATAGCGGACAGCGTCAGCAGGCAGGCAAGAATCCCATGTTTCAACATTTTGCTCCCCAAATCGCCCGTAATTTTTGCGTGCGCGCCGCGACAACCTATTGTCTGTAGGTAAATGTGTGCAGAGGCAGAGTTTAGACGATCGCTCCGCGCCGATCCGTCCTAGGGCACCGCGATGTTGCCCCGGAGGGGACATCAGCGGCGTAGCACGTGTAGAATCCCGACGCGAATGCATGCTGTCCATCCAACTCGGCCGGCTCCGAGCCCGCCAGCAAACGGCACTGTGGATGCCCGGCCCCAATCGGGCCAGGGGATGGATTTTCGGAGGTTGAGGGAGCGCCGCACATGAAGATCACCGCCATAGTGGTGCCGTCCCGGTCAGCCCCGTTCGAGATCGAGACGCTCGATCTCGCGGCGCCGCTCGCCGACGAAGTGCTTGTTCGGGTTGTGGCGAGCGGCATGTGCCACACTGACCTGCATGCCCGCGATGGCTATTTCCCGAACCTCCCCTATCCGGTCGTTTGCGGCCATGAAGGCGCCGGTATTATCGAGCAGGTCGGAGCCGCCGTCGCCGACCTAGACCCGGGCGACCCGGTCGTGATCTCGTTTCCGTGGTGCGGCGAATGCGGGCCGTGTCGCGCCGAGCGCCCATCCTATTGTGAGCGCGCCCGCCCGCTCAAATCGAGCGGCCGCCGCGCCGACGGCTCGATCCCGATGAGCCGCAACGGCGAGCCGGTTTACTGCTGCTTCTTTCAGCAATCCTCATTCGCGAGTTTCGCCGTCGCTCCGGCCAAGGATGTCGTCAAGATCCGCCGCGATGCGCCGATCGAAATGCTGGGTCCGCTCGGTTGTGGCCTGCAGACTGGCGCTGGGTCGGTGCTGAATGTGATGCAGCCCGCTGCGGGACAGTCGATCGCCGTCTATGGGGTCGGCGGGGTCGGCCTCGCTGGGTTAATGGCGGCGCGGATCGCAGGCTGCGATCCGATCATCGCCGTCGATCGGCTCCCCGGCCGGCTGGCACTAGCCCTCGAACTTGGTGCCACGCATACGCTCGAAAGCCGCGGCGCCGAGACGCTCGCCGAAATCCGGAGGATTACCGGCGGCGGCACCGATTTCGCACTAGAGACGTCGGCCGTGCCGGCCGTGTTTCGGCTTGCTGTGGACGGGCTGCGAGGTCTCGGCACCTGCATCCTGGTCGGCAGCGCTCGTGCCGGCATCGAGGTAGCTTCGAGATGTCATGGCTGCAGGGCGGCCGGACTGTGCGCGGCGTAATTCAGGGCGACAGTCGACCGCGGGAGTTCATCCCTCGCCTCGTCGATCTTTTCATGGCGGGCAGCATGCCGCTCGACCGGCTTATTACGCGTTACGATTTTGCCGACATTAACCGCGCTGCCGCCGACGCCTCCTTGGGTGCTGCGATAAAGCCAGTGCTAATGTTGCCGCAGTAACAGCGCCGCCGGCGTTTCTCAAAGTGCGGCTCAGGATCGAGCGGGCCGGATATTGGAGCCGTCGAGCCCCACCGCCCAGACAGCACCGCCCAGCGGCCCACCTTGCGCTAACCTGAGCCAGCCACAACCGAAACGTGTCCGAAGATTTAATATTTACACGGCTCGTGGTCGCGGCTTACCGCGCGCTCGAATGACGAGGATGCGCCGAAAGCGGGCCTCCGCCTTAAACATAGTTCGCAGTTTGATTTTCGAGATATTGTAGGCTCGTGGTGCTCCGTATGGGGCCGTCCGCTCAGGGAGCCCAACGATGGCTATAGAGATCGCCGGCGGAACCCGCATCGACGAGTCGGCGGACGACGGCAGCTCCACCATTCGGCCCAACGCAGCCGGCGCGGTAGACGCCGTTGACGCAAGAGGCAGCCTGAGCTGGGTGCGCCAGGGCGAGAGTGACCAGGGCGGCGAATGCGGCGGGCTTGATCATCGTGCCAAATCCATTCTGGGGGCCGCTGAACGCGGGGAAGGTTTCTTTGGTCGGGCCGCGCGGCGGCCGTGGTGGCGGCGCTGGTTCCGGTGATCGGATGAGTTAAACTGACGAAGACAAGCGCCGGCTGAGGAGCGAGCTGATGGAGGCGGCTAACGAAAATAGACCGGCCGACACCGATTACAAGCGTGGCCTTTTGCGCTTCGCGCCGTGGAAGATTGTCATCGCCGCCTTCGCCGCCGCCGGCATCATCTTCGGCGCCCTCGGCTACAAGCTCGACTCGATCCCGCCGCCGCCGATCGTCAGTCAGCAGCTTCCGCCGCCCGCGGCGCATTGAGCAACGGCGACGCCCTCGCCCTCACCGCCGAGGAGCGGGAGGCGCTGATAGGGCTGTTGCGGCGGGCAATCGATGAGGCCCGCTACCCGTTTTCGCATCATCAAGGCGATCCTCGCCAAGCTCGACCCGCCGGCGCCGAAATCGGAACCGCTGCCGCCGCTGCGGTCGGGGATGGGGCCGACGCACGGGCAAGGTCGGCGGAGACGGTGAAGGAAGACGCGCCCTACACAGACAGAGAGGGCTTCAATGAAGATGACCGCGGTTATCGAGGTCGAGTTTGAGCTTGTCGATGGTCAGCCAGAGAATGCCGCCCGGGCGGCGCTACAAAGGGGCCTTAGTTGTAGCGGCGCGCAATCGGTTCTTCGCGACCGATTGTTGGTAGTAGACTACTTCGATCATACCAAATATGGTGGGTCGACGATGCCGATCGAGGCATCGCTCCTGGGTGCAAGACGATCGGCGTTTCGACCGCACTGCCTCCCGAACACCTCGGCTCACGCCGACTGTCACCCGTCCTCTGGTGGGTTGTATGCGCGACACTGTCATCACCCATTCTCGCCTCGCCTGGCGCCATGAACGAGCTCAAGCGGCCATGGTCGGTCGCCATGGGCTGCAGGCCTTGCCGATCGAGGGACTGGCCGCCCGTTTGGCCGGCGGTTTCCTTCAGCCGATCGATCCCGACGCTCTCAAAGCCGCTATCACAAAGGCGCTCTCTGCCGAGCTTGCCGATCTCGACCGCATCAAAAATCTTCCCGGGTTTCCGCGCGCCGCGGCGGCGACGCTGTCAAAGGCCTGGGCGGCAGGACTCAACCTCGCAGAGCTCGCCGCGACCGCAGACCCCGAGGCAGCGTCTCGCCTGACGGCAGTGGCGCGGCTCGAAGAGGAAGTCCTTCAGCACCTGCCACTCTCGATGTGCCGCCCGGCCGATCTCGTGAGCGCCGCGCTTCCGCGCACGTCCTATGCCCCCATCCTGTTCGGCCGAATCGCTGTTCATGGCCGCACCGAAATGTCCCCCGTCTGGCGGCCGCTTCTCGCGGCGCTCGCAGCCGAGATTGACGTGCACTGGATCGCCGGCCCGCGATACGTCCCGTCCTGGGTTCACGAGCTCGGCATTCCGGTCGCGGAGACGCCACGGGAAAACCCGAAAATTCACGCAGAGTCGTGCGCCAGTCCGCGGCATGAGGCCCTCGAAGCGCTACGATGGGCGCGCGAGCTCGTCGCCGGCAGGCGCGCCAGGCCGGAAGAAATCGCCATCGCCGCCGCCTCTCCGGAAGAGTGGGACGATCATTTCCTCGCCCTCAGCGACATGAGCGGCCTCGATCTTCACTTCGTCCATGGCCGAAAGGTTCTGACCACCCCCGACGGACAGCTCGCAGCGGCTCTCGCCGAGGTTCTGCTGCGCGGCTTCAGCCACACGCGCATGGTCAGGCTGGCGAGCCTGTTGCGGAGCCAGGGCAAACTCCTGGCCGCGTTGCCCGCTGACTGGGCGCGGGCTCTCCCGAAGGAAGCCCCCTTGCTCGACGCAGCGCGCTGGCGTCAGGTCCTGTCGACCCTCACGCCGAATTCTTTCCGCGACGGCGGCGACCATGCGCCGGCGCTGCACGAGTTCATCGAGATTTTGGCCCACGGCCTCAAAGAGGCCGCTGAACTCGGCGAGCTCCTGCTCGAAGGGCGGAGCCTTGCGATCTGGCGCAAGGCCCTGACCGAGGGGCCTCCGCAAGCGTTAGACGTCACCCTGACCTCGCTCCGCCTGCCGGACGACATTGCGCCCGAAGCGGCGATCATCTGGGCGCCGGCGGCCGCGCTCGCGGCAGTGCCTCGCCCCTTCGTCAGGCTGATCGGTCTCACCTCGCGCGCCTGGCCGCGCCACGCCAGCGAGGACCCTCTTCTGCCGGACCATATCGTCCCTACCCACCGCCTCGAACCATTGCCCGTACATGACGCCGACCGGCGGGATTTCGGCACCATTTGCCGCACAACGGCGCGCCAGCTCGTCTGTTCACGTTCCCGGCGCGATGCCGAGGGACGCCTCAATGGCATGTCGCCCCTATATCCCGCCGATCTTCCAGAAATGCACCGCCAGCGGGCGCGCATAGCCGAACATGCCGCAGGATGGTCGGATCGCCTCTTCGCCCGCCCCTTGGAATTTGAGGCCTTACGAGAAGCGGAATCCGCCCGGACCTGCTGGATCGACTGGCACACCGAGCGGCTGACCCCTCATGA